>Ga0209726_10006285_pt1 | contig 13866 bp, 10 predicted proteins | sample Subgrocontami54m_FD_187453 | JGI IMG/M metagenome (GOLD analysis project Ga0209726, IMG submission 187453) | Subsurface groundwater microbial communities from S. Glens Falls, New York, USA - GMW46 contaminated, 5.4 m (SPAdes) (version 3) | ecosystem: Environmental > Aquatic > Deep subsurface >... | reverse complement strand
TCGGTGAAATTCTTTGAACCTACGTGGATCCATTGGCGCGGCCCCGATGAGCATCCGGCAACAATCCAAGTGAGGGCTAAACAGGCGATAGTTTTCGTTCGAGCCATCCAAATCCATTGTCCGCCAGAAGCGCCATCGCCGCCGCCGGTATGGCGCCGGCCAGGATTTGCGTTGTGTCCACCGAAGCCACTCCGCGGAAGATGAATACGCCGAGCCCTCCGCCGCCAATGGCCGCCGCGATGGTGGCGGTCCCAATCGTGGTCACCGCCGCAACGCGAATACCGGCGATGATCGTACGTGAAGCGAGAGGGAGTTGTACAAGCCGCAACAACTGGCTGCCGGTCATGCCCATCGCTACCGCGGATTCACATACCGCCGTGTCCACGGTTACGATCCCGACATAAGTGTTCCGTAGAATCGGCAGGAGCGCGTACATGACCAACGCGATGATCACCGAACGCGGCCCGATCCCGCCGAGCACTGGAATGGGAATGAGAAATCCGAACAAGGCCAGGCTCGGAATTGTCTGGACCACGCTGGCGAATCCGAGCAGCCATCGCGATGCGGCTGGCCGCCGCGCCGCCACAATTCCCAGCGGCACACCCATGAGAATCGCGAGCGCCATTGCGATTCCCACCAACCACAGGTGCTGGCCGGTGAGGCGGACGATCTCGCTGGTGAGGTCCGTACGCATGGGCCGCTACAGGCACGCCAGAAAGGAGCGCGCTTCCTTCGTGGTCGCCTGTTGAAATTCGCCGGGTGGAGCGAGGAAGTCAACGCGGCCCCCGGCGAGCAAGGCGATCCTGGTTCCGAGCCGCATGGCTTCCCTCACGTCGTGCGTGACAAAAATGGATGTCTTTTCGAACGTCCTCCGCAGTTGCAGAAACTGTTCCTGCAGGTCGAACCGGGTGACGGGATCGACAGCTCCAAAGGGTTCGTCGAGCAGAAGAACAGACGGTTCGGCGGCGAGCGCGCGAGCTACACCAACTCTCTGGCGCTGGCCGCCGGAGAGCTGCCGCGGATAGCGGGAACCGAACTCTGCGCCCGGCAAGCCCACGTTCTGCAAAAGCTCCTCTACGCGGGTGGCGATGCGGTCCGCCTCCCATCCTTCCAGTTTCGGCACCAAGCCGACATTTTGCGCAACCGTGAAGTGGGGAAACAGTCCGGTCTCCTGAATCACATAGCCGATGTGGCGCTTGAGCCGAATGGGGTCCCAGTCGCGCGTGGACCGGCCTTCCACGAGCACCTGGCCGGATGTAGGGAACAGCATTCCGTTGGTGAGCTTCAGTGCCGTCGTCTTGCCGGACCCGCTCCGGCCCAGCAATACGAGAGACTCGCCTGCTTCCACGCACAGGTTGATCGCGGAGAGGATCCTCCTTCCTGCAATTTCAAACGAAACATCACGGAACTCGACCACTGGCATGAACCATGTATTATTCCACGTTCATTCCGCTGTCAGAAGGCTTTCCGCGAACGGCCACGCCTGGTCCACCCATTGAGCCTCGCAACGGAAGCCGGCGTCGGCGGCCATGCACAGGACCTCGGAGACTGTATATTTCCGGCTATTCTCCGTCCAAATGGTTTCTCCCTGTTCGAAGCGAACCGTGAGCCCAGCGCCTGGGATGGGGACCATTTGCTCCTGCCTGGAGGCCAGGTGCATTTCGATGCTGCGCGTCGTTCGGTTGAATCGAGCCTGGTGTTCGAACCTGTTCAGCACGAATTCTCCCCGCAGTTCACGATTGATGCGGGCAAGCAGGTTGAGGTTGAACGCGGACGACACACCCAAGGGGTCGTCGTAGGCGCTGATGAGCTGCGCGTCCGGTTTTTCAAGATCTGTTCCTAACAGGAGAGAGTCCCCCACTTGTAGAATCCTGCGGATCTCACGGAGGAAGTTCACATCGGAAGGGGGGCTGAAGTTGCCGATGGTGCTGCCGAGAAACAACACGAGTATTGGTTGACAAGCCTTCCGGCGGGCTGCCACTTCCAAAAGCCCGTCAAGATATTCGCGCTCCAAGCCTACGATACCGACGGATTCAATATCGGCCAACTCACGCCGGCAGGTATTGAGCGCGGCGGGAGAGATTTCAATCGGATAGTAATAGGTGTGGGTTTGGCGGGAGAGAGCTTCGAGAATCCACCGGGTCTTCCTGCCGCTGCCGCTGCCCAGTTCGCACAGGACAACGTCTCCGGGAATGCGCCGCACAATTTCGTGAGCGTTCGCGTGCAGCAGCCGCTCATCGGCGCGCGTCAGCCCATATTCAGGAAGCTCACAGATCACTTCAAAGAGCTTGGAACCAACGTCGTCATACAGGTATTTGGAAGGCAGCTCCTTCTGACCCGCTTTGGTAAGGCCGTTCCGCACATCGGCGGCAAAATCGCCCGCCACGCCGGTAATGACGGACTTGCTTAACACTCCACACACCGAAATCCGGCGTAGACGTATTGGTAATGAGGTTGGAACCAGTTGCGAAAGGAGCGCCTGAGCATGCTCCGGTCCGTGCGCATGGACCCGCCCTTCATCACTGCGTGGAGACCGTCAAAGAAATTGGCGGAATAGTTTTCATAGAATGGAAACGGCTTGAATCCGGGGAATGGCGCGAAGACCGTGGAAGTCCATTCCCAACCGTTGGCGATGAGTCCCTCCACCCCAAAGGCGCTTCGCGCGTCCGGAAAAGCGTTCACCGGGAACGGGTTCCATCGTGCAAAGTTGAAAAAACCGTGCCGTGCGCGAGGGGCATCGGAGCCCCACGGATAGGGCCTACAGGCGCCGTCCGGTGTTCCCAACGTTGCGCGGTGCCACTCAGCTTCGGTCGGCAACCGCTTGCCCACCCATCGCGCATACGCGCTCGCCTCGGCGTGGCTGACATAGACCGGCCAGGCCAAGGGTAATGGGATGTCATCGAACATTGTCCGATACCACCACGCGCCATCCATCGGCTTCCAAAAGGCCGGGTGACGGATTTCGTTTTTTTGTTTCCAGGCCCAATCTACCGGTGTCCACAGGCCCTGTTCCTGGTAGCCGCCCGCTTGCAGGAATTCCAGGAATTGTGAATTCGTCACCTTCAGGCGATCGATGGCGAACCCGGCCACCGGCACGGAGTGAGCGTCAAATTCGTTGTCCCAGCCAAACTCTTCAGGTCCATGGCGCGCGAGGCCGAGTTCGGCGTGGCCGGACGGGATCTCGATGGTTCGCGCGTCCGGGGGAGCCGTCTCCGGAATGGACACTTGCGATTCCCGGCACTTCCTGTGGTGCGGCAACTGATGCAACATGTAGGCTAAAGTTTCCGCGTGCATCAACCTATGCTCGATCGCCGTGTTGAACAGAGTAATCGGAGACGAGGCGCCTGTCCAGCCGTAATCTTTCCGGGCGAAGGCCGCGTCCAACTGCAAGCGCCTTCGGTTGCGGTAGTCCATGACCGTGGCCTCGACCGGCCAATCGGCGGCTGTGTCCGATGGAAGACCTCCATCAACGGGGTCAATCCCGAACGCAAACAGTTGGTCCAGAGAAGGATCGGAGTGTTCGAGGCCAGGCAAGCTGTAGCGAAACAGATTCGCATCGAACGCTTCCAGGTGGCCGATATAGAAGATGATCCTATGACGTTCCGGGATCGGCCGGTCGTACAGAGCCTCGGGATTCACCAGGTTGAATAGCTGATCGGTTTGCCTCCGGGCGTCGGCCAGGCGAAGCAACAAATCTTCATGTGCCGTCACTTGCCAGCGTCCTCATCAGTGAGTGGAACCAACTCCCCAAGCATGGTGGGGACCAGTTCCGAGACCGTTGGATGAATGTGCATCGCCCGCTGGATCACGGTATACGGCTTCCGGGCATACATCACATCGAGGATGGAGTGAACCACTTCATCGCAACCGGTTCCCAGTAGGGCCGCGCCGAGGACCTCGTGCGTTTCCGCATCCACCACAATTTTCATGAAGCCCTGCGTCTCCCCCTTCTCGACAGCGCGTCCGACGCGAGTCATCAGCCGCTTCCCCGCCAGCGCCTTGCGCCCGGACTTGCGCACCTCCGCCTCGGTCATCCCCGCGCGTCCCAGCGGCGGATCGATGTACAACGCGTATGCGGGTATGCGGTCACTCACGCGCCGCGAATCGCCATCGATCAGGTTGGCGGCCACGATCTCATAATCATTGTAGGATGTGTGAGTGAATGCGCCTTTGCCGTTACAGTCTCCCAACGCCCAAACGCCTTCCACGTTGGTGCGAAGCTGGTCGTCCACGGTTACGTAGCCGCGCCTGTCGACGGCAATGCCGGCCTTGTCGAGGCCCAAATCATCGGTGTTCGGGCGACGTCCCGTAGCGAACAACAATTGGGAACCTACTACCTCCAGTGGTTGGTCTTTGATAGCGGCAGTAACAACAATGTCCCCGCCCCGCTTCGCTAAGCCTTTGCACTGCGCGTTCAGAATGATACGAATTCCTTCCCCCTCAAGAATCTCCCGAATCGTATCCGATACATCCTCATCCTCGCGCTGGATCAGCCGGGGGCCCCTTTCCAAAATGGTGACCTCGCTTCCAAACCGGCGGAACATCTGGCCGAACTCCAGGCCGATGTAACTTCCGCCGACGATGACCAGGTGGCGGGGCAGGTAATCCACGTCCATCATGGAACTGTTGGTAAGATACTCGATCCCGCCGATTCCCGGGAGATCTGGAACAACCGCGCGTCCGCCAACATTGATGAAGATGCGTTCGGCGGTTAGATCCGACTCATCCACACGCACCGTATGGCTGGATTGGAAGCGGGCTTGGCCCTCGTACACCGTACAGTTCGGCATGTTCTTCAGCCAGGATTCGACGCCAGTGTTGGACTTCCCTGATATCTCGTCTTTGCGGGCCTTCACGCGTTTCATGTCAACGGTGACTGTTCCCGGGATGACCACGCCATATTCGGCCGCGCGTCGTGCCAGATGGGCGGCGTAGGCGCTGGCCACCATGGTCTTGGTGGGGATGCAGCCTGTGTTCACGCAGGTTCCTCCGAACCGGCCGCGTTCGATCACGGCAACCTTCATTCCAGCGGTGGTCAACCGGTTTGCAAGAGAAGGCCCCGCCTGTCCGGTGCCGATGATGATTGCATCGTAAGAAACGTTCATTGTCGTATCCGAGTAGACCATGCGCGCATCATTTCAGTCGCGGACTGGTGCGGCCTGCCCGCCACGCTCTCGAAATCGGATTCCACGGTCAAAGACTCATAGTACAACCTAGGACCCTGACCGCGTGAAAGTGTTCCATTGTTCCCGCCCGAATGGGCGGGCTGTATAGCCCCTAATTCCAAACACTAATGAGCGGGAGGGAAGGAGGAAGGCCGGGATTTGAAAGGTTACGGTCTTTGGGTCAAAAACTGAGCCGGAGCGAGAACTGGATCTGCCGGCTGGTGCCGAGCCCAATGGTGCGGTCCACGGTCTGGTTGATGACACCAAACGCTCCACCGGCGGAGGCTGCACTGAAGGGCTGGCCCGGCTGCACCTGGTTGATTCCTGATCCGAGGCTCGGGCTGAGGCGGGCCACGGGGTTGGCAAAATTCGCGCGGTTGAACAGGTTGTAGATTTCGCCGCGAAACTCCAATTGGATTCGCTCCGAGACATGGAATCTCCGGTGAAGGGTCAGATCAAACTGCGCGATGCCCGGGCCGTGCAGAGTGCCCCTGCCGAGGTTGCCGTATGTGCCGGGCTCGGGCAGGGTGAATGCGGCTGGATTCAGAAACTGCAGCTTGTCGCCTCCGCGGGTGAAGGGATTGACGCCGGAAACCACATCGGGGCGGCGCACGTCGCGACTGGATCCGCCGCCGGGCGTGTTGATGATGGCCGTAGTAACAGGCTGGCCGTTCAGCACGACAGGACGCGCGAGAATGGCGCCGTTGCGGGTGTCCCGGTAAAGGACGTCGGGGCGCGTGATGCGAATGTCGACGGGCAAGCCGGTACGCGCATTGAGAACACCGCCGACTTCCCAGTCACCCAACACCGCGCCCGAGACGCCGTCGCGCATCCACCGCCGTCCTTTGCCGAAGGGCAGCTCATATAGAGCGTTCATGCTGACGCTATGGCGAATGTCGAAGGCGTTGTTGCCGTGTTCGGCCCGGAAGTCGAACGGGTTTTGCGCCGTCAAAGCTTCATTGGAACCTGCCGTGTTGCCGATGCTGTGTCCCCACGTCCATTGCCCACCAGCGCTGAGGCCGTGCTGGAAGCGCCGGCTTACCATCGCCTGCAAGGAGTCGTAGTGGTCGTTGCCGCCGCTGGTCTTGTAGTCAATTTCGCTGAACCGGCCGCCAAATTGACGTGTAAGGATCGCCTCTCCGTTAACCGGGTTCGTGGCGACGCCGGTAATGTGGTTGGTGAAACTGCGCAGGAAGAGGTTACGGCCCTGGCTGCCAACATAGGCCAGGGTCAGGATGGAGTTGAACGGCAGTTGCTGTTGCAGTGAAGCGGTGTAGGTGAGGATCCGCTCCGGGAGACGGTAGCCGGGCGCGTAGGCTCTCAACACGATGTTGGCATTCCCTGCTCCAATGTCGTAGCCTCGAATCACTTGGAGCGAATCCACGGGATAGGGCGTGCCGGCGGGCAACCGCGTGTCCACGCGATCGCTTTCGATCGGCTGGATCTGATCCTCCACCTGGCCTGGCCCGTAGTAGTAGCCGGCCCCGATCCGGAGCACGGTCCTGTTATTGAGCTTGGACGGCGCCCAACTCAGCGCGAGCCTGGGTCCGAAATTCCTTGTTGAGCTTTGGAAGAAGGGCTCGCTGGGCGGGCGGAATCCGCCGGTTACGATATTGAAAAGGACGTTGCGGTTCTGATCCTCGCGCAGCGGCGTGTAGTATTCATAGCGGAGACCGTAGCTCAAAGTGAGGCTGGTGCGCAGTTTCCATTCGTCCTGCACATAGCCGGAGAACCACTCGGCCTTCGCGAGCCGGTTGCCGGTTACGCCGCCGTTGTAAGGGCTGGGTGCGCTGAGGTCGCCCACGACACGGGCGCCGGAGGTCCGATTCGCAAGAAAATCGTTCAAACCGTTGAAGCTGTAGGTAACCCCGCCGAGCCGGTCCGTATACATGCGCAACAGGCGCGCCTCACCGCCGAATTTGAAAAAGTGGTTGCCTTTGGTCCAGCTCAGGTTGTCAATGAAGGAGAACGAATAGTTGGTGTAGGGTTGGCCGCGGCCATTGGTGGCGCTATTGGCGCGGACGAGGCCGCTGGGTATGGCAATGCCGGCGTTGGCGCCCTGGCCGCCAATGCCCACCAGCACACTGGCGCCGGTGATATCGATAGTAGCGGCGGAAAGATCAACACCCGGAGTGATGGGGGCAATCCCGCTCGTGCGGGTCTTGGACCCGTTGTAGCCGAACTTGGTTTCATTGATAACGGTGGGGCTGAGCAGCTGTTGAAAGTTGAGGACGCCGTTTTGCGGGATCGCCGAGGCGCGGCAAGCGCTGCCGGAAACATCAAATGGCGCAAGCGACTCTCCCTGGTCGCGGAAATAGCGGCCATACAGCGAATACTTGTCGCTTAGCTTGTAGTCCAGCCGGATTCCGCCGGCGTCTTCATTCACTCGCGCGCTGCCAACCAGTTGAGCCACTTCCCAGTCCGGATTGCTGGTGGGAAACAGACCCGCCGGATAGGCCGCCAACAAGGGTTGTATGGCGGGCACCGCGCGTGCTCGCGCCGCCGGGCTCGGAACCTGTCCCAGAATGTTCATACCGGAGCGCTGGCGCAGGCCCTCGTAGCTGGCAAAGAAGAAAGCCTTGTCCTTGACGATGGCTCCGCCTACTGATCCGCCGAACTGGTTCAACTGGAGCGGGGCCTTGTCCGAGCGGTCGAAGAAGTTGCGGGCATCCAAAGCGTCGTTGCGGACATATTCGAACAGGCCACCGTGGAACTGGTTGCCGCCGGACTTCGTGACCACTTGAATCTGTGCGCCCGATCCGGTCCCGTACTCGGCCGGATAGTTGCTGGACTCCACGCGGAACTCCTGCACGTTTTCGAGGCTCGACTGGAGGCGGAAGGAGGATGAGGTTTCCCCATTCAGGCTGCCGGGGGAAGAGTCGACAACGGAGGTACCTTCCACGCCGTCAAAGCGGATGGCGTTCTGCTGATTGGCGCGGCCGTTGAAGCGAATGTTGTCGTAGGAGCCGCCGCCGGTGGTCACCGCGCCCGGAGCCATCAGATACAGTTGGGAAAGCTGCCTCCCGTTCAGCGGAATGGCTCCTACCTCGCGCTCTCCCACATTGACGCCAACCCGGGCCGAACTCGTGTCGATCACCACCAGTTCTCCTCCCGAGACGTTCACCTCCTGGGTCAAGGTGGCCGGCTGCAGCACAATGTGCAGCGTCCGCTCCTGGCCCACGGCGAGGCGAATGTCGCTGTAAAGGGCCGGTCCGAGCCCGTCGAATTCGGCCGACACGTCGTAGTCGGCCGCGGGGAGATTGGCCAGCAGATAGCGTCCTTGTTCGTTGGCCTTCGCCACCCGTTCCATACCCGTCTTGCGGCTTTTCAGGTTGATGGTGGCGCCAGGAATTGCCGCCCCGCTGGAGTCAGTGACGCTGCCGGCCAGCCGGGCTGGGTCAGCCTGCGGGAACGCGGGCGAGACCAAAGCCAAAAGTGAAACAGTCGTAACAAGTCTTTTCCATAGCATATGAGTCCACTCTAGCGGCGGCGTGTTACAGAACTGTTACACGAGGAACAAGACTTGATGACCAAGAAGAAATCTACGCCGGCTCTGTCCGCGGAGGGCCGGCGGGAAGAGTGAAGAAAAACGTGGAACCTTGACCTAGGGCGCTTTCCACCCGCACGTCGCTGCCATGCGCCCGCACCAGATGCTTGACGATCGCCAGGCCCAATCCGGTGCCCCCCAACTCGCGCGAGCGCGCTTTATCGACGCGATAAAAGCGTTCGAATAGCCGCTCGACATCTTCCGCGGGAATCCCGACGCCGGTGTCGCGGACAAACACCTCGATGGCGCCGCCCGCCGTGGGCTCTGCGCCGACGGTGATGGATCCGCCCTCCGGCGTATACTTGAGCGCGTTGTCGAGCAGGTTGACCAGAACCTGATACATGGCTTCGGAATCGCAGTAGGCCTGCATCGGGCCGGGGCCCGTCTGGATGGCCAGCCGGATTCTCTTTTTGTCCGCCATGGGGCGCACCGTGTCGAATGCCTCCTCGACGATGCGCAGCAGGTCGCAGGAGGCCATCTGAAGATTTTGCCGCCCAAGCTCGATCCGGGATAAGGTGAGCAGATCGGCTGTGAGGTTGGCCAGCCGTTCCGCATTCTGCCGGATGATGCCAAGAAAACGCATGTTGTTGGCCCGATCCTCCAGCGCCCCGTCGAGCAGAGTCTCGGTGTAGCCCTGAATCGCCGCCAGCGGTGTCCGCAGCTCGTGCGATACGTTGATGACGAAGTCCTTGCGGATACGCTCCAACCGCTCCAGCTCAGTGTGTTCGCGTGCCAGTTGCTTCACCGCCCGCTGCAGGTGGCGGGCAAAGAAAACCGCCGTCAGGAACGCCGGAAGAAAAGCCAGCACCGTCAGGCCCAGCATGCGGCGGCGTATGGAATTGACCTGCTGATTTACTTCCGACAAAGGCATTGCCAGACGCAGCGCTCCGGCTGGAATCGGCACCGCGACGTAGAGGTAGTTCACTCCCGTGGTGGCGCTCTGCCGCGTGCCGGAACCCATCCGATTCCGCAGCGCTGCCTGGATCTCCTCGCGGTTGCCGTGATTCTCCATATGCGCGGCGTCGGCCTGCGAGTCGAGCAGTACGCGTCCGTCCCGCCCGACGATGGTGAGTCGAGCATCGGCCTCGCGAGCCATGGCGCGGCATTTGGCCGCGTTGGCGGCATCGATTCCGCCGGCCACCTCCACCGCGATCAATCGGCCCTTTTCCGCCAGTTGGCGGGTCAGGCCGCTAATGTAGTCCCGTTCGGAGGTGCGCGCACCAATCAGATCCACAAGGATCATGGCCGCCACCAGCAGGCCTGCGGTGATGGCGAGCAGCCGAGCCGTCATGCCTTACCCGGCCGCCTCAAAGCGATAGCCGAATCCGCGCACGGTGCCGATGTAGCGGGGCGCGTCCGGTTGAGGTTCGATGCGTTCCCGCAGACGCCGCACATGCACATCCACGGTTCGAGGCGTAACAAAATGCTGCCGGCCCCACACCTCGTCCAGCAGTTGTTCCCGGCTGTAGGCCCGTCCGGGGTGGGTGAGAAAAAATTCAATCAGCCGGAACTCGGTCTCGGTCAGCGCCAGTTCCTGGCCATTGACGTATAACCGGTGCGCCGCCTGATCCAGCCGGAACGGCCCCACCTCAATCAGTCCAGCCTCTTGAACGGCCTGTGCGTCCGCTTCGAGACGGCGCAAATGGGCCTTGACCCGCGCAATCAGCTCACGCGGGCTGAACGGTTTCACGACGTAGTCGTCCCCGCCTATTTCCAGGCCGAGAACGCGATCCACCTCATCGGAACGGGCCGTGAGGAAGACAATCGGAGTGCGGCCCACGACTGCGTTCTTGCGGACTGCACGGCATACGTCAAAACCATCACCGTCCGGGAGCATCACGTCGAGAATGATCAGGTCCGGATGCCAGGATTCCAATTCCTCCAGCAAACCCTTGCAGCCTCCAAAGGAGCGGGTGAGCATGCCTTCCCGGCGGAGATTGTATTCGATCAGCGAAGCCAGCTCCGGCTCGTCCTCGACGATGGCGATTTTCCTTTGCATGGCTAGACTTTTCATTGTATCGAGCCGGGGACAACTACTTTCCGATACAGAAGGTGGAAAAAATTCGATTCAGAATATCGTCGGCCGTCGTGGCCCCTGTCAGCGCGTCCAGGGGTGTGAGTGTGGCGTACAGATCCAGCAGCAACATCTCGTGGGGAAGGCCATGCCCCAGCGCCTCCCGCGCGTGGCCTAAAGCTGTTGATGCTTCCACAAGCAGAGCTTCGTGGCGGACGGAGGTGATGAAACCCGCCTCCTGGCCGATGGTTCCGGCTGGAGCGATGTGATCCAGGATCGCGCGGCGCAATTGCTCCAGGCCGTCCCCGGTGAGAGCGGACACCCTTACAGCCGCGGGCGGGATGGCTCCCCTTGCCGGGAGATCGGTCTTATTGGCTGCCACCAGATACCGGCCTTGTTTGGCGGCTCGATCCAGCAGTTGTTGATCCTGCTCCTCCAACGGGACAGAGGCATCGATCACCACCACCGTGAGATCGGCGTCAGCCATCGCCTGATAGGAGCGCTCAATTCCCAAACGCTCCACCAGGTCCGCGCCTTGGCGAACTCCGGCGGTGTCGACAAAGCGCACCGGAATTCCTTCGAGCGATGTATGCTCGGAAACTAGATCGCGCGTAGTGCCGGGGATCTCGGTGACGATGGCGCGGTCCTGATCCAGCAGCCGGTTGAAGAGGCTGCTCTTGCCGACATTGGGCCGTCCCACAATGGCAAGAGTGAATCCGCTGTGCACCAGTTTGCCGTAGGCAAAGCTCGATTGCAGATCTTCCAGGCCGGAAAGAACCGGCTCAATCCGGCGCAGAATCTCCGCATCGGGCGCCACGTCGATGTCGTCTTCGGCGAAGTCGATGCCGGCCTCCAGCAGCGCGATCAATTCGAGCAGTTGCTGCTTGAGCGGGGCGAGGCGCTTCGAAACCGAGCCATCCACTTGTTGAGCCGCGATGCGAGCCTGGTAAAGTGTGGTGGCCTCGATCAGGTCGCGCACCGCTTCGGCTTGCGGCAGATCCAGCCGGCCGTTGACGTAAGCCCGCAGCGTGAACTCTCCCGGCCTGGCCAACCTTGCTCCCAGGCGGCAGAGCCGCTCCAGGATGTGGCGAACAATGACCGGCGCTCCGTGGCAACTGATTTCCACGACATCTTCAGCGGTGTAGGACCGTGGCGCTTCAAAAAACGTAACCACGACGTGGTCCACACGGTGGCCTTGCTCGTCCGGCACTGACGCCAGTTGCGCGGTCCAGGGCTTCCAGTGCGGCTGGCCCCGGAACTCCAGCGCGGCTTCGGCGAGAGTGCGCGCCTGGGAACCGGATAGGCGGATGAGGCTGATTCCGCCGCGGCCGGGTGGCGTGGACAGCGCCGCGATCGTGTCAGGCAGGCCCATCCCGGCGGACCGTGAGCTAACGCCTGCGGCCGCCGCGTCCCATCGGAGGGGGCGGGGCTGTCTGCGGCTGGGAGGGCATACCCGCTGGATAAATCACAACGTTCCGGCGCGGTTCCAGTCCCTCGCTTTCACTGCGCACGTCGGTATCCCCGCGCAGCGCCAAATGTATGATCCGCCGCTCGCGGCTATTCATGGGGTTGAAGCGGAAGGCGGCCTTGGAAGTCTTGACCTTTTCGGCGGCCGTCTGCGCGCTGGAGCGCAATTCCTCAATCCGCATCATGCGATGGTCATTGGCATCAAAACAGATGCGGCTGTGATCCTCGCCCGGCATACCCAGCGCTTCCATGGTGATGTGTTCGAGAGCAAGCAGCAGCTCAGTCTTGTTGTAGACCAGCAGACCCGCATCCTCGCCTGTGAATTTCACCCGAATCTCGGGGTTTTCAAACTCCGGATGAGGCGTTTCCTCTTCACTCAACACAAAGCGCACATCGAGCCCGGTCAGCTTCAGGATCTTTTTCAGAAACTCTTCCATCCGGGGCCCGTGTTCAGCGATGGTATATTTCCGGTTGCTCACAGTGATTTCCTGTCCAGTTGGCTGAAAGTGGCTAGCGTCCTTTTTTCTTGACCGGCGCTTTGATGGCAGGCGCAGCATGGAACGTCCGGTTAAAGAACCACTGCTGTCCTATGCCCACCAAGTTGCTGGTCAACCAGTATAACACCAGGCCGCTGGAGACCCCGTAGAACATGAACCCCAGAAATAACGGCATCAGCATCATGATTTTTTGCTGGCTCGGATCCCCGCCGGTCGATGGCGTCATCTTCTGCATGATGAACTGGCTGGCGATCATGGCCACCGGGAGAACGCGGATGGCCAGCGTTTCGGGCCGGGAAAGGTCGGACACCCAAAGCCAGTCCGCGCCTCGAATCTCAATGGCCACCGACAACACTTTATAGAAAGCGATGAAGAAGGGAATCTGCAGCACCATGGGAATGCAGCCGCCCATCGGGTTGACGCCATGTTTCTTATACAGGTCCATGACCTCTTGATTCTGGTTGGCTTTCTTCGGGTCGCGCATGCTGAGACCCTTGTAGCGCGCGTTGATTTCGGCGATCTGCGGCTGCAGGATCTGCATGTTCTTCATCGACTTCAGACTGGTTATTTTCAGGGGCAGCAGGATGAAGTTGATGGCAACGGTGAGCAGCACAATCGACCATCCATAGTTGTGGATATAGTTGTCGTGCAGCCAGTTCAGGACGAGAAACAAGGGCTTGGCCAGCATCGCCATGTAGCCCCAGTCGACGATCTGCTCCAGTCGCGGCGAGACACTCCGCAACAGGTGCGTGTCCTTGGGGCCAACGAAGAGGGAGAACTTGTTTTCCGCGCGTCCTCCTACCGCGATGCCCGCGTTCAATTCATCCTTTCCATCCGTTAGGCCAGGAATGGAGTCGCTGAGGGTGTCCACCTCGAAGCCTTCCGTATTTTCCGGCAAGGCAGCGGCGGCAAAATAGGAATCTTCAATCCCCGCAAAAGAAAAGTTGCCTCGATCGGTGATGGGGCCTTCCTTGGCCGCTCCGGCATCCTTGATCACCAGCTTGCCTGCGCCAAGGTCGTAATGGACACTGTGCTGAGAGGCGGCAGCCCCAATCACGGTCTCATCTCCAAATCCACCGCGCCAGCTCAACAAGTGCAGCTTCGGCTGGCCCTTCTGGGTCAACGTGGAACTGACTTCGGAGAGATAGCTGTCCTTCTTGAACTGAAAAATCTTCC
>Ga0209726_10006282_pt1 | contig 13874 bp, 10 predicted proteins | sample Subgrocontami54m_FD_187453 | JGI IMG/M metagenome (GOLD analysis project Ga0209726, IMG submission 187453) | Subsurface groundwater microbial communities from S. Glens Falls, New York, USA - GMW46 contaminated, 5.4 m (SPAdes) (version 3) | ecosystem: Environmental > Aquatic > Deep subsurface >... | reverse complement strand
CCCATCCACGTCTTACTTGGAGCCAAGACTTACTTGGAGCCAAGACGTGGATGCCCGGCACAAGGCCGGGCATGACAGGCTAACGGCGATGACATCAACAAAACTGCCGTCTATATAACCCCCACCCGGCCCGTCCGGGCTTTTGGCGTTGGAGACCGCATGACCGGAACGAAGCGTTCGAGTGAGGGATTGGACCCGCGGCTGCGCCGCCTGCTGTTTCAATGCTGGCACCGGGGCATCCGGGAGATGGACCTGATCATGGGGCGCTTCGCCGACGCGCATATCGAAAGCCTCGCCGGACAAGACCTGGACGATTTCGAGCGCCTGGCCGAACAACCCGACCAAAGCCTGCTGGGCTGGGTCACCGGCGAACTGCCGGTGCCACCGGAATACGACACGGCGATATTCCGCAAAATGCGCGACTTCAATTGGCACATGGACGGGGGCCGGTGAGCGGCATGGCGAAATCTCCCGCCGAAATGCTCGCGCCTGGCCGGCCGCTGACGCTTGCCAGCGTGGCCGACGGCGCCGAAGGGCTGGTGATCTCAGACCTGGCGCGCGCCGTGGCCGCGCGCGCGGATGCGCCGGCGACGAGCCTCGTGGTCGTGTGCCGCGACGGGCCGCGCATGGCGGCGCTGTCTCGTGCGCTCGGCTTTTTTGCTCCCGACATTGCCGTGCAGGAATTCCCGGCGTGGGATTGCCTACCCTACGACCGGGTATCGCCGCATGCCGCCGTGGTGGCGCAGCGCATGATCACGCTGTCGCGGCTGGCGCGCGCGCGCAATCAGGCTGAGTGGGAACCGGTCAGCCGCCCGGATTGCGCGCCAAATAAAGAAGTAGGAGCGCGGCCGGACGCAAAACCGGTTCCCACTTTTGCTGGCCGCGCTCCGAAGGGGCGGGATCGTCCCTCTATCCTGCTCACGACGGTCAATGCCGCTTTGCAGCGCGTGCCGCCAAAGGATTTGCTGGCGCAGCAATCGCTCTCGGCCGCGCCCGGCAACATGCTGGACATGGACGGCGTCACGCGCTGGCTGGAACTCAACGGCTTCCTCCGCGCATCGACCGTGCGCGAACCCGGCGACTATGCGGTGCGCGGCGGCATTGTCGATCTGTTTGCGCCCGGGATGGACCAGCCGGTGCGGCTCGATTTTTTCGGCCAAACGCTGGAAACGATCCGCAGCTTCGATCCGGAAACCCAGCGCAGCGAGGACACCTTGCGCGCGCTCGATCTCGTTCCGGTGGCGGAGTTTCAGTTGACGACGGAAACCATTCGCCAGTTTCGCCGTGGCTATGTGGAAGCTTTCGGCACAGCCGCTCCCGACGACGCGCTCTATCATGCGGTGAGCGAAGGCCGACGCCATCCCGGCATGGAGCATTGGCTGCCGCTGTTTCACTCGCAGCTCGATACGATTTTCGATTACGTGGCGGATTCTCCCATCGTGCTCGAGCCGCTGGCGGAAGACGCCGCGCATGAGCGCTTCACCCAGATCACGGACTATTATGAAGCGCGGCGCGAGGGATTGCGGATGCAGGCGGAAGGTCCGCCTTACAAACCGCTGCCGCCGGAGCGGATTTACCTGGCGGAGAAGGAATGGAAGCGGCGCCTGGAGGAAAGGGCGCTGGCGCGGCTGACGCCTTTCGCCGTGCCGGAAAGCTCCGGCGCCATGCTGGATATCGGCACGCGCCAGGGCCGCACCTTTGCCGCCGAGCGCAGCCAGGCCGAGGCCAATGTCTTCGACGCGGTGCGCGAGCATGTGCATGCCTTGCAGGTGGCGCACAAGCGCGTGGCCATCGCGATGTGGAGCGAAGGTTCGCGCGAACGCATGAGCCATGTGCTGACGGACCACAAGCTGATGAATCTCGCGCCGGTAGATTCGTGGCAACAGATGCTGGCGCTGCCGAAACCGGCCATTGCGCTGATGAAGCTCGGTCTCGAATCCGGTTTCGAAACCGCCGACGTCGCGGTCATCAGTGAGCAGGACATCCTGGGCGACCGCTTGGTACGCCCGCGCCGCGCCGCCCGGCGCGCGGAGAATTTCATCGCCGAGGTGACGAGCCTCTCGGCGGGCGACCTCGTCGTGCATGTGGATCACGGCATCGGGCGATTTGTGGGACTGAAACCGATTGAAGTAGCCGGCGCGCCGCACGATTGCCTCGAGATCCATTACGCCGCAGGCGACAAGCTTTTCCTGCCGGTGGAAAATATCGAGCTGCTGTCGCGTTACGGCTCCGATGAAGCGGGCGCGGAGCTGGACCGGCTCGGCGGCGGAGCCTGGCAGTCGCGCAAGGCGCGCATGAAAGCGCGCATCCGCGAGATCGCGGGCGAGCTGATCAAGATTGCCGCCGAGCGGCAATTGCGCGAAGCGCCGCGGTTCAATGTGGACCCCGGCTCTTACGACGAATTCTGCGCCGGATTTCCTTATGAGGAAACCGAAGATCAGCGCGCGTCGATTGACGCCGTGCTTGCCGATCTCGCAAGCGGGCGGCCAATGGATCGCCTGATCTGCGGCGACGTCGGTTTCGGCAAGACCGAGGTCGCGCTGCGCGCCGCTTTCGCCGCCGCGATGGGCGGCAAGCAGGTGGCGCTGGTCGCGCCGACCACGCTGCTCGCGCGCCAGCATGCAAAAACTTTTGCCGAGCGCTTTCGCGGCTTCCCCGTGAATGTCGCGCATATGTCGCGGCTGGTCTCAGCCGCCGACCGCGCGAAGGCGAGGAAAGGGCTGGCGGATGGCGAGATCGACATTGTGGTCGGCACCCATGCGCTGCTCGGCAAGAATATCCATTTCAAGGACCTCGGCCTGGTGATCGTGGACGAGGAGCAGCATTTCGGCGTGGTTCATAAAGAGAAGCTCAAGCAATTGCGCGCCGAGGTGCATGTGCTGACGCTGACGGCAACGCCGATCCCGCGCACGCTGCAACTCGCGCTTAGCGGCGTGCGCGACCTGTCCATCATCGCCTCGCCGCCGGTGGACCGGCTGGCGGTGCGGACTTTCGTTTCGCCGTTCGATCCCCTGGTGGTGCGGGAAGCGCTGCTGCGCGAGCGCTACCGCGGCGGGCAGGCCTTCTATGTGGCGCCGCGCATCGAGGATTTGGCCGGCGCCAAGGATTTTCTCGACAAGAACGTGCCCGAGGTGCGCGTCGCCGTCGCGCATGGGCAGATGCCGTCGGCGGTGCTGGAGGACATCATGTCCGCTTTCTACGACGGCAAATACGACGTGCTGCTCTCGACGACCATCATCGAGTCCGGGCTCGACATTCCGACGGCGAATACCTTGATCGTGCATCGCGCCGACATGTTCGGCCTCTCGCAGCTCTATCAACTGCGCGGGCGGGTGGGGCGCGCGAAAATCCGCGCCTATTCGCTATTCACCTTGCCGGCGGCGAAGAAGATCACGCCGCAGGCGGAGCGGCGGCTGAAAGTTCTGCAATCGCTCGACACGCTTGGCGCGGGCTTCCAGCTCGCGTCGCATGACCTTGACATTCGCGGCGCGGGAAATCTTCTGGGCGAAGAGCAATCCGGCCATATCAAGGAGGTCGGCTTCGAGCTGTACCAGCAGATGCTGGAGGAGGCGGTGCAGAGCGTGAAGGCGGGCCTCACCGCGCCGGTCGCGGACAAATGGTCGCCGCAGATCACCATCGGCACGCCGGTGCTCATTCCCGAAGATTATGTGGCCGACCTGCCGGTGCGGCTCGGGCTCTATCGACGCCTCGCGGATCTGGAAGACGAGCGCGAGATCGACGCTTTCGGCGCGGAAATGGTGGATCGCTTCGGGCCGCTGCCGGAAGAGGTGGAGCATCTCTTGCAGATCGTCGCGATCAAGGCGCTCTGCCGCCGCGCCAATGTGGAGAAGGTGGATGCCGGGCCGAAGGGCGTGGTATTCTCCTTCCGCGATAACGTCTTTGCCAATCCGGATGGCCTGGTGGCTTTCATCCGCGAAGAGGGCGCGCGCGTGCGCCCCGACATGAAGGTGGTGTTCTTCGACGATTGGGAACAGCCGGAAGAACGGCTGAAGGGCACGAGCGGGATCTTGCGCAACCTTGCCACCCTCGCCGGCCGCGCCAAGGCGGCGTGAAACTCAAGCCGCGAAGGATTCGGCTCCGACGCGCGCGAGCAAAGTGTCCGCGGTATCGGATGGCTTCAGCGCGCCGAGCGTGATGTTGGTTTCCAGTTTCGGGCGGCCCTGGTCGGACGTCAGCATCGTGTGCTTGAGCACGCTGGCGATGCGGCGCGCGACCACATGGGCCGAGGTCAGGTCCGTGCCGGTGAAGACGCAGAGGATCGCGCCATCCGCGCCCTGGCAAGCAAAGTCGATGTTGCGGACGATGCAACTGACCAGCCGCGCGGTGTCCGCGCTGGTGCGCGGATCGCCCGCGGGATCGAATGTAAAACGCGCGAGCGAAAGTCTTGCGCCGCCGTGACTGGATTCCTGCAGTGCGTGGGACAGCTCGCGCCAGAAGGCCTCGCGCGTGAGCAGCCCGGTTTGCGGATCGATGCCGCCTTTGGAGTCGAAGGCCTTAAGCACGCGCTTGAGCCGCGCATTCAGCGCATGCAGGCGGACGAGGGAGAGCATCCCGTCCGCGATGTTCGCCGGATCGCCTTCGATGCGCTCGATATTGACGAGCTGCGCGCCGAACCCGGTGACGAGACTCGGCACCCCATTGGCCATGATGACGGGCAGATCGCGAAAGCGCGCATCCTCGGCAAGCACGATCAGCAAGGCCTCGACGACTTTCGGACTGAAGCCGTCGCCGATGACAATGCCGTCCACGTCGCGGGCGTTGAGATAGCGCGCGGCGGTTTCAACGCTCAACGCGCCGATCAGCCCGACGCGCTCGCCCACCGCGACCGCAAGCGCGGGATAGGAATGGCCGCGGCCGGCGACCAGCACGGTCGCGTCCTCGATCGGATCGGTTTGCGGCAGGGCCGGCGCCGCGCCGTCCCCGGCTTTGAACGTTTCCGCGCGGCGCAGGACGGTCGCATGCAAGTCGCGGACGCGGAGCGCCGTCCGCAGCCGCGCGACAAGACGGTCCGCCGAAGCGTCGGCATCGATCGGCAGCACGCCCGGAATTGCCACCTCATTATCACCGCGCATGCGCGCGATCATGGGCAGGTAAGGGCCGTTGCGGCTTTTGATTTGCGCGCCGAGCGCGCTTGCGGCTTTGGCGTCGGAAGCCGCTCCCGGTTCGGCCAGCACGACGGCGGAAGGCTGTGCCGCCACAAAAGCCTCGGGCGCGTCGCGCCAGCGGCTCTCCACAATGGGAAACGCCCCGGCCGCGCCCAGCGCCTCGATCACGTCGGGAACCGGATTGTCGGCCACGACGACCATCGGACCTTGCAGGGACATGGACTAGGCAGGCTCCGTGAAAAGCAGAACCTACCGCGCCGCTGTTAATAGCTCGTCAATGCAGCGGAGCTGCCGCTAAGGCGCGGCAAAAGCGGCGGAGACGAGGGGATTGACGCCGCGCTGGGCAAGCGCCGCGCGCACGGTTTCGGCGTTGTCGGCGCAACCGGCGAGTTGCTGCCCCGATAAGGCATTGGGCAGCACCGCGATGCGCCCTCCGCCCTCCGCCGCGGCCAGCAGATTTTGCAATTCATGCAGCGGGAAGCGATAGCCGCCCACGGCGACGATGCCGGGCGGCGGTCCTGTCACGATCATGGTGCGGGTGTCGCGATCGACGCGGCAGGTAAAGCCGGTATCGACCAGGCCCTCGGCAGTCTTGAAATAGGGAAGGCTGTCGCGGTCCGCGCCGGGCGGGAAGCAATGGCGCGGCACCATCGGTCCGCGCAGAGCGAGGGTGCCGACGTCGGTGCGGGTCAATTCCGCGACCAGGATAGCGCCCGCCGCTCCGCGCGGCGCGGTGATGGCGCCAAACGGTATCGGCGCGGGCTTGCCGCTGGCGCCGCGGCGCGTGGCGATGGTGCAAGCCTCCCCGAAAGCGATCACGTCGAGGAAAGCGACATTGTCTTCCCGCCAGGCGGCGGCTGCATTCAGGCGCTCGGGCGAGCGCCAGAGGCCGAGCACGGTCTTCAGGTTCTGTGCGTTGGCAAAAAGCCCGGCGGCTGCGAGCTGCGGCACGACAGGACCGGGCAGGATGGCGACGGCGCAATCCTCGCTCAACTGCGCCGCAAGAGTTTCCGGATCGAAGGGCTGATGCAAAGCCAGCGTGCCACCGGTGAGGAGCCACGGCAGGATGGTCAAAACCGTTCCGGCGAAGGAAGATGGCGCCACGGTCGAGAGAAACGAGGTGTCCTGCTCGAAGCGGCCTTCGAGCAGCGTCGAAAGGCCGCCGGCGATGATCTCCATGTGATTGCGTGCGACCGGCACCAGGCCGTTGGGCTCGGTGTCCCAGGTAATAAGCGCAAGATGTGCGGCGGGATTGTCGCCGCGTTCGCGGCTCATCGGGGGCGGTGGCTCGAGCTTCTCTGTCGTATAGAGATCGTCAAGCGGGATCACGCCGTCCGGAATATCGCCGCCGAAGGCGCAGACATAGCGGATGGGGAAAATATCCGCCGCCGCGTGCATCGCGAGGCTGGCGTGATCGGCCGCACCGACATGGCCGCAGGTGATCAGAATTTTCGCCCCCAGGCGGCTCAAGGTCGTGACCAGATCGCCGCGCCGCCACAGGAGCGGCATCGGCGCCGCGATCATGCCGGCGCGCAGCACGCCGAGCATGGTCAGTACATTCTCGACGGTGTTCGGCAATTGGATTCCGACGATGGCGTCGGTCTGCAATCCGAGGCGGCGCAGCCGCCCGGCGATGCCGGTGATCAGGCGATCCGCCTGCGCATAGGTGAGGCGGCGCGGCGCGCCATCGGTGAATGCTTCGCGGTTGGGCGGATCCACGAGCGCCACCGCGTCGGGCCGGCGCAAGGCCGCGCGGCGAAAGAGATCGTCGAGCGTCGCCCGCCCGCCGGGAGCGGCGCCGTTTGCTTGCGAAGGATCGCCCAATATCACGGCAAGGACCTCATGGCGTTGCCGGTTGCCGCCACCACGTCTCCGGCAGATAGCCGTAGAGCGACGTGGCGGTTGGATGCGCGATCGTGGTCCAGTGCGCGACCCATTGGTTGGGGACCGCGTAAAGGGGGACGGTGTAAAAGCCGGACAGCAGCAAGCGATCCAGCGCGCGAATAGCGGAGACGAAATCCTCGCGCTTCTCCGCCTTCAACAGCGCGGCGATCATGGCGTCAATGGCAGGGCTTTTGACGCCCATGTAGTTGCGCGTGCCGTCGGCGTCCGCGGCGGCCGAACCGAAATAGAACGCCTGCTCGTTGCCGGGCGAGAGCGACTGATCCCAACGGAACAGGATCATGTCGAAATCATAGGCAACGCGGCGGCGATCATATTGCACGGCGTCCACCGAGCGGACGTTCACCGCGATGCCCGCGCGCCTGACCGCCTCCTTGAACAACAGCGCGAGACGCTCGTCGTCGCGGCCCGTCACCATGATCTCGAAGCTCAATGGCTTGCCCGTGCGGCCGACCAGGTCGGCGCCGCGCAATTCATAGCCCGCGAGTTTGAACAGATCGAGCGCGCGGCGCAGCGTCTCGCGATCGCGGCCGGAGCCATCGGTTGCGGGCGGCGACCAACTGCCGTCGAGAATGTCCGGGCGCACCGTGTCGGGAAATGGCGCGAGCAGTGCGCGCTCGCGCGCATCGGCGGGCCGGCCGTGGGAGGACAGTTCCGAGCCTTCGAAGTAGCTCGTCACCGGAACATAGAGGCCGAAGAAAAGATTCTTGTTGGTCCAGGTGAAATCATAAAGAAGCGAGATCGCTTCCCGCACGCGTGTATCGGCGAAGACGGGATGGCGCGTGTTGAGGACGAAAAAGAAACTCGGCTTCGGCAGCGCGGTCGAGAATGTGGTCTTGACGACACGGCCCTCACGCAAAGCCGGGAAGTCGTAGCCCGATGCCCAGCGCGCGGAATCGGTTTCCACGCGCACGTCGTAGAGACCTTTCTTGAAGGCCTCGAAATGCGTATTGGCGTCGCGGTAATAATCGAAGCGGATTTCGTCGAAATTCCACAAGCCGCGATTGACCGGCAGATGGCGTCCCCAATAATCCGGGTTGCGTTTCAGGGTGAGGCTCTGTCCCGGCTTCACGTCGGCGACGACGTAGGGGCCGCTGCCGATGAGCGGGGTGAACGACGTCTCCTCGAACGTGTCGGGATTGACCGCGTGCTTGGGCAGCACCGCCATCAGCCCGAGGATCAGCGGTAATTCGCGGTCGTCGCTGCCGGCGAGATCGAAACGCACGGAACGCTCGCCCACGATTTCGGCTTTGACCACCTTGCCGTAATAGAGCCGATGGTTGGGCCGCCCCTTGTCGCGCAGCAGCCGCCAGGTGAAGACCACGTCTTCCGCCGTCACCGGCTTGCCGTCGGAAAAGCGCGCGGCGGGATCGAGAGTGAAGGTGACGTAGCTGCGCTTGGCGTCCGTCTCGATCGAGCGCGCCAACAGACCGTAGAGCGTGAACGGCTCGTTGTTGCCGCGCGCCATCAAAGACTCAACGACAAAGCCGCCGATCACCGAGCCGCGCACGGCCTGCGGGGCGAGACCCTTGACGATGAAGGGGTTGAGGCTGTCGAAAGTGCCGAGGATGCCCTGGACGATCCGGCCGCCCTTGGGAGCATCCGGATTGACGTAAGGAAAATGCGTGAAACCTTGCGGCAACGCCGGCTCGCCGTGCATGGCGATGGCGTAGCGAGGACCGGGTTTTTCCTGCGCCTCAGCCGCGCCGGCGGCAACCGCAAGAATACCGAGCAGAACGGCCGGCCAGATGACAGGTCGGCGCAACAGGCTGCGCGGGCAAGAGTGAGGCACGATCGCGTCGCCGTTTGATTCGGTTCTGATTCTCACTTGTATTTACCATAAAGGGCGTAGCGCCGTTTTTGCTCCCGGTCCAAGGTCGCAGGCCTGTCGTGGCCTTTTCACCAAATAACCGGATTGGACGTTTATTAAGCGAAGGATTCCGGCTATGAGAGGCGCCGCGCCGGTCACGCTAATGCCTCATTTGGCATCGACAGAGCCGGTGGGTGGGGCGCCTTTTCTGATCCGGCCTGCGCGCCGTTAGAACGGCAAAAAGAGGACCATGTTTATGGATCATTGGAAATTGTTCGCGCTGGCCCGGCCGGTGGCGCGGGCTGTCGTTATGATGGCGACGACATCGATCATTGCTGCGCTCGCTGCGCCCGCCGCCTTTGCTCAGCAGCAACCGGCAAAACCTCCGGCCGCGCCGGCAACCGCGCCTGCCCCCGCGACCCAGGCAAAGCCCCCGCAAGCCGCGCAGCCGGCGCAGCCCGGCCAGACGCAACCCGATCAGCAGCAACAACAGCAGCAAGATGCGGCGACGCAAATGCCCCAGTTGATGTATTCGGAGTGGGTGAAATTTTGCGTCAATCCCGAGCAAGAGACCGACAGCGCGGGCAACCCCGCAAGCAAGGACCCGAAAGACAAAAGCAAGCAGGTTTGCCTCACCGGCACAGACGGCCGGCTGGAATCCGGACAACCGATTATCGCCGTTGTGGCGATCGAGCCCACGGCGGAGCCGCAGAAGATCTTGCGGATTACGTTGCCGGTCGGGATGCATCTCCAGTACGGCACCCGGCTTATCATCGACCAGGATGAGCCGTTGACTGCGCCTTACGTGACCTGTTTCGCTAATGGCTGCATCTCAGACTACGACCTAAAGCCTGAAATCCTCAATAAGCTGAAGAAGGGGAAGAAGGTGGTGATCCAAGGGATCAATTTTGACGGCAGCGCGATCAGTGTGCCGGTGCCGCTCACCCAATTCGCCAAGGTCCATGACGGCCCGCCGAGCGATCTCAATGTGCTCGCCGAGCGGCAAAAGAAGCTCGACGAAGGACTTAAGAAAAAAGGGGAAGAACTGAAGCGCCAAGCAACTGAAGCGCAGCAAAAACTCGAACGGAGCCAGCAAGGGCAAACACCCGCGAAGCCGCAATAGCGGAAAGAAGCCAAGCCTCAGTTGATCAGCGACTGGCGCGGCCGGTAACTGCCTTTGTCGTCAGTTTCGAAAATCTCGCGCACCTGCGGGTGACGAATCGGACGGCCTGACATGTCCGGAAGTAGATTCTGCTCCGAGACATAAGCGATGTACTCGGTCTCCGCCGTTTCCGCGAACAGATGATAAAACGGCTGATCCTTGTGCGGCCGCGTTTCTTCCGGGATCGACAGCCACCATTCGTCGGTGTTGTCGAATTGCGGGTCGATGTCGAAAACGACTCCGCGGAAGGGGAACAGCCTGTGCCGCACCACCTGTCCAATCATGAATTTCGCCACGCGTGTTTTGATCATAGCCAAAAGAATCTAGTCTACAATTGTGGCGCGCAACGGGCCTGAGATTGAATGCCTGTTCATTTTGAACGTATTAAAGCGCCTCGCCGCGCATCAGCCGCGGCTGAGAAAGTGCGGGCGAGACGCCCTCGCGCATGACCGCGCGGCGCAAGGGTCCGACGTGCTGAAGCAGAAACGCGCCAAGCTGCCGCGCGCCCTGGAGCGGCAGGAAATCCGACAATAGACTGCGGTTGAGCAGGTCGACAGCCAAGGTCCGGCTGGTTACGTCTGCGCGGCGCAGCGCGTCATAGCGGGCGAGCGCAGCCGGTTTTCCAATATCCATGCCGCCGCGGCGGGCATCGACGACGATTTCCGCGATCGTGGCCGCATCACGCAGCCCAAGATTGAGGCCCTGGGCACCGATTGGCGGAAGCACATGCGCGGCTTCGCCCACGAGCGCAATCCGGTCGCCGCCAAATCGCCGCGCCGTCTGGATGGCTAAAGGAAATGCACCGCGGCCGGGCTCGAGAGTGAGCTTGCCAAGGATGGAATGGGCGCGCCGCTCCAGCTCACGCGAAAGGGTGGCATCCTCCATTTCTGCAATCGAGCGAGCCGTTGCCGGATCGGTGACATAGACCAGACTGGAACGGTTGCCCGGTAACGGCACGAGCGTGAATGGTCCTGTCGGCGTGTGAAATTCAGTTGAAATATTTTTGTGAGGCCGCGCATGGCCGAGATTGAACGTCAGTGCCGTCTGCGGAAAGTTTCTTGTGTCGGTTTCGATTCTGACGGCGGCACGGCACAGCGAATTGCGCCCGTCCGCGCCGACGGCGAGGCGGGCCGATACCTCGCCTCCACTTTTTAATTGGACCGTCACGCCGCTATCGGAGATATTTATTGCGCTTGCTTCATCATCAATGCGCGTCACGCCGTTGATTTCGGCGACGCCGGCATCCAGCGCCGCCAGCAGATAGCGATTTTCGATGTTCTGGGCGAAAGCGTCGAGGCCGATCTCCCCGGCATCGAAACGAATCTCCGGCGCCCGCAACAGCCGCGCGGTGTCATCGACAATCCGCATGACGCGCAAAGGCGCCGCCTGCGCCCGGCAGCGTTCCCATACGCCGAGCGAGTCAAGCGCGGTGACCGAACTCAGGAGGAGGGCGGTGGTGCGATGATCGGGGCCGGAGGGACGCTTCGACACCAGCAGCGTTTCGACACCGGCGCGGGCCAGCGCGATGGCCGCGGTCAGGCCCGCCGGGCCGCCGCCAACGACTACAACCTCCGTTGTCTCTTTGCCCATTCGCCGCAGCCCGTAGTTACACACCTACCTATCGCGTTCGAAGCCACATACGCTAGGGTGTGTTATGTCCTCCGAAGCCTATCCCTCAGCGGATACCGAGCAACAACAGCAAAAATCGGGCGCGGGCGCGCGCCTTTGCGCCTTCGCCGTGCATATTTTTACCGCTTCCGGCGCAGCCCTGGGGCTATTGGCGCTGGTCGCGGCGGTGCAGGGCAACTGGACGTGGATGTTTTGCTGGTTCGGCATCGCGCTTGCCGTCGACGCTGTCGACGGGCCGCTGGCGCGGCGGTTGAAAGTCGCGGAGCGGCTGCCGCGATGGTCGGGCGACAATCTCGATTTCGTCGTCGATTTTGTGACTTACGTTTTTGTCCCGGCTTATGCCATCGCGGCCAGCGGGCTTTTGCCGAAACCTGTAGCTGTTCCGCTCGGCGCGCTCATCGTGACGGCAGGGGCGCTGTATTTCGCGGACCGGAGCATGAAGCTGGAAGACAATTATTTTCGCGGGTTTCCCGTGCTGTGGAACGTGGCGGCTTTCTATCTGTTTCTGCTCAAGCCGACGCCGTGGGTTGGCGCTGCCGGAGTAATGCTTCTTCTGCTGCTAACCTTTGCGCCGCTGCGCTTCATCCATCCGGTGCGGGTCGCGCGATGGCGCTACTTTAACATGACTTTGATGCTGCTTTGGGCGCTGCTTGCGGTTGCGGCCCTGACGAAAGACCTGAACCCGGCTCCCTGGATCAGCGTTGGACTTTGCGCAATCGGACTTTATTTTCTGGCCGCGGACGGGTTGCGATGGCCCTCCAAAAACGGACGCACCGATGCTTGATCTCCTGGCCGACCCGCATGCCTGGGCTGCGCTCGTCACCCTGACCGCGCTTGAGGTCGTTCTCGGCATCGACAACCTCGTCTTCATCTCGGTTCTGGTTTCGCGCTGCGATCCGGTGCAGGCGCAGCGGGCGCGCGCAATCGGGCTGTCGCTTGCGCTGATCTTCCGTGTCCTGCTGCTGTTCACGCTGACGATGTTAATGGCGCTGCGCGAGCCTATCATTGTCATCCTGGGAAATGCGATCTCGTGGCGGGACATCATCCTGATCGGCGGCGGATTGTTTCTTCTCGCCAAGGCTACCCATGAAATTCACAGTGAGATCGAGCCGTCCGATCTCGCGCCCGGGGCGGCGAAGACCCAGGTGTTTTTCTGGGTCGTGGTGCAACTCATTGCTATCGACCTCGTTTTCTCCATCGACTCCATCATCACGGCCATCGGCATGGCGCAAGACCTGGAAATCATGGTCGCGGCGGTGGTGATCGCGATGATCGTGATGTATGTCGCGTCGCGTCCGGTGAGCGATTTCATCACCAAGCATCCCACCACCAAAATGCTGGCGCTGGCGTTCCTTGTGCTGATCGGCGTGGCCCTGATCGCCGACGGTTTCGATTTCCACATTCCGCGCGGTTACATCTATTTCGCCATGGCTTTCGCTGGCTTGGTCGAGTTCTTTAATGTTCTAGTGCAAAAGCGGCGCGGTCACGCGCGGCGGAAATAACGGAGCGGGAGATGGTTGCAGCGGTTCGCGTGCATAAGCTCGGTGGCCCCGAAGTGCTGACCTATGAGCAGATCGATATCGGCCAGCCGGGGCCGGGCCAGATCCGCATCCGCCAGCGTGCCTGCGGGATCAACTACATCGATACCTATTACCGCAGCGGGCTTTATCCGGCGCCATCGTTGCCTTTCGTCGCCGGCAACGAAGGGGCGGGCGATGTGGTGGCGGTGGGCGAAGGCGTGAAGGACCTGAAGGTCGGCGACCGCGTCGCCTATGTGGTCACATTGGGAGGCTATGCGGAGGAGCGGCTGTTGCCGGCGGACCGCGTGGTGAAACTGCCCGACGCCATTTCCTACGAGCAAGCGGCGGGAATGATGCTCAAGGGCATGACCGTGCGCTACCTGCTGCGCCGGACGTTCAAGGTGGAGAAGGGCACGGCGCTGCTGTTGCACGCGGCCGCGGGCGGCGTCGGCCTGATCGCCTCGCAATGGGCGAGATATCTTGGCGCCACGGTGATCGGCACGGTGGGATCGAAGGAAAAGGCTGCGCTCGCCAAGACGCATGGGTGTCACCATACAATCCTCTATCGGGAGGAAGATTTTGTTGCGCGGGTGAAGGACATCACCGCGGGCAAGCTGTGCGACGTCGTCTATGACGGCGTGGGGAAGGACACGTTCCCGGCCTCGCTGGATTGTTTGCATCCCTTGGGCATGTTCGTCAGCTTCGGCAATGCGTCGGGATCGATC
>Ga0209726_10006271_pt1 | contig 13896 bp, 13 predicted proteins | sample Subgrocontami54m_FD_187453 | JGI IMG/M metagenome (GOLD analysis project Ga0209726, IMG submission 187453) | Subsurface groundwater microbial communities from S. Glens Falls, New York, USA - GMW46 contaminated, 5.4 m (SPAdes) (version 3) | ecosystem: Environmental > Aquatic > Deep subsurface >... | reverse complement strand
CAATTGCGGGATGCCGCAGGCGAATTCCACCACCTCGACGCCACGCTGGATGTCGCCCTTGGAATCGGCCAGCGTCTTGCCGTGCTCGGAGGACAGCAGCCTGGCGAGGTTCTCGACGTCCTTCTTGAGCGTCCAGACGCGCGTCAGGCTCTGCCCGCCGTAGGCGGCGAACGAGACGGCCAGCACCGCCAGCACCGCCGTGCGGAGGAGACGGAGCGAGCGCACGCTCACCGCGCCCGGCTCCCGAAGGCCGCCCGTCCGGGCCAGACGGCGGACGGGCCCAGCTCCTCCTCGATGCGCAGGAGCTGGTTGTATTTCGCGGTGCGCTCGCCGCGGGAGAGCGAGCCGGTCTTGATCTGGCCTGCATTGACGGCGACGGCCAGGTCCGCGACGAAGGTGTCCTCGGTCTCGCCCGAGCGGTGCGAGATGATCGTGCCGTAGCCGGCGCGCTTGGCCAGCTCGATCGTCTCGAGCGTCTCGGTCAGCGTCCCGATCTGGTTCAGCTTGACCAGGATCGCGTTCGCGACCCCCTTGCGGATACCCTCCTGGAGGATGGCCGGGCTGGTGACGAAGATGTCGTCGCCCACGATCTGGATACGCGAGCCCAGCCGCTGGGTCAGCGCCCGCCACCCCTCCCAGTCGTCCTCGCCCAGGCCGTCCTCGATCGAGCAAATCGGGTAACGCGAGAGGAGCTGCTCGTAAAACGCGATCATCTCCTCGCGGGACTTGTCGGCACGGTCGGCGCGCAGGCGGTAGCGCCCGTGCTTGCCGAACTCGCTCGCCGCCGCGTCGAGGGCGAGGAAGACGTCCTCCCCGGGCCGGTAGCCGGCGCGCTCGATGGCGCGCAGCACGAAGTCGAGCGCCGCCTCGTTGCCGGGCAGGCTCGGGGCAAAGCCGCCCTCGTCGCCCACGCCCGTCGAGAGGCCCTTGTCCTTGAGCAGCTTCTTCAGCGCGTGGAAGACCTCGACGCCGACGCGGAGGGCCTCGCCGAAGGAGCCCGCCCCCGCGGGCACGATCATGAACTCCTGGATGTCCAGGCCGTTGTCGGCGTGCGCGCCGCCGTTGAGCACGTTCATCATGGGCACCGGCATGATCCGGGCGCCGGGCCCCCCCAGGTACTGGTAGAGCGGCAGGCCGCACTCGTCGGCGCCGGCGCGCGCGACGGCCAGCGACACGCCGAGGAGCGCGTTGGCGCCGAGGCCCGACTTGTTCGGCGTGCCGTCGAGCTCGAGCAGCGCGCGGTCCAGCGCGGCCTGCTCCGTCGCCTCGAGGCCTTCGACCTCGGGGGCGATCGTCTCCGTCACGTTGCGCACCGCCTGGCGCACACCCTTGCCGCCGTAGCGGGTATCGTCGTCGTCGCGCAGCTCGACCGCCTCGCGCGTGCCCGTCGAGGCGCCGGAGGGCACCATGGCGCGGCCGAAGGCGCCGGAGTCGAGCCAGACTTCGACCTCGACCGTGGGGTTGCCGCGCGAGTCGAGGATCTCGCGGGCGTGGACGGTGCGGATCTCGGACACGCTCAGGCCTTCCGCTCGATCATGCGCGCCGCTCGATCATGCCCGCCGCTCGATCATGAAGGTCCCGAGCTCCCGGAGCCGGGCAGCCCGCGGGCCGAAGAGATCGAGGGCCGCGTGCGCCTCGGCGACGAGGGCCTGCGCCCGGCGGCGGGAGGCCTCGATGCCGTGGATGGCCGGGTACGTCGCTTTCTGCTGCGCCTCGTCCTTGCCGGCCGTCTTGCCGAGCTCTTCCGTCGTCGCGGTGACGTCGAGGATGTCGTCCATGATCTGGAAGGCCAGCCCGAGAGCGTCGCCCGCGACGCCAAGGGCGACGAGCTGGGCCGGCGTCGCGCCGGAGAGGATGGCGCCGACGCGGATCGAGGCGCGGATCAGGGCGGCCGTCTTGTGGGTGTGGATGTAGTCCACGATCTCCGCGTCGGCCGGCTTGCCCTCGCACTCGATGTCGGCCACCTGTCCGCCGACCATGCCGGGGCTTCCCGCGGCGTCGGCGATCTCGACGAGGACGTCACGGAGCCGCGGGCCGTTCGATGTGGCCGGCACGTTATCGGCCAGGAGGCGGAACGCCAAGGTCAGCAGCGCGTCCCCCGCCAGGATCGCGAGGGCCTCGCCGAAGACCTTGTGGTTGGTCGGCGCGCCGCGGCGGAAGTCGTCGTTGTCCATGGCAGGTAAATCGTCGTGGATCAGCGAGTACGTGTGGATCATTTCCACGGCGCAGGCCGTCGGCATGACGTCGTCCGGCCTGCCGCCGACCGCCTCGGCGCCGGCGATGACGAGGACGGGGCGCAAGCGCTTGCCGCCGGCAAAGACGCTGTACCGCATGGCCCGGTGCAGCGTCTCGGGCGGCGCCGACTCGGCCGGCAGGAAGCGGCCGAGCGCCTGGTCGACGGCGCGGGCCTGCTCGGCCATGTAGGCGGCGAGACCAAAGCTCACGACTGGGCGTCCTTGTCCCACTCGAAGGGCTCGACCTTGAGCAGCCCCGACTCGTCCTTGGTCAGGAGCTCGATGCGCTTCTCGGCCTCCTCGAGGTACTTGGCGCAGCGGCGGGCGAGCGCGACGCCCTCTTCGAAGACCTTCAGCGACTGCTCGAGCGGCAGGTCGCCGGCTTCGAGCTGGTCCACGATCTGCTCGAGCCGCTGGACCGCGTCCTCAAACTTGATGTCTTTCATCCCGTTCCTTGACGTCGGTCACGCGCGCTCCGAGCGCGCCTTGGTACAGGAGGATCTCGAGGGGGTCGCCCACGGCGACCTGCCCGGCGCTCCGCACGACGGCCCCCGAGGGCAGGCGCGTCAGGCTGTATCCGCGCGCCAGCACCCCCAGCGGCGAGAGGCTCTCGAGCCGGCCGACCGACTCGGCAAAGCGGGAGCGCGACGCCTTCAGGCTGTGCGCGGCCGAGGCGATCAGACGCCCCCTCAGCTGGCCCAGCAGCGCCATGTCGGCCGCAATCCTAGCCAAGGGATTGCGCGAGCGCAAGGCGCCGGTGGCGAGCGCCACGCGGTGCCTGATCTGCCGCTGGCTCGAGCGAAGGCCCAGGCGCAGGCGGCCCTGGAGCTCGTCGAGGCGGCGGTGGAGATCGCGGAGCGCCCGCGCGGGATCCGTCAGCACGCGGCGGCGGCGGAGGTATAGGACGCGCTCCCGATACGCCGCGACCTCTGCGGTGACCGCCTGCTTGAGCCGCCCGTAGAGATCGGCGAGCGTCTCGATCACCGCGAGCTTCTCCCGCACCACGAGCTCGGCCGCCGCCGACGGGGTCGGCGCGCGCTGGTCGGCCACGAAATCCGCGATGGTGACATCGGTCTCGTGGCCGACGGCGGAGATGACGGGCACGCGGCAGGCCGCGATGGCGCGCGCGACGCCCTCGTCGTTGAAGGCCCAGAGGTCCTCGATCGAGCCCCCTCCTCTCCCGACGATGATCACGTCGAGATCCGGAACCTCCTGGAGGTTCGCCAAGCCCTGGACGATCTCGCCGGGCGCCTCGTCGCCCTGCACGCGGACGGGCGCGATGAGGATGCGCAGGTCGCCGAACCGTCGGCCGATGATGTTGAGGATGTCCCGGATGGCGGCGCCTGTGGGCGACGTGACAACGCCGATCACGCGCGGGAAGGCCGGCAGCGGCCGCTTGCGCCCCTCGTCGAAGAGGCCTTCCGCCTCGAGCTTGCGCTTGAGCTGCTCGAAGGCGAGCTGGAGCGCGCCGAGACCCTTGGGCTCCATCATCTCGACGACCAGCTGGTACTGCCCGCGCGCGGCGTAGACGTCGAGGCCGCCGAAGGCCAGCACCTGCATGCCGTCCTCGAGATCGAAGCGCACGCGCCTGCCCCGCCCGCGGAAGAGGACGGCCGAGAGCTGCGCGCCTTCGTCCTTGAGCGTGAAGTAGGCGTGGCCCGAGCCGGGCGTGCGCAGGTTCGAGATCTCCCCCTCGACCCACACGCCCGGAAATGTCTCCTCGATCGCCGCCTTGAGCCGCACCGTCAGCTCGGACACCGTAAAAACCCTCCGCTCCCCCTCACTCATGCGGGAGGGAGCTGACGGGTGGCCGCGAGGAGGGTGTTCTTCATGAGCATGGCCACGGTCATGAGACCGACGCCGCCCGGCACGGGGGTGATGGCGCGCGCCCGCTTCGAGGCGGAATCGAAATCCACGTCGCCGGCGAGCTTGCCGGTGTCGAGGCGGTTGACGCCGACGTCGATGACGACGGCGCCCTCTTTCACCATGTCCCCGGTGATGAATCGCGGCCTGCCGGCGGCCACGCAAAGGACGTCGGCGCGGCGGCAGTGCTCGGGGAGGTCACGCGTGCGCGTGTGACACATGGTCACCGTCGCATTGCGCGCGAGCAGCAGCTGGGCCAGCGGCTTGCCGACGAGGCGCGAGCGCCCGACCACGACGGCTTCGGCACCCTCGAGCGGAATGCCGTAATGATCCAGGATCTCGATGCAGCCGGCGGGCGTGCACGGGACCATGGAGGGCTTGCCCGCCAAAAGGTTGCCCAGGCTCACCGGGTGCAGGCCGTCTGCGTCCTTGGCGGGGGCGATGGCATTGAGGGCCTCGCTCTCGTCCAAGCCCTTGGGCAGCGGCAGCTGAAGGAGGATGCCGTGGACGGACGGATCCGCGTTGATCTTTCGGATAGTCTCAGTCAGCTCCGCTTGAGAGCAGCCGGCGGGGAAGAGGAAGTCGCGCGAGGCGATGCCGACGTCGTCGGCCGCGCGCTTCTTGTTGCGGACGTAGATCTGCGACGCGGGGTCTTCGCCGACCAGGATGACCGCGAGCGTCGGCTGGACGCCGGTCCTGGCTGAGAGGGCGGCGACACCGGCCTTGACCTCGGCCAGGACCTTCGCCGCGACCGCCTTGCCCTCGAGAATCTGCACCGGCCTTAGTCGGGGAGAGGGACGCGCAGCCGCTCGATGGACAGCCCCCGACCCGTATCGGGATCGATCCGGATCACGACGCCGTGGAGGGCGACGGGGCCCTTGGCGGGCTCGAAGCGGTTCGGCATCTGTGAGCGGAAGCGCTGGAGCGCCAAGCCCTTGTCCACGCCGATGACGGAGTCGGTCGGGCCCGTCATGCCGAGGTCGGTGATGTAGGCGGTGCCCTGCGGCAGCACGCGCTCGTCAGCGGTCTGCACGTGCCGGTGCGTGCCGACCACGGCGCTGACCCGCCCGTCGAGATGCCAGCCCATGGCCTGCGACTCGCTCGTCGCCTCGGCGTGCATGTCCACGATGATGATCGGCGTGTCCTTGCGGAGCTCCGGCAGGATCTCGTCGGCCTTCTGGAACGGGCAGTCGATCGGCAGCATGAACACGCGCCCCATGAGGTTCAGCACCGCGACCTTGTGTGGACCCGCCTTGACGGTCACGTAGCCGACGCCGGGCGTTCCCGCGGGGAAGTTGGCCGGGCGGAGGAGCAGGTTCTCCTTCCCGATGTACTCGATGATCTCCTTCTTGTCCCAGATGTGGTTGCCGGAGGTCATCACGTCCACGCCGTGCTCGAGGAACGTGCGTGCGATCAACGGCGTGACCCCGAAGCCGGCCGCGGCATTCTCCACGTTGACGACGGCCAGGTCGGCCTCGTACTGCTTGCGGAGGCGCGGCAGGAGCGCGTGCACGGCCTTGCGCCCCGGCTCTCCGAAGACGTCGCCAATGCAGAGGACGGTCAGCGGCTTAGGCATTCTGCATCCGCGGCGCCGCCAGAGGGATCCTCGTTGGGCGCTTCACTTCGCCACTTCGATCGCGCGCGTCTCGCGGATGACGATGACCTTGATGTGGCCGGGGTACTGCATCTCGGCCTCGATGCGCTTGGAGATGTCTTTGGCCAGCTGGTGGGCGTCGAGATCGGAGATCTGCTCGGACTTGGTCATGATCCGCAGCTCGCGTCCGGCCTGGATCGCGTAGCACATCTCCACGCCCTTGTAGGACATGGCGATCTCCTCGAGCTTGGCCAGGCGCTTGATGTAGCTCTCGAGGACGTCACGGCGCGCGCCGGGCCGGGCCGCGGAGATGCCGTCGGCCGCCTCGGTCAGCACCGCCTCGATGGTCTCGGGCTCGACGTTCTCGTGGCCGCAGAGCGCGGCGTTGATGATCTGCGGCGACTCGTTGTACTTGGTCAGCACCTGCAGGCTGAGCTCTGGATGGCTGCCCTCCTGCTCGTGCGTGAGCGCCTTGCCGATGTCGTGGAGCAACCCCATGCGCTTGGCCAGCTTGACGTCGGCCTTGATCTCGGCCGCCATCATGCCCGCGAGCCAGGCGACCTCTTTCGAGTGCTGGAGGCAATTCTGCCCGTAGGAGGTCCGGTACTTCATGCGCCCCACGAGCTTGACGAGCTCGGGGTGCAGGCCGAGAACGCCCACCTCGAAGCAGGCCTTCTCGCCCTCCTCCTTGAGGTGCTCCTCCATCTCCTTCTTGACCTTCTCGACGACCTCCTCGATGCGCGCCGGGTGGATGCGTCCGTCGGCGATCAGCTTCTGGAGCGCCAGCCTCGCGATCTCCCGCCGATACGGGTCGAACGCGGAGATGAGAACGGCCTCGGGCGTGTCGTCGACGATCAGGTCCACGCCCGTGTGCAGCTCGAGTGCACGGATGTTGCGCCCCTCGCGACCGATGATGCGCCCCTTCATGTCGTCCGACGGCAAGTTCACGATGGACACTGCGGTCTCGACCGTGTAATCGGGCGCCAGCCGCTGGATCGTCGTGGCCAGGACTTCCCTTGCCTTGACCTGGGCGGTCTCCTTCGCCTCTTCCTCGAGCCGCATCCCGAGGAGCTGGGCCTCGCGACGGGACTCGACCTCGACCTGGGCCATGAGCTGCCGCTTGGCCTCTTCCGCGGTGAGACCGGCGATGCCCTCGAGCTTCCTCCGCTGGTCATCGAGCGCGGAGTTGAGCTGGGCCTCTTTGGCGGCAAGGCTCTTGTCCCTTTCGCCCAGCGCGCGGTCGCGGGACTGGATCTCGCTCTCGCGCCGGCTGAGCTGGTCGAGCTGACGGGCCAGCTGCTCTTCCTGCTGGACCACGCGGCGCTCGACCTCCTGGATCTCCTTCTGGCGCGCGCGCGTCTCCTGCTCGAGCTCGCTGCGCGCCTTGAGCGCCGCCTCCTTGGCCTCGAGCTCGCCGGCGCGGATGCGGGCCTCGCCCTCGCGAAACTTGCTCTCGGCCTCCGCGCGCGTCTGCTCCACGGCGCGCCGGGCGTCGTCGAGGAGGCGCTTGGCGCGAATCTCGGCGTCGCCGAGCGTGCGGGCGATGGCGAGCTTGTGCCCCATGTAGCCGACGAAGAGTGCGAGGAGGGCGACGAGCGGAACCAGGACGATCAGAACGAGCTTGACGTCCATTGCTATCTCCAACCGGGGACAGCCCCGGACTGATACAGACGATCAGGATCTTCGCGACAGGAAAAAACCATCGAAAGTATAGGCTCTTTGCGGAAGGAAAGTCAACGAAGGAGGCGCCCCGCCTCTGCCGTGTGCCGACGGTGTTTCGAACCTGGCAAGCCAGGTGGGCGCCAAAATGGAGGGCTTCAGGCTTCCCCTCGTGTGAGAGGCATGCGCACCACCCTCTTGAGCGGCGTCCTCATGTGTATCGAGGTTGAAACTTCCCCCCGACATCACAAACAGCGCAGGGCTTCCCTTGTGTACCTCCGCTCCCTACGCCAAGTCAAGCAATACGTCGAACTGGCAGCCCAGGGTGTCGAGAAGGGTCCAGTTGCGAGGCGGCGCCCCGCCGTTCGCGTTGAACGGCCGCAGGGCGCCGAGAAGGGTCCAGTTGCGAGGCGGCGCCCGAAGGCTGCGGGCGAGGCGTAGTCCCTCTACGTTGAGCCCGCAGCCGAGGGCGCCCCAACAGTCCTTGACAAATGACGCAAATGGGCCCTTATCGGCGCCCTGGGACGATGGCCTCGAGCAGGTCCACCATCGCGCCGATGCGCTTGGGCAGGTCGCCCTCGAACGTGGACAGATCCTCGCGGGCGCGGAACAGCTCGTCGGCGATGTACAGCGCGGCCAGCGCCAGCGCCTTGACCGGGTCCTGGCCGCGCACCTGTCCTTCCACGCTCTTGACGCGCGTCTCGACGTAGGCCGCGAGGTCGCGGACGTACTTGGGAGCGGCCTCGCTCCTGATCGTGTAATTCTGCCCGAGGATCTCGACCTCGACCCGCTGCATCTCGCTCATAGGTCGAGCTTCTCCATTTCCTTGAGCATCGCGTTGACCTGCGACAACGTCTCCTTGCGCTCCTGGCGCAGGCGCTGAAGCTCGGCGCGGTCGGCATCGCCCGCCCCCGCTCGGGACGCGAGCGTGTCGCGCTCCCTCCGAAGCGTCGCGATGGCCTCCGCAGCGCGCCTGACAGCCTTCTCGAGCTCCTCCAGTCGCTCCCCGAGCGGCTCGGTCATGACACCCCCCTGATCTCGGCCGCGAAGCGGCGGCCGACCTCGGCGACGATCTTGGCGTGGAGATCATTGACTTCCTTGTCGGTGAGCGTGCGGTCGGCCGCCTGGAAGGTCAGGCTCCAGCCGAGGCTCCGCTTGCCGGCGCCGACCTGGCCGCCCTCGTAGACGTCGAAGAGCGCGATCCGCGACAGGAGCGGCAGCTTCATCGCGCGGATCGCGGCCTCGACCTGCCCCGCCGTCACCTCGGCCGCCACAACGACGGCGAGGTCCCGCTGGACGGCCGGGAAGCGCGGCAGCGGCTCGTAGCGGATCTCGCAACGCGGGAGCGCGAGCAGCGCGGTCAGCGACACTTCGGCGAGGAAGAGCGCTGCCGGCAGGTCGAACGCCTCGCGCACGTGGAGCGCGACCTCGCCGAAGCAGCCGATCTCGCGGCCGGCGGCGGTGAGCGCGGCAGCGCGGCCCTCCTCGAGGTAGCGCGGGCCCTTGCCGGCAGCATAGGGCGTGACGCCCGCTTCGCCCACTCCCGCGGCGGCCACTACCAGCTCGGCGGCGCCCTTCGCGTCGTAGACGTCCGCGCGCTCACCGCCCGCGTGCCAGGCGCGGGCCGCGCGCTGCCCTGTCATCACCACAGCAACCCAGAGCTCTTCGTGGGCGGGACAATCTCCGTCTTCATCCCGATGGGGAGCGAAGGTCTGGCCGACCTCGAAGACGCGCACGTCGGGGATCTGGCGGCTTCCGTTGAGGGCGACCACCTCGAGGAGCCCCGGGGCCAGCGACGGGCGCAGGACGGAGCGCTCGACGGAGATCGGGTTCTGGAGCGCAATCAGGGCCTCGGGCGCGCTCCAACCCATGGCCGCGAGGCGCCCTGGATCCACGAAGGCGTACGTGACGGCCTGGTAGAGGCCCGCCGCGGTCAGCGCGGCCGTCACTTTGCCTGAGAGCGTGAGATCGGCGGGGCGCGTCACGGGCTGGAGCCGGCTGCCCCTCGACAGCGTCGAGGGGATCTTGTCGTAGCCCCAGACGCGGATGATCTCCTCGACCAGGTCGTCCTCCTGGGCAATGTCGCGCCGGAAGCTCGGCACCACGACCTGGAGCGCGACCCCCGAGTCATCCACGGCGAAACCCAGCGCTTGGAGGATCTTCACGACGTCTTCGTGAGTCGGGCAGGCGCCGATGAGCCGCTCGATGCGCGAGCGGCGAAGCGCGATGCGCGGGCGGGGCTTCGGCCCCGGGTAGACATCGACGACGCCCTTGGCGACCGCGCCGCCGCCGAGGTCGGCCATGAGCTGGGCGGCGCGGTCGAGGGCCTCCCGGAGCCCTTCGATGTCGGCGCCGCGCTCGAAGCGGTACGCGGCATCGGTGTGCAGCCCGAGCGCGCGTGCGGTCCGGCGGACGGAGCCGGGGTTGAAGTAGGCGCTCTCGAGCAGCACCGTCGTCGTGGCCGCCGTCACCTCGGTGTTGCCGCCGCCCATGACGCCGCCGATCGCGACGGCGCGCTCGGGATCGCAGATCATCAGCATGTCGGGCTCGAGCGCTCTGTCCTGCCCGTCGAGCGTCCGGAGCCGCTCGCCCGGCCGTGCCCGCCGCACGACGATCGTGTGCTGTGAGATGGTGTCATAGTCGAAGGCGTGGAGCGGCTGGCCCATCTCCCACAGCACGTAGTTCGTCACGTCCACGAGGTTGTTGATGGGGCGCAGGCCCACCGCGCGGAGCCGCTGGGCGAGCCACGGCGGCGAAGGCTTGACCGTGAGGCCGGTGATGACGCGCGCGGCGTAGCGCGGGCAGAGGTCGGGGTCGAGGATCTCGACCGTGGCGAGCATGGCTGCCTCGGCCTCCCCTTCCTTGACCGCGATCTGCGGGAATCGGAAGGGTGCGCCCGTGAGCGCCGCGACTTCCCGCGCGACGCCGACGACGCTGAGCGCGTCGGGCCGGTTCGGCGTGATCTCGATCTCGAGGATGGCGTCGTCGAGACCCAGGTACTGGATCAGTGGCGCCCCCAAGGGCGCGTCAGCGGGCAGCTCGAGGATGCCCGAGCCGTCCTGGCCGATGCCGAGCTCCAGCTCGGAGCAGAGCATCCCTTCGGAGACCGTGCCGCGGATCTTCGCGGCCTTGATGGCGCGGCCTCCGGGAAAGGCGGCATTGGCGGGGAAGGCGGCGCTGGCGGGCAGTGTTGCTCCCGGTGGGGCGAAGGCCGTGCGCAGACCGGGCGCGGCATTGGGCGCTCCGCAGATCACCGAGAACGTCTTGTCGGGCAGCGCGACCCGGCAGAGGCGATTGTGGTGGCCGGCGGGTGTGACACCCAGGTCTTTCTCGATCGCCTCGATCTCGCCGACGACCACACCCGAGAGCCCCTCGACGAGCGGCGACACGGAGGGCACCTCGACGCCGGCGTTGACCAGGCGGTCGGCGATCGCGGCAGGCGCGAGGTCCGTCTCGACGAACTCGAGCAGCCAGCGGTGGGAGATCTTCACTGGGTGAACTGTTCCAAGAAGCGCATGTCGTTCTCGAAGAAGAGGCGGATGTCGTCGATCCCGTACTTGAGCATGGCCACCCGCTCGACGCCCATGCCGAAGGCCCAGCCCGTCACCTGCTCGGTGTCATAGCCGACATTGCGCAGCACGTTGGGATGCACCATGCCCGAGCCCAGGATCTCGAGCCAGCCCGACTGCGAGCAGACGCGGCAGCCGGCGCCCGCGCAGGCGAAGCAGCGGACGTCCACCTCCGCCGAGGGCTCCGTGAACGGGAAGAAGGACGGGCGGAAGCGGATGCCGGCGCCCGGGCCGAACATCTCGCGGGCGAAGAGCTCGAGCGTGCCCTTGAGGTCGCCCATCGAGATATTGGTGTCCACCGCCAAACCCTCCACCTGGTGGAACATCGGGGAGTGGGTCAGGTCGGCGTCGCGGCGATACACTTTCCCCGGACAAATGATCCGGACAGGAGGCGGCTGAGCCTTCATGGTCCGGATCTGCACCGGCGAGGTGTGGGTGCGGAGCAGCGTGTCCGCCGACAGGTGGAAGGTGTCCTGCATGTCGCGCGCGGGGTGGTCGTCGGGGAAGTTGAGCGCCGCGAAGTTGTAGTAGTCGCTCTCGACCTCGGGCCCCTCGGCCACGGAGAACCCGAGCCCCTCGAAGATCTCGATGATCTCGTCCTGGACGCGGATGATCGGGTGGACGGCGCCGGGCCGGGTGGCGCGCCCCGGCAGCGTCAGGTCCACGCGCCGGGAGGCGAGCGACTGGCGGTGCTCCTCGGGCTTGAGCGCCTCGATCCCGGCGGCGAGCGCTTCCTCGATCCGCTCCTTGGCGCGGTTCGCCTCCTGGCCGACCCGCGGGCGATCGGCGGCGGCGATCTTGCCGAGCCCGCGCAGGAGCGCGGTCAGCTCGCCGGAGCGCCCGAGCACTCGCACCCGCAGCTGCTCGAGGGCGGACGTGGACCGGGCCCCGGCGATGTCCGCCAGGGCCCGGTCGAGGATGTCCTGGACCCGCGGGTCCCCTGCCACCCTGCTCAGCCCCGCTGGGCGGCGACGATCGACGCGAGCTTCGCGAAGGCGGGCGGATCCGAGACGGCAAGCTCGGCCAGGATCTTGCGGTCGAGCGTGATGCCGGCCTTCTTGAGCCCGGCCATGAAGACCGAGTAGGAAAGACCCAGCTGCCGGCACGCGGCGTTGACGCGGATAATCCAGAGAGCGCGCGCGCGGCGCTTCTTCTGCTTGCGGCCCTTGTAGGCGAAGACCCCGGCGCGGAGCACCGTCTCGGCGGCTGTGCGGTAGAGCTTGCGGCGCCCGCCGAAATAACCCTTCGCCTTCTTGAGCACCTTCTTCCTGCGCTGGCGGGTCTTGGACCCGCCCTTTGCCCGTGGCATGTAAGTGTCTCCTTCCTGCTCTTATAGGTACGGGACCAGCCGCTTGAGTCTCGGCTGGTCCGCTTTAGCGATCGACCTCGCCTTGCGAAGCTTGCGCCGTCGCTTGGGGCTCTTGGCTTCCAAGAGGTGCCGCTTCCATCCGCTCCTGGCCATGAGCTTGCCGGTCGCCGTCACCTTGAGGCGCTTGGCCGCGGCCTGCTTCGTCTTCATCTTCGGCATGTTGGTGGTTCCCCCTAGTGTGGCTTCGGCGACAGGATCATGGAGAGCATGCGCCCTTCCATCCGAGGGTGGCTCTCGATGATCGCCATGTCGGCCATGATCTCCGTCATCTTGTTCAGCATCTTCCACCCGAGCTCCGTGTGGGCCATCTCGCGTCCCTTGAAGCGCACGGTCACCTTGGCCTTGTTGCCTTCTTCAAGGAAGCGTCTCACGTGCTTCGCCTTGAAATCGAAATCGTGAGTGTCCGTCTTGGGCCCGAGCTTGACCTCCTTGACCTGGATCGTCGTCTGCTTCTTCCGCGCGTCCTTCTGGCGGCGCGCCTGCATGTACTTGTACTTCCCGAAGTCCATGATTCGGCACACGGGCGGCGCCGCCTCGGCCGCCACCTCGACGAGATCCATCTCCCCCTGCCGCGCCAGCTCCAGCGCCTGCGCGATGGGCAGGACCCCCAACTGCTCGCCGTCCGCGCTCACCACGCGGACCTCCCGAACGCGAATGCCCTCGTTGATGCGGATCTCCTTGGACTGTATGGGCGTGGCTCCTAGCTGCGGGCGTCGCTCAACCTGAGCGGCCCACGGTGAGGGTGGCGGAACGGCTGCCGATCTCGGCGGCCAGGCCGGCAAGGACTTCGTTCACGGGCAATACGGCCGACTGGTCGCTGCCGCGGGGGCGCAGGCTGGCCGTGTCCTGCTGCGCCTCGCGCTCCCCGACCACCAGCGTGTAGGGCACCTTGTGCACCTGCGCCTCGCGGATGCGATAGCCGAGCTTCTCGTTGCGGTCGTCGAGGTGGGCGCGGATACGGGCCGCGCGCAGCCGCGCGTGCACAGCCTTGGCGTACTCGGCGTGCTTCTCGCTCACGGGCAGGACGCGGGCCTGCACGGGCGCGAGCCACGTCGGGAAGGCGCCGGCGAAGTGCTCGGTCAGGATGGCGATGAAGCGCTCGTAGGAGCCGAAGATGGCGCGGTGGATCACCACCGGCCGCTTGGGCTGGCCGTCGGTGTCGATGTACTCGCACCCCATGCGCTCGGGCAGCATCGTCAAGTCCACCTGGATCGTGGCGAGCTGCCACTGCCGCGCCAGCGTGTCCTCGACGTCGATATCGATCTTCGGTCCGTAGAAGGCCCCGCCGCCCTTGTCCTGGTCGTAGGTGAGACCGTTCGCGCGCAGCGCCTCGTGGAGGCCATCCTCGGCCTGGTCCCACTGCTGCTCCGTGCCGAGCTTGTCGGCCGGACGCGTCGAGAGACGGTACGACGGCCGGAGGCCGAAGGTCCCGTACCACTCGCGCACGAGGTCCAGCAGGTCCGTGATCTCCATCTGGAGCTGGTCCGGACGACAATAAATGTGCGCGTCGTCCTGGGTGAACTGCCGCACGCGGATCAGGCCCGTGAGCGTGCCGGAGCGCTCGTTGCGGTGGCAGCGGCCCATCTCGGAGTAGCGGATCGGCAGGTC
>Ga0209726_10006270_pt1 | contig 13897 bp, 10 predicted proteins | sample Subgrocontami54m_FD_187453 | JGI IMG/M metagenome (GOLD analysis project Ga0209726, IMG submission 187453) | Subsurface groundwater microbial communities from S. Glens Falls, New York, USA - GMW46 contaminated, 5.4 m (SPAdes) (version 3) | ecosystem: Environmental > Aquatic > Deep subsurface >... | reverse complement strand
TCTCAATAGTTTCTGGGTTCATTCCTAGCAAATGAGCTTGAGAAGCAATCTTATCATCTTTCAATCCTAAATCAGATAATCTTTTGTAATTTCTCTCAATAGTTTCTGGGTTCATTCCTAGCAAATCAGCTCTTGAAGCAATCTTATCATCTTTCAATCCTAAATCAGATAATCTTTTGTAATTTCTCTCAATAGTTTCTGGGTTCATTCCTAGCAAATGAGCTTGAGAAGCAATCTTATCATCTGATAAACCTATTCTTTTTAGTAGATTATATACTTCCCTTATTCTTTCTTCATTTGTATTACTATCTTCAACCCAATTCCTAGAAAAACTGCTTATTTGATGTCCTCCCAACAATTTTCCCAAGACAATTGATTTATTCATGTAAATTATCTAGAATTTAGGTTTAAAAACCTTTATTGCTTATCCTTTATAATTTAACTTCGGCCTTCACGGCAGTTGGAGCTTCTCCCCCGTGCCATGTGAAACGAGGGCGGATACGAATGGGATAAATTCTTTCTGAATTATCATCAAGGATTATCGCAGAACCTTTGAGGTTTGGAAGGTCGTCAATTTGCTGTTTGATTGTTTTTGCAAGATAGGTTTGCATAATCTCATTTAATGCTTCTATATCTGGCTTTGCTGTAAGACGATGGGCGATGACTAAATCTGATTGAGTCATTACATCTTTGTGAATTTGCCCTGGTTGTTGAGTCGCCATGACTAGAGAAATTCCGGGCTGGCGGCCTTCTCTTAAAATTTGAACTAAGACATCTGTAGCTGGAGTTTTTCCTTCTCTTGGCAGGAACTCATGAGCTTCATCTAAAAACAGCCAAATTAAAGGCTCTTTTCTTTCTTGTTTATAGGACAGATAATCTTGACCGTGCTGCAACGCTTCTAATTCTTCTTTTTTTCTTGCATCCATTCTTGTCTCAAATAACTTTCTTGAGATTAGCGAAATAACTAAGGCTCGGACATTAAATGCGCTTATCGAACTGTAGACGGAAATGTCTAAGACCGTTGTTGTTCCTGCACTAACAAGATCTGAAATTTTCGTGCCCTCTTCTGTTTTTGAGAATATTCCCCAGTTATCTGCTGCGGAAAATAACGCGGAAACTATTTCCTTTGTATCTTTGTTTGATTGAGAGTCTTTTTTTATTTTATCTTCTACATCTGCTATTGTAAAAGAGCCTTCGTCTTTTAAGTTTGAAACAATTCTTGTTACTAAAACTCCTTCAAGAGAAGTCATGCTGAGATTAAATATGGTTATCCAGTCTTCTGCTTCTAATTCTGATGCTTTTAGGGCAAAAGTATAGTCAAATGGGACTAGTTTTTCTTTATATTCTTCTACCTTTCCAAAAGGGATAAAGACTTTGACGGGAAGATTTTTTGATTCTAATTCCCATTCCTTTAACAATTCTTTTTCTTTTTCATTCTTGAATTTCATTGTCCAGAAAATTCCCATTGTATCGAATATTAAAGATGCGATGTTTTTGGCGGCTTCTTCGGAAAGGTCTGCAAGTTCTTCTGCTATTGTTCCCAAACTGTAACTTTTCCCACTTCCACGTTTTCCAGCGACAAGAACTACGTGAGATCGAGCAACATCCATCCATATTTTATTTGATAAGGAAGTATAGTTTCCCATTTTAACATAACCCTTTCCCAAATAGATGACTCCTTTAGAACCAAATTTTTCTTTATCTGATTGATCTCTACCAATTATAATATCATAGGGCATGTTGGGAATAAGATAAGGAGTTTATTAAATGTTATTATGGATATTTCTGTTGATTAGGTCGCTTCTTTCAGAAATGTCCATTGGAGATTCTGGACTAAATGTGCCCCAATTACCAGAATTCTCCATATGTTTATTAAATTCTTGGTGAAGGAAGCCTTCTTGTTGGGGGCATGACTTTATCTGCAAGACCTTCTTTTATTGCCATTTCAGCAGTCATATAAAAATCACCTTGGCACTTGCCTGCCCAATATTCTCTTGTCCTTCCACTTCTTTCTGCAAATATATTATACATTTTATCGCATTTTTTCAATAATAAATCCAAATAACTTCTTGTATCTCTTAATGTTCCTACTGACCCGTCTAATTCACCATCGTGCACCATAAGTTGTGCATTGGGGTCTAAAATTCTTTTGTCTCCAGCTTGTAAAATGACCGTCCCCATACTAAATGCAGATCCTTTAACTATTATATCTACTTTGGCTGGCGAACCGCGAATTGCATCATAAATTTTCCAACCATTTCCATCATCTCCTCCGCTGACATTCATTACTACCGTTAGTTTTCTTTTTCGGTCTTGACTTAGTAATAAATGCAAGTTTCTTTCAAATAAATCTGCAATGGCTGCGTCAATTATGTTTTCTTCCCCTGAAACATTAGGTTTAGGAGAATTTAGGTAAATCACTCTTTGTCTAATGTCCAATCCCCTAATATAAAGAAACTCTATGTCCGAGCTAGATAAACCTTTAACTTGTTTTGTTGTCTTTGCCATTGAGATAATCAAATAAACCCCCTGTTTAAAAATCTATGTCTTGTTTAACAGTAGATGGGCATTTGCCCATAAAATTAGCTCATCTACTGAAATGAATATTGCCTGTGTTTTTCTAATCTTTTATCCTACTGCTCTAATTATAATGTTTAGTTTATTAATGATAGAAGTTAGAAAATCAATCTGAACAAATGAGGATTGATTTTCATGAAAACTCTTATTTTTACATAACAAAAATAACAAATGTTCATCTACTGTGTTTAAACTATATCGAACTTGCATAAAGTTTTTAAAGGATAGTTTATTAGAAAGCCAATGAAAGATATGAAAGAGCATCCTGTTCATGAGCATAAACATGAGGTAAAGAAGGAAGAAGTTGTTGAGATTCCTGTTGGCAAGTTTATTAATAAATTAAGGAATAATCTTTGGATTGTTTCTACTTTTGTTTTGGCAATTGTTCTTGTAGTAGTTTTAATAATGAACAATGGCGGTTCTGGAGGGAGCGCAGTAAGTGCGGATATTGCTGCAAAAAGTGTTTTATCTTTTATAAATAATAATCCGAATTTACAAAGCCAAGTAACTCTAGCTAAGAGTGAGAAAGATGGGCAGCTTTACAAGATTACTTTAAATTATCAAGGACAAGAAGTTCCCCTTTATGCCACATTAGATGGTAAATTCTTAGTAAACAGTATAGTTCCTTTATCTGATGATGCAAATGATACGGGGGCGGATCAGAATCCTCAACCTGCTCCTACGCCAAAAGATATTTCTAAATCTGATAAACCTAAAGTTGAATTATTTATAATGAGCTATTGCCCTTATGGAACTCAGATGGAAAAAGCGATTCTTCCAGTTGTTGCTGCTTTGAAAAATAAGATTGATTTCAAACTTGAATTTACTCATTTCACACTTCATGGAGAAAAAGAAGATACTGAAAACTTCAGGCAGATGTGTATAAGAGAAGAACAGGGGGCTAAATTCCTTCCTTACTTGCAATGCATATTGAATTCAACAAATCCTTCTGTGCCCGCTGATGTAAGCCTATGCATGAAGAATCTTAAGATAGATGCAACAAAAGTGGATAGTTGCATAAAAGGGAAGGCAAAAGATTATTATGCTGCTGATTCCGCTTTGAGTCAGAAATATCAAGTTCAGGGCAGTCCAACTCTGGTTATAAACGGGGCACAAGTAGATAGTCCTAGAAGTCCTGATGGAATATTGAAGACCATATGTTCTGCATTTAATAATGCTCCAAGTGAATGTAATGTTCAATTGTCAACTCAGAGTGCTTCTCCAGGATTTGGATACAGTGCGAGTAATTCTGCAGATAGTGCTGCCGTGAAATGCCAGGTTTGATTTTTATTACCTCAAAATAGTAATATTTATAAACCCCGAATCCGACCCTTCTTATAGTCATAAACCAATCATAATAAATAAATAGAAAAGTATAAATACAAATATAACCTAAAAACAACATGGGAAAAACACTAGAGTCAATAGCAAAATCCGTTAAGAACACCGCAAGAGGAATTGGTAAATATTTAGCAGTTAGTGCAGCAATCGGTTCTTCTTATTTTGGAGGAAATAAAGCTTATGCCGATGGTCCGAATCCAGCAACAGAATGCGCATTATCGACAGTAGTTTGTGTTTCTCCTGTAGGAGATTGGGTTACAGTTGCAAGAAATGCATTAAATGCAAATAAAAATGTTTATTTTACTGACCAAGATCTAAGCACAACTGACCTCTATGTTTTTCCTAACCCGACCATCCAACAATTATTCTTAAATGATTCGCGTTCAGTATATGGAGAAAACAGATTTAACACTATTCTTCAAAGAGATGGAAGCGGAATTATATATAGTATAATTGGAAACGGAAGCACAGTAAAAGATATGGAATTATCTGATGCTTGGGAGCCAATTAAAATAGGCACAGATAATTACGACAACGTAACAATACAAGATGTTAATTTTAAAAACTCTGGAGCGCAACCAATTTCTTTTTCTAAGTCAGAAAAACTAGGAAATTCTGCAGCAAATATTAACTTATTAAGAGTATATGTTAATGGAGGACAATTAGGGATACATTTTAACGCACAAACAAATACGAACCCAGTTACTCTAGACACAAAATATCCTAAATTAGATAGTTGTACATTTACAAACATAAAAAATACCAATGGAACTGGTTTAGTAATAGATGCTCCCTATGATATAACAAACAACATATATAAAGTAGAAATAACAAACTCCACCATGAACAATTCTGATGGTAATTGGACAGAACAAGCTCTGATTGTTTGGAGTAGTCCACCACCAAATGTAGCCGGAAGTCAATTTAGTCCTCCAACAAAAATGATAGAGTGGAACATTACAGGAGAAACTCTAGTTGATGCAGGAATAAGAACGGATGTTAACAGAGAAGCAAATAATAATTTAAATCTCTGGGGAAGACCAAGAATAAATCTTTATGTTCCAAACCCTTCATTTAATGCAATGTACACAAATGGAAGAAACGCCGCTTTGGAAGCCGCTTTTGATGAAAATGGGGACAATCATTTAACTCCTTATGACCTACATAAATTTAGAGCAGCATTTAATAGTCCTAGCCCTAATAGAAAAATATTGTCCTTTCATGACGATAATAAAGATGGAACGATAGACTTAGAAAATGATTTTACTCAATTCTGGACAGGTTATGAAGGTCCAACAAACTTCAGTTGCAGCGACGGAGGGCATTATAGAATAGAAGACATTGTTACCAGCGCAGTCCAAGACGTAAACCAAGATGGCGTTCCAGATAGAAACGCTCAAAACCAAAGCATTACATGCCAAATAATTCAAATCCCCGCAACATCAATATGGGGCCAAATTATATTATTAGAATCATTATTAATTGCAGGCACTTTAACACATATAAAAAGAAGAAATTATACTTAGATATTCATCAAAGTAAATGTTAGATTAGTGCTACTTGTTAAATTCAAGGATTGCGTTTGAGTTACAAATCCCTCTTTTGATACATTAATAGTATAATTCGTTTGATAGACCCTTCCTGTGCTTAAAGCAACATATTCTATTATATTTTGTCTGTCAATATTTCCTGAAGAATTTGTTAATATATTGTGAGTCAAAGCCCCAGTGACATTATAGAAACTCACATTTGCTCCACCTATTACACTTCCAGAATTATTTTGCACAAAAACATCCACATACCATTGCTTTATCAGTTTACCTCCTGTCTGAATGAATTCGGTAGAATGATTAGTGTTTAACAAAGTTAAATTAGTTCCTATTGAGAACCTTATATCTTTTGTAATAGCATTAGATAAGTTTGAATCTATAATTAAGCTATCATTAGCTCCAACAAAAATGTTATAGAGGGTAACTCCTTGTCCAAGAAAAACTGATTTTTCAATTATTAAATTATTTGCTTCCAGATCTAAGTTCGCTTTGGAAGAACTTGCCAGAGTATTATTAATAAAAGTAACATTGTTTGTATTTAATGTTAACCCTCTTAAATTTGGGGAATCGGAACGTCCCGCATAACTAACAAAACTATTCTTCAAAATAACCTGCGTCGCATTACTCGACGCAGTATAAAAATCATAATTATCTGTTCCGAACCTAGTTATATTAGAATAATTTGCGGTTAAACGACCTCCACCAACTTCAAGTTTATATGTTGTAATAGCAGAGCTATTCATCTCCAAAGTACAGCTCTCCATAACTAAATTCCCGGTTGTTATATTTATCGAAGCAGTTGAGGCATATCTACAAGGTCTGCTTGCTGAAGATAAATTATTAAAAACAATAGGATCATTAACTCTCGTAAAAATATCATGCAAAGTTTCTGTTCCAGAAACTTGAATAGTGCTATAAGTTGTTAAAGTCACGCTTGTTGAACTATCACTTGTTAAATTTATCGTTGTACTGCTAGGAACATATCCTCCACTAGTCACATTCAAAGTATAATTATTCTGCCCAATCTTCCCACTTCCAGTATCAACATACTCCGAAAGATTAAGCCATGCCGCTCCATTAGAACCAGTCAATTTAGAATCAATTATAGTAAGTGAAACATTTCTTGCAGTAACATTCGCCCCTGAAACTACCGCTCCAGAAGCATAAACACTAACATTCAATCTCCACTGCCTATCAAATCTCCCTCCAGAACTTATATTATAAGTTCCTAAAGCAATATCTGTAGAATTTAGAATAATCGTCCTTCCAGATATTGTCAAATTGTAAAAATTAATTCTAGAATCAGATATATTAACACTGCCAGAAAAGTTTGCAAAGCTAAAATTCCCACTGTTTCCGGATATCATTGGCAAATTTATAGAGGGCTTAAAATTAAACTTTCTTGAAACATTAGTAGAAGTTATATTCCCCCCTGTCAAATTTAATTTCCCAGTTCCTTCAATTATAAAATTATACTGCCCATTTGAGCTTTGATTAAATTGAATGTTGCAACTTCCAGGAACATTCAACACTCCAGAAGAAGAAATATTCAAATCCGCGTTCAATCCAACGCAAGTTGAATATCCTGAAGCAGTACAAGAATATCCATAATAATAAGTCGTTGCTTCAGTAAGCAAATCAGTGCAATTTATACTGCTTGAAACTGAAACATAAGAAGTGCTCACAGCAAAAGTTCTCGTCTCAGATTCGTTATTCCCTCCTGGAGAATCAGTAACATTAACCTTCCAATTGTAATTTCCTTTTTTCAATCTGTAAAGGTCATTTATATTTGCCGCGTTATTAAAAGGTTCGTCACCAAAGACCAAAACTTCATCAATACTCCCATTAAATGAACCCGCATTACTACTAGCATCACACACAGTGCCTGCTGAATTTCCACCAATTTGCAGTGGCTTGCCAGAGGCTGTAATAACAGGAAATGCGGTTGTGCTATTTTTTAACACTCCATCAACATACAAGCTAATTAGACCATTACCATTATTATAACTACCAACAACCATGTGCCATTGACTATCATTTAAAATAGAATTTGGTGTTGTTATCTTTCCAATAATTGAACTATCTCTGGCAGTAAATTGTAATAGACTATTATTGCAACTAGCTGTTAAAGAATAACCGTTCGTAGTAGAACTTTCCTGTTGTATTATTGTTTCATATCCATTTGAACTATTCCCAGCCCTATTAACCCATGCAATAAGCGTAGCAAAATTATTATCATCTGACAACGCTCCTTGTCTGGTAGAATTTAAATAATCTCCATTTCCATCAAATTGCCAAGCTCCTCCAAATTTTCCCCCAGTCATATTAGGAAAAGCATTCCCAATAGCTGTTAAATTACTCGGATTAGTAAGAGTAGAAAAATCATAAACTTTAGAGTTATTTTCTCCGTATATTGAATTATTATCTAAATGATATAAAGATTCATAAGCGTTACCCGCCCCATAACCTCCAACTAAAATAGGAGAAGTCCAATTATAAGTAACTTGAGTTCCATTCGCAACTCCAGTTTTTTGATACAACAACCCATTTTTATACATGTTAGCACTAGATGTCGTAGAATTAGTTCCATAAATAAATACATTTATTGTATCATTATCTAAATCAAAAATAGTGCTATTCAAAGTTATGTTAAAAACGTCAATTAAAAAAGCAGAAGCATTTGCAGGAGCATTCAAAACAGTATAAGGAATGTTTAAATCAACTGTAAAGCTAACACTAGAATAGTTTACATTTCCAGCAGAATCATTCGCATAAATAGTTACATTATTTATTCCTTCCAACCATTTATAATTAGTCAAATTATTTCCACAAGTAATTGTGTTGTTTACTCTTCCCGAGCTGTTAGTATACCAACAAGCTTGCAAATTATTATCTGATACTGTATAATTGATAGTTTGCGTCGCATTAAAAAACAGACTTTTGTTTAAAGGATAAGTTATATTTATTGACGGAACTGTTGTGTCCGCTACTCCGCCGCATATTCCATTCCATTCTGTGCCATTAATGTAAAACGTTCTAGCCAAAGTCCCCCCAGTATCATTTGTATAAGCAAAAAGAAAAGTCCCGTCACAAGTTCCGAAATTAGAAAAATCAGTTCTTCCATAAATGTCAAACAATAAACTTGTCGTATTTTCGTCTGTTGCAAGAATATAATTATACTTTAAAGTGCCAGTAGCATTGTAAACAGAAGCATTGATATTCCCCGCATTTCTATCATTCCAAGCGACAATAAACCAGTTATATGCTTCAGAAGGGGCGCTTTCTCTTACAGTTGCCATTGCCAGTCTTGGATCTGAACCCCCGCCAGAAGCATTTTCATCAACAAGTATGGTAGTTCCTATCTGATTATTATCTCTATCCCTTATAGTCATATTAATATGGCCTAAAAGAGTGTCGTACCAAGACATTGCAAAATAGGTGTTGTTAATTGAAGTAAGTGCAACCTGTGCTTTTTCCCCGACAGCTGTATCAGCATTAGTAGTAGAAATAACAGAATTTGCAGAGCCATTAGTGCTCATTCTAACAAATGTTGCCCGATTGGCAACATCATCAAAGAAAGCATAAACAAATAAAGTAGAGTTTAAAGCAGCACAACTAATAAGATTTTGTGATATGTCCTGTGGAAACATTGATCCACTAGCCCCAGTATCAGGCGAACTAATACCGGCGCCCCATGTATTGATAGGCACTATATTGACATCAGCATCTAAATCAACTGCGTCAGTATGACAAATTTGCATAAAACTGTCAGTGGCATTGCTCATTACAATTGGTCTAGCAGGATCTCCAACTGTACCTGCTGTTATGTCTAAATCAGTTGGACCTGTAATTTTTGTTCCTGTCCTAGTAAAAACAGAATATGTAGTATCTTGAACAGTAGAAACTGCATTAAACCATGCAACAACAAAAGTTGTTGAATTTATCGCGCCTACTGAAACTCTTGAGCCAGCACCTGTTGCAACAGCAGGAACTCCGATAAGACCAGTTAAATTAGTTCCGTTTGTATCATAAACTCTAAATGTTATGTTGTTTTCACTTGCCGTTGCAAAAACAAATGTTCTATTATCTAAAGCAGCAATTGATATGTCAATACTTGATCCGTTAAAAGTAATATTCGGGTCAATAATGTGGTCAAACTCTAAGCTTCCATTCAAAATCTTAAGGTCAAAAGTCCCTTGAGAATAATTGCTCTCGTTTGATAAATTTGTCAGATAAATCTTATAATAACTCTCATTTTCTATCAAAGGAAAAGTTGTTATCGCCCTTGTATCATTAAATTCATAAACTTCAATGCTTCCAGAATTATTTATAGACCTAGCATAAACGGTTATATCCCTAGTTCTATCTAATGGAATCTCAAAAGTTACTCTAACATACTCTCCATCGTTTATCGCCTCGCTCCAATTTCCATCAAGAGCTTTAACCTGCTCATAAATATCACTAATAAAACTCCTGTTAGAAGCAAGATGCTCTGCCTTTGTGATTAAAATTATATCATAAGTCTGATTAGATAAATGAGGAACAATCCATTCAACATAATCTATCATTCCATTTCCGTCTAAATCATAAGCAGAAAAATTAACAAATTCTTTCTGCTCTCTCCAATAGACTTTTATCTTTGACTCTTCTCCAACTTTTCTTGTTTCAGGCACTCCCGAAAAAGCCAATATATCCGTATAGTTTAACTCGTCTTTCCCGGAAACTAAAACTCTCTTCCCATTTGCTAAATTCTCTTCAGTTGCACTAGGTCCTTCCGTATAATATTCGACAGCAACTTCGTTAGTATTTGTTTGATTAACAATATTTGCAACGTCGACTACTTGGCTGTCATTAGTTTGAGTTATCTGCCCCTGCAAAGCTTCTTCCAGAATTACATTTCCAGTAATCCCTCTCCCAAACGACCCAATAAACCATTTCCAAGCTCTTGTAATTATTCCTTTCCCCCCTCCTTGCAAGTCAAGAGCAACATTTCCCGTTATTCCTCCGCTTATCAGTTCTTGCTTATCAGTATCTTTAACCAAATCTTCATAATTCTTTCTCTCTTTCAATGCCTGCCCAACCTCATCTCCAGTTTTAACAGAAATATTGCTCGCTTCTTTTGGCAATTCAAATCTTAATTCTTCATCACCAACAGAACTTGTGTTCAATATTTTGAGCCATTTTGTCGGCCTATTAATAACTGCCCGATATTGCAATGTCGTTACATTTACAGAAATATTCTCACTTGCAACAATATTAACAACACTAATATTAAATTCATTGCTTTCATTTTCTCCAAATTCATTTTTTGCTTTTATCTTCCCAGTTCTGTTTCCAATAAAGTCTATTTCAGGCAATATCTCCAGAGTTTCGTTTATTACATTAAAAGATATATTTTCACTCTCATCAATTTCATACTCTTCAGCATTAGAAAAATAATCGGATAAAGTTAAGTTATAGCTTCCATTCACTTTAATTTCTATATTAGGAATTTCTTTCAATAAAATTGGTTTTTCAGCCATATTACTCAAATTAAGTTCAGGAATAGTGACATTAGTTAAATTCAGCTCAGAAGTGCTAACATTGGTTAAATTCTCGCCAAGAATATCTTTCTTAAATTCTATCTCATATCTTATCTTATCAAGTTTTAACTTCGCATCCCCGCTAACTTCTATTCTTAAATTGTAACTATTCTCACTCAAATTGTAAACAGTCAAATCACATGTCTCTTTGCAATAATCCTTAAACATCTTTATTTTCTCACTGCTAACTGCCTCTTCATTTCCCTGGCTTTCATTTCCTATTTGACTCGCATTTCCACTAACCTCAGTTTCATTTGCAGAATTTTCATTTCCAGCATTGTTTACAGTTGTCTCATTAGTTGTTTCCGCGCCAGCATTTTGACTTTCTCCTGGTGTTGTCGCTTCTATTCCTGTTCTAGTTTCCGTTCCCGTAGTTACCCCAGTTCCTTCCTGTATGCTCCCTCCAGCTCCAACATTCTCAGAAACAGTTCCCGCTTCATTCCCAGCAGAACTTGCAGAACCTCCAGAATCCCTCGCACCACTCTCCGCCCCTTCAGTCCCAAAACCAGTAACTACTCCTCCAGTTAAAATAACTTTTTCAAATTCTAAATCATTGCTATCTAAAATCAAAAATTCTTTTCTGTCACCTTGTAAATAAACTTTAACATTTCCCTCTCCAACTATTTCTCCAGAAGCCTTTAAATAATCTAATCCCCCCGCCTGTTTAACATTAAATCCATAAACCTCGCTTGAAATAAATTCCTTTCCAATATTCTCGCCGTAAACTTCTTTAAACTTTTCAACAGTCGATCCAGTTATTGTCCGGTTAGAAAATTGATAGAATAAAATTATAAAAACAAATAATAAAATGGGAATCGCAAAATAAGATATTTTTTTGATATTTTCTTTTTTAATGCCTTTGTCTATGCCTTCAATTTCACTTTGGCAAATTTTGGCATAATTGTCATAATATTCAATCCATTTTTTTGGATGCCTCTCTCCAAATATATCTTTTACCCTCTTTTCATACTCTTCAAAAGTTATTTCCCTTTGAGAATATATTGCATTAAGGGCATTTGTCTTGTCAACAACTTCTTTTTTATGTCTTTGGGCTAGATTAATTTTTTCTATTAAATTTCTTTTTCTCTCATTAGCTCTTTTTATTTTTTCATTCATTTAAGCCTCCCCCTCTAAAGAAAAAAAAGAAGAAAGCTGTCTCAGAAAACAAATTTGGGGTGTTAGAGACAACCTCCTTCCAATTAAATTCAGAAAAACATGATTCGCACAGTTAGAATATCTATTAAAAAATCTAACTGAATTTAAATTAAAAATGCCAACTACTATTTTTTCTAAGTAACTCATTATTTTTACACCCCAGACTAATACTTACTATGTATTATTTTTCCTTTATAAAGTTTACTATTATAAGTATTATTTATACACTTTATTAAGTATTTATCATATATAATAAGTATTTTATTAAAACAAATCTTTTATATAGTCTTAAAATTAAATAGGTAAATAATAGTTGAAATAAAAAATATGGCTAACATTGTAAGAGTGTCAGAAGAGCATGAAGAAGCAAGAAGAGATAAAATTAAAAGATTAGAAAGAATAAGACAAGAAAAAGAATTAGAAGGTAGTTTTGTATGCGCTAAACCCTTATTGAGATATTATCCAGCTCCAGAGAATTACTTGCCAATCCAAACCAAAGAAATACCAAATTTAAGATACATTTCTTATGAAAGAACTTCTTACGACGCAACAGTAATCTTATTAAAAAAAATTAAAAGAAGAATTGGAAATATGTTTAGATGAAAATTTACCACCATCTAGTCTTAAGCCCAAATCGCTCATTTTTGGCTTCAGGATTTTTCAGGCTCACATATTTTTCATACATGATTTCAACATTTTCTTCACAAACAAAATCATGCTGCCTAAATCCGCCGCCAAAAGTTTTTGGAATATGCAAAAGCTCATGGATTATAACTTTGTCCTGCTCTTTTCGAGGCATCTTCTCAAACTTATCCAAGAATTCTATAGCATAATGCGCTTTAACTCCGATAGTTTTCTGCATTAATTTTCCAATCGTATGGCATCTAGCCAGAGTTCTTCTCGTCGAGCTTCCGTATCCTCTAAAACATTTTACTCTCTCAACATCTATATGCTCCATCTTCAAGAGTTCAACTATTTCATTCATTCTCATTTGCAAATCTTCTGCATATTCATATTTCATTTTCTCTCTTAAGTTACAATTATATGAAAGGAAATTAATAATCGGAAAAATTCTTTTCCTTTTATAGATAGGGGTAGAAATTAGAAAAATCCGAAAATTAATTTCTATCACTATAAATTTCAATCTCAATTACTTTATTTCTGCTTTTAGGGCTTTTAATCTTTATTGCTTTAAAAGAAACATTAAATTCTTTAGACAATAAATTTATCAGCCTAGTATTTGCCTTTCCATCCTCGGCTTTTTCTTTTAATCTTATAAAGTATTCTCTTGGAGAAGTTTTCTCAATTCTTTCCTCCTTAGACCCCAACTTTACCCTTACTTTTATTATCATATCCATACATCAATTATAAGAATTTAAATATTACCTTTCTCAATATTGATATGAACAGAAAAATAAAAGTCAGAAAAAATACAGAAAAGAAAGCAGAGAAATTTGTAGAAGATTTTTTCAGCAACCATAAACTAAAAAATAAAATGAATCCAAAAGAGATAAAGAATCAAATAAATCAAAAAAATTTCCTGAAAAATCGCCTACTCCATCCTAAAGGATGGAGTTTGATCGGCGATTTTTCTGATGTCCAAAATGTTTTTAGATAGAAAAAAAGGCATTTTGGAGCATGCTCAAGAACCAAACAAAATTTTAATGAGGTTCTTGACATTCGGAAATTTTT
>Ga0209726_10006266_pt1 | contig 13905 bp, 10 predicted proteins | sample Subgrocontami54m_FD_187453 | JGI IMG/M metagenome (GOLD analysis project Ga0209726, IMG submission 187453) | Subsurface groundwater microbial communities from S. Glens Falls, New York, USA - GMW46 contaminated, 5.4 m (SPAdes) (version 3) | ecosystem: Environmental > Aquatic > Deep subsurface >... | reverse complement strand
TCGGATTAGAAATTAAAAATGTTCTTTCTTCTTTAGGGTGCATATATTTTATTTTTTCTTTTTAATTTCTAATCCGACCTCGTCTAACTGTTTTTTTGATAATTCACTGGGCGCGTCCATAACTGAAGTGTGTCCCGAGCTCGTCTGGGGAAAAGCCTGGACTTCCCTCAGATAAGATTCTCCGGTCAAAATCATGAGTAACCTCTCGACACCGTGGGCGATACCACCGTGCGGCGGCGCCCCGTAGGTAAAGGCGGCAAGCATATGGCCAAATTGTTCCTCGATAGTTTTATCATCATAGCCCAAAACCCGGAAAACCGCTTTTAGAATTTCTGGGCGATGTGATCGAATACTGCCACCGCCAGTTTCGTAACCGTTACAGACTAGATCGTACTGCGTCGTCAAAATTTCCGGAATGCGTTCGCCTTTTAAAAGCCAGTCTAGGTGTTCCGGCTTAGGATGCGAAAATGGATTATGGGTAAAGGTCCATTTTCCTTCTTTGTCTTTTTCGAAAAACGGAAAGTCAATAACCCAGGCAAAAGCCAGAATTCCGTTTTTCTTATCTTCCTCGGTGCGCATATCAAACTTGTCGGCGCCATAAGTTTTCATCGCCTCCGCGTAAGTTATTTTCGGGAATGGTTTTTCTTTAAGTTTATATCCCATCGCCTCCACGACTGTCGTAATCATTTCTTCATCGAGCGCCATTACATCCTCCCGATTCACAAAACTCATTTCGATGTCGATCTGGCTATGTTCAAAACCGCGGTCAGAACGCAAGTCTTCATCGCGCACGCAACGAGCGATTTGAAAATATCGTTCGAATCCGGCAACCATTAAAAGTTGCTTATATTGCTGTGGGCTTTGTGGTAAGGCAAAAAACTTACCCGGATAAAGCCTAGAGGGCACGACGAAGTCGCGTGATCCTTCTGGAGTCGATTTAGTTAAAATCGGCGTCTCAATTTCCGTAAATTCTTGTTTAAATAAGAATTGCCGGATTCGGTCGACGAACTCTGATCTTAGGTGAATATTTCTCTGAAGTCGGTCGCGGCGCAAGTCCAAATAACGGTACTTTAATCGGATTTCCTCATCAATTTCATGGCCATCCGTATCCAGCGGAAAAGGCGGCGTTTCCGCTTTATTTAAGACCTCCACTGCCGTAACCGGGATTTCAAGCTTTCCAGTCTCGAGCGCCGGATTCTGCATTTTTTCCGGCCGGGCCTTTATCTCGCCCTTAATCCGAATCACCCATTCCGGACGCAAACGATTGGCGGTCGCGTATAATTCCTTATCGCTCGGGACAAAAACCAATTGAACGACGCCGGCACGATCCCGTAGGTCAATAAAAATAATTTTCCCGTGATCACGCCGCGCGTCAACCCAGCCTGAAAGTTCCGCGGATTGATTTTCTTTACCGATAATCTCTTTTGTCAGTATTCTCATATAAACTCAATACCAAAGAATCTTACCGCAGCTTCCAGAAAAAATAAAGGCGGGAAAAGTTATCCACAATTGCAATCTTGACAAGACGTTCTACAATTAAAGGAAGAGATACAGGGAGTAGGTGTGGGTGGTCGGCGCCTACTTGATCAGTTCATTTAATACTTGGGGAAAAGAAAAATGAAAAAAAGAAAAGCCTCAAAGAAAAAGGCTACTAAAAAGAGAAAAAGGAGATAGCCCTTTCTTAGGACCATCAAAACTCCCTCAGCTGAGGGAGTTTTGATTTTTATCTTGTACGTTCGGTGAACACCTGGGCTTTGGTCTCACCCGCAACAACTCGTATCAGACCGTCCTTGTCGGTCCGGAAAATCTTTGAACCGACGCCCTCAAGATTAGACAATGCCTCAGCGGTCGGATGTCCATATGTATTCTTTCCGACTTCAATCACCGCCATCTTTGGCTTCACGGCTTCTAAGAATTCCTGACTTGAAGAAAAACGGGATCCGTGATGCCCGACTTTTAAGACTGAAGCCGTGAGATCATATTTTTGAACAAGTTCGTGTTCGATATTGGCACCGATATCGCCCGTATATAAAACAGTAACCGGAGCGCCTTCAAGCTTGACGACAAGACAGGTATCGTTTAACTCTTTACTCACGATATCTTTTTTGGACGGCCCGAGTAACGTGAGGAGATAATTACCGTAACGGATCCGATCCCCTTCTCCTAACGTCAATTCACGAACGTGCCGTTCTTGCAGTGTCCTGACTAAATCTCCATAAGCTTTCGTTTCCCCTCTTCGGCCGTTACTCAAAAAAAATCCGACATCGTAATATTTTAGAAGATCAATAAAGCCTCCAAAATGATCAAGTTGCGGATGCGTCAAAAGCACCAGATCGATATAACGATCGTACGGCGGCACTATTTTCTGAATCTCGGACAATACTTGAGCGTTTGGTCCGGCGTCAATTAGGATTTTAATTATTTTCGATTTATAGGGAAGCAGCATAAGCTCGCTGTCGCCTTGGCCGATATTCAAGAAATCCAGCGCGAATGAAGCATTGCCCCGGATAAGCGGAGTTAAAAAATACCAAAGGATACCATCAAGAACCACCAAAACTCCAACTAGGACGACCGCTAAACGATTAGTAGCGTTTTTCATCGAAGAATTTATTTTTAAAATACAGACTTATGACTAGTAGTAATCCATAGTACACAAAACCAAAAAACCAGGAGGCATAAGGAAACGTTATCGGAAAACTAAATCGGGTAAAGAAGTGGATGAGCCACAACTCGTACCCGAGCATCAGCTGCGCAAGCCAACCAATTGGCAGAGCCAAGAATGATGAAACTAAAGAAAAAAGGCTAATCAGAAAACCCAAAAACATCGTAAACGGAATAAACGGCAGAATCAATATATTAACAAGAAAGGATATTGGCGAGAAAAAACCAAAATTGGAAATAAGGATCGGGAAGACGGCTATCTGAGCCCCGGCCGTTGAAGCAATATTCTCCCGCCAACCGAAAAATCCCTGATCTGCCTTAAGACGGAAAATCGATTTTATAACCGGTGTCAAGTAAGCCAGGCCAAGCACCGCCAAGAAAGACAACTGAAAACCAAGATCATATCGGAGTACGTTCGGGTTTTGGATCACCATGAGAAATGCGGCCATGGTCACGATATTCCGAAGACTATAGGACCGATGAGTGGCATTGGCGAAAAGCAAAAGCGAGGCCATGAGCGCGGCGCGGACAACTGACGCCGCTCCGCCAGTCATCAACACAAAGAAAAAGATAAAAAGGCTGGCAAGCCAGTAACTCACGCGACGCGAAAACCAATAGCCGGCGATCAGAATCACCGCGTTCGCGACGACCGCCACGTTATAGCCGGAAAGCGCGACTAAATGCGTCGTACCCGTAGCGCTTAATTGATCACGAAAACTTTTGGAGAATTCGCTCTGAACGCCAAGGGTCAATCCCGACATAAAAGTCGCCTCTTCAAAAGGCAAGACTTTTTTAAACTGGGTGGTCAGCCAGTCACGTAAGACCAAAAGTCCGGCTTTCAAAGGAAAACCTTGATCGTGGGCAAGGAGTATCATTTGGGGACGAAACATCGTTCCATAAATCCCGTCTTTGGCTAAAGAAAAAAAATGCGGGTCGGAGGACTGAAGGGTACCCTCCGCCATAACGACGTCCCCGTAACGGAAAAGCGGATGTGAAACGAGGGTGAGCCGGATCTTCATCCGGTCCGGTTTAGTAATGAAGAGATCCAGCGTTTGCCGATCAAGTCCAGAGGTAACCTCGGTCACCAGACCGGTAACTTTAAAATGCCCGCCGAAAGCGACGTGTCGCGGCGTATGATACAGGTTAAACGCGATATAATATCCGCCGCCAAGCAAAACAAAAATCGAAAAGAATGCCAATACTTTCTGGTTAAACAACGAAAAGAAAAGCCCGCTTAAAACTGAAAATAAAAGCAAAATAATCCAACGTGCCGGCCACTCATATACCAAACTCCCCGCGAAAACTCCCAGTAAAGAAAAACTCATCGTGAACCAGATTCCCCGATGCCAATTCATATCTTGTTGCCTGCGTTAATATTTTTTCTCAATCCGGCTCATTTCCTCGTTCATCTGACGCTTAACCGAAGTTCATCCGTCAAATCACGACGAACCTTGAAAAAGCTTTGACGAAAACATTCTTGCGTTTCATGAATCTACTTTTCAAAAAATCCGCGTTTTAACTTTCTTATCCGATGGAGGAAATAAGTCAAAATCAATCCTAAAAGGGCAAAGAAAACAAGTAAGATAACGGCTATTACCACGTAGCGCACCTTAAGCCCAAAGATATCCACGCCGGTTGCGATCGATCGTATCACCCGGGGATTCGACCAATCGGAAATCTGATCTTTGATCTGGGCGCGCGCGCTAACCTCCCAATTCCCCGCCGTAAGATAGGTTTTTTCGGCTACCACCCACTCGCCGCTCGAATCAGCTTTAACGATAAACTTAACCGGCTGCTCGCCCGCCTTTATAGTCCTTACAGTTATAATCCCCTCGGGCATAGACCGACCTTCTATATATAGAATGTCTTCAAAAGTATAAAAATCGTCTGGACTAATAGAAATAGAAGGCTCTGGGAGTTGAATCGAGGTATCCACGGTTACGCGCGGCTCCCGAGAAGGATTCGCCTCAGCGAATGACCGAAGGGCCTTCGCTTGTAATGTAGTAGACGCGACGCTGTCGCTAGTCACGCCATTACTTCCACTTAACGAAAAACGTAAAAAGAGACTCGCGGAGAAAACCACGACCCAAAACAAGAATATTCTTACCAGCTTATTTTCGAACATATGGTTTACGGTTAATAGTATCAGCGACTCTCTGAAAATCATGGCTGACAATCTGAGTTAAATGATGTCGATGCCGCCAGGAGATATAGATCAAAATTCCAAGTATTAATAATACCAGAATCAGGAGAATTGGAAGAAGGGTCGACCAAGACACCGTAAACAAGACGAAATCAACTCCGTCCGCGCTTACAAACTGGAAGATTGAAGAAAGAATGTGGAGCGTCACCGATTCATCGCGGCTATTACCGGCCTTATCAATAGCCCTGACCACAATTTCGTAGCGCCCCGGCTTCACGTTATTAAACTGATAAGGACTCGAAGCCTCAAAAAAGAATCCCGTATCTTGAGAAGAAGAATTCAAAGCAACGCTCTTAATCTCAAAATGATCTTGCCCCGAAAGGCTATCGGTCGTGAAAAATCTGAGTATCGGACTCTTACTCGCCGTTCGCTCGCCCGGAGAAACTTTCACGCCGAAGGTAGCCGGCGGCAAGGTATCAATATTCAAAAAATAATGACTGACGCCGCCCCAGGTATTTCCGGCCTCCTCGCGGACATGAAAATACCACGTGCCGCTCTCGAGATTTTTAAAAGAAGCTCGAGACTCTGTGGTTTTAATAACTGTGTCAGGAACACCGTTCGGATCATGATCAATAGCGTGACTAAAGCCTTGAGAGCCTGGCGTTTTATCCCAGATTAAAGTTGGATTCGGATCTTTATACCATTTTCCTTCTTCCGGATGGGTCGGCGAAAAAACTTTCGGACCCTGCGCCGGCGGCAAGATTAACCGGAACACCGCCGGCGAAGTTTGTTTTAAAACCTCAGTGCCTTGCCCGTCGTTGGCCAGAACCTGCGACTGATCGCCGAAGGAAATTTTGGCCTCGCCCGGCGCAACAACCCGGAAAGTCAATGACTGGACCACGCCCTCAGAAATATTGATTCCCGGCGAGGGAACCGCGCCAACCAAATAAATCCGTCCTTCCTCATTCGAAAAAACCGGAGGATTAGCCCAAATCTGAATAATCGATCTGCCCAAAGACGGGTTAGCGATTTGAAGCTTATCAGGAGGAAAACGCAATTCAACGGCGATCGTGTTAACCGGCATACTTTGAGTGTTTAGAATAATCGACACATCAAAAGTACTCCCCAAAATAAATGATCCGGTGGCCGGACTTAAACGCAGAATAGCCGCCTCGGCGTGAGGAACGACAAAGAAAAAAAGGCCTATCAAGAAAATAATTAAAAGAGAACGGCAAAAAAATTCACGGAAGGTGAGCACACTCTAAGTATATACCAATTCAAAATCGGGCTGGGGATTAAAACCCGAATAATCTAACTAAAATCCTTCCAAAAGAACGAAGGGTGTTGCCAATAAAACTGACCACCTGACTAAAAAAGCCTTTGATTTTTGACCCTAGACTAGGCGATGAAGTGGCGTGATTAGCCGACGAACCTCCTTCTAAGATGGTTTTTTGAGCCTCGGCCAAGCCGGTGCCGGAAAGAGGGACGTTCTTAATCCCTGATCCCGGAATCTTCTCTACGCCCGGAATAGCTACTAACGGCGCCTCCGCGAAAGCCGGCAAAACCTGCGTCCAATCAGAAAAAACAACGCTTAAATCACGAAGTTTGACGGTTGATTGGAACGCAAAAAAGATACTCAAATCCTGAAGATCAACTCTTCCATCGCAATTAAAGTCGGAACGACGACACCCGGGACGAGTAACTGGCGGCTTACTCTGAACGACGGGAGGCACGCCCGGTGGTGTCAGTAAAACTTGAATAATAGTATTAATTAAACCGACGATGCCACCCCCTCCAATCGGACTGGGCGAAGGAGTTGGCGACGGCGAGGGACTGGGCGTTGGTGACGGAGATGGATTCGTAAAATAAAGAAATCCTGATTTTAGCCCGAAACTTGGCGCGGTGCTCGTTCCGATCGCCGACTGACCAACCGAATTCCATAACTGAAAATTAGACGACGATGAATAACCGCTCCCCGAACTAAAAACCGGATCTTTAACGATAAAGTTGGAAGAAGAATAATTGTCGGCTAAAGCACGTGGCGTCGTCGATACGACGATAGCTAAAAGGAGAAAAAACCAAATTTTCATCTATCACCAAGGACTTATTTTTTGCCCTTAAACTGATCAATGGCTTTGACTACCGCTGAACTTGACTTCAAGTCTTCGTAAAACAAAATATGATCGCGGTTAATCACCATCTCATCATTTGGTCCATGCAACTCATTGCCAAGTTTTACGAGATTCAAATTAGGCTGAGGAGGCGCTTTGGGATCGGTCGGCTGAAGCGTTTGGGTTACTTGAAGATAGTAGATGTCACGCAAGACGGGATACTGGCCATTGGCGTTTGATAATCTACCGAAATAGACCTGGTTATTCGTCAAAAATACGGCCTGATAGGAAGTGCTACTCACTTGCGTCCCCGGAATCAGATTAAACCACCAGAGTGCCGCTAAAACTAACCCAACAACCACGACAAGAATCAACCACTGTAAACCCTTATTCTTTTGTTCTTCGGAAACTATAGTTTTTTCCATAAATTTTTTTTAAGTATAATTATTCGACGATACGATTATTCTACATACTGCAACTTACGGCGACTTGCCAATATTAATTGGCGCGACATCGACCAACTTCTTAGTGCTAGGACGATAAAGAAACGCCTTGCCAGCCCCGGAGTATATCAAAACCTTATCCCCTTTCTGGGCTTTGGCGAAAAACGGCTGATCCTTCAAACGCTCCGGATCGGAAACCGTGGCGATCGTCGGCGTTTCGTCCGTCGGTAAAACGATTAATTGAGAAACTTGGGCGATGAGTGATTTAACCTCTTCCTGACTAGCCTGCGAGTTAGCACCGTTCTGATGAAGCTGACTATAAAAATAGTAGGCCGCCCCGGATGAAACGAGTGTTACTAACACTAGAAAAAAAGTGAGTTTCTTCATTGCTCTGTAATCATACAATACTGTCACTGGTTAAGGAAATCAAGGCCGGTATTAGGGAGTTGGGGGCGGCGGACTAGGGTCGAGAGCTGGTGGCGGCGCGGGGTTCGGATCGGGCGGTGGAGGTGGCGCCGGTATCACTCACGCACGTGCAGACGGACAATGGTTCGGAGTTCGCGGATCATTTCGGGGCCTATTGCGGGAAGGAGGGCATCACTCACTTTTTTATCTATCCGCGCTCGCCCAAAATGAATGCCGAGATTGAGCGGTTCAACCGGACGTTGTCCGAAGCGTTTATCGCGAGGCATCGGCACCTGCTCGCCTATGATCTCGAGGTCTTCAACCGTGAGCTCATGGACTGGCTACTCTGGTACAACACCCGAAGGCCACACTGGTCGATTGGCTTAATTTCTCCCTTACGGTATATTGTGAATCAATTACCGGCTAAAGAGTCTCATATGTTATGGAGTACAGTACATTGACTTTTTTCAATCATTGTATATATTAAATTTAGAACATTGACAGTCTAACTTTTTGGTCAAAGTCTGGCATTGCTAGACAAACATGCTTTTATGGAGGAGGTCTTAATGCAAACGCTACTAGCCTACGTCATTGTATTTGCTCTAACCAGTATTGCTAATGCCGAGATCGTAAGAGTGATGGGCGTGGGAGGAACGGAGCCGAATGGGATAAGTTCTTCGCCTTCCACCTCAACCGATGGCCGGTACGTCGCCTTCGAGAGTCTCGCCGACAACCTCGTACTGGGAGACACGAACGGTGTGAGCGACATCTTCGTCTACGATCGCCAAACCGGCGAAGTCGAACTGGTAAGCGTCGGCATCGCGCTTAATCCGGCAAACGGGGCAAGTTCTCATCCCTCAATCTCGGGTAACGGAGCCGACGTAATCTTCGAAAGCAACGCTACGAATTTGGTCTGGGGAGAAACGAACGGTGTGAGTAAAATCTATATTTGGGAGGGTGAAGAAAGGGAAATGTATGTCTGCAGTAAAGGAATGATCGGCGACCAGGCGAATGGAGATAGCCATGTGCCTTCATTCTCGGCAAATGGCTCGTACCTCGCCTTCGAAAGTCGTGCCACGAATCTTGTCCCAGGCGTCACAAACGGCTATCATAAACAAATCTTCTCCTTTGTTGTTTACAACGGAGAGACCACTCTGTTAAGCAGAGATTCCTTTGGCATCGAAGGGGATGGGGATAGTTTCCATCCCTCCTGCCAAGATAACGGCTTCTTCTTCGTCGCATTCTCGAGTGACGCGACGAACCTCGTGCCAAACGACACAAACGGCGTCCGGGATGTCTTCTTGAGTTTTTTCGACGGCGAACAAGCAACACGAATCGGTGTGGGAAACAACGCAAGCGACTTCCCTTCCACTTCAGTGGGGGGTCGATATGTCGCCTTCGAAAGCCTGGCCAACGATCTCGTGCCGGGAGATACAAACGGCGTAAGTGATGTGTTTGTTTCAGACCAGCAAACAGGCCTCATACAGCGCGTAAGTGACACTGGTGGTACGAACCCTTCTATCACCAACGATGGGCACTTCGTGACTTTTGAGGCTGACTCCCTGACCATGTTTGACCGCTTACAAGGCACAAAGACAACTATTGAGAGTTGCCTCACGCCCGCACAAGGAAATCTGGGCAACTGGTCGGTTTCGAATGACGGCCGTTTCGTTACGTTCTCGAGTGATATGACAAACCTTGTGCCAAACGACACAAATGGTGTCCGGGATGTCTTTTTATGGGACCGAGATGTAACTCCCCTCACTGGTTCAGTAAATGCCGGAGCAGGTCCAGTAGTAAAAAATATTCTCGCGGTGAACGGTAGAAACGACTCCGTAATCGTCCGTGCAAGAATGCCGATCACCGTTTCTTTAGCTAGCGCGCCACTCGGACCAAGCCCGACCAACTACGTTGTATGGGTCTGGGCAAACTCTCTCGTACAGCCAACTCACCTCATCATCAACTCAACGATGATTGGCTGCACAGCAAATCCCACTCCGTTTACGACTCAAACACCGCAACCATTCCTCTGCCTCCGTGGTAACGCAATGGCAGTCGCATGCCGAGGCATAAACGAATTGCCCTTGGCCCCATCATCCGCGCCCTGGACGGTCGTCAAAACAAGCGGGTTCCGTCCAAGTTCTTTCATTCTTCAAGGGCTGATCTACGACAATAGATCATCTAACCAGTTGAGAGTAAGTATCACAAATAGCGTGATACTCGAAGTACGCTGAACTTTTCTTCTTATTCACTAAGACCTGGTTGTCTCGTACAACAATCAGGTCTCTTTTTTTATATATTTTTACGGGGAGATAGGTATAGTTTCTGATGATGGATTACTTACATTATTTTCATTAGTTGCGAGAGTGGGAGTCAAAGATTCCGCAGGAGGTAGTTCTGTTGGTGGTGAAATTATTGTCTCGGGTGTCGAAGCCGGCTCTGACTTAATGAGTTTTGGCTCGGTAGGTACCACCTCTGGCGGAGATGAAAAAGAATTGCTAACCGGAGTATCAGAAGCTGTCGAGCCTACGCCTGATAAAGGCGTAGAAGAAGCATCGGGAATTTGACTAGGTGACGGCGCGGGACTCGGCACTGGCGACGGAGGCGCGACCGAACCCACGGTCCGCGCGTCTTTAATCGCGAGCGCGATCCAGCTAAAGTAAATGTCTTGCCCTGCCAATTTATTAAGAAGAATCGTAAAACCTCTTGTCGACTTCTTGGTAATCAAGAAACGGATATCATTCGTAAAGATCGAATCTTCTAATACCTGTCGGGCGGTTGCGTCAGTCGTATCTTCAATTGAAATCGAAGCGTTCACGACCGGCTGGGCGGCGTATTCCCTATCAAACACAACGTCAACCGTCCGGTCGCCCGCGTGAACCAGGGCAAAACCGCCAGTATCGGCATTAAAGTACGGTCGGCCGAAGACCACGTCGTTTAAGAAAACAAGCTCATTGCCGATTGAACCAATCGAATCAACTTTCAGCCCGCCGGTTAAGGTCGTCTGTCCCTGCACGGTCAAAGCGCCGTTCAAATGCAAAGCCTGAGACAGGTCAACGCCGCCCTGCGCTTCAAGGCGAGCCACGCGACTCTTCAAGTCATCGATACTGACGCTTAAGTTACTCGTGGTTGAGGCAAACGCGGCCAGCGTATCCTGAATGCCGGTAATCGTCGGACTCTCAATCTCGCCGGCCGTGATATCGCCGACCGTAACCTTACCCGCGACTATCAAGCGGGCCGCGTTCACTGCCCCGCCGAAAGCGGCGTTGCCTTGGTTATCGATCGTCACGATAGCCGCCGTATTGCTCGCGTTTTGAATCGTGAATCCCCCGCCAACACTCAAGTTTTTTATGACGTTCACGTTATCTTCAAACGTCGTGCTCGCGGTAAAATCCACCGCGCCGCGGAAGAAGGCTCGGCTACTCACCTCGACGTCATCGGCGAAATGGACGCCGGACAAGAATTCCGTGCTTGACGCGAAACTAGTCGTGCCACTAAACGTTGTTGTTCCGCTCACGGTCAATCCACCACTCACGGTTAAGTTGACCAGACTGGCATTTTCCTGACTTGAAAGATTCTGTATTTGCCCGGAAAGCAAGGTTAATGTATTGGTAATCACTTCTAGTCCGGAAATTTGGTTGGCGTTAATCTTGTCGGCGGTGATTTGTCCCACGAAGACCGCATTTCCGGAAGCGTCAAAAGTGATAACTGATTCAGTTGACGTGCTAGTTCCGGACGCAGACTGAGTCGTGGTCGTTACCTGACGCTTGATCACAAACGTCCCATGGTCACCCAGGGTAAGCGTCACGTCGTTTTCGAGCGGTTGGATCGTGTCGACAGTCAAGTCTTTGGTCAAGACTTTCGGGGAGATTACCTCTAAGGCCGCGCCGATCCGATCCGCTAGGATATCCGAGACGGTCGTCGAGGCAATCGGCGCCGCGTTTTGATGAATAAACTGCGCGAGCAAAAACTTATCGAGCGGCTGACCGATCGGATTATCGAGACCGGCAACCAAATCAGAGAACCGTTGACCGTTAAAGTGAGAGTTACGGACGATCATTGGGATCGTCCCGGTGGCCTGCCCGCTGAAGCTGCCTAAGGCCTGCCCGATGACCGCGCCGGCTTTCGTCGCTTTCATCGCGACTCCTGGTTCCGGCGAAATAGTCAGGTAATCACCTAGTTTAATCTTGCCGCCGCGGCCATTCACTAAAACGTTAACCCTTCCCACAAAAGCAATCGGGGTCTGGCCGGTATTTTCGCCGAGCGTATCGCGAAAACTCGCGGTCACGACGCCGACTGTGTTTTCCTCGTTTCCTTGGGTCGCGGGAACAATATGGACGGCCTCGAGCGAATCAGGATCAAGCGCCATTACCATCCCGGGCACGATTTCTTGGCTCGTCGGGCCAGCCTCATACCAGATCCCGTAGTTAGATCCGGCGTTGTAGTCAGTACTGAATTGCCTCGTTGCCGTTGTTGAGTCACCCGTTCCCGCCACAACTGCCCCACCACCGTCGTCTGGCGGATCGTCAACCCAGAGGCGCAGGAGTGAAATATCTAAATTGCCGGCCACCGAAGAAACACCAGTACGGTTGGCGATGCCGATAGAGACCATTGGCGACATAGTATGCACGGGAATATTAGTAGTGATATACGCAACTTGCGTGCCATTGATGAAAAACGCGGCTGCGTACGGATACGCCTCAACCCTCATTTTCATAAAAGGATTGGCGAAAGGATTCAATGAGGTTGTCGAAGAAGCAATGCCGGTATCAACAAATGTCTGGGTACCGCCGGATGAAGTTACCGCATACCAATCGCCAAGACCCGTACTGCCAAGCGTGCTTGAGGCCTCAAAATAAATACCGTTCTGCGGCCCCGAGGTATTGCTGATAGTCGTCGTAAGCGAAGAAGTTGCTATAAATCCAATCATGGTTTCCGTTGACGATCCGTTGGCCCGGTCCCTTACCCACGTTTCTAAGACCGGACTGCTTGAAGCCGCGGTCATATTCGTGAAAGACTTAATCGCGCCTCCATTTCCTGCGGCCGCGGTTACGACTAGATTTAAATAAGTTGGATTTCCTTGTACCTGAGCGCTTAAACTGGTATTGGCGGCGACATCAAAATTGAATTGACCACACACGCTTTCTCGATCAGCCGAAACTGTAGTTGGAAGACTCATACCGGCCAAATCACAGGACGCGTACCGCCAGGTCGAATAAATCCGGCCAGCCACCGTAAACTGGTCACGCAGTCCCGCGGCCGTGCCAAAAGTCGTTGTCGTTCCAACCGCCACCCGCGCCCAGTCCATACCTCCCGTCGTTGTCGAAGTAACGTAGAAAAGCGCTGAACCCGGAGTTGAGGAAGATTGATCTATGTACAAGGCGGCATTCCCCACAGCTGAGCTAATGGCAAGCTTAGCGTTAGGCGAAGTCGAGCTAATGCCGATCGCCCCGCCGAAGGCGCTAAACGAATCAACCGAGAATATTGGAATCGAGGTTGTCGTGGTCGCGATTGACCAGGCGTTTCTTCCGACTGGAATTGTGGTTGTTGCGAATCCGGCGAAATTCATCCTAACTGATGTACTCGACGCCGAGTTTCCGACAAATGAAAATATTTCAGCGCCCAAAGAGTCCTGCAGTTTTAAAATCGCGGTACTCTGGCCTGACGCCGCCTTAACATTAACCGCGCCGGGTACGCCAGCTCTGGCCTGGCCAGAACCACCCGACCCTAAAGCAAACGTAACAGTACCAGCATCACCGCCAACAGCAGTTGTAAAACTACCACTGGCTCCGCCATTGCCCGTGGTAAAGGTAAAACTTCCACCAGCAACGCCATTAACCGCCACCGCAGTACCACCAGCTTGACTACCAGCATTTCCGGCATTTCCAGCCGTCAGCGTAAAACTTCCGCCGACACCACCCGTGCCGCCAGTACCAGTAGTAAAGGCGTTACTGCCATTTCCACCCGCACCGGCGGTAAGTTGCAATGCACCACCAGCACCACCATTCCTGCCATCATTAGGACCGTTCTCGGGCTGACCACCCGCACCGCCGACACCGCCTTGAATAGTTAATATACCAGAGGTGCCTCCGGCGATAGGCGTCGAGTCTCCGTTCGCGGCCGCACCGACTTTAAGTGTTAC
>Ga0209726_10006265_pt1 | contig 13905 bp, 9 predicted proteins | sample Subgrocontami54m_FD_187453 | JGI IMG/M metagenome (GOLD analysis project Ga0209726, IMG submission 187453) | Subsurface groundwater microbial communities from S. Glens Falls, New York, USA - GMW46 contaminated, 5.4 m (SPAdes) (version 3) | ecosystem: Environmental > Aquatic > Deep subsurface >... | reverse complement strand
TCCGATCTCGCCATAGGCAATCAGCAACGTGACGGTGGCGATTCCCCAGACGATCCCAAGCATGGTGAGCGCGCTGCGGGTGCGGTTCCGCCGTAACGCGGTCCAGGCTTCGTTGAAGATCTGATAGAGCATTCGGTGCGCCTATAGTTCTCTTTCCTGTGGAACTGTTTTAAAAATCCTTCTAGCAATTGCAGCCCGGGCCCTCAGGGGCTAAAAAGCCCTTGTCCTGTGCGGCTTTTGCGGCACGACTGAAGTCGTGCCCTCCCGAAACCAGCTTTAACCTCCGGCTTCATGCCGCAGGGCTTCAATGGGATCAATGGCCGCTGCGCGGCGCGCCGGATACAACGCCGACAGGATCGCGATCGTGCCAAGCACAGCGAGCGACAGCACGCCGGTCTGCCAGGTGGGTAGCAGTCCCGCGAAGAAATCGGGCATGGGAAGCAGGTTTACCAACGCACAAATGCTGAACGCGATGAGCAGGCCTGTTCCCCCGCTCACCAGCGCCACGATCAGCGCCTCCAGGAAGAATTGCCGCAGGATGCTGTCCGCCGGAGCTCCCATCGCTTTGCGCACTCCGATTTCACGCGTGCGTTCCCGGACTGCGACCAGCATGACATTCATCACTCCGAGCCCGCCCAGAAACAGGGTTACGACACCCACGGCGCCGAGAAAATACTTCATTCCGTCGGTCATGGTGCGGAAAGCCTTGGCTTCCTCGATCGTGTCCCATATGGGGCAGGCTTCTTTGTCCTTGGGATCGTAGTTGTGGAGCCGGGCCAGCACTCGCCGAATTTGTCCTTTACAGGCTTCGTGTTGCTCAACCGACCGGGGAACGACCAGCAACTGGTCGAAGGTTTCGGGCGTGCCGGGCGGTTTGTCTGGAAAGTCGCGGCGCATCGCCGAATAGGGAACGAAGACTTTGTTGACATCCCAGCCGTCGTAGCTCGAGTCCTGCTTTTTGGACGACATGACACCGACAACCGTGAAAGGAACATCGTTCAGGTACACGAGCTCGTCCACTGCGGGCCGGCTTCCGAACAGCTGCTTCTTCGCGTCCGAGCCCAGGAAGGCGACGCGGCGGGCATCCTTGAGGTCGTCCGAGTTGTAGAACCGTCCTTCGCTTATGCCCAGGCTGCGGATTTCAGCGAATTCCGGCATCGAACCTGTGACCGTGAACGCGGCGGCGTTGTAGGCAGTATGGGAGCGAACATCGTTCTGCTCAAGTTCGGGGATCGCGTTCTGGCAGTCGGGCGCTTCGGCTTGAAGATGGGGGAGGTCCGAGTCTACCCAGTGCACGAGCCGACCCGCTCGGGTGCCGCCCGCTTGCAGGCTGGTACGGCCATGGAAGACGATCATCAGATCGCGGCCCAGCGTCTCCGCTTGCTTTGCCTGTCCGACGCGGAGTCCTTCGCCGGCCGCCACCATCAGGACGATCGACACCACGCCCCAGGCGATCCCGAACATCGTCAGCAGGGTGCGCACGCGATGCGCCCAGAGGGTTCGGAAGACGTCCTGAATGAGGTCACGGAACGACATGCAAGGGTTCGACGGGGCCCGCGCGAAAACGGAAGCGGAGCTCTCCCCGGACGAAGATACGCAGGCTGGTAAGGATTGGTTCCAAAGGACTTATCAAGATCGCGGTAGCTGCTATCGCGGGCTCAGCACAGCGGAGGGCGAAACCTGGCTCCACCATCCCTGGAATGCGTTGAGCGCAATCTGGCACTGCTGGCGATGCCGTTCTTTGCGGTCGCGAACGCGGGCTTCCAGAGCGGGCAAGAGGTCGAACGTGATATTCGCTGGTTGAAAGTTCCTGGGATCGGCCTGCGTAATGTAATTCACAAGGGAGCCGAACGCGGTCGCACGCGGTGGCGGCAGGGGTTCGCTGTCTGCGGCCAAAGCTGCCGCATTCAGCCCGGCCATCAGCCCGGTTGCGATTGATTCCACGTAGCCTTCGACTCCGCAGATTTGTCCCGCAAACAGCACTCGAGGATGCCCCTTCATCTGTAGGGTCGGAGTGAGCAGGGTGGGGGCGTTGATGTAGGTGTTGCGGTGGATTTGTCCGTAGCGCAGGAAGCGGGCGCCTTCCAGGCCGGGGATGAGGCGCAGCACTCGCGCCTGTTCGCCAAATTTCAGGTGGTTCTGGAAACCCACGAAATTGTAGGAATCGGCTCGCAGATTTTCTTGTCGCAGCTGGACCGCAGCGTACGGGATTTTGCCCGTTCGCGGGTCCTTTAATCCGACCGGCTTCATGGGCCCGAAGCGCAGCGTGTCGCGGCCGCGGCGGGCAATCTCCTCGATCGGCAGACAGCTTTCAAAGTAGTTGAGCTTCTCCCAGTCCTTTTCTTCGACCGAGTGAGCCGCCAGCAGCGCGTCGTAGAACGTGTCGTACTGTTCTTTCGACATTGGGCAGTTGATGTAGTCCGCCGACCCCTTGTCGTATCGGGCCGCGAGGTACACCTTGCTCATGTCGATGGAGTCGGCTTCGACAATCGGGCTGATGGAATCGTAGAAATACAGGTTGTGTGGAGCGAACCTGCCCTGAGCGAGAGTCGAAGGGGCCCCCGCCCGCGAAAGGCCTGGACTCGAATCCCCATCGCGGGCAACCGGCGAACCAGCATCGGAAGCCCCATCCGTCGCCGCGCTCAGGCGCGCAATTTCTTGCGAGAGCGCGTCCGAAGTAAGCGGGCCGGTGGCGATGACCGTGATCTGACCGGCTTCAATGTGTGCCGCCTCTTCGCGCCTAATATGGATCAGGGGTTCGCTGGAAATCGCGTCCGTCACCTTCCGTGAGAACTCTGCCCTGTCCACAGCGAGGGCATGGCCGGCCGGCACCGCCGTTTCCCGCGCGATCTCCAGCAGCAGCGATCCGGCGCGCCGCATTTCTTCTTTCAGCAGCCAGGGGGCCGTGTTCTCGCTGTCGGACTTCAACGAATTGGAACAGACGAGTTCCGCGAAGTCGGCAGTCTGGTGGGCCGGAGTCGTTCGCACCGGACGCATCTCAAACAGCTCAACCGGAATACCTCGTCGCGCACACTGCCACGCCGCTTCCGATCCCGCCAGCCCAGCTCCGATGATATGCACCCGGCTCAAAGTGTCTCCCAGTGTTTATTATAGGTGCGCGACGGAGGAGAACCTTGATGGCTCGCATTGCGCTGATTGAACCGGAACGCGCCACCGCGGAAGTCAAAGAAATTTACGATGGCAAGTTGAAAGGCAAGCCCGGCAACATCCAAAAAGCGCTGGCACACCGCCCGGCGATGCTCGGCAATTTTCTTGGCTTCTACGCCAGCGTGGGACGCTCGCTCGACCGCAAACTATATGAGGCCGTCTATCTTCGCGCATCGCTGATCAATGGCTGCCACTACTGCACCCAGCACCACATCCAGGGCGCCAAGCGGGCCGGACTGACGACGGAGCAGATGAGAGCCCTGAAGGAGGGAAACTACTCTGGCTTTAGCGGGCCGGAGCAGTCCGCACTACGCTACGGCGAGAAGCTTACCCGCACTCCAGGCGCCGCCAGCGACGCTGATTTCGGCGAACTCAAGAAACACTTTTCCGATGAGCAGATCGTGGACCTGCACATGCTGATCGGCCTGGCGAATCTTACTAATCGCGTTACCGGGCCGCTGGCGCTGGAGGTTGAGTTCCCGGAAGAGAAAATCTAGAACCATTAAAGAATTGTCATCCTGAGGCCGCCGCACTTTGGCGGCCGAAGGACCTGCTTTCCAATGCAGCGACAAAAAGCAGGTTCTTCGCTGCGCTCAGAATGACAAGTCGTTTTATTTTTCGGCTCAACCGCTGCATCACTACTGCCAGCCTCACTTCTCATTTTCGCAATCACAGAATCACTCTTTCATCTCCCACCCGCCGCGTCACCCGTTCGCGATCGAGATACTCCAGCAGCGGAATCGCATACTTGCGGCTGACCCCCGTTAGGTCTTTGAAGCGGGCGACGTCGATCTTCGGCGTGGTGCTCTTGAGCGCGGCTATTTTCTGGCGGAGATCCGTGAGCGCGCTCTGATGAAAGACGAGATCGTCGGATATTTTCGCCAGCGCTTTTTCCCGCAGTAAGAGCGTCACGATCTTCTGGGCGCGAACCTTGTCCACTTTCAGACCTGCCAGCACTTCCCGCAACGACGGGACCTTCAATCCTGCCGAACGAAACGCTTGCTCGATCAGCTGTTTCGACTCCGCCTCTTCGTCTTTCATGACGACGTCGCGTCCAGAGAGATGCACAACTTCGGCGGCAACTTCCAGCCTTTTTTCACGGACCAACGCATCGATTGCAGCCGAGAAGATTTCCCCGCCGACCTGCAACTTATCGCGCAGCTCTTCTTTGCCGATTCCAGCCACCAGGGGATTTTTCTGGTGGAACTCGGCAACCAGACCGGTCAGCGAAGAGGTGAGAAGAGAGAAAGAAGAAGCGTTCAACAGCGTGTCTGCAATCCGCCGAACGGTTCCGCTCTCCAAAACCTCAGCCAACTGCGGCAGGATAAATTCCCTCCGCCATCCTGTTTCGGTTGTCGCCTGCGAAAGTAAGAGCCCATGCGGACCTCGGCGCGCGATGCGAGCTTCGAGTATTGTCTCCGCCGTGCCGCTCTCGAGCGCACTCAGGAAATCCTGAACATTCTTCATCTTCGGCAGCGGGGCCGCGTCCAGCACGACTCCGCCACCGATCGTCACCACCGGCGAAAACTGGCGCAGGATGAAACGATCTCCGGGCAGGAGAAGCGTGGGCGCGGCCAGCCTGAGTTGCGCATATGCCTGCCCTCCGGGAGCGACCTGTTTCGCCCCATATAGGCGAACCTCGGCGACGGTCTCCATCGTGTAAGCGTGGAAGTGAACTCGAGCGCGGTCTTTCAGGGGCTTTGCGGACGCGAGCAGCGAGAGCGAGACGTCGAGTCGCGGAGTGGCTTGGAAGGTATCCGGCGGAGCGAGCGTCATGCCGCGCGCCAGGTCGTCGGTTGAGACCCCGGCGAGATTGAGTGCAGTGCGCTGTCCCGCAATCGCTTGTTCCACGGCCGCGCCATGCACCTGCACTCCGCGAACGCGTAGACGCTGGCCCTTGGGAAAGACTTCCAGTTCTTCTTCTCTTGAAATCGTTCCGGAGACCAGCGTCCCGGTCACGACGGTGCCGAAACCCTTCATGGTGAAGACGCGGTCAATGGGCAGGCGCGCCAGCGCGGTCGAGTCTTTGGCTGAGACTTCCGCCGCTACCTTTGCCAGCGCCGCTCGCAACTCTTCCAGCCCAGCACCCGTCAGCGAACTCACGGCGACCATCGGCGAGTGCGACGGATCGAGAAACGATCCGCGGAGAAAGTCTTCCACCTCAAGGCGCACGACTTCGAGCGTGTCAGGATCAACGGCGTCGGACTTGGTCAGCACCGTGATGCCACGACGAACGGCAAGCAGGCGGCAGATGTCGAAATGCTCGCGCGTCTGCGGCTTGATGCCTTCGTCGGCGGCGATCACCAGCAGCACCAGGTCAATCCCACCTACGCCCGCGAGCATGTTGCGGACGAAGCGCTCGTGCCCAGGTACATCTACAAAACCGAGTCGCAGGACCTCGTTGCTGGGCGCAGGCAATTCAAGGTGGGCAAATCCGATGTCAATCGTGATGCCCCGGCGTTTTTCTTCTTCGAGGCGGTCGGCATCAATGCCAGTCAGGGCCTTCACCAGCGACGTCTTGCCGTGATCAATGTGCCCGGCGGTGCCGACGATGACGGACTTCATGCGAAAACAGTATAGTGGCCCGCTTCGATCGCAACGCTTTGCAGAGCCAGCCATGCGCAGTAAACTCTGGCTTATGACGTCGCGGGCCGCACTTGGATTCAAGCTCCACACCGGCTGGGCCGCTTTGGTCGCGGTAGCTGGCCATCCGGGTGACATTCGAGTGCTCCTTCGCCGACGCATCGAATTGTTGCCGCCGAATAGCTCAATTCCGCGTTTCCTGTATCACCAGGCGTCTGAGATGCCGCTGATGCAGGCAACGGAACTTGTGAAACGTGGGACGAAGGCGTCGCAGGAAGTTGCACGCTTTGCGGTCAAAGACGCCCTGGAGGAATTGACTTCTCGTGGAGTCAGGGTTGATGCCTGCGGAGTTCTTTCCGGCTCCACGGTTGTCCCAAACGATCTGTCTGCAATTCTCCGGTCGCATCCTCTGATCCACGCTGCCGAGGGCGCGCTTTTCCAGAACGCGATCATCTCCGCTTGCGAGAGCCGCGGGCTGACAGTCGTCCGTACGCGCGAACGCGAGGTTTGGGTACGCGCAGCTGCCGCCTGGGATATCACAGAACCTGGGTTGCGAAAGAATGTGGATGTGTTGCGCAAGTCTCTCGGCCCGCCCTGGAGCGCGGACCATAAGACCTCGACCGCGATCGCGTTGCTTGCCCTGAAATTGAACAAGAGCGCGAAGACAGCCTGAACATGGGTGGCGTAGCGGACTCGCGTGGGCGCGTCCGTATCTCCACGTAGGGTCTTTCATCCGCTTGCCCGAGCTCACCGCCACCTCTTCAGCTTCGGCCATATCTCGGCCAGCGTTCCATGCTTGAAGCCGTGGCAGATGAAGACGGTGAGTTGCTTCTCGAGCGCGTAGGGATTGTCGGGCGTTCTGCCGACATACTCGACGTGCTCGAAATGTGTCGCCAACGTTTCCTGGGTGTCATCGAGCACGATCAGGCAATTGCCGGAGTATCCGCGCGGTCCCCACAGCCACCACGTCTGGTGTCCACTAAGCGCGGGGGGTAGGCCGTACTTCGGTCCGAGAAAATCAATGGCGCCGGCCTGTCCGTAGTCTTGCGCGAAGATGCCGCAATCTTTCCGTTCCTCGAGCGGAATCCGGTTCCAGGCTCCCACAACGCCGCTCACAACCTCATTCCAGCCAAACTGATCGGAATAGTGCTGCGGCAACGCCGCCCGGGCGTGGCTGCGCTCGCTGCGCGGAATCTTGAACGGCAGCTTATCCATGTAGGTTAAGAACGCATCCACGGACAGCACAGGCACAACCACCGGAGCAAGGAGCGCACCCCCGACCAGTAGCACAACCGCGATGGCCGGTTTCAGCCATCCCTGCCGGACGCGGTCGATCGCATCGTCAATCACGACCGCCCCGGCCGCCAGATAGACCGGGTAGATGGGGGCCAGATAATAGTTCTTCCCTTTGAGCACCACGAAGACCGCGAACCCAACGACGTAGGCCCATCCCAGAAAGCGGTAGGGACGGAAACGAGCGGCCAGCATCAGCGCGACCACGCCGGTGATCCACAGAATCGCGTTGAAAGGGTGAAGGAGGAGCATCTGTTGCGAGAAGTACTGCCAGGGCGAAAGCGCCACATCGCGGCCATTCGCTTTTATATTGCTCATGAGCTGCACAAAGGGCCAGTCGTTGGCGATGTTCCATATCAAATTGGGCAGGAAGATGAGGAATGCCGCGGCTCCACCGATCCAGATCCACTTGTTCCAAAAAACTCGACGTTGCTCGGTCAAGAGCAAGCCAACGACGATTCCGAATCCGAGCACGGCGATCGAGTATTTTTCCTGCATACCGATGCCGGCCACTACGCCGAACCACAGCCAGTAGCACGGTTCATTGTGCTTTGCGGCGAGGATGGCGAAGTACACGCACCCCATCCACAGCAGAGGCTCCAGGCAGTTGCTGGTCAGCAGGCTGCCGTTCGACAGATAGATGGGGGCAATCAGCACGGCCAGCGCCGTCAACACGACCGCGAACCGCTTCCCGCCCCACTCGCGCGCAATCATGCCGCTCAGGATGATGGTCGCCGACACGGCGAGCGCCGGCATCAACCGGATGGCGCGGAGCGAATCTCCGAATAGCGTACGGAAGATGCGGCTTAGGATCGGGACTAAGGGTGGCTGGTCTACGTACCCCCAGGCGGGATGATTGCCGCAAATGAGGTAGTCGAACTCGTCGCGGAAATAGCCATAGCGGTTGTTGAAAATCATGTGCAGCACGAAGCTGACGGCTGCGATTCCCACGACGGCGAGCATCTCGTTCTGCCAGAAAGCCTGCTTCTCCGGGCGCCCGGCGGGTGGTGCGATGACAACATTGGTCATGGTGGGCGCTAGGATAACGAAGAAACCACAGACCTGTCACTGCTGCTGCAGGCTGACGTTGGCTTACAATGTGTTCGTCTCGAAGAGAAAGGCGCGCGGCAGCGCGTGAAACCTGCGGAGATGAAGTCATGAAAACGTACCTGAGAATCGTCAATCCGATTGTTGCTCTCGTGGTATTGCTGCTCTGCCTCTGGGCAGCCATGAACGGCGATCAAGGATTCCAGCCTGCGGGCCTCATCAAAGGCGGCATTCCGACCTACTTTGTGGCGAAGGGCCTGTTCTGCAGCTCAGCTTTGTTCCTGATGGGCAGGATTCTTTTGCTGATGGGCGAAAAGTCCGGAAAGTAAGCAACAAATCCACGCCTAAAAGGCCCGTTCTCATACCCGAATGCAGTCCTCACGCTGCGGCAATGCTCCGCGCAGATCAGCCATGTAAAAACTCTCCCGAAATGCGACAATAGAGTTTCCCCGTGATGACCACCTCTGCGATTCCAGCCGTTACGCCGGAGATGATCCGGGAACACGGCCTCACTCCGGACGAATACGAAAAAATCAAACAGCTGCTGGGCGGACGCGAACCTACGCGGACCGAACTCGGCATCTTCAGCGTGATGTGGAGCGAGCACTGCTCTTACAAGTCGTCGCGCGTGCACCTGAAGCGGCTGCCGACCCGCAGCAAGCTGGTGGTGCAGGGGCCGGGCGAGAATGCGGGCATTATCGACATCGGCGACGGCTGGGCCTGCGCGTTCAAGATCGAGTCGCACAATCACCCGTCGTTCATTGAGCCGTTTCAGGGTGCGGCGACCGGCGTCGGCGGCATTCTGCGCGACATTTTCACCATGGGCGCGCGGCCGGTGGCGGTGATGGATTCGCTGCGGTTCGGGCCGATCAGTGTGGGACCGGGTCTCCGACCCGGTCAGGCGGGGCAGAGCCCCCCCACACAGGCCGAGATCCACAAGAATCATTCCGTCATGGAGGGCGTGGTCGCCGGCGTGGCCTCCTATGGGAATTGCTTCGGCGTGCCGAATCTCGGCGGGGAAGTAAAGTTCGAGCCGTGCTACTCCGGTAATCCGCTGGTGAATGCCTTTGCACTCGGACTCGTCCGGCGCGACCAGATCTTCTATGCGCGGGCCGCCGGCGAGGGCAATCCCGTGATCTACGTGGGCGCCAAGACCGGACGGGACGGCATCCACGGCGCCACCATGGCCAGCGAGGAGTTCAGCGAAGGGTCCGAGGCCAAGCGGCCCAACGTGCAGGTCGGCGATCCGTTCCTGGAAAAGCTGCTGCTGGAAGCTTGCCTGGAAGCCATGCAAACGGGCGCGATTATCGGCATTCAGGACATGGGCGCGGCCGGGCTCACCTGCTCGACCTGTGAGATGGGCGCGCGCGGCGGCACCGGAATCGAAATCGAGCTCGACCGAGTCCCGCAGCGCGAGACCGGCATGACCCCCTACGAGATCATGCTGAGCGAGTCGCAGGAGCGCATGCTGCTGGTTGCGCAGAAAGGGCGCGAGGAAGAAGTTTTTCGCGTCTTCGAGAAGTGGGGACTCGACGCGGTTGAAGTAGGCCGCGTGACGCGCGATGCGAAAATGCGCGTGCTGGAGCACGGCCAGGTTGTTGCTGAAATCCCGAACGCCGCGCTCACCGACGACGCACCGGTATACAAACGCCCGCTGGCGCGCTGGGAGCCGCCCGTCGAGCGGGAGATGCCCGAGCACATCAAGCTCTCATCCTTCCAAAGGGGCAAACCTCAGGGGCTAAAGCCCGCATCGTTAGTGGCGTCTGGCGGCACGGCTGAAGCCGTGCCCTCCCGAGTAGGGTTTGGCGGCGCGGCTGAAAGCGGGGCTTCCTCAAAACCAGTTCTTGCGGACACGTCCGGCGACTTTACTGTCAACTTCAAGCGCCTGCTGGCTAGTCCGAATATCTGTTCGAAGCGCTGGGTCTGGCAGCAGTACGACCACATGGTGCAAACCAATACCGTCGAGGCGCCGGGCGCGGGCGATGCCGGCGTCATCCGCATCAAAGGCTCTGAGCGCGGGCTCGCGATGGCCCTCGACGGCAACAGCCGCTGGTGTTATCTCGATCCCCGGCTGGGCGCGATGCACGCGGTCGCGGAAGCTGCTCGCAAAGTGGCTTGCACCGGCGCGACGCCCGTGGGCGCAACCAATTGCCTCAACTTCGGGAACCCGGAGAAGCCGCACATTATGTGGCAGTTCTCGCAGGTGATCGACGGCATCACCAAGGCGTGCGAGGAACTCGAAGTCCCAATCACGGGCGGCAATGTCAGCTTCTACAACGAGACTCTGGGCGAGGGGATTTATCCCACGCCGGTGCTGGGCGTGGTCGGAATTCTCGAGGACGTCCACAAAGCGGCCAAGATGCACTTTGCCCAAGCTGGACGCAAGATTGTCCTGCTGCGCGCCAGCGAAGGCGGAGACGCGGTTGATGCCGAGTCAGAATTTGGTTCCTCTGAGTACGCGAAGGAAATTCTCGGCGCTGTATGGGGTTACCCGCCGGAGCTGGACCTCGAGAAGGAAGCCACGCTGCAACGAGCGTTGATAGCACTGATCCAGGCGGGGCTGGTCGAGTCCGTCCACGACTGCGCCGACGGAGGCTTGGCCGTAGCCCTCGCCGAATCAGCCTTTCCCAAGGGCGTTGGCCTCCGGGTCAATTTGACGTCACATGAGCTCCCGCCTGAGTTCCTGCTGTTCGGCGAGGATGCCAGCCGGGTTGTGTTGTCTTGCGACCCAACTAACCTGCCGCGAATCAAACAAGTGGCGGTAGAATACGGCCTCTTCGCTGATGTGCTCGGCGAAACGGGCGGCGAGCGGGTGGAGATCAATTTGGAAGGCAAGCCAGTGGTCTCCGCGACCGTCTCGGAGTTGCGCGAGGCGTACGAGAGCGCGCTGGAAAAAGCGCTGCGAACGGAGCGGGGCGCAGCGGCTGCGGACTGAGGAATTGTTCCCGCTAAGTGCTAAAGGCTAATTGCTAAATGCTGCCTTTCGACAAATTTCGAGAAGAGTGCGGCGTAGTCGCCATCCACGCGCACCCGGAGGCGGAGACGCTTGCTTATCTGGGCCTGCACGCTTTGCAGCATCGCGGACAGGAGTCGGCTGGCATCGTCACGTCCGACGGCGAGCGCCTGCGTCCGCACAAAGCCATGGGCCTGGTGGCGGACATCTTCACCGAGGAAGTCCTGACCTCGCTGCGCGGCATTCTTGCGATCGGCCACACGCGATATTCCACTGCGGGCGATTCGGCTCTGCTGAATGCTCAGCCCATCATGGTGCAGTCCAACAAGGGCGCGATCGCGATCGCCCACAACGGCAACCTGGTGAACGCGCTAGCAATTCGGCAGAAGTTGGAAGCACAAGGCTCCATTTTTCAGACGAACAGCGATACCGAAGTGTTGGTTCACTTGATCGCGCTTTCACGAGAACAAACTCTGCCCGACGCCATCGCCGACGCTCTGCGCCGCGTGGAAGGGGCGTTCTCGCTGGTGATGATCAGCCGTGACCGGATCTTTGCCGCTCGCGATCCGCGCGGCTTCCGGCCGCTGGCCATGGGCCGCATCCCGACGCTAACCGGAGAGAAGAAAGACACGATCGTGTTCGCCTCGGAAACCTGCGCTTTTGATTTGCTGGGGGCGACTTACGAACGCGACGTGAAGCCCGGCGAACTGGTTATCGTTGGCCCGGAGGGCGTCAGTTCGCGCTTCTACTCGCCTTCGCCTGCGCAGTCGAGTTGCATTTTTGAGCACGTCTATTTTTCGCGTCCCGACAGCCTCGTGTTCGGCCGCTCGGTGGACCAGAGCCGCGACCTGATGGGACGGCAACTGGCGCGCGAGGCGCCGACGGATGCCGATATCGTCGTCCCCGTCCCCGACTCCGGCAACACGGCTGCGATGGGATATTCCGCCGAAAGCGGCATCCCCTTCCGCCTGGGCCTGATTCGCAACCACTACATCGGAAGAACGTTCATTGAACCCCGCCAGTCGGTGCGCGACTTCGGAGTCAAGCTCAAACTCAATCCGGTGCGCAGCCTGCTCGAGGGCAAGCGCGTTGCCTTGATTGACGACTCGATCGTGCGCGGCACCACCAGCAAGAAGATCGTCCGCCTGATCCGCAATGCCGGCGCGAAGGAAGTCCACATGCGGATTTCCTGCCCGCCGACGATCTCCCCGTGCTTTTACGGCGTGGATACGCCGTCAAAGAAACATTTGATTGCGGCGAACAAGACGATTGAAGAAATCCGCGTCTACATCGGCGCGGATTCTCTCGCTTACCTGTCACTGGAAGGAATGAAGAAGGCTTGCGGCGAAGGCGAAGTTACCACCTACTGCTCGGCTTGCTACACCGGACATTACCCCACCAGTTGGATCGACGTGGAGGAGATCCAGCCTGCCCAGGTCTCGGAGTAGCCATCCAGCCGAGTCCGCGCCTCAGAAATGCACGCTGAAGCTGCCCTCCACGCGCCGGTTGGTCATCAGATAGTACTGTGCGTCACCCAGCTCGCTCTCTGCCACCGGATCGCGGCGATCCGCAAGGTTGCGAGCATCGATGCGCACTTCCCAGCGGGGCGTCCGATATCCAACGCTGAGGTCGACGGTCGGGAAACCTTCAGCCGGCGCCGTATTGCGTTTGTTCAAAAACCGGCTGCCCGTGTAGTTCATGGACACACCGCCCAGAAACCCACGTGCTGGAGTATAGAAGAGACTGATACCGGCCAGATGGCGTGCCGACATTTCCAGACGCTTTCCGGCAAGCTGGGTCAGTTTACCGTCGAAAATCTGAGTGAACTCCGTAAAGGTCGCATCGTGGAAGCTGTAATTCGCGCGCGCGATCACGTCGTGCGGGAGGAATAGTGCGGCGCCGGTTTCGAAGCCCTTAAAGCGCTCCTCTCCGGCATTCTCCAAATGCGGATTCCCCTGCGCATCCACGGTGGCGACCACCAGGTTCGAGAAATCCATGAAGAAACCGGATGCTTCCAATTCCACGCGGCGATTCCAGAACCGGCCCTTGATTCCGCCTTCCACGCTGCGAGACGTCTCAGGCTTCAATATTGTTGATTCACCCTCAGCGCCGCCTTCGTTTTCGCCGATTCCAAAATCGATTGCGGCCGGCTTGAACGTGTCGCGATAGTTCACGTACAGGTTGAGTGAGTCCAGGTTCCGCTGCCACGCAGTGAAGATGGCGCCGATGCTGCCGGCGGCGCGGACGTTGGTTTGACTGAATTCCGTGGAAGTGCCCGCACCGGGGTCGGCGTCTTTCCTGTTTTCGTGAGTGACGTTAAGCCGGACACCGGCATCGAAACGAAGCCGGTCCAGAGGCCGCCACTCGACCGAGGCGTAGGGGCCGAAGAAATCGCGGTGGTCGTTGATGGTTACGTCAAGAACGTCGGGCTTAGCGATCTGACTCTCGAAGGAGCCATTGCGGTGCACGAAGTAATCGAAATCCGCTCCCTCCGCAGTGCCCGTCCCGTGCAGGTAATCGGCACCGGCCAGGAATGTCACTGCACGCGGGAGCTTCCACGACACATGAGAATCGACGTAGACATCGGTGAGGTGGATCCTCTCCTTGAAGCCGTGTGCATCGGGTACGTCCGGGTTGGAGTCGTCGAGCGTCGTGAGAAAACCCCGATAGAGATCCTGGCGGCTGTGCGACACGCTGCCGGTGGTGGACCAGAGTGCTCCCCCGACCTTGCGGTCGACGCCAACCATGCCGGTGAAGCGATGATCGTCGAGGAAGGCGCCCGGGAGGTTGTAATTGGTGTCGACGGGGTTGTCGGGAGAGAGGGTTTTGCCGTCGCGCACGCGGGGACTGGCGGGGTTCTG
>Ga0209726_10006261_pt1 | contig 13915 bp, 12 predicted proteins | sample Subgrocontami54m_FD_187453 | JGI IMG/M metagenome (GOLD analysis project Ga0209726, IMG submission 187453) | Subsurface groundwater microbial communities from S. Glens Falls, New York, USA - GMW46 contaminated, 5.4 m (SPAdes) (version 3) | ecosystem: Environmental > Aquatic > Deep subsurface >... | reverse complement strand
CCCTTGCCGCGCTCGACACCGTCGGAGATTGTATCGCCACGCTGGGGAGCAACAACACCCACCTGGCGGGCGAGACTCTTGTGTGTATAGGGCCTCGCATTGCCTCTGTGCTGGCCCGGGGCGGCTTCACTCGACAAACGATCCAACAGTACCTTTTTGAGAATGCCCGCAAGCCGTTGGGAACGCTGAAGGTGGGGCCTCGGGCGTCCGACGTGGAGGGCAACCCCGATTTCCTTTGGCCGAAACGCCACAACACCGATGGATTGGAGCCGGAAATGCGGCGCCGCCTGTGGCCCAAGTGGATCGCCGAGCAGAACAACGCCACCATGATTCCTATCTTCGAGCGTCCCGACGAGATACACATTATGGTGGCGGGTGGATGGGGCGCTACCGCGGGCTTCTGCATGGTCTGCCCTGGTTGGGGACATATGGGCGGCTTAGCCCAGACCGAACGCATCGAAAGCCCAGCGCCGAAGTAGCGCGGTATTCGTTCCAGACTGTCATTGGCCTTTATTGGGACACTAAAGGAGCAGTCAGACGTCAGAAAAGGAGGACTCATGGAGAGAGCGGTCAAGACCGGACAGGTGGTCATGCTGGACCCGCTCGGTCAGCCGGAAACGCAGGGCCAGCGGATTTCATCTCGCGTCGCCGACCTTAACGGCAAGTCTATAGGGTTTCTGTTCAACGGTGGCTATTCCGGTGAACTTCTCTTCAATCACATTCGGCAGCGGCTCGGGGAGGCACATCGTTTCGCTAAAGCGATGTCTCTGGTGAAGCCCAACGTCTGCGCTCCCGCGCCCAGGGCCATGATTGAGGAGATCGCCAATTCGTGCGACGTGGCGGTAGTTGGCGTTGGTGTCTGAGGGAGCTGCACATCCGGCGCCGTGCGCGACGCTGTTGAGCTTGAGAGACGCGGAATCCCCGTTGTCATGGTCTCTCAGGACGTTTTCGAGGCTGCCTCCAAGGCGCAAGCCCATGTTCTGGGCATGCCTGACCTTCGGCTGGTGATAGCACCCCAGACCAAGCCTGGGGACTCAAGGGAAAAGCTCCAGCGGGAGGCGGAGGAAGCTTACAAGAATGCGGTGGAGGGCCTGACAAAGCCGCTCGCCCAGCCTGCCGCTCACTAAAAGCAGCGCGAAGGAACTGCGGCGGCGTTGGTCCCCTCCCGCGCGAGGAGGTGAGCGTCGGGCGCACGCGGGGCACGCCGGAACAGCGACTGGGACGTCCACCGCGCCCCGCGTGCGGCGCAAATTGCAGGGTGGAGGCTTTGCTGCTTGTCGAGACTTATCGTCCGGAGCCAGCTATCTCGCAGGCAGTGCCAGCAGCATATCAAAGGTTCTTGCTTCCATCCCCTTAGCTCCACAGTCACATTTTTGTCTAAGACTTGTCATGTGCTTGCAAGCGTCCGCTTAATTGGTTGGCAGTACCAGCTTTTCGCACAAAGCATGGCACGTTCCTGTTCACTTCACTGTTAGCTGACGAGCATAAGGACTCAGCCCAGCGCTCCAAGCCCTTTCAGTCGTTGTATCTCTTCTGGCGACAGGCCCACTTCTCGCAATATGTCGTCCGTATGCTCGCCGAGCAGGGGACTGAGCCGGCGCACGCCTCCCGGAGTCTCGGAAAGTCTGACGGGAATGCCGACCTGGCGCACCGTTCCATACACGGGATGCCGCACATCCAGAAACGCGCCGCGGGCTCGGAGCTGAGGATCGCTGAGCGCCTCTTCCAGCGTATTAACGGGGGCAACCGGCACATCGTGGCCGCGCAGCAGTTCCACCCATTCGTCGCGAGTCCTGGAGGCGAACAGGTCGCTCAGAGTCCGGCGCACCTCGTCTTTGTCCTTCGCGGCAGCGAACTGTCTCTCGGCCAGGTCATCGCGGCCCACGGCTTTGCACAGGTTGGCCCAGAACCAGGGCTCGACGCACGCGATGCTGACGTACTTTCCGTCGCGGCAGCGATAGACGGCGTAGAAGGGCTCGCCTCCGTTCAGCCGGTGGCGGCCCCGTTGTGGCTGTATGCCCTGTGCGAAGTGCTCGAAGTACATCGTCCCGAGGAGGGTCAACACGCCCTCGGTCATGGACAGCTCAAGGTACTGGCCGCGTCCCGTGCGATCCCGCGCCGACAGGGCGGCCAGAATCCCGATGGCGGCGTGCAGGCCGGCGCTGAAGTCGGCCAAGAAGTTCATGGGCATCACGGGCGGGCCGCCCTCTTCGCCGATGGGGTCAAGCGCTCCCGTCATGGCGATGTAGTTCACGTCGTGGCCGGGAAGGCTCTTGTAGGGCCCGTCCTGACCGTAGCCCGATATGGAACAGTAGACCAGGCGGGGATTGACCGACCGCAGCGCGTCGTAACCTATCCCCAGGCGCTGGGCGCCGCCGGGGCGGAATCCCTCGATAACCACATCCGCCGACTTGACCAGTTTGAGAAACACCCGCAGCCCTTCCGGAGACTTGAGGTTTATTCCGATGCTTCTCTTGTTGCGTGAATGCGGGTTGTAGGCCGCTATGCGACCTTCGGCAACGCTGCGCGGCGACAGGCTCGACCCCCGGCTGCCGTGCGCTATCTTGTTCAGAAGCTGGGGCACGGATTCTGACGAGTTGCCCGCTGGCGTCTGGCTGGCCGGTGGCTCTCCCGGCTGCTCGACGCGAATCACGTCGGCGCCCAGATCGCCCAGGTACATGGACGTGACGGCGCCCGGCGCCATCCGCGAGAGGTCGAGGACGCGGAAAGGGCTCAACGGCCCCGCGGCCAACGTATCTGACGTGCTCATGAGCGCTGTCCTCCTGACGAATGGGTGATGCGGTTGCAAGGCAAGGGCCGCTAGGAGTCGTGTCGCAGACACGCGCAGCCAGCCACGTCATTATAGAGGAGTCGGCCAGAAGGGGCTGAAGGGAAGGACGGCCTAGCGCACGGGCTTCCTGGCTATGGGCTTGGTCACCATGTAGGGCGACCCGAATCCCGGAAGGGCGACCGACTGGTAGCCGGCGAGACCGCCCGCGACCACGACGACGAAGGTCTCGGGAGTCGGGGCGATGCGCACGCGACCGTTGACGACCTGATTCAAGCCGTTGCTTTGGATGGCGCTTCTCAGATGGTCCGGGAACATCTCGATCGGCACCCATGCCGTATGCTCGAAGAGGAACTCCTTGACATCCTGTTTCTTTTTGAACTTCTCACCGATGAGACGGGCGTGAGGCGGGCACAAGACCAGCCCCATCTCGCCTTTCGCGTATCCCGCGAAGTAGCAGTTGTTCCCCACCGACACGTAGGAATGAGCGATCATCATCATCAGTTCCTCTGGACGCTTGCTCAGCATGTCCAGAATGTTCGTTGTGCCGGTTGTGGCCAGCGCGGTGACCGTGCTTTCATCCGCCCTGAAGCCGCGCTCCACGTGCAGAGGCTCCCACGGGCTCATCTCCTCATGCTCGCCGAAACAGAATGCGTAGCGGCCAGGCTGCGCGTGCGTCGCTTTGCTGACCTGCCCTGGGATTCTTCCGGCGATGTTAATGAGGGCGAGCGTCAGCGCCCGGCCTATCGTCGCGTTGGCGCGGTTGCCCGGGCCGAAACATCCCCAGCTGCAATTGAGGTCTATTTCTTTGCGGATGGGTCCGTTGATGATGAACACCGGAGCGACAGGATTAGTCGTCGTATTGACGCCGTAAAGCTCGAAGGTCGGGTCGGCGAGCGCCTCCACGGCTGCGACGATGACCGGGAAGTACTCCGGCTTGCACCCCGCCATGACGGCGTTGACAGCCAACTTTTGGATTGAGGCCTCCGCGCGCTTGGGGGGAAGCACCGCGAGGACTTCATGTGCTTTCCTGTCCGACTTGTCCAGAAAAGCGGCCACGCGCTCTTCCGTGGGCGGAATAATCGGTAGCCCGTCCGTCCAGCCCGCGTCGTATGCGGCGTCAAAGGCCGCGTTGATGTCATCGTCAACGTCGAGGTATTGGGAGGTCATGCAGGCTCCTTCCAGGGGAGGTTTACGTGCGCGCGTTATCGCCGCGTTATCGCTGAGAGGGGACTTCCGTGGGTCGCGACACCGCGGAGACTATCTCGGCGAACTTCTCCTCGGCGATCTGGCGTATGCGCTCCGGAGCGAGCGTCTCAAACGGATGGGGCACAACGACCATCGGCAGGTCGGGATACCCGTACGATTTGGCCGCGCTCTTCGCGAGGCTCAGAAGCGCGTCGGTGACGACGGTTACGGTGGGCACTCCGCGCTTTTGCAACTCGACAGTGTCTTGGATACTCCAAGCGGTGCACGCGCCTCATGCGGCCAGGCCCACGACCGCCCAGTCGGACTGCTTGGCGAAGTCGTCGTATTCTTTCTGCCATACGTCGCGATTGGCGCGAGATTCCCGCAAGTGTTTGGCGGCGCTTATCCCGGTGGACTCCCACCTCTGGTCCATGACGTGGACAGTCGAAGGCTTGTACCGCTCTCGCAGCAGTTCTTCGAATCGCTCCATGAAGATTCCGAAGCTGCTCCACTGAATGCGAAAGCCCGCGGCTTTTCCCCGCACGTCTTTGAGAACGGGCGCCAGGCGCGACGTTTTGGAGATAGTCGCTCCAACGGGACTCAACATCCTCAGTCGCCGTTGTCCGATCATTCACTTCCTCCTTGCGGACCTTGAAGTCGAAAGGGACGGCCGTGCATCGCCGTCGCCTATGTTATGGCGTAAGCCACGTCCTTTGATGGCGATTGTTGGCGTAGTCGGTAACTCCGGTCGTGAAACCGCGCACCCTGGGGGAGACGGCGATGCTGGAAATGGGCCACACGAGCGGGACAGCGGGGACCTCTTCGTTAAACAGGTAACGCTCCAGGTCCTGGACAACGGCCCGGCGGGCCTTCTCATCCACCGTGCTCATCTGCTTGTCCCACAGCTCGTTCAGCTTCGGGTCCTTGTCGTTGCCCGTGAAGTTGCGCGGGCTGCCCGGCGCGATGTTCCGACCGATGTCGCTGGGGTCGCCTGTCAGCACCGCGGGCGTGAAAACCGTCGCCTGTTGCTGCCCCTTGGCGCCGGTATCAAAGAACCCCGCGTCTTCCAGCACCTCCACTGTCGCCGTAACGCCGATCCTGGAGAGCTGGTCCGTGGTGAAAATGGCAGCCGTCTTGGTGACTTCATTGTTGCGGGACAGGAGCTTCAACGAGAAGCCGTTGGGGAAGCCTGCTTCGCTCAGCAGTCTCTTGGCCTCCGCAATGTCCTGGTCTTTTGGCTGGCGGAATCCGGGCATTTTCACGAGCTCTTCAGGAGGGACGCCCCATCCCTGTATGGGGAAATAGTTGCCCAGCAGACCGTCGCCCTGAGCGATGACCTTGATCGCCGCCTGCCGGTCGATTGCCAGGAACACGGCCTTGCGCACCCGCAGGTCCGTGAAGGGGGCGACGCGCATGTTCATGAACAGGAACGGGCCAATAACCGAAGGAGACGGATTGAAGGTGAATGCAGGAGCATCTTTCTTTAGTGAGGCTGCTTCTGTCGGCGTCAATGCGCCGAAGACGCGACCGCTCAGTTGCGCACGGTCCGTCCGCAGCGCCGCCAGACGCGTGGCCGCGTCTTTGATAATCACAAAGCTGATGCCGTCAAGATACGGCCGGCCTTTGGCCCAGTAGTCGTCGTTCTTTACAAGCTCGAATGTTGAGCTCGGCGTATACGACTTGAACTTGAATGGGCCGGTGCCCATGACGGTGGTCTTCATGTCACCTTGCTTCTCTACATAGGCTTTCGAGTACATCGGCATCTGGTCGTTGAGCAGGTTCGCCATAAAGGGTGCGAAAGGTTGCTTCATCGTCACGACGACTGTGTCATTCCCAGTGGCTTCAATTTTGTCCACGGCCACAAGAGCATAGGCCACGTTGCTTTGCACGCCCTTCGGGGGACTCTTCATGCGCTGCAGATTGAACGCCACGTCATTCGCGGTGAGAGGCGTACCGTCGTGGAACCGTACACCTTGTCGAATTTTGAATGTGTACGTGAGCCCGCCATTCGAAATATCCCATTTCTCCGCTAGGTCCGCCTGCGCCACCGTCGGGTCCCCTTCCTGCGAACCCAGATAGACGAGGTTGTTGTACGCGGGAGCGACGAGGATGCTCGTATTGATCGAGCCCGTTTGCTGTGCATCCAGGTGGTCGGGATTGGCAATTGCGACTGCAGTCACAGTTCCGCCGTATCGTGGCTGGACGGCCTGCGTCGGTTGAGGCGTGGGGATGCTCTGGGCCGCTGGCCTCGGCGTTGGCGCCGCCGCCTGGGGTGCGGGCGTGGGCGCCGCCGCTGGCGCGCACGCCGTGAGGATGGCGGACCCTGAAATGCCTATGGCCACCAGCCCGGCGGCCATACGCCTGAGGATGTGAGAATGCTGGCCTATCATGTTCTCCCCCTTGCAAGAAGATGCCTCGCAGTGCTTCGATCTGCGGCTATCTTATAACACTCATGTCCGCATGGTCAACACAAAAAACGAGATGTGCACTTTACAGTGCGTCCGAGAATCGAAATGTATGGCTATAGCCCCGTGCTCGGACGGCAAACGACTTTTCGGCCACGTTTGTTAGCTCGCAAAGCTCCGCCTGTTGACATACGACGTTTGGCGGTGGTACCATCCCTCGTCAGTGTTCAACGTCTTCTGTGCTTCGTTGGCAATTCACACGGAGGTTGGGCGGGCAGCCCCGGAGGCCTGTTGAGGGTTCAATTCTCCCCACGGAGCGCAGTATCCGTCGCTCGCCCGCCCCAAGAAACGGATATGCTCAAGCAGCGCAGAGACACGGCTTTTCCCACACCGGAGCAATTCTCTACCAGGCGAGGCGCGAAAACTCATCAGAGTCTGGCGCTCGAATGATGCCAGGAGACTGCAAGGAACCACCTGACGGAGAGGACGTCGTGACAGCCACACTGAAAGACAAGGTAGCTATTGTCACCGGTTCGGGCAGAGGCGTTGGGCGTGGAATCGCGATGCTCATGGCCCAGGAGGGCGCCAAGGTCGTGGTCAACGACCTGGGCGCCGCGATGGACGGCAGCGGCAGCGACACCTCGGTGGCGGAACGCACCGCCCAGGAGATACGGACGCAGGGCGGACAAGCGGTCCATAACTGCGACTCGGTCGCCAGCTACCAAGGCGCCGCCAGTCTGGTGAAGACGGCGCTGGACGCTTTCGGGAGGCTGGACATCCTCATCAACAACGCGGGCATCCTGCGCGACCGGATGTTTTTCAATATGAGCGAGGAGGAGTGGGATGCCGTCATCGCCGTGCATCTCAAGGGCAACTTCGGCTGCAGCCGCGCCGCCGTCGCCGCGTTTCAGGCCCAGAAGAGCGGCGGCCGCATCATCAACATGACCTCCACAGCCGGACTCTACGGCAACACCGGGCAAGCCAACTATTGCAGCGCGAAGGACGGCATAGCCGGCTTTACGAGGGCCCTGGCGTCGGAACTGAAGCCGCAGGGAATCACCGTCAACGCCATCGCTCCCACCGGCCGCACGCGCCTCACCGACACCATCACGTCCGCGGTCACCGCCGTCAAGGCGGCTGCAGGCATTGACCGCGCGGCGGAGCAGGCCAAGAAGGTCATCCCCGAGGCCGAAGACGTGGCGCCGTTCGCCATCTATCTGTGCAGCGATGCGGGCGCGAGCATTACGGGGCAGGTATTCCACGTCTCCGGGGGCACGGTCACGCTGCTGAAACAACCGGAAGCGATATGCTCCATCTGGCGCAAGGACGGCTGGACATCCGAGAGAATCGCCGCGGCATTCCCGCGCACTCTGGGAATGGGCATGGTGAATCCCGCACCGGCGCAACAGCCTCGTCCTGCCTAGGGCGCATTAAGCCATACGCGCGGCGTTCCGTCACCGCGCGGCCACCGAGGCTGCGCCGCACCTCCGCAAGGTCATTAAGCGCAAGAAGCCGCACCCTGAAACTGGACGGGAGTGACGAGGCCATACATGGCAGGAATAGTCCGACACGGGGCTTACATTCCGTACCATCGGCTGGGGGCCGGCACCGCAGGCTGGCAGGGCAAAAAAGAGAGGGCCGTCGCCGCGTACGATGAGGACGCGCTCACGATGGGCGTGGCCGCCGCCCGCGACTGTCTGGAGGGAATCGGTCGCGGCGAGGTGGACGCCCTTTATTTCGCTTCCACCACGACTCCCTACGCCGAGAAGCAGGCGGCGGCGACGCTCGCCGCGGCGCTCCACCTGAATCGGGCCACCTTCACCTCGGACGTAACGGGATCGCTGCGCTCGGCCACTGTCGCTCTGCAGTCCGCTCTGGATAGAGTCGCCGTTGGCCACAGCAGGCTGGCTTTAGTAGTTGCATCCGACCTCAGAGTCGGCCAGCCCGGTTCTGAATTCGAGACCGAGTTCGGTCACGCGGCGGCCGCGGTCCTTGTGGGCAACCGGGACGCGATGGCGGAGGTGTCCCACACGGTCAGTGTGACCGACGAAATCCATGACGTCTGGCGACCGGCTGGCGAGCCCTTCGCCGGCTCGTGGGAGGACCGCTTCGTCGTGCAGGCGGGCTACGGACGAGTGCTTCCAGAGGTGTTCGCCCTCCTCTGCAAAGAGGCAAAGCTGACCCCCGAAAACGTAAGCCGGGCGATCTTCTACGGGCCCACCGCGTCCGCGCACCAGGATATGGGCAAGAAACTCGGGTTTCAACCCGCTCAGGTGGCAGACCCCTACATGAATCAGGTGGGACATACGGGCTGCGCTCAGGCGCTGCTTGCGCTTGTGGGCGCCTTGGAGCAGGCAAAGCCGGGGGAACATCTCGCGCTGGCCGGTTACGGCAACGGGGCCGACGCCTTGCTCCTCGTCACTACTCCCCTTATCAGCAAGCGCCCGGCTGGCCGTGGAGTGGGCGGCTACCTGGCCAGCAAGCGGATCCTTGAAGATTACCAGATAAGCCTGCGCTGGCGCGGCCTGGCTCCCCTCAAGGGAGGAGGCAGGCGCCCGGGAATACGCCAACCTTCAGCCGCCGCCATTTGGAGAGAAAGAGCGGAAAATCTCCAGTTCGAGGGTATCCGGTGCGTCGCCTGCGGCACCCCCCAGTATCCGAAGCAGAGGGTATGCTCCATCTGTCACGCCAAGGACGAAAGCGAGCCTTACAGCTTCGCTGACAAAAAGGCCCGACTGTTCACGTACTCCATGGACTACATGACGCCTCACCCTGCGTTGCCACAGGTCTTTGGAGTCATTGATTTCGAGGGCGGCGGCAGAATGATCATCCCCATCACCGACCAGTCCGGAGAGCAATTGCACATAGGAATGGACCTGGAGATGACTCTCAGGAAGATCCACTACGCAGGCAACATCCACAGCTACGCTTGGAAAGCGACGCCGGTGCGGCAGTCAGTCGCCTCTCCCGCGACGAAGGAGGCGCTCGGATGACTGTTGGACTCAGAGACAGGGTGGCCGTGGTGGGAATGGGTTGCACCAAGTTCGGCGAACACTGGGACAAGAGCACGGAAGACCTCATGGTGGAGGCTGCGTGGGAGGCTTTCGAGGACGCCGGACTTGGACCTGAAGATATGCAAGCCGCTTGGCTGTCCACCACCCAGAGCGGACGGGGCGGGTCCACGCTGGCCCATGCCATCAAGCTGGAGTATATTCCGGTCACCAGGCTGGAAAACCATTGCGCCACCGGCCTGGACGCAATGCGCAACGCCGCCTTCGCCATCGCGGCGGGCTGCTATGACATCGCGCTCGTCGTCGGCGTGGAGAAGCTCAAGGACCAGGGGTTCTCGGGGCTCCAGGGATGGCCGGAGATAGCGCTTTCCGAGGCGAAACCCGTGTTGCCCGCTCCGCTGCAATTCGCCCTCTCCGGCACGCGATACTTTCACCACTATGGACTCAAGTTCAACGAAGGCAAGGAGATTCTGGCCAAAATAGCGGTCAAGAACCACAAGAACGGAGCGCTCAACCCGCGCGCTCACCTCCGGCGCGAGATCACCGTCGAGCAGGCCGTCAAGGCGCCAATGGTGACATGGCCTCTCGGCTTGTTCGACTGCTGTGGCGTGTCCGACGGAGCGGCGGCGGCCATCCTTGCCAGCCCCGACGTGGCCAGGAAACTGCGCCCTGATGCCGTCAGCATCAAGGGTTTCGGCCTCACCTGCGGAGCATTCCAGGGCCAGATCCAGAATAGCTTCGACTACGTACATTTCGAAGAGACAGTGCGGGCAGCGCACATGGCCTATCAGGAGGCCGGCGTCACCGACCCAAGAAAGCAGATCAGCATCGCGGAAGTCCACGATTGCTTTACCATCACCGAGCTGATGACCTATGAAGACCTCGGCTTTTCACCCCGCGGACGCGCCAGGGATGATGTGGAGGCGGGGACGTTCGCGCTGGACGGGGCCCTTCCGGTCAATCCGGACGGAGGCCTCAAAAGTTTCGGCCATCCCATCGGCGCCTCGGGTATTCGAATGTGTTACGAGCTGTACAAGCAGCTTCAGGGGAAGGCCGGGCCGCGTCAGGTCAAGAACGTGGAACTGGGCCTGGCCCATAATCTTGGCGGCAGGCCGAGCAGGTTCACCTGCGGCATCTGCATCCTGGGCAGATAGGACCTGGGGCAGAGCGTTCCGGAAGGAGAATGCAGAGCATGACTTTTCAGTTTATCGAATACGAGAAGGACGGCAAGAAAGCCCGCATCATCCTGAACCGGCCTGAGAAGCTCAACGTGCTGGGCCGGGCGATGATGGAGGAAGTCGCGGACGCCATTGACGACGCCACCGCGGACGACAACATCCGCGTTATCATCCTCAAGGGCAAGGGCCGCGCATTCAGCGCGGGCCATGACCTGACGGAGCCCGGACAGGACATCGGGCTCAAGCCGGGGGCACAGAGGCCGACTATTCGCCAGCTCATTCAGAGCGAGCAGAGACGGTACAGCCGCATGTACCAGACCATTTTTCATTGTCCCAAGCCGACCATCGCGCAGATTCACGGCGTCTGCGTTCACGGGGCCTTCAACACGCAACTCATCTGCGACATTACCATAGCGGCGGAGGATACGAAAATCCATCTTGAGCGCCTGCCCCTGGTGGTCATGCCCATCTATTTCCCCGCCGGAATGCTGTCCCTGGGCTTCGGAGAACGCAATCTGAGCATGCCGATGAGCGCCCGGGACGCCGTGCGGCTTGGCATCATCAACAGAGCGGTGCCCGCCGACAAACTGGAAGAGACCGTGGAGCAACTGGCGGACCGCATAGCTCGGGTGCCGTCCGACACGATGGAGCTGACAAAGCTCGTGATGAATGGAGTCCTGGACTCCGCCTCATTCAGCGGTGCCTGGCACTTCTCGCATTTCGTGCACGCGACAGGGACGTTACAGCGGTTCCGGCCCGGCGAGTACAACTTCCTCAGGGAAAGAAACCGCTCCGGTACGTCGGGGGCTATCTCGGAAGGCATGAAAGTCCGTCAGGTCGGCGAGGGCCAGTCCTAGCGGGATCGCCGTACCTAACGTTTGTTTGGAGGATAGGGACATGTCCACCGAGACGGTGATACTGGAGAAAAAGGACGGCGTGGGCCATATTGTGCTCAATCGGCCGGACAAGGGAAACGCTCTGAACGATGCCATGGCGGAGCGTTTCTTCGAGGTGCTCCATCAGGCCGAGCAGGATGAAGAGGTACGCGTCGTCGTCATTCGGGGAGCCGGAAAACACTTCTGTTCGGGCTGGGAGACGGGCAAGGCGCCCAACTATGGGCCGCCGGCTCCGGGGAGCCTCTCCGCGGCGCAATCAGCGACGCGGGCACAAGAGGAAGCTCGACGCTGGCAGTACCTGTACAACTATCCCAAAGGCACGGTCGCCCTGGTCAGCGGCGATTGCCTGGGCGCAGGCTGCAACATCGCCCTGGCGTGCCACCTGGTCATCGCCGACCGCGAGGCGCGCTTCGGCGACCCTTCCATCGCCGACGGGCATATGCCTCCGACTCCTCTCTGGTTCTGGGTGCTGGGCAGTCACAAGGCCAAGCAACTGGTGTTGACGGGACAGTCCATTTCCGGCGCTGAAGCCGAGCAGATGGCGCTCATCTATCGGGCCCTGCCCGCTGACAAGATGGCAGAGGAGCTGGACTACCTGTGCAAGCGCATGGCGGGCCTGCCGCTCGACGGGGCCGCCATCAGAAACGAAGGTTTCCAGATGGGAATGGACGTCGGCGGGCTGGCCTCCGCCTGGAAACTATGGAGCCAGCTCTACATAGAAAGCTGCATCATATCCAAAAGAGCTAGGGGAACGGCGTCCACGGACGGGCGCGGCGCCGAACCCGCCGGTTTCAAGACGCTGCAGTACAAGAAGGACGGGGCCGCCGCCACTATAGCGCTCGCCCGCGCCGACGTGGGCAACGCCGTGGACGACCTTATGTTCAAGGAAATTCGAGCGGTGCTGGCGCTGGCGGAAAAAGACAGCGGCGTAAAGGTTGTGGTAATGACGGGCGCGGGCGCGGACTTCTGCACGGGCCGAAGCCTCGCCGCAGAGGGCTCGACGGCGTTCATGCTGCCGGACACCAGGGCCAAGCGTCCGTATACGACTCAGGCTCTGGCCTGGGCCAGGGCCCAGCAGGACTGGTGGGAGTACGTCACGAACTTCCCGAAACCGCTTGTCGCTCGCGTCACCGGGCGCTGTCTTGACCTGGGGTGTCATCTGGCCCTGGCGTGCGACATAGTGCTCGCGGCGGACGACGCCCAGATAGGCGACCCCGAGATGGCCCTGGGCCTGCTGCCGCCTACTCCCCTGTGGGTGCGCGCGGTCGGCATCAAGAGGGCCAAGGAGATCATGCTCGCCGGACAGCTTATCTCCGGCCAGGACGCCGTGGGCCTGGGCCTGGCGGCGGGGTCCTATCCCCGGATGGATCTGGACAAGCACGTGACCGCTCTGGTGGAGCGGCTGGCCGCTCTGGACGGCGACGCAACCGCCTTCTTGAAGACCGCGGTCCAGCGCATTCTGGACATCAAGGGCATGGCCGGCGTATGGCGCCTGAACACGGATGCCCTGATGTTCCGCGCCTTGCAGCCATTCGCGCCGGGGGATTTCCCGCTCTTCGATATGCGGGAGAGGAAGGGGTTCAAGACTATTCCCCAGGCGGTCGCGGAAGCAGATTCCTGGGGCAGAGCCTCCGGTGAGACATGACGTGTTGCAATCGCTCCACCAAACGCTATCACCTTCAAGCCAACGTAGTTCAGGAAGGAGAGCACTATGCTAAACGGCAAAATCGCTAGGCGTTTCGGTTTCCTTGCCCTGGCCGGCATGCTGGTCTTCCAAGCGTGCGCTCCGGCGGCCGCTCCCGCACCCGCACCCGCCGCTCCGCCACCTGCCTCGGTAGCCAGCCCCGCGCCCGCCCCAAGTCCCGCGGCGACCGCGGCTCCCGCCGCGCCGAGACCGACGGTTGCCGCTCCCCCAGCAGCGGCTCCCACGCCCGTTCCCGCGACGCCGACGGCAGCGGGGCCAAAGCGTGGTGGCAAAATCGTTCTCGTGCAATACCAGGCCCTGTCGCACCTGGATACACACCAGGTCGAAGAGCTCAGCGCCCGCATGGCGGCCACACCGATCTACGACAGCCTGTTCGAGTTTGATCCCTACAACAAGAACGCCATCATAGCCTCGCTGGCTGAAAAATGGGACTTCAGTCCTGACGGAAAGAAGATGACCCTTACGCTGCGCCAGGGCGTCAAGTTCCACAACGGGTCGCCGCTTACCGCGGACGACGTTGTGTACACTCTGAACCTCTTCCGGGACCCGCCGAGGGGTGTCATCAGCAGGTACCAGGCCCTTTACAAGGCCATCACGAGTATTGATACGCCAAGTCCGAATACTTTGGTCCTTAACCTCTCCTCGCCGAGCAACAGCTTGATGATGCAGATGGCCAGCTCGCACGCGGCCATCTATCCCAAGGCCATCGTTTCTCAGGACCCGGCCAACTCCATGAAGAACCAG
>Ga0209726_10006256_pt1 | contig 13922 bp, 7 predicted proteins | sample Subgrocontami54m_FD_187453 | JGI IMG/M metagenome (GOLD analysis project Ga0209726, IMG submission 187453) | Subsurface groundwater microbial communities from S. Glens Falls, New York, USA - GMW46 contaminated, 5.4 m (SPAdes) (version 3) | ecosystem: Environmental > Aquatic > Deep subsurface >... | reverse complement strand
GATCTTGATCGCGCCTTCCATGTTCTTGGAATTCAAATCTTTGGCCTTCTCTTCGGCTATCTCTTTGGCCTGGGCCAGCGTGATCTTGCCAACCTTGGTCTTGTTGGGCTCGCCGGAGGCCTTGGCGACGCCGCAGGCGCGTTTTAGAAGCACGGCGCTCGGAGGGCTTTTGATGATGAAATCGAAGGTCCTGTCCTCATAAACGGTGATGACGGCCGGTAGCGTCAACCCTTCCCTGCCCTTGGTACGCTCGTTGAATTGTTTACAAAACTCCATGATGTTGACGCCATGCTGGCCGAGCGCCGGTCCTACCGGGGGCGCCGGGTTAGCCTGGCCCGCGGGACAGTACAATTTAATTGTCGTTTTAACTTTCTTGGCCATCTTATCCTCTTGGTTCGACGCCCACCATAGTGAGCAAGGCCCCGCAGGGCCGCGTCGAACTACATCTTCTCGACTTGCCAGTATTCCAATTCAACAGGAGTAGTCCTGCCAAAAATAGCCACCAGCACTTTAAGCTTGCCTTTATTGGGGTTGACTTCGTCGATGGTGCCGTTGAAATTGACGAACGGGCCTTCCTTGACGCGTATGCTCTCGCCCTTTTCAAAAATGACCTTGGGCGTAGGCTTCTCTTTCTTTTCCTCGGCCTGCTTGATGATGCTGGCGACCTCGGACTCCTTGAGCGGCAACGGCTTTCTTCCCGAGCCGATGAAACCGCTCACGCCCGGCGTGTTCTTGACCAGGTACCAGGTCTCGTCGTTAAGCTCCATCTCTACCAGCACGTAACCGGGGAAGAACTTTCGCGTAGAGATCTTTTTTTTGCCGGCCTTGATCTCCGACACCTTTTCCGTCGGAATCAGCACCTGACTGATTTTTTCCTGCATGCTGAATTGTCGTGCCCGGATCTCCAAGGTAGTTTTGACGCGCTCTTCATGCCCCGTCTGCGTGTGGATGACGTACCAATGTTTGACCAATTGCTGGACCACCGATTACCTCAAAATGATTCTTAACAAACCGGACATAATAAAATCCATGATCCCAATAAAAGCCGACAGGATCAGCATCGTCATCAGAACGACACTCGTCGACCCGATCAGCTCTTCGCGCGTAGGCCAAGTGACTTTCTGCATTTCCGCGCGGACTTCGGTGAAAAACGTCGTGACTTTGTTTATCATGCTTCCTTATATACCCTTGGCATCCGAACTCCAGGCCAGGAGGGACTCGAACCCCCAACAAGCGGTTTTGGAGACCGCCGCTCTAGCCAATTGGAGCTACTGGCCTAAACCCTGCTATCGCCACTAGCCCCCGCCAGATTTCGCGGCGGGTCCGCCACGCTTTGTGGCGGAAATTAAAGCTACTGGCTTAAAACTTATTTAATATAAATTAAAATAGAAAAAAAACCCTCAAACGGATTTGGTGTTGCAATCCGGTTGGAGTTCTTAACTATTTCTGTTCTTTATGAACAGTGTGTTTACGACAAAAGGGACAAAATTTCTTTAGTTCAATGCGCTCGGGGTGCAGTTTTTTATTCTTGTTGGACGTGTAATTCCGACGCCGGCAAGTGGTGCACTCAAACTCTATGAATTCTCTCACAAAACGCCTCTATCCCAAAACTTGGTGATTATATACAACTACCCTTGAATTAACAACAAAAACTTTTATCCCAATATCTCCGAGATCACGCCGGCGCCGACGGTGTGGCCGCCTTCGCGTATGGCGAAGCGCAGCTCCTTCTCCATGGCGATGGGGGTGATGAGCTCTGCCGTGATGGTGACCGAGTCGCCGGGCATGACCATCTCCACATCCTTGGGGAGTTGTATGATGCCTGTGACGTCCGTGGTCCTGAAGTAGAACTGGGGTTTGTAGCCATTGAAGAAGGCTGTGTGGCGTCCACCCTCTTCCTTGGTGAGGATGTACACCTCCCCTTTAAACTTGGTATGAGGGGTGATGGAACCGGGCTTGGCCAGGACCTGGCCCCGCTCTAGTTGGTTCTTTTCAACACCTCTTAAAAGCAGGCCCACGTTGTCGCCGGCCTGACCGTCGTCCAAAAGCTTCCTGAACATCTCTATGCCTGTGATGACTGTCTTCTTGGTGGCGTGGATGCCGACGATCTCGACTTCGTCGCCAACCTTGCACAGGCCTCTTTCAATCCTGCCTGTTCCGACAGTACCGCGGCCGGTGATGGAGAACACGTCCTCGATGGGCATGAGGAAGGGCTTGTCGATCTCACGCTTGGGAGTGGGGATGTATTCGTCGACGGCCTTCATGAGGTCCAGGATGGGCTGAATCTTTGCGGCGTCTGTGGGGTTGTTCAAGGCTTCAAGGGCCGATCCGCGGATCACGGGGATCTTGTCGCCGGGGAACTGGTACTTGGTCAGAAGCTCTCTGACTTCGACCTCGACCAGGTCCAGGAGCTCCTTGTCATCGACGGAGTCGCACTTATTCAAAAACACGACGACGGCCGGCACACCGACTTGTCTTGCCAAAAGGATGTGCTCGCGGGTCTGGGGCATGGGGCCGTCTGCGGCAGAGACCACGAGTATGGCCCCGTCCATCTGGGCGGCGCCGGTGATCATATTCTTGATGTAGTCGGCGTGGCCCGGGCAGTCGACGTGGGCGTAGTGGCGCTTCTCGGTGGAGTACTCGACGTGAGAGACGGCGATGGTGATGCCGCGCTCCCTTTCCTCGGGGGCGTTGTCAATGGTATCGAATGCGCGCGCCTCGGCCAGGCCCTTCTTCGAGAGCACGGTGGTGATGCAGGCTGTCAGCGTGGTCTTGCCGTGATCGACGTGGCCGATGGTGCCGATGTTGACGTGTGGTTTGTTGCGTTCGAATTTTTCTTTGGACATGGTGTTCTCCGGTTACCTGTTGCTGCGCCTTTGTTCTAACGCTTCCTGAGTGTTGTTGGTCTTGACGATTTTTTCGGCGATATTTTTTGGCACTTCTTCGTAATGCGAAGGTTCCATCATGAACGTTGCCCGTCCCTGGCTCAAACTGCGGCTTGCCGTCGCATAACCGAACATCTCAGAAAGCGGCACAAAACCTCGTATGGCTTTCAAATTTCCCTTGGCGCCGGTCGACTGGATTTTGCAGCGGCGCGAACTCAAATCACCGACAATGGAGCCCATGAACTCGTCCGGCGTCACAACTTCTATGTCCATGATAGGCTCGAGCAAAATTGCGCCAGCCTGGCGCATACCGTCTTTGAATGCGTAGATTGCGGCCATTTTGAACGCTAGTTCCGAAGAGTCAACGACGTGAAACGAGCCGTCTATGAGCTGGACCGCAATGTCCGTGACGGGATAACCGGCCAAGGCGCCCGAAAGAGCGGCTTCCATAACGCCGGCCTTCACGGCCGGGAAGAATTCTCGAGGCACGGAGCCACCGACGATTTTGGATTCGAACGTGATGCCTGTGCCTTTTTCTGTCGGCGTCATGGTGATGACAACGTGGCCATATTGGCCGCGGCCTCCGGACTGCTGAATGTGCTTGCCGACAATCTCAACGGGTTTTGTGATCGTCTCTTTGATCGCGACCTGGGGCTTTCCAACGTTCGCCGCGACATTAAATTCGCGCTTCATGCGGTCGATGATGATTTCAAGATGCAATTCACCCATCCCGCTGATAATCGTTTCGCCGGTCTCGTTGTCATAATGGACTCGGAGCGTGGGATCTTCCTTGCGCAGGCGCCCCAGCGCCTGGCCCAGCTTTTCCTGGTCCGCCTTCGTTGCTGGCTCTATGGACATGTGGATGACCGGCTCCGGAAACTGCATTTTTTCGAGAATAATGGGGTTTTTTTCATCGCAAAGGGTGTCGCCCGTGTCCGTACACTTCAGACCGACGACTGCGCCGATGTCGCCGGCGCGTATCTCATTCACCATTTCCTGCTTGTTGGCATGCATTTTCACAAGCTTTCCGACGCGTTCTTTTTCATTTTTCACGGCGTTGAAAACGTAAGTGCCTGACGTAATCGTACCGGAATAAACCCGTATAAATGTAAGATTTCCCACAAAGGGATCAGTGGCAATTTTAAACGCGAGGCAAGCGAGCGGCTGATTCGGATCGGGCTTTCTCTCAAGCGGCGCGCCCGTTTCGGGATGCGTACCGACAATTACAGGAATGTCGAGCGGCGACGGCAAATAATCGACGACAGCGTCAAGCACAAGCTGCACACCCTTATTCTTTAAGGAAGAACCGCAGAGAATGGGCACAAACACATTCTTAACGGTGGAACGCCGCAAGGCTTGCTTTAACTCCTGCTTGGAGATGGCCTCGCCTTGTATATACTTTTCCATCAGGACATCGTCGGTCTCAGAGAGTTTTTCAATGAGCTCATGATAGGCGTCTTCGGCCTGCTTTTTGTATTCATCAGAAATCGGCTTAGATTCGTAGTGGCTTCCCAAGTCTTCGGAGTGGTAAATTTTCATATCCATTTCGATGAGATCGATCTGTCCCTGGAATTTGTCTTCTGAGCCTATGGGCAGTTGAATCGGAGCGCAGATGGCTCCTAGGCGTTCGCGTATCTGGTCGACGACCATTTTAAAATCGGCGCCTGTCCTATCCATTTTGTTTACAAAACAAACACGCGGCACTTTATAGCGGTCGGCTTGGCGCCACACCGTTTCGGATTGTGGCTCAACACCGGATACCGCGTCGAACACGATCACTGCGCCGTCGAGGACTTTCAAAGAACGCTCTACTTCAACGGTGAAATCCACATGGCCAGGTGTATCGATCAGGTTCATGCGATTCTCTTTCCAAAAGCAAGTCGTGGCCGCGGATGTTATCGTAATGCCCCGTTCCTGCTCCTGCTCCATCCAGTCCATGGTTGCCGTGCCTTCATGCACCTCGCCCATTCGGTGCACCTTGCCTGTATAAAACAGGATGCGCTCGCTGGTGGTGGTCTTGCCCGCATCGATGTGCGCCGCGATGCCGAAGTTTCTGGTTCTCTCTAAAGAATAAGCGTTTGACATAAATTTATTTGGGTACGATTACCACCTATAATGACTGAACGCCCTGTTGGCTTCGGCCATTTTGTGGATTTCCTCTTTCTTTTTAACCGCTGTTCCTTGTCCGTTAAATGCTTCCAAAATCTCGTCCGCCAGGCGCTGTTTCATCGGCTTGCCCTTGCGGCTGCGCGCGGCGTTGCGTATCCAGCGAAGCGCCAAAGACGCCCCGCGGTCACCGCGTACTTCGACGGGGATCTGATAGGTCGCGCCGCCAACGCGCCGGGATTTGAGCTCCAATAGCGGGCGCACGTTGTCAATGGCCTTGTTCAGCACTTCCATCGGGTCCGCTTTTTGAGTCTTCTGCGCCACGATGTCCAGCGATCCGTAAACGATGCTCTCGGCGTTCCATTTCTTGCCGTCGATCATGAGCATGTTGATGAAACGCGAGATCAATTTATTATTAAACTTGGGATCGGGAATGACTTCCCGTCTATCTGCTCTTCTTCTTCTCATTTCTTTGCCGCGCCTTTCGCATCTGCGGCCTTCGGCGCCTTGGCGCCGTACTTCGACCGCGACCTTCTTCTATCCTGCACGCCGGCCGTGTCCAGCGTCCCGCGCACCACGTGGTAGCGTACGCCGGGCAGGTCCTTCACGCGTCCGCCGCGTATGGTGACTATGGAGTGCTCTTGCAGATTATGGCCAACGCCCGGGATGTATGCCGTAACTTCTATTCCGTTGGTCAAACGCACCCTCGCCACTTTTCTCAAAGCCGAATTCGGCTTTTTGGGTGTCTGAGTTTTAACCTGCAGGCAGACGCCCCTCTTTTGCGGGGAGCCCTGTAACGCCGGAGACTTTGTCTTCGACTTAATGCTCTTGCGGCCGAACCGAATAAGCTGATTGATAGTTGGCATTAACTGCTTTTTTCCTCTGTTATGAGTTCATCAAGCGTTGTCGGCTTTTCGGCTGATTTTTTCTTTGTTTCTTCTTCGATGTGTCGCACTATTTCCACGCGACGCTGGCCTGCGAAGCCTGTTCCGGCGGGAATAAGGTGACCCATAATAACGTTTTCTTTCAGTCCAAGCAAGAAATCTTTCTTGCCTGATGCAGCCGCGTCAGTGAGAACGCGTGTAGTTTCCTGGAAACTCGCCGCCGAGATGAAACTGTCGGTGGAAAGCGAGGCCCGCGTGATGCCCAAGAGCATGGGGTCGGCCTTGGCCGGCTCTTTCTTTTTCTTTATCACGCGCTCGTTTTCATCCTGCAGCTTAAAACGGTCCACCTGCATGCCGACGAGGAAGTCGGTGTCGCCGGCGTCGGCAATACGGACCTTACGCAGCATCTGGCGCACTATCGTTTCTATGTGCTTGTCGTTGATCGTGACACCCTGCAGGCGATAGACTTCCTGCACTTCGTTCACGAGGTACTCCTGCAGCTTCCTTTCGCCGCTAATCTTGAGAATGTCCTGCGGCACGACGGGACCGTCCACCAGCTGCTGGCCCGAAAAGACATAGTCCCCTTTGTAAACGTTCAGGTGCTTGCCGTGCGGGATCAGGTATTCCTTTTTCATGCCTGTGGAGCTCTTGACGATCACGCGACGATGGCCCTTCTTTGACTCGCCGAATTCGACAATGCCGTCGATCTCGGAAATGATGGCCGGGTCCTTCGGGCGGCGGGCTTCAAAAAGCTCCGCCACGCGCGGAAGACCGCCGGTGATATCCTTGGTCTTGGTGATCTTTCGGGGCGTTTTGCCAATCAGGTCGCCGGCGTGCACTTTCTCACCGTCGTCGACGATGATATGCGCGCCCGATGGGATCGGATAGATAGCCAGCACGTCTTTCTTGTGGTCGAGTATCAGGATCTGCGGATGGTGCTCGCCTCTATGCTCGATGATAACGCGCTCGATGTTGCCTGTGGCAGAGTCGACCTGCTTGTGCATGGTGACCTCGTCGATAACGTCCTCGTACTTGACGGTGCCTTCCATTTCGGTGAATATCGACGAAGTGTATGGGTCCCAATCGATAAATATCTGACCCTTGGACACCTTACCGCCGTCGGCCACTTTGAGATAGCCGCCGTGAGGCACCGCATGGCGCTCCAGCTCGCGACCAGCATCGTCATGGATGGAGATTTGGCCGTTGCGGTTCAAAATAACGAACATGCCGTTTTTTACTTCGACGGTCTTCAGGTTGTGGTATTTGATCGCGCCTGAATTTTTGGACTTGATCGATGACTCGGCGACAGTTCTGCTGGCCGTGCCTCCGATGTGGAAGGTTCTCATGGTCAGCTGCGTACCGGGTTCGCCGATAGACTGCGCCGCGATGATACCTACCGCCTCGCCCAGTTCCACCAGTCTGCCGGTGGCCAGGTTGCGCCCATAGCATTTGGCGCAAACGCCCCGCTTGGATTCGCAGGTCAGCACCGAGCGGATCTTGATTTTATCTATGCCTGTTTCCTCGACGTCTTTGGCCATCTCTTCGGTGATCTCCTGCCCCGCTTCGACGATGGTCTTGTCGGTCACGACGTCGACGATGTTGTCTAGCGCCACGCGGCCGATGATCCTTTCTTTCAGCGAGACGACGATCTCGTCGCCCTCGATGATGGCCTCGATGAATATGCCTTTCACTGTGCCGCAATCTTCCTGGTTGATGATCACATCCTGCGCCACGTCAATGAGACGGCGCGTCAGGTAACCTGAGTCGGCGGTCTTGAGCGCGGTATCCGCCAGACCTTTTCTGGCTCCGTGCGTCGAAATAAAGTATTCCAACATCGTGAGGCCTTCGCGGAAATTGGCCTTGATCGGGCTTTCGATGATCTCGCCCGACGGCTTGGCCATCAGACCTCTCATGCCGGCCAGCTGGCGGATCTGCTGTTTCGAACCGCGCGCTCCGGAGTCGGCCATCATGAATATCGGATTAAAAATTTCAAGCTCCGAAAACACGGCGTCGGCCACATCGTCGGTGGTCTGCGTCCAGATGTCGATAATGTTGTTGTAGCGTTCACCTTCGGTGATGACGCCTCGGCGGTACTGCTCTTCGACCTTACTCACACGTTCCTGCGCCTTTTCGAGATAAACGCTCTTCTTACTCGGGATGCGCAGGTCGTCCAGCGAAATCGAAATACCGGCCAGCGTCGCGCACTCGAAACCCAGGTCCTTCAAGTCATCCAAAAGCTGTATGGTCCTGTGATGACCGGCCTTCTTATAAGATTCGGCGATCACGGCGTTCAGCTTGGACTTGGTGAGTATCGAGTTGAAAAACGGCACGCTGTCGGGCAGTAGCTGGTTGAATATGACGCGTCCCACCGTCGTGTCGATGAGCTTGCCTTCCACGCGCACCTTGATTTTGGCGTGAAGCTCCGCCTCCCTGTCCGAATGAGCGATAACTACTTCTTCGGGGCCGGAGAAAACCAGACCTTCGCCTTGAGCGCCCGCTTTTTCCTTGGAAAGATAATAGCAGCCGAGCACGATGTCCTGACTCGGCGTGGCGATGGGGCGTCCGTCGGCCGGAGAGAACACGTTGTTCACCGACAATAGCAGGATGCGGCACTCGATCTGCGCCTCGAGCGACAGAGGCACGTGAACCGCCATCTGATCGCCGTCGAAATCGGCGTTGAACGCGGCGCAAACCAGCGGGTGGATGCGTATGGCCTTGCCTTCAACAAGCACCGGCTCAAAGGCCTGGATGCCCAGACGGTGCAGCGTCGGCGCGCGGTTGAGCATCACGGGGTGGTTCTGAATCACTTCTTCCAAAATGTCCCAGACTTCCAGTCTTTCTTTTTCCACCATGCGCTTGGCGCTCTTGATGGTGTGAACGAAACCGCGCTCCCTGAGCTTCTTGATAATGAACGGCTCGAACAGCTCAAGCGCCATCTTTTTAGGCAGACCGCACTGATGCAGCTTGAGCTCGGGACCTACAACGATCACCGAGCGGCCGGAATAATCCACGCGTTTGCCCAGAAGGTTTTGGCGGAAACGCCCCTGCTTACCCTTCAACATGTCGCTCAAACTCTTGAGCGGCCTGTTGCCTGAGCCCAGCACCGGACGGCCGTGACGGCCGTTGTCGAAAAGCGCGTCGACGGCCTCCTGCAGCATCCTCTTTTCGTTGCGCACGATCACTTCCGGCGCGCGAAGTTCGAGGAGTTTTTTCAGGCGGTTGTTGCGGTTGATGACGCGGCGGTACAAATCGTTTAAGTCGCTCGTGGCGAAACGTCCGCCGTCCAGCGGAACCAACGGCCTCAAGTCCGGTGGTATCACCGGCACGGTCTCAAGAATCATCCACTCCGTTTGGTTGCCCGAGTTTCTAAACGCCTCGACGATCCTGAGGTTCTTGATGATTTTCTTCTGCGTCGCCTCGCCCTTGGCCTGCTTCAGATCGGCGTGGAGCTTGATGTCGAGTTTTTCGAGGTCCACTTCTCTTAAAAGATCGCGGATGGCCTCGGCGCCCATCTTGGCGACAAACTTATGGCCGTAGTTATCTACCATCATCTGATATTTATCTTCCGTCAGCAGATCGCCTTTTTTGAGCGGCGTATCGCCCGGGTCAATCACGATATACTCTTCGTAATAGATGATCCTCTCAAGCTCTCTTAAGTTCAGCTCGAGCAATGCGCCGATGCGCGAAGGCACGGCCTTGAAAAACCAGATATGCGACACAGGCGTGGCCAGGTCAATATGCCCCATGCGCTCGCGGCGCACCTTGGACAGCGTCACTTCAACGCCACAACGGTCGCAGATGATGCCCTTGTGCTTGATGCGCTTGTATTTTCCGCAGTTACATTCCCAGTCGCGTGTGGGCCCGAATATTTTTTCGCAGAATAGGCCGTCTTTTTCGGGCTTGAACGTTCGGTAATTGATGGTCTCGGGTTTTTTGACCTCGCCACGCGACCAGGAGCGTATCACTTCGGGCGACGCGATCTTGATGGAGATATAATCGAAGTTCGGCGGAACGTACTCGGTGTGATTGTTATAATTATTGTTCACTTTCCACCTCTTTCTGGTCTTCGGACTTCTTCTCTGTCCTGACGTCCAGGGCCAGTGACTGCAACTCTTTAAGCAACACGTTAAACGACTCAGGCGTGTCGGCCTGAAGCGCGTTTTCGCCTTTGACGATGGACTCGTACATGCGCGTCCTACCCTGTACGTCGTCCGACTTGACCGTCAACAATTCCTGCAGCGTGTACGCGGCGCCATAGGCCTCAAGCGCCCAGACTTCCATTTCACCGAAACGCTGTCCGCCAAACTGCGCCTTGCCTCCGAGCGGCTGCTGCGTGACCAGCGAATAGGGCCCGATGGACCTGGCGTGGATCTTGTCGTCAACAAGGTGGGCCAGCTTCATCATGTAGATGTAGCCGACAGTCACTTGCTGGTCAAACCGCTCGCCGGAGCGGCCGTCGCGCAGCGTGACTTTGCCGTTGTCGGGGATGCCGGCCTTTTTCATATGTTGTTTGATCTCGGCCTCGGAGGCGCCGTCGAACACGGGCGTGGCCATGCTAATGCCCAGCGCCTTGGCGGCCCAGCCCAAATGCGTCTCCAGGATCTGCCCCACGTTCATGCGTGAAGGCACGCCGAGTGGGTTGAGCACGATCTCGACGGGGGTCCCGTCTTCGAGAAAAGGCATGTCCTCCTGGTGCATGATCTTGGCCACGATACCCTTGTTTCCGTGGCGCCCGGCCATCTTATCGCCGACTGAGATCTTCCTCTTGTTGGCAACCAGCACCTTCACGCGCTTGAGCACCCCCGGAGGCAGCTCGTCTCCGCGCTTGATCTTGTCGATCTCCCTGTCTTCCTCATAATGCAACTCGTCGATTTGGTCGTCCAGCAAACGGCAGACGCGCTTGATCGCCTCTTCCGCTTCGTCCGAGTCCTCGAGCTTGATGCTTTCGACGTCGGCCTTGGCTATCTTGGCCAAGTCAGATTTCTTGACGGTCTTACCGCGCCCGATGAGCACGGCGCCGGTCTCAGTGTCCAAAAGGCTCGCGGCCAGCGTTTTGCCTTCGAGCAGTCCGGTCAGCTTCTGTACCTTGTCTTTTTCTATCTGCTGGATCTGGCCTTCGTAAAATAGTTTGATGGCCTCGATATCCTTCGTTTCTTTGGCCTTCACTTCCTTGGACTTTGCCTCCTGCCCTTTGCGCGAGAAGACCTTGGTCTCGATCACAATACCCTCCACGCCGGGGGGTACCGTCAGCGACGCGTCGCGCACGTCGCCGGCCTTTTCGCCGAAGATCGCGCGCAGCAGTTTTTCCTCAGGAGAAAGCTCCGTCTCGGACTTGGGCGTCACCTTGCCGACGAGGATGTCGCCGGGGCCCACTTCGGCGCCGATACGTATGATGCCGTCCTCGCCGAGGTCTTTCAAGGCCTCTTCGCCGACATTGGGGATGTCGCGCGTGATCTCTTCCTTGCCCAGGCGCGTGTCACGCGACTCGATCTCAAATTCCTCGATATGCACGGACGTGTACACGTCCTGATTCACCAGCTTTTCGCTCAAGAGGATCGCGTCCTCGAAGTTATAGCCTCTCCACGGCATGAATGCCACGAGCACGTTGCGGCCCAAAGCGAGCTCACCCTGCTGGGTGGCCGCGCCGTCGGCGAGCACTTGCCCCTTTTTGATTTTTTCACCGAGCTCCACTATCGGCCTCTGGTTGATGCAAGTGCTGGCGTTGGAACGCTTGAATTTCCTGAGCGGATACCGTGTGCCACTGACCACGATCTCGTCCGCCTGGACGGCGGTGACCTTACCCTCTTCTTTGGCCACCACGAGGGCTCCTGAATCCCTGGCCGTCCTCAGTTCGAGGCCGGTGCCCACCAGCGGAGCTTCGGTGACCAACAGCGGAACTGCCTGTCTCTGCATGTTCGACCCCATCAGGGCGCGGTTGGCGTCGTCATGTTCCAAGAAGGGAATGAGGCCGGCCGCGATGCTGACCAGCTGCTTGGGCGAGATGTCCATGTAATCGATGTCCTTGGGCGTCGTGAATGGAAAATCTCCGCGGTGCCGACAGGATACTTTCGACTCTGAAAAATAACTGTTCTTGTCCAATTTGGCGTTGGCCTGCGCGATAATGAACTGATCTTCGAGGTCAGCCGAAAGATATTCTATCTTGTCTGTAACGCGGCCGTTATCCACCTTGCGGTAAGGGGTCTCGATAAAACCATATTCGTTAATGCGGGCGTGCGTGCTCAGCGACGCGATGAGTCCGATGTTCGGACCTTCAGGCGTCTCGATCGGGCAGATGCGGCCGTAATGCGAGTGGTGCACGTCGCGCACCTCGAAACCGGCGCGCTCGCGCGAGAGACCGCCGGGACCCAGCGCCGAAAGACGGCGCTTGTGCGTCATCTCGGCCAACGGGTTGGTCTGGTCCATAAACTGTGAGAGCTGGCTTCTGCCGAAAAAGTCGCGAATGACGCTCGAGATCAGCTTGGAATTGATCAGATTATGCGGCATCATGTTTTCGAGGTCGTAAAGCCCCATGCGTTCTTTGGCGGAACGCTCCAGACGCGCCAGACCAATCCTGAACTGCCCCTGCAGAAGCTCGTTCACGGTGCGGATGCGGCGGTTACCCAAATGGTCGATGTCGTCGGTGGCGCCGTCGCCATTTTTGATGGCGACCAGACGCTTGATGATAGAGATCAGCGTGTCGGCGTTGAGTGTCCTGTCGTCAATATTGGCCTTCATGCCGAGCTTCCTGTTCAAAACAAACCTTCCCACGGCCCCCAGATCGTAGCGGCGGATGTCAAAAAACATGCGCTCAACCATGTTCTTGGCGCTGTCGATGGTCGGTGGATCGCCGGGACGCAGCTTCCTATAAATGTCGAGATAAGCGTCATTGGTGTTTTTGGTGTGATCTTTTTTCAGCGTGGTGACGATCTCGGGCGACTCGGTACGCATGATCATGATGGACTTCACGCCCTCGTTGGAGATCTTGGAGAGCAGTTCGCGTGTCAGCGGCGTGCCCTGCTCGGTGATGATTTCCTTGTTCTCGGGGTTCACGACGTCTTGCGCCAGCGTGTGACCGATAAGATTCTTGGGGTTGTAGCGGTTGATGGACTCTATCTTCTCTATACCGCAGAACGCCTTGATGATGGCCTCGTCGCTGTCATAACCAAACACGCGTAAAAGAGACGTGGCGATGATCTTTTTCTTGCGGTCAATGTAGGCGTACAACGTGTCGTTGATGTCAAACTCGAACTCGAGCCACACGCCGCGATGAGGGATGATGCGCGCCGAATAAAGTATCTTGCCATTGGGATGGGCGGTCTTTTCGAACGAGACGCCGGGGGAACGGTGAAGCTGACTGACGATCACGCGCTCGTCGCCGTTGATCACGAACGTGCCGTTTTCCGTCATCAGCGGCAGGTCGCCGAGGTAGATCTCCTGCTCTTTGGTTTCTTTCTGGCTTTTTAGGCGGACCTTGATTTTGAGGGGCGCTGAATACGTCATGCCCTTTTTGTGACATTCCTCAAGCGAGTATTTGGGCTGACCCAGGGAATAAGAAACGTACTCCAGCTTGTAAGCGCCGTCGTAGCTCTCTATCGGAAATACTTCCAGAAACACCTCCTGGAGGCCGATATTTTTTCTCTTGCTTTTGGGCACACCCAGCTGCAAGAAATCATCAAACGATTTCGTTTGAAGCTCGACCAAATGGGGCATTTCACAAATTTCTGGAATTTTTCCAAAATTGTAGCGCTTATCCATTGAGGATGAGATCCTTATTTTAATCCGACTAAAAAGTGACAACAAAACCACTGGAGCGCTCTCGGAGCGCCCAGCGTTGATTCATCAAAAACGACGCCGAACCACTTATTTGAATTCGACTTGTGCGCCGGCCGCTTCCAGGGCCTTTTTGATGGTCTCGGCTTCCTTGATCGCCACGTTCTCTTTGACGGGCTTCGGAGCTGAATCCACCAGGTCCTTGGCTTCTTTGAGTCCCAGCGTCGTGATCGCGCGGATTTCCTTGATGACGCCGATCTTATTCGTGCCGGCGTTC
>Ga0209726_10006251_pt1 | contig 13932 bp, 10 predicted proteins | sample Subgrocontami54m_FD_187453 | JGI IMG/M metagenome (GOLD analysis project Ga0209726, IMG submission 187453) | Subsurface groundwater microbial communities from S. Glens Falls, New York, USA - GMW46 contaminated, 5.4 m (SPAdes) (version 3) | ecosystem: Environmental > Aquatic > Deep subsurface >... | reverse complement strand
GCTTCAACTTCAAGCGCCATTGAGGGAGTCCGGTTGTCTATACCGGCACCCCGCCATGCTCGAAAAACTACTTCCCGCTCTTCAGCCGGCGCGTCCGCTCCACGACGGCACTAAAAACCCTCTCCATTACTGATACCCGGGCAGTTCTTGAGAACCCGCCCGCGCGACCCTGGTTCGTGCTGGTCTTCCTGGAGATGCGATGTTTTGTATCTACCGCTTTTCCTCAAGACTTCTCCTCCGGTTATGCAGGTTAGTTTAACATTCCAATCCGGAAGATCACAAACTCAGGGGGTTACACCGGGGCGCCGCCGAAGCGGCAAAAGAGTGGTTTGTTATCGAGGTGGTTCGGGCGGCGTTAAGTGTCCCCTTGGTACCCGGTACCGTTCGCTCCCTTTATGAAGCGTCCCCTACCCCTTACCGGTGCGCAGCGTGTAGCGAATCACCTGCCCGGCGGGCAGAATGAACTCAGTCTCTGCGAGTACGCCTGGTTTTTCGAATGGCCTCAGAGACATCCTTTGTAACAGAAGAAATAGTTGCCGACCTGTTTTTTAACCGGAGGTCTTTCAGCATGGCTCCTATGGACGAAAAGCTCTTTCCGGGTTCCTTTGGATCCCATGGGGGTTTTGCCCACCGGATGCGGCGCAGATCCAAGATGGGAAGCCGGCGAAGATCTCGCCTAATCATTTCGAGATAACGGCGCGTTTCCTTTGGGTTCTCACCGGTGATATCCACGGGGTCTTCAGTCATGGAGAACGCCTGGCCTTTATCGTTATAGAAGACCTCGTGAACTCCATACCACATCTTTTTGGGTGGAGGCCCCACATGTCTAACCAGCCGGAAATTCCAAGTCACTCGTTTTCAACCAGAGGCGGCAATGACGGTTTGGGTTTGTTAATGAGATAGTTCTGGCGCGTGACAACTTTCTTTCCGGACTTGGCTTCAAGCTGCCGGCGGGCGTTGCCGGCGACCTCGCCGCCTGCTTTGGCAGCCAACTTGTTTTTCAGGAGGCCCTGGGCATCTTTGTTGCGCGCGATTTCCGTGGTAGCGGCCTCTCCGAGCATGGTGAAGATCAACTCCAGATCGGTCATATGGTCGCGCAGGTTTTCGCGTTTCAGCCCTTTGAGCTTCTTGTAATCAGAAGGCGTAACGCCAAACGTGGCCTTTGAAATTTCGGAGGTGAGAATGGCGAAGTCTTTCTGCTCTTTGACGCCGCGCTGCTGCCATTCGCTGGTCAGCTCATCGCGTACTGCGATGGTGCGGACGCGTTTTTCGATCCAATCAGCGGGGTAGCCCTTCTGTTTGTAGAGTTCCCGCATCCGTTGTTGAGCCAGTTCGGGATTCTCGATCTCCTGAACGCGCTCGTAGCCGACCTGGGCGAGCCAGCGTTTGAATGGTTCGGCCTTGGGGCTGGGGATCGACTGAATGATGCGGAAGGCGGCTTCGGTGTTGACGCAATCCGTTTGGTAACTCTTTCCATCAGAAGAGGTTAGTTTCAGTTGTCGACAAAATGTCGACAACTCAATTCCGCTGGTTTCCTGCTCTCTTTGTTTCATGCGATACCAGTAATCGCGGGGATTATCGCTATCGGTCAGGGCGGCTACAATATCCACGACGGAGAAATACCACTGCTCATCCACCCAGTCGCGGCGAATCTGCTTTGCACCGAAAACGACCATCTTCCCTGCTGTTTCGGAGTTTGGTTCTGTGTTCATGGCAGCGCTCCTTTTCCCCTAATAGTATATTTATGTCTACTATAATGTCAAGCAAGCCGCAACAGCTTCGGCCATGCTGCCACTCTTGTTACGAGTGGAATCCGATCCGGCGCCGGGGTGCCCGTGGCGGGGCAATCAGCTCCCGAATGGCGTCGAAAACCAGCTTAAATTGCGTATCGTGCTTCTCGTACTTACGTTCCAAAGCTTCGAGTTTATTCGCTAAATCTCGGTGCGTCCCCAGGAGTTCCCGGATCTTCACGAAGGTCTTCATGATGGCGATGTTGACCTGGATGGCCCGCTTGCTGCGCAGCACGCTGGAGAGCATAGCCACTCCCTGCTCCGTGAACGCCATCGGCAGGTAGCGTCTCCCACCATACCCAGAACTTGAGGTTCCAATTTGGAACCTCAAGTTGGGATACTCTTTGTCTGTAATTTGAAACATGAATCCTTCCGGGAATCGTTCAAGGTTCCGTTTTACCGCCTTGTTTAGATTCTTAGTTTGTACCCCATACAGCTCCGCCAGGTCAGCATCCAGCATCACCTTATGGCCGCGGATGAGCAGAATCCTTCTCTCGACGTGCTGCTCTGCGTGGACCGGATTAATCAGCGTTTTCTTGCTCATGCGGACATACTACAATATTTATACATATACTGCAATACTTCGGGGCGCCGCCGAAGCAGTAAAGGAGCGGTTCGTTGTCGAGGTGAGTCAGGCGGCTGCGACCCGTTTTAATTCCTCGTCCGGCACCAGCAAGACATGGCAGCGGACCGCCCGGGCCGCCCGGACAATGGAGGAGATGCGGGGATCGTGCCGTGGGTTCTCGGTCCGGGCTATATGCGGCTGGCGAACGTTGAGCTTATTCGCCACCGCCCGCTGTGACAGCTTCCTCCTCCGGCGCATGATAGCCAGCTGAACGGGCAGCGGAAGTTCTGCGAACAGTCGCGCGTGTTCCAGCGCCGCTTCAGGATTTGCTTCCAGCAGTTCACGAAGATGCTTATCAAAACCTTTCATCGGACCATCACCTCCCGTAGTCTTTCAATAATACCATATCTGTTATCTTGATAATCCGATGGGGAAGATCACAAACTTGAGCGGGAGAGGTTTTTATCGAGGTGGATCAGGAAGGCGGCTTCACCGCCTGGGTGACCGCCTCCCGGTAGCCGGCCGGATGAATGTCCGGAAAGGCCCGCCGGGCCGCGTCGCTGCGGACCACCGTCGGGTGCCGGATCCCTTCAATCAGGTTCCGGCCCACGCGGGCGTAGAGGGGCGTCACCAGCGCCAGCCACAGACTCGACAGCCACGGCGTGAGCACCGGCACCGGGATCATCAGCCGGCGCAGGCCCCTCTGCCGTGCGTACTCCCTCATGAGCTCCCCGTAGGAGACCTGGTCCGGCCCGCCGATCTCGAAGACCGGACTGCCTTCCGTTTCCAGGTCCAGGGCCGCCAGCAGGTACGCCAACACGTCGTCAATGCGGATCGGCTGGGCCGGCACCGAGACCCACCGCGGGATCAGCATCACCGGAAGGCGCTCCACCAGGGCGCTGATCAGCTGGAAGGAAAGACTCCCCGCCCCCAGGATGACCGAGGCGCGGAACTCGATCACCTGCACGCCGGAAGAGCGCAGGAGCTCCCCCACCTCGTGCCGGCTGCGCAGATGAGGAGAAAGCTCCCCCCGGTCGTCCCCCAGCCCGCCCAGGTAGATGATCCGGCGCACTCCGGCCTTCTTCGCCGCCCGCGCGAAATTCTCCGCGCCGGCGCGGTCCTGCTCCTCAAAAGAGCCGGCCGATCCCATCGAGTGCACCAGGTAATAGGCCACGCCCACCCCGGCCAGTGCGGCCTGGAGACTTGCCGGATCCAGCACATCTCCCGCCGCCGCCTCGGTGGAAGGGGCGATCTTCCCTTTCAGGGATTCAGGTTTCCGGGCCAGGCAGCGCACCGGCCGTCCGGCCGCCTCCAACTCCTTCAGCAGCCGCCCGCCCACGTAGCCGGTGGCGCCCGTCAGCAGGACTCGATCGAGTGTGCGCACGCCTCATCTTACTGCCGCATGCGGAAGATCACAAACTCAGCGGTTACAACGGGGCGCCGCCGAAACGGCAAATCAGTGGTTTGTTATCGAGGTGGGTCAGACGGTTGAACCTGGCACTCCCGGAAATGGTACACAACATATAAAACACTTTTATTGCTGACCCCCCCCTATACCCCCCGCTGCGAATCCGCCGCGCCCCCAACCTCCCCCTCGACTTTCGATGGAGGGGTAGCCAGGGAAATTTTCCCAGATTTTCTTCTATCCCGTTGGGCTAATTTTTTCCGGCGCTGACGATCATACCAAGCGTAATGCGGCTCCATCCCCAAATGCATCTGCTGAAGCATATCGCACAATTCCTGAGGTTTCCTGTGCTGCCAATAGTTCTCCACAAACTCTTTATAAGGGGAGCCCGCCTCTTCCCAACAAGATGGCGGTCCCATTCTATGCAACAACTCAATTCCCGTTAAAACCATAACGGGATTGCGCCATCGATCATCTCTAAAATAACGTCTTCCCCTGGTGGCTAATGGAGTGATTAGGCGCTTCTCTCGTTTTGAGAGCTGTTTCCTTAGAGTACAAAACACAATGAGAGCCCCCGGAAAAGCATCTGCCAAAATTGTCATCCGTTGCACATCCTTAGCTTTAAACTCATCGAATGTTTTACATTCACCTAGAACAAGCAACGGACTTGTACGCTGACCAAAAATGTCGGGACCCCAAAATGCCGAAAAATCTACTTCTAGGTTTATTTCTGGATTCTTCAGGTCTTTAAGAATAAGTCCCGGCACCCAGCTTTTCTCGCTATTACCAAGACGATGCTCAAAAAGAAAGTTCGAGGCCAAGAGCGCGCAATAGCTACCGTGTGCGTATCCTTCTATTGAGAACGGCCCAATGGTGCGGTAATGCCAGGCATCGTTTGCAGGAGGCTTCGCGGGGAATGGAAAAACCTGAAGACATCTTTCGCAAATTAATTCGCGATCTAACTGTTTAAGATCGAACCAGGTATGCTGGGAACAATGCGGGCATTGCAACCTCAAACCAAGACGAAAAACATCGCTGGAAAGTAGGTTTCTAAGACAATTCTGGGCTATTTCTGGACTTCCGTCATTCGCTCTCTGTAAAAGTCCCCACCAAGCCTGGAAGGAAACGGTGTTCGCTCGCGTTTTCTGTTTTACAGCATTATTGGGAGTATCCGTATCAGCATCAGACTCACCGATTCCACGCGCCATTGCTTCTAATTTTCTTAAAATCTCTTCATTCGATAAAGACAAAATCCCCCAAATACCCTTCAAAGCCCGTAAGACCTGTAAAGCGATTTTCCCAGCTCCAGAGATTTCTGCCTGATAACCATGCGATCCAAAATATTTCTTAAATATTTCTATTGATGTGGGTAACTTCCAAAACTGTGAATCGCTCCAAGCGGCACACGAAACGACAATTCCTTCGCCGGTAACCCAAAGGGGGTATGGCGAACCGTAGCAAAGTATTCTCTCAATGTCCGGCATGCCCGGAGGAATGACGGAAGGGCTATCGAATCCCTCTTGAGATAGCTTGATTGCATTCACCCAATGAGGAGTATTCGCGCTAGAAAGACGCTTAACAAATTCGGGTTTTAATGTGGAAAATTGAACACGACCATAAGAGGAAGTAACCGTTATGCTGTCCTCCTTCGCCGTTAAAACGCCGATTTCCTCAAAAGCTTCCTCTCTAGCCCATTGATTCCAAAGGCGAGGGTAATGCTGAATACAAAGGGAACCATTCGGGATTTTGAGTTTTTCAACGAAGGCCTCCATTGCATCCATTTTCTGAGACCCGGAACAAATCATCCCGGAGCTAAGCATTATTTTTTTATTATGCCGATGCGGGACGTGATTTTCTGAAATGAAAGCGGATAGTTTTTCAATACCGTAATCAGCTAGCTGAGCTGGAAAAGGAATCACATACCTACCCGCCGCTCTTAGATTCCAATAGTCCATTAGGTCAAGCGGTGAACCTGCGTCCATGAAAAATACCTGCGGGTCTCTATCTCCCCCGCGTACCTCAAGGTGGCTTTTTCCTGCCTTAAGTGGGTAAAGCGGGTACTGAAATAAAGTATCGAAGAACTGCGAAGGCTCTATTTCGCTCTCTTCAGCTCCAAGCTCTTTAAAATTTCGAGCTATATAGGCAAGCTCCGTTTCTGAAGGAAATTCCCCAAAATGCGCTGCATAGAAGAGATCGGGGCTATTAACTGCTGGACGGGGCAAGATGACTCGGAGAGGATGCCTTCTTTGAAATTTAAACTCCCTCTTGTAGAGGTCCTTATACACCCAAGAAACATCCAAACCAAATCCTAGCGGTTGCTTATCCTTCCGCATTATTACTTCTGAAAATTCAACAACCCTCTTCTCAGGAAATCCCAGGGCTCTAACTGCCGCTTTATTCTGGACAACCAAATAATCAGGAGAGAAACCGCCTATGTAGCCATCAATAATTGAACGAGCGGTGGGCTTGTATCGACCTTCTATAAACTGAGGCGGCGTCCGCTTAAAAAATGGAATGATTGGGTTAAATATTCCGCCCCACAAGCAGGTATTGATTTGTATTGCCCGACGAAGGTTTTTTTTGTCTTCAGGAGAAACGAGGAAGGCGAGCCGAATAGGCCGCAAACGCCTATTGACAGTTACGGTCTTCTGTTCTTTTGCGGGCTCCATTATGATCGCTATAGCAGATCGACGGGACGAGCTGGCGACCGCTTAAACATGCCGTCCACTTCGGAAACTACCCCATCTCGAACAAGCTTCTTTATCTGAGCTTCGATGGCCTCCCGCAATGGATTACTTGTGGTCTTAAAACCTAGCAGGCGTGCAACTGCAATTGGAATTTCCTCTTGGGTAGCCCCGTGATGCGCCTCGATAAGCGCTAAAATCGCTGCTCGAATTTCAGCTGGAGGCAACATTTCCGGCCTACGAAGATTTGAGGAGGACACATTCTCTCTATTTCTAACAATAATCGGAGCGGAAGCAATCGATACAAAATCTCGCTCCCGTGTACACTTCTTGTTTCTAAGAAGGGTGCTGATAGCTGTTGAAACGGTTTCTTGGATACGGCTGCCAGCGCGTTCTAGCCCCCACAAATCACGCACACGGATTACCACTTCATCCTGGTGGACGGGGCTTTCCTGTTCAACAATGCGGAATACAATATCGGCCATCTTCTTTGGAGGAATCTCGTGCGGCTCTATATCTTTCGGGACAGAAAATTTAGCCTCAACATACGAATTGCTAAGATCATCGAGACTGCTATTTCCTAACTTAAGAATAACGTCTCGTTCGATTTCATCCTCGCTAGACGCTGTTACAGTAACGCTAACAGAAGGGGCTTCGGACGCCGAAAGTTCCTCCAAGGCAATATTGGCTCGCTCGATGGCTTCGGCAATCTTTCGAAGCTGCTCTTGAGGGTGCTGGAACCAATCGGTGCTCCAAATTCGATGAATAATCCAGCCGTGATCTTCAAGCACGGCTTGCCTAAGCCGGTCACGATCTCGCGCTGATCGAGACGAATGGTAGGCGGCTCCATCGCATTCAATCCCAAGTGCGTATCGCCCTTGTTTTTGACGATGTATGACACCCAAATCGATGAAGAAGCCTGCGATTCCAACTTGAGGATGAACCTCGTAACCCAATGACTCGACAGCGCGATGAACAGCCTCTTCGAAGGGCGACTGCTCATTAAGTCCAGAACGCTGAGAAATTCCAAGCTTGCCTGTGTGCGCAAATTGGAGAAATGTTTTTAAAGCGGAAACACCGAGTCCTGACGCTCGCTCAAGGTCAATATCCTCTGGCAATATCGACGAGAAAACTTCGCACCGCATTTTTGCTCGTGAAATCAAGACGTTCAGGCGGCGCTCCCCTCCTTCATTGCTTAATGGACCAAAACGCATTGCCATATAACCCTGAGCATTGCGGCCATAACCAATCGAGATAAAGATAACGTCGCGCTCATCACCCTGTACGCTTTCTAGGTTTTTGACAAAGAAAGGCTCATTGGGGTGGTCCGTAAAGAATGATTCGATGTCGGTATTCTCGCGACGGATTAACTCAAGCTCATCAAGAATTGCTTGGCGCTGTTTGATGGAGAATGCGGCTACGCCAAGACTCCTGTTCGGAGTCTTTCGAATGTGATCTACAACTGCTTGGCAAACAGCCCTTGCTTCAATCCGATTTGTGCCTGACGCTCCCGCATCGAATACGCCGTTAGAAATATGGCGGAAACGTAATCCTAACGAAGCTGCTGCTGAATAGGGGCTTGGGACGATAAAAAGGCGGTCTTCGTAAAACTCGTGATTAGAAACAGCAATCAACGAATGGTGTCGGCTGCGATAATGCCACTGCAACATAGACTGTGGTACTCCACGCGCACAGCAGAGCCCAAGAATACTCTCGATATCTTTTGCTTGCGCTGCGGAATCCTCGTCTTCTTCATCGTCCGTAGACTCGCTTGTAAACCGCATAAAAAACCGGGTTGGAGGAAGCTGTTTGCTATCGCCCACTACTACGATTTGCTTACAGCGAGCGATAGCGCCAAGCGCATCAACTGGCTGTACTTGACTCGCTTCATCAACAACTAGCAAATCAAATCCTATTACGCCTGGTTCTAGGAACTGAGCAACCGATAAGGGACTCATCATAAAAACCGGTTTAATCGCTTGAACAACGGAGCCCGCATCTTTCAAGAGGCGACGTACAGTACGATGCCCTCTCTTTCGCTCAATTTCCGCTCTTATAATCCCAGCAGGTCCGGCCCCAGAATGTGCTGGCATTTGATTGTAGTGGGTAGCCAACACTTGATACTTTGCTAGTCGAAGCCGGTCCTTATCGAGCTGCCGAAACTCAGCCACGTGGTTGCCATGAATTACCCCGTCGAAACGACCCAGTTCGGGATTTTGTTTCACGAGTTGCCGCAATATCTGCGTAAAGTAAATGCGGTCGAAACATTCCTGAATCGCCTTAGGTTGAACAGCTCCTGTTTCTAACGCGCTTACTAGGCTTTCAAGCCCTAGTTCCTTTGCACGACAAGCTCGAAGGTAATAGTTGTTCCATTGTGTTAACTCTTCCAGATGACCCAGCCAAAGTTCGCACCTGGTGCGGAGCTGCTTCAATGAGACCTGATCGAAGTCCCGTGCTCCAAATGCGGTTGGGCAATCTAATTTGAGTTTGTCGAACAGCTCCTTTATCTCAATACGAACTTCGTTAAGTTTCACTGTGAGCTGTTGAAGCAGCTTGGCAATCCCTTGCTGATCTTTTATGTTGGAAAATAATTGCCGGAAACTGGCATCTAATCCCGCTTGACGCTGGCAAGCCACCCAATCAAGAACGGCACTTAATTGTTTCCAATCACTCTCTTCGGCCCGCCAGAAGTGGCCGAACGCCGATTGACCAAGCGTGTTCCCATTACGCACACTTCGGAATGCCGACTGACCGCACACGATAGAATCAATAAGACTGAGCCGATCTGCGTACGATTTGGGCGGCCGCTCTTTTAATGAGTTACGGAGTTGCGCAATCGCATTTCGGTACGGACCATTCAGGAAGCGAAACCACGAACGTCCATGCGCCGCAATACACGAGCGGATTCCAGAGAAATCCTGCTCCCATGTTGACTTGATGACGCGCTCTCCAACGGAAGCAAGCGCATTGGCATAGTTCCCCCCTTCAGAGAGAAGATCGCGAATACCATCAAGCCCGGCATTCCATATGCCGTTACAGAGAGCCGTCTTATCTAGAATTGGGGCTTTTGCGACATGCTCGCTTACGATTTGTTGTCGGCATATTTCATGGAAAGTGTCCAGGGGGTCTTGACCTAAAGCGCGAGAAAGCGAGGCGGATATATTTTCCAACTCACCGAGCTTATCCAGGAAGTCGCGGATTCTCCGTTCAAACGGAGGCAAATCAATATTCAATACCGCTTCGAGACAAGCGCCTCGCCACGGATGTGCAGAAGGCGTCCCAATTTGCTCTACCCGCTTTGCTAATTCTTCGATTAATCGGCGGCGTTCAACCCGGTTCTCTCCTGTCCAGCTTTCTGCATTAACAAAGGTGAGATCGGCCACCTCCTGCCCACGGTCCCCAAGAAGTGCAATCTGCCCCAGAATCAAATAGGGTGTTAAACCACTTGGAGATAATTTCTCGTGAATCTTCTGGGCATGCTTATTAAGGATTAATCGCCGCTGCTCAAGCTGAGGAACTACGGCTTCCAAATCCTCGACTTTCGGACGACCAAGCTTCCAAGTTTTTCCAATCTCCTCAATCACAGAACGCTTATTTGCCTTATTGCTGTGAAGCTCTAGACACAACGGGCCAAGGCCTTCTTTCTCAAGACGCCGTTTTACGACTTTAAGCGCATCTAGTTTCTCCGCAACAAACAGCACCTTTTTCCCATCAAGAACAGCCGTAGCAATAATGTTTGTGATTGATTGGCTTTTCCCGGTCCCGGGCGGACCTTGAATCACAAGATTTCGGCCTTGTCTCGCCGCCTCAATTGCCAGCGTTTGAGAACTATCGGCGTCTACTACATGATCGAGTTTGGAGACCGGAATCAAATCATCAATAGCGGCATCTTCTGGAAACAAAGAGCCGGACTCGGAGAAACCATCTTGCATAAGTCCCGTAATGAGCGGATGCTTCAGAAGCCCCGCTCCCTCGCTGGGCCAGTTTTCAGGGTTCAAATCTCGGTACATCAAGAACTTCGCAAACGAAAAGAAACCCAGCGTAATGGCGTTAGGCAGAACTTCCCATCCTTTGGCTCCCGCAATGATCTTTTCTACGGCAGAGAAATAAGCGCTAGGGCTGAATTCTTCCTCTTCAGAGAACGGCGGCATAGAAATAGAAAAATCGGCCCTAAGTTTGGCTTCGAGAGACAAGTTGCCTTCGATATCTTCTTCGCGCCAGCGAAGGCGAAAGCGTTCAGATGCTGTACGACGCTCTAATTCAACGGGTATCAAAATCAGAGGAGCATATCGCGGCTCATCAGCGTGTTCGGCTTCGAACCATTTCAGTTGACCGAGAACCAAGTAAAGAACATTAATCCCCTGCTCTTCGAGCATCATCTGCGAGTCTCGGTAGAGATCGAGTAATCGCCTCTGAAGGCCTTCTGAGGAAAGCTTGGTTTGAAGGCTGGAATCGGTGTGGCGCTTAGCTAACCCTGGGGCCTCGTCTTTCTCTTCTTCGGGTTGCGCCAAGCTGGCGTGCTCTTCCGAACCATTCTTTTCTGAGCTGTCGAAATTAAGCTCGCCATTCTTGGCGGCACTTCCTGGAAGGAACTTGAGCGCCTTTTTCTCAACTACCAACAGTCGGAAAATTTGATCTGAGATTTCATCGTCGATTTGTACAACGCGAGCAGATTTAGACCCGACTGGAATAGAGAGAAGGCGATTGCGATTAGAGAGGTCGAGCAGCTCTTTTCGGCTCTGCTCTAATAGCGCTTGAATGCTAAGAGGCACGATTCAGATCTTATCCTTAATTATGGATAGTTCATTTTGAGACATTAGGCTACACGCTCAGAGGCTCGCTCCAATAGTTCTGGCCCGAATCCAATTCCACGACTTCCGTACTTCTCATCTAACTCGCGGATCTTGTCGTAGGAGATGTAGCGCGCGACTTCATGAAGCATCAGTTTGTCGTGAAAAGTAGGGCGTTTCAGTTCTGAGATAACTTTTTCTCGTCGTTCTTTAGGGGCTGCTATATAGAGAGGATAAAGACTGTTAGGCGCTATGGTCCTAAGGTCGGCCAGACGCAATAGCCCGGAGTAAACCGAGGTGCTGTGCTCAATCTCAAATGCTGCTTTAATTTGGTAGCCAAAACGCCAAACAGTATCAATGTTTTCCACTGTTCGCGGAATGTCTAACCCTGATTTGAAATCGTGAAGAACTTGCTCCTTAAATTTGTGTCCCTCCCATTCCTTTCCCTGGTCATTCTTGGGAATCCACACATCTACTCCGGCCGCATGTCCGAGACGGATCAGGCGCCATTGGATTTCATTGTGTTCGCGGGGTTTCTCGTCTTCCTCTGAGACATGGGGCGGTGTAGTGTCCACCACCGGATGCTCCGGGCGCTCTTGGGGTTTCTCTCCCCTGGCAAGCCGGAGGAGAACATCCGAGAATCCCCCATATTGTTTCTCTACTTCGGCAACACGGCCTCGATCAACTTGCATGAGTCCCTGTAACCGAAAAGTCGGTTCATAGTCCAGGTATTTCCATAATTGTTCAGCAGGGATATTGAGCTTGCGCTCATTAATGATGAAGTAGATGTTCTCCCAAGTTTCTCCTGCAACATTTGTATTCCAAAAGTATTGCGCGATCTCGCGATTCTGGGTTTTCCAGGCAATTTCTCCGATCAGAACCACTTTTCCACGTTGCAAGAACAGGATGTAGTCGCCCAGATTCATCTGACTGAAGGTGCGGGTGTTTCCGCGCCCGCTGGTAGCTCCCCATACGGCGAACGGGGTCTCGCGATACATCCCGCGGAGAATCTTGAGATCATCTGGAGGAATGAGGTTCTCGATCTCTCGCAGCGTCCGTTTGCGTTCGATTGTCTCCAGATAATGTTGGAGGGCTTCAGGACCGCTTGCGGGAACAACGAATACCTGCTTAAGAGGAATTTGGGGTGAGGGAGCAGTCCTCAAGACTAATTCCCTTTCCGCCCGAACGCCGAGTAGGCCAAAAACCCGGCCACGACCACCCCGGCCCAGCTGAGCCATATGGGAACGATCCAGCTGCCGATGGAGGCGTGCCATTGGAAGAAGAGGCGAAGGGCGTGGAGGATGGCGACGATCAGGAAGATGGTTCCGGCGGTGAGGTTGAAGGCGCGCTGGGTCATGAGGAACTTATTATAACGCCGGAAGCGGGGTGAAAGGGCTTACGACTGGTCAGATCTTCCCTTTTCTGACCTTGTCGATGAAGACGGTCGTGACTTTTGTTTGCGTCTTTTTCTCTTGGGCTAGAAGCTTATCGAGTTTCCGGTACTCCGCCTGACCGCGAATTGATGCCGGGTTCCGCGAGGACACGTTATTTCCCTTGGAGGCGCGTGCGGTATCAGACAAACTGGACTTTAAGTTTCTTGCCGAGGATGTGCGCGAGCTTTATCAGGGTTCGCAGGGAATAGCTGGAATTATCAGGATCCTCTAATCGGGAGATCGTTTGTTGGCTGGTGTGCAGAAGGTGCGCAAGCCGCTTCTGAGAGAGCCGTTTCCGGACTCTCAATCGGGAGATCTGGATCGCCACTTCCGCGTAGACTCCTTCTTCATCGAAAGTTTTTTTGAACTCTTTGTTCTTGAGCTTTTCCTTCAGATAATCCTCGAAACGACGCGCTCCTTTCATAAACGGATCTCCTTAATTCCCGGTGCGATTTCAAATGATTACACTATATTTAGTGTATATCTTAGCAAAATAGGCAATGTTTGTGTAGCGGGATTACTGTTCGGCGTGGAGTTTCTGGAGGATGGCGGCGAGGCCTACCCCAAGTTTCTCGACGGCGGCTTGCTGTTTGGGGTCTTTGAGGGAGCCGTCCGGCTGGAAGGCTTCGTGGGCTTTGGGGACCGCCACTTGGTCCGGCAGGACCAGGACGCCGATGTTGCCGAGGATCGAGCGGACGTGGACCAGCCCCCGCAGGCCCCCTAGCCCGCCCGGCGAGGCGCTCATCAGGGCGGCTGTTTTCCCTTTGAAGCAGACGAGCGGGGTTTCGCCCGGTGCTTCTCGGGAGGCCCAGTCGATGGCGTTCTTGAGGACGCCGGTGATGGAGCTGTTGTACTCCGGGCAGGAGAGCAGGAATCCCTGGTGGGAGATCATCAGTTCCTTGAACTGCTTGGCGGAAGCGGGGATCCCCTCTTTGGTTTCCAGGTCCCCGTCGTAGAGGGGCATGGGGTAATCCCGCAGGTCGATGAGGGTCACTTCCGCGCCGGCGGCCCGGGCCGCTTCGGCGGCGATCTTGATCAGCTTCTTGTTGAAGGAGTCGGCGCGGGTACTGCCGGCGAAGGCCAGGATGCGCGGGGAAGCCACTCGGGTTCAGCCGGCTTTGTTGGGGTCGAGCGTGGCGAGGATGTTGGAGAGGTCGTCGGCGTGCTCCTCCTCCATCGCCAGGATCCCTTCGAGCATGCGGCGGGTGGTGGGGTCTTTCTCGCCGAGGTAGCGGATCATCTCGGAGTAGGAGTCAATGGCGACC
>Ga0209726_10006247_pt1:10000-13938 | contig 13938 bp, 8 predicted proteins | sample Subgrocontami54m_FD_187453 | JGI IMG/M metagenome (GOLD analysis project Ga0209726, IMG submission 187453) | Subsurface groundwater microbial communities from S. Glens Falls, New York, USA - GMW46 contaminated, 5.4 m (SPAdes) (version 3) | ecosystem: Environmental > Aquatic > Deep... | reverse complement strand
AATTATGAAACACCACGGCACGGCCTGCCTGTTCACCGATATAGAGCATGATGTGCCCCTTCAGCCACAGCAGGGTGAAATAGGGGAGGCCCTGCGTCAAGATCGCCTTTTCCTTTTCCCGCGGCGATAAAGTGCTTAAATCAACATAGCGCCCGGTGCGTTTAGCCTGATGGCCAGAGTTACGGGGCAACCAGATGCCGAAGGGAGCAAACAGGTCCATCAGCAGGGAAGAACAATCGCGCTTACGGTCCAAACCACCCCAGCCGTAGGGTTCTCCCATCATTTCTTTGGCCAACCAGGCCATGTTCGTTGGCGTCAACGGCAATGGTTTATTCACGGCCGCTTCCCTGGCAAGGACGATCTTCTGCGGCAAAGCCTGACCTTGACTGTCGGCGGCAGCAATAAGGATTGTTATGGTTTGGCTGTCCTCACTGATCTTGGGGAAAAAAGAACCAAGGGGAGTCTTAAAAAGCAATTTGCCCTTGTCGTCGTAAACAGGGGTTTTATCCCTGATAATGGAGGCATAGGGGGCGCTTTCCCATAGCTTTATAAAATCACCATCAACGCGGGCCATGTGCCGTACAGGAATCCAACCCAAGGCATAATGCGTTTCCACCAAAGCCCACTTTTTGTCTTTTGTCACCTGGGAAACGTAAAGGGGAGTGCCAGCGGCAGCACCGGAATTCTGCATATTATCGAAGGGCAATGGACAGTTCACGGGCAGACTTAAGTGAGCCTCCGCAGTGGGCAGCACCCGCAAGTCGGTATTTTGTATGGTAATCGCCGGGTATCCCACTGCTGGGTAATCCTGCAAGCGGGCATTGGCGTTGAGCTTTTTTATCCAGGATTGGGGGTGTTTTTTCCCATTTCTGCCGTATCCCGGATTTTTGCCGTACTTAGCGAATTCCCTTTCTATTTCCTCAAGGGTAAAGCGAGAATTAGACTGATGCCAGGGAGAAAAAAACATTTTATTGTGGAAAGCATCGGCTCGCTTCTGTAAATCCGGATCGAGCCGGGCGAAGGCCTTCTCCTGCTGCTTGGCAAAAAAAAGGTGATCCTGGCTAATCTCCTGCAGGTCCCTGATCTCGGGCGGATGGGTATATCCCGTACAAAGCAGAGCCGCCAGAAGTGCGCCAATTAATCCTATCCCCATAAATCCCCAACCCTCTGGTAAGTAAACAAAGTTCTCCTTGCCACTATGGGTCATGCAGCAGAGGATGTCCACAAAAAAAGGCGCTCCGCCACCCATTTTCACAGTATCGGAACGCCTCTATTTTTTATGCAGAAAAAGCCAACATACTCTCGCAGCAGCCACCCTGCACTTCAAAACTATCAAGTCACCCGGACGGCTTCGTACACCGGATAACTCAGTTTTGTCAAGGGAAATTGCGTTTTATAACAAGGCCTTCCGAATTTACGATTTTTTTCCCAACCAAAAGATGCTATCGTCCGGAAAATTGTTTGGAGAAAATACCTTATGAGCCCTGATTATCTTAAATTCATGCAGGCTATCGCCCGGGAAGCAGGAACAATCCTGAAAAGAGAGTTGCCCAACAAGCGCCAGATTGACTTCAAGGGAGAAATCAACCTGGTTACCGAAGTGGACCGCATGTCGGAAGATTTGTTGGTGGCAAGGATACGCCACGCCTTTCCCCAGCATGGCATTCTCTCTGAAGAATCCGCAGAACTGCGGTGCAGCTCGGATTATCGCTGGATTATCGACCCCCTGGACGGCACCACCAACTACGCACACGGCTATCCCGTTTTCTGCGTGTCCATCGCCCTGGAAGTAAAAACGGAAGTCTTTTACGGCGCCATCTACAATCCTATGATGGATGAAATGTTCACCGTGGAAAAGGGCAAGGGAGCTTATCTCAATGGCCGGAAACTCCTGGTTTCAGATACGGCGGAACTTTCCCGGAGTCTCCTGGCCACGGGTTTTCCTTACGATATCCGGGAGAGCCAGGAAAATAACATCAATTATTTTAATGCAATGGCTGTCAAAGCCCAGGCCCTCCGTCGCGCCGGCTCCGCCGCTTTGGACTTGGCCTATCTGGCGGCCGGCCGGTTTGACGGATTCTGGGAGTTAAAGCTCAAACCCTGGGACACAGCCGCCGGCGCCCTGATGATCAAAGAAGCCGGGGGAGAAGTAAGCGATCTCGGCGGCAATAGCCACGACCTGGCCTCCCCCCACATCCTGGCCTCCAACGGTAAAATACATCGGCAAATGATGGAAATACTAGCCTCATGCGCTGCCTAATAAAGCAAGTAGTTATTGAATTTACAGCCGCTGCGCCAGATAGAGATAGACCGGCAGGGTAGAATTGATCTTGATCTCCCGAAACTCCTTCAGTATCTGCCTCCTGTTCGAGGCGCCGAGCAGCGGCGAGAGATAAACCTCGCCTTTGCCCCCCGCCTGCGGTTCTCCCGACAGCAGGGCCTTGACCGCCGCCACATGGCGGGCAGAAAGCTCCCGGCCTAAAACAAAATTGCAGCTTACGGTCAGATGCTCATAGCTGCGGTTTACCTGCTGTATCTTCCGGAAAGCCTCACCCACCCTGGCCGCCGGGAGCGGCTTGCCCAAGGCATCAAGCGTTCCCTGATCAGGGGACTCCAACCCCACATTGAGGAAGGTATGATAAGGCAGGCCATCTATCCTGTCAAACAGCGAATCGGGTGCTGTGAGAAAGGCATCCACGCTGCCGAAAAGGAAAAGCCGTGCCCTGCCCCGGTGATAGGATTGAGGCAGGTTAAGGACTTCGTAGGCCAGGCTCGCCGCATCCATGATGATATTTTCTCCCGCCGCCAGGGCATTGTTCTGGCCCAGCACCAGCGCGTTATAATTAACGATATCCGCCCCATAAAATTCTTTCAAATCCCCGATCTGACGGACAATGTCTTCCCAACTGCGCTGCCGGAAACTGCCGGCCGTCTTGAAACGGCAAAAACGGCAGCCGTAATCGCATCCTTCCGTGATGACCAGGGGAATCACTTCGTAGTCCACATCGATGGTATCCGGGGGAAGCACCGGCAGGGCGCCGCCTATGACGCAGTGGAGCCGGTTGGCCTCTTCCGTGAGCCTGTCCCGACCCTTGGCGGCTAACTGCTGCAGAAAAGACCGTGCACGAGTGTGGAGAACACACCGGGACAACCGCTCGGCCTCTTTCACCAAAACGTCAAAGGCCGCCAGAGCCCGAGCCACATGACGTCCGGTCAAAGGGCTCTCGGTAAGAAGATCGCAATCGGAATGGCCGTTAAAAGGCACGTAGTAATTTTTAATCAGATCATAACTTGAGTCGTAACCGTCGGCGCCGTAGTAATAGATGAAGTCATCAGCGTCGGTTCTTTTCAGTACCTCATGGGGTTCAGGCCAGACGCTGTGCTGACCTGTGATTCTTTTCAGGCAACCCCGGAGATTGAAATCGAAGTTGTAACCCCGCCAGTTTACCTTTACGGGGATGCCGTACCACACAGGAAAGCTGAACTTCCCCCAATCATTCCGGCCCACCCGGTCGAAGACGATCTCCCAGTCTTCCACTTGATAATTTTCCATATGGACAGTCTTTTCCCTTGTTGCCGCCACCACTAAAACTTCCCCAGCAAAAATTCAAGACTTTTCACATAGTCAATAAAAAACCCCCCTCACAAAAGTAAGGGGGGTTTTGTTAAAAATTCCGGCAGCTTCCTACTCTCCCACACAGTCGCCCATGCAGTACCATTAGCGCTAAAGAGCTTAACTTCCGTGTTCGGAATGGGAACGGGTGTGACCTCTTCGCTATAACCACCGAAATATCTCGTAACACATATCTACAATTGCATATCGTGAATGTCAGTTGAACTAAAAAATAAAATTATGGTCAAGCCGCACGACCGATTAGTATCAGTTAGCTAAGCATATTACTACACTTACACACCTGACCTATCAACCTTGTGGTCTA
>Ga0209726_10006247_pt1:0-5000 | contig 13938 bp, 8 predicted proteins | sample Subgrocontami54m_FD_187453 | JGI IMG/M metagenome (GOLD analysis project Ga0209726, IMG submission 187453) | Subsurface groundwater microbial communities from S. Glens Falls, New York, USA - GMW46 contaminated, 5.4 m (SPAdes) (version 3) | ecosystem: Environmental > Aquatic > Deep... | reverse complement strand
CAATTTGACAAAAGACCCACAAATTAATTATCCCACTATTCAATTTCCAAAGAACCAGCGAAAACTAGCCAATGACCTCAGCTCAACCACCTGCCTCTGCCAAAAGCTACTCTCAGGTGCGCCATAAAAACGAACGCCGCCTATAACTTTTTTTCAACACACTGTCAAGGAATAATCACAGGAAACTGCTAAAAGAATTTCTTGATCAACCTCAATGAATGGGCTTTATACTTCATGGTCCACACCATGTCAAGCTTTTTTTAAACATATTTCAATCCACGACAGCAACAACCAAATATGTCTTTTTACCCTTTCTTAACAGTATATTACCTGCGCTATTGATATCAAGATCCGTAATTTTTTCCTCCGGATTGGCTAACTGCCTGTCATTAACATAAGCGCCGCCCTGAACAAGCAGACGTCTTGCTTCACTGCGGGAAGCACATAGATTGGTCTCGTGAAACAACTCAAAGGCGGGAATACCATCGTTGAGCCTCCTACGTTCTACCGCCGGCAAAGGACAAACTGAGCCAGAAGGCACCGGTTCCACTGCCTTCCCTCGCTCATCAGTTCGTGGAATCATGCTGGAGGGAAACAACAGTGGCTCTATGGCTCTGAAGCCAAATAATTGCGACGACTTCTCCAATGCCCCCAGGGCTGCCTGCTTTCCGTGGGTAATCTGAGTCGTCTCAAAAGCCAACACGGCCTTTGCCATATTAAGTTCCGCATCAGCCAGGCGACCGGTCCTCTTGATCTCATCCATGGGAAGAAAAGTAAACAGGGCAAGAAACCTTTCCAGGTCCGCATCATCAGTGTTTATCCAGTACTGATAATATTCATAGGGAGGAGTGCGCAATGGTTCTAACCAGATGGTTCCTCGTTCTGTCTTTCCCATTTTGTGCCCACGGGAAGTTACAAGCAGAGGAAACGTCAAACCATAGGCCACTTTGCTTTTTACCCGCCTGATAAGATCTACGCCCGCCAGGATATTGCCCCATTGGTCATTGCCACCCATCTGCATCTGACAATGGTGAGTATTGAAGAGATGCAGAAAATCGTAGGCTTGCAACAGCATGTAATTAAACTCAATTAAATTAAGGCCTTTCTCCATCCGTATCCTGTAGCTCTCCGCAGACAGCATCTTGTTAACACTGAAATGCTTGCCGATATCTCTAAGGAATTCTATATAGTTGAGTTTTGTCAGCCAATCCGCGTTATTAAGCAGACAAGCCTTATTGTCCCGAAAATCGATATATTGCGCTAATTGCCTTTGCAGGCCCAGCACATTTGCATCCACTTGCTCCCGGGTAAGGAGTTGCCGCATCTCTGTCTTGCCACTCGGATCACCGATCAGGCCGGTGCCGCCGCCTATCAAAACAAGGGGCCGGTGGCCTCCCCGTTGCATATGCATCATGGCCATGATAGGCACCAGGCTGCCAACGTGCAGACTGGCCGCGGTAGGATCAAACCCTGCATAGAAATTGAGGCCGTCGCTCTGCAGCCTTTCTCTCAGAGATTCTTCCTCCGTCACTTGCGCGACGAATCCCCTCTCCACCAATATGTCATATACGTTTTTCAACCTGCCAGCCTCCAGGTTTGCCTTTCGATACTTTTACTTCTGCCACTTTGTTCATCAACATCCAGTACAACTCCTTGAAGTCGCACATCACCCTTCGCAACATCGAATTTGTTGGGGATTTGGGTTAGGAACCTTTCCAGAATCTCTTCCTTCTTGATGCCTATGACCGAATCGAAGGGACCTGTCATGCCAACATCAGTTATGTAGGCCGTCCCCTTGGTAAGAATCGCCTCGTCTGCTGTCTGCACATGGGTGTGAGTTCCCAGAACCGCACTCACCTGACCATCGAGAAACCAGCCGAGGGTTTTCTTTTCCGAAGTCGCTTCCGCATGAAAATCAACGATCACCACGGGCGTCTGTTGCTTTACCTTCTCTATCTCTCGCTCGGCGACACGAAATGGGCAATCATAGGGCTGCATGAAGACCCGCCCAACCAGGTTAATAACGGCCAATTTACCTCCGGAGCGGGTGGAAAGGACAACACTCCCGGAACCCGGCGTTCCCGCTGGATAATTGGCAGGTCTAAGAAGTTTTTTATAATCTCCGATAAAGTTCATGACTTCTTTTTTATCCCAGATATGGTTTCCTGAAGTGAGCACATCAATGTGACTTTGGAATAATTCATCAATAATATCGTTGGTCACACCGAATCCAGCCGCTGCATTTTCGCAGTTGGCAATGACACAATCGATAAGACAATCAGAAACAATTTGCGGCAGCAATTCCCGTACGGCACATCTGCCCGGCTTACCTATAATATCACCGATAAATAATATTTTCATAGGCCGAACCCAACACCGCTTAACGGCCTGATCTCTGACTTGCTAGCGGGCATAATCAGAAAACCTCGTCTCGCGGATCACCGTAACCTTGATCTGGCCGGGATAAGTCAACTCCGCTTCAATCTTCTTGATAATGTCACGACAAAGCATCACGGCATCATTGTCGGAAATTTTTTCATTTTCTACCAGAATGCGGATTTCTCTGCCCGCTTGTATGGCATAGCATTTATCCACACCTTTAAAGGAATTCGCGATGGTTTCCAATTCACCCAGACGTTTGACATATGTTTCCAGCATCTCTCTGCGCGCCCCCGGTCTGGCAGCCGAGAGGGTATCGGCCGCCTGAACCAGAACACCCAACAGGGTATTGTTAAGGCCATCTTCATGATGAGCAGCAATCGCCTGAACGATTTTAGGAGATTCACCAAAACGCTTCGCATAATCGGCGCCGATAACTGCATGCGAGCCCTCTATCTTATGATCGACAGCCTTGCCAATGTCATGCAGCAAACCCGCTCTTTTTGCCTCTTTGACATTCATTTTCAATTCTGCCGCCATCATCCCCATGAGATAGGAGACATCTATGGAATGCTGGAGAACATTCTGCGAGTAGCTGCTGCGATATTTCAAACTTCCAAGCAGAGTAATGATTTCGGGATGAACATCGTGGACACCCACATCAAACGAAACCCTTTCTCCTGTTTCCCTGATGATCGTGTCCACTTCTCCCTGAACCTTTTTAACAACTTCCTCTATCCGGCCGGGATGAATACGGCCATCGGTAATTAATCTTTCCAATGATAAACGAGCCACCTCGCGCCTAATTGGGTCAAAACTGGAAAGGACAACAGCCTCCGGCGTATCATCTACAATCAGATCTATGCCGGTAGCCGCTTCAATCGCCCTGATGTTTCTCCCCTCCCTGCCGATGATCCGCCCCTTCATTTCATCATTCGGGAGCGTAACGACAGATACGGTATTTTCAGCTACAAAATCACCCGCATAACGCTGCACAGCATAGGCAATGATCTCACGAGCTTTGTTATCGGCGGTACGCCTTGCTTCTTCCTCAATTTTCCTCACAGCGGCAGCTGCCTCATGCCTGGCAGCATCTTCCATGGCCTGAACCAAGAGTTTTTTTGCCTCTTCCGAGGTCATACCAGCCACCATTTCCATTTTTTCTCTTGTTTCAACAAGTATTTGATCCAGCTTAACTTGCTTCTCATTAAGCTGCGCTTCCTTCTGTGGAATGGCTCTTTCCCGGTTCTCGATGGCCGACTCCTTTTGCGTCAAAACATCAACCCGCTTATCCAGGTTATCTTCTTTGGAACGGATTCTCTTTTCCCAGTTGTCCAGTTCGACCTTTTTCTCACGAGCTTCCTTTTCCAGCTCTGTCTTGGCCTTGAGGAGGTTTTCTTTGGCCTGTAACACGGCCTCTTTTTTTATCGTCTCGGCATCCTTCTTGGCTTCGGCAGTAATTCTTTCCGCCAGATACTCTGAAGAATTAAGTTTTCTTCGACCAAGGATGCGGTTAAAAACGAACCCTAAAACTACGCCAACAAACAACGATCCAAGGGCAACATATGCGATTAAGTTGTTATCAAACAACGCCTTTTCCTCCTTTACTCAATAATGTCTGTATATGTACGGCAAGCCAAACCGCGAACGGCGGATGACGACTTATCACGGGGATATTATTTTTTTCTAATGGGAAGGGTTTTTTCGGAAAATTACATGGGGCTTAGCGACGGGCGCGGCGAGGTCAGTAAAAACCTTTTTAACAAAAACTCCCACATATGCCGTGTCAGCGACCTCTTCTAACCTTGCTGAAAAGTGGGCGTCTGATATTGCTGCATCAGGTTTTTCACCCCCCGCAATAACGGGTTAATGGCAAAGACACCCATCGCTTGCAAGACAAGGCCCTAGCTCCACCCAGGGCGTCGGCTCAAAAAACCAATACTAATCACGCACATCGCAGGGGATATCTCTATTTCTAACATCTTCTATCAAATTAATTAACCTATCAGTCCTACTACCTAACTCCTCACTCAACTTCCGATTAATACCCGCAAGCTTAACGTACTCATCAGCGATGTTTAAAGCCGATAATATGGCGATATTCAAAGCATTTCTGCTGCTTGTTACCGACTTTACCTGATCTACGTTAACCTCCACGTACTGAACAACACTTGCCACATGCTCATCCCCTGATTCACTTGATACCGACAAATCCTGCCCCAGTATATTTATTTGATAATTCTTTTTCAACGAGGCAACACCTCAGCTACATATCTGTATCTACATCCTGGAGCAAATTAATCAGAGCATCCAATCTTGCGCGTGCCGCATCCCTTTCCTCGCTAAATTTACCGAGATTCCCCTTCGCACCCTCCAATTCTAATCCTTGATTATTAAGAAGTTCTTTTAATTCCTGATTCTGCTTTTTCAGCAAAGCGTACTCACTCAAAACATTTTTTATTTTCTCTTCCAGCTCTTTGAATTTCTCTAGTTCCAATGTCTGCCCTTCCTCCGTATATTAACATTAAGGGGAAAAACACCCTGCGGCACGACCCTGCCACGGTCCACATGAAAAGTCAAGTTCATATTTTTATGGCTTTTCGGGGTACCCTTTTTGAACT
>Ga0209726_10006242_pt1 | contig 13945 bp, 17 predicted proteins | sample Subgrocontami54m_FD_187453 | JGI IMG/M metagenome (GOLD analysis project Ga0209726, IMG submission 187453) | Subsurface groundwater microbial communities from S. Glens Falls, New York, USA - GMW46 contaminated, 5.4 m (SPAdes) (version 3) | ecosystem: Environmental > Aquatic > Deep subsurface >... | reverse complement strand
GTTGGTGGCGGTACTCGAATCGGAATCGAATAAGTAGCCGGACCGTTGCTCTCCACTTTCACGACGCCGGGCATCCGGTCGCCGAGACCGGGCACCTTACCGGACTCGGCGGCGAAAAGCGTGCCGGCTTTGACGAAAACGTCAGTCGTTGAGAGCGCAAGGAGGCCGGCGAGTATGAGCTTTAGCATCATACGCCACCTCCGCCGAGAGAGAGAGAGAGAAACGCCGTTGCGATGGAAAGGAGCCGGAAGAATGTCAGAGGTCATCGTTGCGCTCTCCTTCTGGATACTACGCTACGCACTTTTTATGTCCGCCTGGGGGCGGGGAGGGCATGGACGGTTTCCGGATCAAACCGACCGAGCCCTCACTGGCCTATGCGCGAACGAATTGCGGAGCAGCATTGTTTGTGCCAACGGGAGCAAACACCTATGGGTGGAAATTTTTCTTCATGTTTTTCGCTACACGCCGAAAAAGCGGGCGAGCCGTTGGTGCCAAAACCGGGGAAAACGGAATTTTATTTCCTATCTATCGGAAGGTTTCGGTCATGTCAGTGGGCTGCGGTGCGTTGAAGAAGAAGTGGAACTGGTGGGGGTGGCCCGAACGTGAGCTGAACGATAGGGCGCTAACCGCGCAGAACGGGACAACAAAGGAGCGATCAGCACTGGTTTTGCTACGGCGGACGTTCGCCGCGGAGAAATACAACCCTACCCTGGCGCCGGGGTTTCGGCCGCGTGTTTGGTTTAGAACAAGATCGCGAGGCTCGCACCAACTGCCGGTGCATCGGGTTACCCGCCGTTCTACACTTTTGGCTGCGGGAGTTTCGGTTTTTGCCGGCGCTCTTGACATCACAAGTCACTCGCAGCTAGGAAAGATTGTATGGGATTATTGACCGGCGACGATTGCCGCCGGCTTAGATAGGATCAACCAATGAGCGGAGCATTATCGGGAATCAAAATCGTCGAAGCGGCGAGCTACGTGACCGGGCCGTTCGCGTCTCAGCTCCTGGCGGATATGGGCGCCGAAGTGATCAAGATCGAAGAGCCCAAGAAGGGCGACCCGTTTCGTGGTTGGGGTGAGCGCAATTATGCCGCGACGTTTTGCAGTCTCAATCGAAACAAGAAGAGCATTACCCTCGATCTGCGCACGACTGAAGGGCGCGATGTCGCGCTCAAGCTGGCTGGGCGCGCCGACGCTTTGATCGAGAACTTCAGACCGGGAGTGATGGAAAAGCGCGGGCTCGGTTATGAGAACGTCAAGGCGGTCAATGCAAATATCGTATACTGTTCGATCTCGGGCTTCGGCCCGACTGGACCCTATCGCGACTTGCCCGGCTACGATACCGTGGGTCAAGCGAGAAGCGGGCTTTTGAGCTTGTTAACCGATCCCGGCAAGCCGCAGGGTATGGGCGTGTCGTTCTCCGACCATCTCACCGGCATGTACGCGTGCTATGGCGTCCTGGCGGCGTTGATGCACCGGATGCTGACCGGCGAAGGGCAGCATGTCGAGACTTCATTGCTGCGCGCTTCGGTGTCGTTCGTCAGCGAAAACGCCGCGCGCTACTTCGAAACCGGCCACGTGCCGCGGCGCAAGCACCGCACGACCACGGCGGGCGTCTTCGCTTTCGAAGACCAAGACGGGTTGCCCTTCGTACTCCACATGTCCTCGCCGGACAAATTCTGGAACGGTCTTTTCGAGGTCGTCGGCAAACCGGAATGGTCCGCCGATCCGCGCTTCAATAACCGCAAGGGACGGATCGCCAATTACGACGTCTTGGTCGCGGAGCTGCAACCGGTATTTCGCCAGGGACGGCGGGACGATTGGCTGCGCCGCTTGTTGGAAAAAGACGTTCCCGCGGCGCCGATCAACACCCTTGACGAGGTTTTCACCGATCCGCAGGTGAAAACCTATGGGTTCCCCATTGAAGTGGAGCACCCGAAGATGGGTAAAATGAAGTTGGTCGGCAACGCCGTCGATATGAGCCGGACGCCGCCGCGCATCGAACGGCCGCCGCCCATGTTGGGCGAGCATACCGAAGAGATCCTGACCTCGCTGGGCTACGATGGGCAAACCCTTTCTTCTTACCGAGAGAAGGGCGTGATCTGAAGCGGTAGCCGACCTTCATGCGTCATCCCAGCTTGATCTCACTGTCCCACGATCATCATCATGGTTTGGCTCTGGCGCTGCGCTGCCGTAAGCAGGCGCTCGGTCAGCTGAAGCCGATGGGTGCGAAGGGATTGAAAGAGCGCGCTGTTGAGTTTGGGGAATTTTTCACCAACAATCTGGTCGCTCACTTTCGCGCCGAGGAGGAGGTCTTGTTCCCGCAAATGCGCGCGCTGGTGCCGGAAAGCGAAGCGATCATCGAGCAGCTCATCCGGGATCACCAGCAGCTCCGCGACGCGACGCCGCATTTGGAAGGCGAGGCCGGCTTGGCGAAGCTTGTTTTCGATCTCGGCGATCTCTTGGAGCGCCATATCAGGAAAGAAGAGCGCGAATTGTTTCCGCTCTTCGAGCAGCATATCGGCGAAACGGCAGCTGAGGCGGTGGGAGCTGAAATAAAAACAATTTTGGGATCTTCCGGCTTTACTGCGAAATAGCATCGACCACAGAGACCCAGCGCGGCTAAGCCGCAACCAAAAAGAAAATACAACTTTTACCACGAAGGCCACGAAGAGCACGAAGTTAAGAACTTTAAAAATATCAAGGTCCGAACCCTTCGTGTTCTTCGTGTCCTTCGTGGTGAGTACTCCTCCACGCTAAACCCAGAAGGCCCACTTTGTGAGGCCCGGCCTGTCAGTCCATAATCTTTAGAAGCACATGGCGGCGATTTTTGGTGTAGGGTCTTACCTGGCTCGGCCAGCGGCCGTCCTCGATCGCCTTGTCCCACGCGGGGCTAGTTAACACGTCCGGGCTTTCCAACTCGTATATGGCGGTATAGACCGGTTCATTGGGAATCTCGATGGTTTTCCGCTCGCCGCCGATGTTCATCGTCAAAGTTCCGCGCTTATAGCGGGTGATCCCCAAGACCCCCGGCACTTTGTTCAAGTTCGGCACATGCTCTTTATCGTAAACTTCGTTGAAAACCGCTTCGTGCTCCGGGTCGACGTCCATGCTGGCGATCATCAGAAACTTTGCTTTCCCTGCCATGATGTTGCTCTCCTTTTGCGCTCCATTGATTGAAAGCTCGGGTAGCTTCCGCAATGTTTCCAGCGGTTGATTCCTATCCGTGCTCTTCGACGAAATCCCTTCTCACCACGAAGACCACGAAGGTTTCGGAAATATTGTTCTTCAACTTCGTGCTCTTCGTGCCTTCGTGGTGAAAATTGTTTTTTCAATTCTGGGTGCGGCGCAGCAGCCGTGGGATCTTCAGTAAGGACTCACATTCCCAGAAAGCTCGCGATATCGGGTGCGGGGGACTTGATCTCCACCACGATCGATTCCTCGATTCCTTCGACGCCATGCGGCACTCCCTTCGGATGGCGGCAGACATCGCCCGGACCGAGGATGTATTCTTCCCCGCCCACGGTCATTTTCACTTTTCCTTTCACCACGTACGCCAGCGACTCGTGCGAGTGCACATGGAGTGGCGCGCCGACACCGGGGGTGTAATGAATTTCCAGAAAGGTCATTTCATCGCCCTTGATCAGCGGTTTTACCAGCAGGTCGCCGCCGTACATCGGTTTGCCTTCGATCGATTTAACGATCACCCCTTTGACGTCGGCGTTTTTCGATAGGATCATGTCGCCTCCTTTGCTACAGGTTTTCGTAATAGGCCATCCGATTGGAGCAGAAAAGAATTCGAGTTGGCAAATTTTCTTAATCCATTTGCGAGTGGGCCGCTTTGAGGGACCAGCAAACGGCAAGCCTCCGGCTCTCCCGGAGGTACATGACTAGCGATAGGTACCCCGTCGTAGCAAAGCTCTGATCTCATCATGATTGCCGAGAAATGGAACGAAAAGCTCGTCGCCTCGATCTTGAAAGACGAAACGCAAATCGCGGTTGCCGCGGCACTCGAAAAGTTTGTTAGCCAGCTTGCGGATGCCAAGGCCGCTGTGCACATGGGGCTGGCCAAAACCATCGACCAGATCGCAGAGCGCCAATAGATATTCCACCTTCTCATTCTTGGGGAGCTGTCGTAAGCGGCGCATGACTGCGGGGTCGATGGAAAGGAGCTTATTCAAGCATGTCCCGGAGTTGTTGCGCGGTTACGGACACGAGTGTCTTGTTCCGTTTCAAATGTCGGTAACGCTGATCGGTGGCCTGGTCCAACCGAGCCGCTTGTTCAGGCGTGGCGCCGTATTCCCTCTGGGTGTAGTCGGTCGACTCCACCTGAACCTTGCGAAGGGCCACGACGTCCGCGCCGCAGATGATGCCAATATCTTCGCCCCGCGCCGCCGCGGCTAGCCAACGGCCAAGATTCTTCTTCGCGTCGGTAATTGTTAGAGTCTTCATACCGTTTTTATATCGTCGATATAAGGTCTTGTCAAACCCATTCGCTCCCTGGGTGCATCGAGTGGCGCACAATCGGCGTGAAGTCTTTTTCGGTCAATCGGATCACCTCGGGCAGTTTCTAGTCGTGGCCAGTGCGATTGCAAACCACGACTTCACCTCGACGGCTGCCGAAGCCGCGCTAGGATTGAACTTACACGGTTACGAACCCTTGGTGATGGCCGCATACCTCGCGTAAACATCGCTGCGCCGGTTTTTGAGCAGCGGTAGTTTCTGCCGTGTCTCGTCCACAAGCGCCAAATCCAGCTCGACGATCTCTAATCCTTCCCGCTCGCCCATGTCGACCAGCACGCGCCCGAGCGGGTCGACGGCCATGCTATGACCGGTGTAAATATTGCCGACCTGATTCGGCGCAATGACGTAGCAGCCGTTTTCCAGCGCGCGGGCTTTGATCATCGTCTGCCAGTGCTCGACCTTGAGGTCGCCTTGCACCCAGCCGGAAGGTGCGATCATAACATTGGCTCCCGCCAGCGCCAGCATGCGCGCCATCTCGGGAAAGCGCAGATCGTAGCAGATCATCATGCCGACGCGGGCGTTTCCGTTCGTCACCAGCGGCGCGATGTCATCGCCGGCGAGAAATTTATCCGATTCCTTGAAACCGAAAGCGTCGTAGAGGTGGAGCTTGCGGTAAACCGCGGCAACGCCGCCCTCGTCGTCGATCCACAGGGCAGTGTCGTAAACGCGATTGGGTAATGAAGAGTGTTCGTAGATCGTCGCCAGGATGTTGATGCAGGCCGCGCGCGCCGCATCTCTCAGCGCCGTCACGAATGGACCATCGACCGGCTCCGCCAGAGCGGCCAACTCCTTAGCGGTCTGGATCGCGGGAGAAAACGCCATTAAGAACTCCGGGAACGCAATGACTTGCGCGCCCTTGGTGTGGGCCTCCCGAGTCAAGAAGAGCGCGGCCTTGAGGTTCTCGCTTTTCTCCGTCGATGAGTGGACTTGCGCGATGGCGATGCGAATCATGGGAAAAATGCACTGGAGTAATAGCGTAGTGGACCGATGGAGTATTGGGTCTATCTACCCACCACTCCAGTACTCCATCACTCCAAAGTCTTCATGCGTCCAGCGTTTGCCCTAACTGTTTCTGCTTGGCCTTTTCCAGCACGAGGGCGCCGAGAGCGACGTCGGCGACGCCCTGTCCGGCGTTGTTCTTATAGAACGTGATCTGCTCGGCCTTGGTGCGGCCGTCGTTGTCGCCGGCGAGAATCGCGCCGATCTCGATCAGTTGCTCCCATTTGATGACGCCGCGGTTTACGGGGTCGAAGATATCGGCCTGCTCGTCCTGAACCGCCTGCTGGATCGACACGATGCCGTGGACATGACTGCGCGAGAGCGTGGCGTCGTCGATCTCGCGCCGCTTGGCGGCGGTGAAGCCGCCTTTGACCAGGCCGACGTTGCTGCCGACGATGGTCGTTACATGCTGCCCAGGTTCGAGCCAGTTGCCGTCGAACACCGGCACGCTGGAGTTGGTCGCCGTGAGCACAATGTCGACCCCGCGCACGGCCTCTTGGGGCGTGGCGACCGGCGTGATGTTGAGGTTGGTCACGCGCGCCATCTCATCGGCGAATCGATTGCGGTTCTCCGGATTGCGGCTATAGACTTTGACGTTCTTGAGCTTGCGCACCTGCATCATCGCCAGCAGATGGTTTTTCGCCTGACCGGCGGCGCCGAAGATGCCGATGCTCGACGCGTCGGGCCGGGCGAGCAGGTCGGTGCCGACCGCGCTGGTGGCCGCGGTGCGCAGACCCGTGACGGCGATATTATCGGGGAGTTCGGCGCAGGTGATCTCGCCGATGACGATGCCCTTGAGTTCTCCCTCGGCGGAATCGTAAAGCACGATGACCGGATGATTGAGGCGCGAGTAGACCTGTTCTTCGGCCATCGGTTTCACCCACTCGCAGTGAGTCATCAGTCCCGTGGCCTGCGCTGCCGGCACGCCGCCCTGGTGCACGCTGACGCGCACTCCAGAGGGAATGTGAATGCGCCGGCGCGGCGCATTGAGCTGCGGGTTCTCGCCCCATTCGCGAAATCCCAAACGGACCGCTTCGACCGCCTCTGCCATGGTGACGATGCCGCGGATTTCCTGCGGGCTTACGAGTAACGGTTGCATGGTGTTTCCCTCGGCGTGCCTTTCCCCTACAGCGTCGCCGCGACCTGCGGGCGGGCGATCAGCGCTTCGCCCCAGCGCTTCAGGTTGGGGTAAGTGCCGTCGATGACGGTGCCGTAGCGCTCGCGCCTGGTGTAGAAGGGAATGAACGTGATATCGGCCAAAGAGTAGTTGCCGACGAGATAGTCTTTGCCCGCCATCTCCTTGTCGAGAGCTTGCAGGTTTTGTCTCATCCGTTCCCTGGCCTTTTCCGGCGCTCTGTTATGGGCGATGTCGGACGCGGCCGGGTGGACCCGGGTGTTCAAGAAATCGATCCAGATCCTGACCTTGGCTCGCTCAAGAAGGTCGGCGGGCATGAGTTGAACCCGGGGAAATTTTTCATCGAGATACTCGTTGATCACCGCGGATTCGTACAGCACGCCGTCGCCGTCGATCAGCACGGGAACCTTGCCGTAGGGATTTTGCTTCAATAAATCGTCCGGTTTGTTCTTGAGATCGATCTCGATGAGATCGTAGGGAATCTTCTTTTCGGAGAGGACAATCCTTGTCCTGTGGGCGTAGGGTCAAGTGTGGCAGGAGTAGAGTTTCATCCCGATAGCCTCCTTGGATTGTGCTTAATTACCACCCTGGCGCAAGATAGGCAATGTCGGCGCGTTGCATAAGGGTTCAAATCGTTCAAAACGTTCAAGCCGTTCAAGACGTCTTGAACGGAGCCGCGCCCTTCGGTACGGCGGCGTGGACGCCGCCTACTCAGGGCGTCCGGTTCCCCCGAGTAGCGCAAGGCGCGTATCGAGGGGAGGCCGAAGCGAGGGGTTGAACGGAGCGCCCCTCGATACAGCCCCGCGAGCTTACTCGCGGGAGACGGCTACTTGACACCGGTCATCCTGAGTAGCGCGAAGCGCGTATCGAAGGATTGTCCGATTTGAACGGCTGTTTTCACCGTCGGGTGTCGAGTCGATCCTGGAGCGCGTCGCCGACAAGGTTGAGCGCGATGACGGTGATCATGATGGCGAGCCCGGGATAGGTTGTCAGATGGGGCGCCACGAGGAGGAATTGTCTTCCTTCATTCAGCATGGAGCCCCAGGAAGGTGTCGGCGGCTCCACGCCGAGGCCCAAGAAGCTCAGGCTACCCTCGGCGACGATCGCCGCTGCCAAGCCGAAGGTTGCCTGGATAACGAGCGGCGGCAGCAGGTTCGGCAGCAGATGGCGCAGGATAACCCTGCCGGGCGCGCAACCGAGCGCCCGGGCGGCATGCACGAACTCGCGTTCGCGCAGCGCCAGGATTTCGCCGCGCACCAGGCGCGCGTAGCCGGTCCAGCCGATCAAGCAAAGGGCCAGGATTACATGATCGAGTCCCGGACCTAGCACAGCCGTGAAAGCAATGGCGAGAAGAATCCCCGGAAAGGCGAGCAGAATATCGACCAGGCGCATGAGCAGTTGGTCGAGCCAGCCGCCGAAATAGCCGGCCAGCGCCCCTAGGGCGAAGCCGATCGAAAGAGACAGCGCGACGGTGGCAACGCCGACGAGCAGCGAGACGCGGCTGCCATAGATCGTCCGGCTCAAAATATCCCGCCCGAGTTTGTCCGTCCCCAGGGGATGACCTTGGGTGGAGGTGAGCAGATCTTGGCCGAGGTTTTGGCGCGTGGGATCGTGGGGCGCCAGCGCCGGCGCGAAGAGCGCGGATGACGCGAGCAAAAACAGAATGAGAATGCCTGCGTGCAGACCGCGCTTACTTGCCATAGTGGATTCTCGGGTCGGCGAGCCGGTAAAAAATATCGGTGAGAAAATTTACCAGCAGATAGGTTGTCGCGATCACCAGCACGCAGCCTTGAACCAGGGGATAATCCCGCGCCTGGATCGCCTGCACGGTCAATCTGCCGATGCCGGGCCAACTGAAGACCGTTTCGGTGATGATCGACCCGGCGAGCAGACTGCCGAACTGAAGGCTCACAATCGTGATAACCGGCAGCAGGGCGTTGCGCAGCGTGTGCTTTAACCAGACGCGCGTTTCGCTCAAGCCCTTGGCCCGGGCGGTGCGCACGTAATCTTCGCGGATCGCTTGCAGCAGACCGGCGCGCAGAATCCGCGTGAGTATAGCCGCCATGCCGAGGCCGAGGGTCAGCGACGGCAGCACCAGATGGCCGAGGCCGCCGCGGCCGGAGACCGGGGTCCAGCCGAGTTGAATCGCACACACGATCATGAGCATCGGGCCGAGCCAGAAATTGGGCAGAGAAAGGCCGAGGAGCGAAAACAGCAGGGCAGCGCGGTCGATCAAGGAGGCTCTGTGACGCGCCGCCAGAGCGGCCAGGGTAAATGACAGCAGCAACGCCACGGCCATGGCACAGAAGGTCAGTTGGAAGGTTGCCGGAAAGCGCGCTCGAATGAGGGCCGAAACGCTCGCCTGCTCGGAGAGCGAACGTCCGAGATCCGCTCTCACGAGTCCCGCTAGAAAACTCCGGTACTGAGCGAGCAGGGGACGATCGAGGCCGAGGCTCCGGCGCAGCTCTTCCTTGTCAGCGGCGCTGGCGGTTTCGCCGAGCATGACCTCGATGGGGTCGCCGGGAACCAAATGGATCAAGAAAAAAACCAGCGTCAAAGCGCCGAACAGGGTCGGTAAAAGCAACAGCAGGCGTTGAAAAAAATAACGCTTCACGGGGTGGGTGGGCCGGAGACGAGCGAGACCTTTTTGAATGAAGTGAAATCGCCGTCGGGATAGGGGACGAATCCCCGGACATAGGGCGCCTGAACGACGACGTTCTTCCACCACCAGAGCGGGATGTAGGGAAGATCCTCGGCGAGGAGATTTTGCACCCGGCCGTAGATGATTTTTCGCTGCGTCGGATCGACCGTGGCCCGGCCGGCTTCCAGCAGGCGGTCGATTTCGGGATTGCGGTAGAGTCCGCGGTTGTCGCCGTTGGGCGGCACACTGTCGGAGTGGAAGAGCTGAAAATAGATGTCCGGGTCGACGATGCCGACCCATGAGAGGGAGAAGAGATGGAAGTTGCCATTCTTTACGTCGTTGTAAAAAGTGCCCCATTCATAGCTGCGGATTTCGAGCTCGATGTCGACCTGCGCCAGTTGTTCCTTGAACGCCTCGGCGATTCTGCGGCGCAGGTCGATGTTGGTAGTTTTATATGATACTCGAAAGCGCGGTCGCGGCCCGTCGCCGTCCGGATCGGGATAGCCGGCTTCGTCCAATAGCCGTTTGGCCTTTTGCGGATCGTAACGCCACTGGGGCACGGTTTCGTCGAAGGCCCAATTGAGCGGCGAGAGCAGGCCGCTGGCGGGCGTGACATTGTCTTTCAAAACACGGCGAATGATGCTGTCGCGATCGATGGCAAGCGCGAGGGCCTGCCGCACCTTGCGCTGGCGCAAGATCGGATGAGTCAGATTGATACCAATGTATTGAGAGGTTGTGCCCTGATGGGCGGCGACGGAAGCCTGGGTGTTCCGTTCCAGCCAGGGCAGCACGTCCGGCTCGATATCGTTTTGCATGAAGCCGATGGCGCCCTTCTTGAATTCGAGCACCCGAACCAGCGCGTCGGGAACAACCTTGAAAGTTAAACCGGCAAGGGAGGGTTTTCCTTCCCAATAAAACGGATTGGCCTTGAGCGTTACCTTTTCACCCGAGTCGATGGATTCCAGCATGAACGGGCCGGAGCCGGGCGGCGGCTTCGCGCTTGACTCGGCTCCCGGCGAGCCCACCGGCACGATACCGATGGTAAATTGTTCGAGAAACGGCGCGTGCGGCGCCGACAAGCGAAAGCGCACACGATGAGGTCCAAGCACGTCGATGCCGTCGAGGGGTTTCAGCGGGGCCCTTTTCGGTGAACGGTTCTTAGGATCCAGAATGCTCTCGTAGGTGTAGCGCACGTCTTCCGCCGTGAGCGGTTTGCCGTCGTGGAATTTTGCGCTGCGCCGCAGGTCGAACAGGTAGGTTCGGTCGTCCGGCGCCGTCCAGCGCTCAGCCAGCTCGGTTTGCAGGCGCATGCGCTCGTCGGCGCGCAACAATGAGTTGTAGATCAAACCGCCGATGCGTACCCCGTTGGCGTCGGTGGAGTAGCGCGGATCGAGCTGGAGCGGATTGCTTTCGATGCCGACGACAAGATAGTCGGAAGGTGGCTCCGGCTCGGGCGAGAAGCGGCAACCGGCAAGAAGAAAGGAGACCGCGAGGAAAAAATAGATGATCCCGTGTCTGTTAAACAATGCGAGTCCCGGCGAGAAAATTAAACCGACGATCAGATTGTATCACTCCTGCCGAGGAAGGCCCAACGATCAGCGCCACCGGTGCGGGAATGTGGCGGACGCTGCGTGCTTTGGTTCGGCTCCCCGCTTGCTACTGCTCGCGCCGGTTTTGTCTACCGATCCGGTGGAGCACTCGCTTCAAGGCCACGCGCGCCCGCGTTAGAGGAGTAATCTTGCCGCCCTCGAGCCGAACTCTGAGTTCGACATAGAACTTCGACAGTGATCCCAGCGTCAATTTGAAGAGGTCATCCCGCCCCGCGGTGTCACCGCGACAGATATGGTGGTGGCAGCCAATGGCAACGGCTTGAACCGGCACGAGCAACTGGATCTTCGAAAGATCATCCAAATCCAAGTTTTTCTCCGCCGACTCAATCTGCATCGCCGCCGCGCGTACCTCGTGCCTGTCGCGTGCATATTCCTCGTAGCGCATGGCTATGAGCTTTTCCCAGTCTCGAAGATGGTTCGCTTCGACACCCAAGGTCTTTAGGTGATTCACGTATGCCTTCGGGACCAACTTGTTCAGACCGGCGAGATAACCCCGGGACTCTCCCACGACACGGAGATCGGGGGCCTCGAGCAGAAGCATGATCAGCACGACAAACGCAACGACCAGCTCATTGAAAATCCTGTCCTGTTCGACTTGACTCAACCCCTCGAACCCTGCCAACCGGCGGAACTGTTTTTCGCCAAACAGTTGAAATGCCGCGCCCGCCGCAGTCTGCGCCAGACCCGCTGCTGTTGCTTCAGCCATCTGTTCGAGCGATTCAAGCGCGGGCCTATCTTTTGTCATGGTATTTTGGGGTAAGGGATCGGCAATGGCATTACCCATTGGAATCCCGGAATCCGGAATCAACACGTCAGCGTTAGGCCAGAATCAGTCGACCCGTACGAAAATCAACCGTCAATCTCTCACCACGGAAGAAATCTAAACCGAGAAGACCGTCAACCCCGGCGCTCGGCGGCAAGGTGTGACACGACACTTGACCAGGATCGAAGGGAAAACTCATAGCACGATCGCCGTGTCTTTGGGCATCTTCCCCGTATACAACATGGCAAACCTTTTGGGGCGCAACTCTATCGCCTTGCGGTAGACCTCATCTCGATCTTTACTATGCCAGCGCACCTTGCCGCTTTGCACCTCTAAAGCGTCATTTGTCTGCGGGTCTTCGACCAAAACCCACTCCGATTTGAATTGAGCTTCGATTTGCGCAACAGCCATCACTTCATCCATGGCTTCGTCCTCCGATCCGATTATACCATCCGGCAACGACTAGACAACGCCATCGAAGACGCAGTCGGCGTGAGAGTTCGCGATCTGCCGATCACGGCGGAGAAGGTTTATGCGGCAATGCGGAGGAAAAAAGATTAGCCGCAAAGGATCAAAGATTATAGGATGACGGCAAGGGCGAGCAGACCCAAAGAATTTTTGCGAGACTATAACCGAAAGACTCCATCATGCTCCCTTACTTTCTCGGCTACCTTAACTGCAACAGTCAGCCCTTTTAGTGCCTCAGCAACCCCTTGATGTTCGATCTGCATCGAGTCAACGGTTTGCTTGAAGTCGGTCACAGCTCCTCTAACATGGATCACGTTTCCCAGTTTGAGATTTCCTTCTGTGAGTTCAATTACGCCCACACTCACACGGGGATAATAGTGACTGATTTGACCGATTAACTGTTCTTCACATTGCGAAAAACTTCCCTCTCGGATCGATTCCCTTATCGCAAACATCCACGTCGTCAGTATTTCCACTTCAGCTTCATTTAATATTTTTTCAGGATCGATTGAGGTAGCTCGCCTGGCCATTTCGAATATTTCACTACGTCGCTTACCCAGCATCCATCCCAGCTTGAGAGCGCAAGATCTCATTGCAACGGCCCGATAAGAAACGTGCCGACTTTTGTCTAGGGCTTTCTCGGCCCGCCATTCAAAACTAGCTACGATTGCGATGACGGCCTCAAATTGAAACATGCCGAATGAGAAAAGGTTCCTGAATGAGAAAAGGTTCCTGACACCTTTTCCCGGCGGCCAGTCAGAGGGCACCGACCCGCCGACATCCATATTGCTCCGCTTCAACCACCTCGAGCCGGAAGTCTTGGTGCTGCATTCGAAGCGACCCGAACGTCGCGTCCATTGTGACAGCGCGGGCACTACGACCGCTCGCCGAGCGAAACACGACCGTAAACCTCTTCCCGGCTGTGTCAACACACACACCAGCGGCGCGACGATCGAGTGTTCCGCGCCGGCCGGCGAGCCAGTCAAGCTTGGATGCACCTCGCTCGATGCCCTCGGGCACAATTGCGGACGAATCGGCGACCGCGGGGAGGTCCGTATACCCCTGCTGGGCAACAAAGTGCTCGGCGCAGCGCACAGCGTACAGTTCCGCGGCGTCACCCGTGGCGCGGGCAGAGCCACAGCGACGCAGTGGATTGGTGGAATCGGTCTCCGCACGCGTCTGAGCTGAGACCGGGGCTCGGACCGAGGAAGCAAGTGCGATAACGCCGAGGACGAGTATGAGCGTGCGCATCACGAGGCTCCGGTTGCAACCTAACGTAATATACTGGTCAGTATATTACGGTTCGCCTTTGCCATGAGTTGAGAGAATACTCCTTAATATTCAGTTAGCTGTCAAACTCTAAGATCCGGTTCGAAAATAGCAACGCTGGTCAGTATATTCCCGATCTACCTTACCGATATTCTTCCGTTGAACTTACCCCGCCTTCAACTGCTTCATAAACCAATCGGCGATGTACGTGCGGCGGTCGAAGCGTTTTTCGCCGTGGCCGACGCCGTCGACCATCGAGCGGTCGGGGGAGTTGACCGCGTTCTCGTAGAGATTGAGCGCGCCGCGCGGATCCATGACGCGGTCGTCGCGGCTGTAGCCGACGAGCAGGGGACATTCGATCTTCTGGGCGCGGCCGATGAGCGTGAACTCTTTTATTTTTTCCCGCGCTTCTTTGAGGTCCTTGGCGCCCATCAGCCAGCGCAATCGGTCCTGGATCGGCGGATAGTAATCGAAGATGTCGTCGATGAGATTATAGGCGCCGCTCCAAACCGCCACCGCCTTGATGCGCTTCTCGCCGG
>Ga0209726_10006230_pt1 | contig 13968 bp, 8 predicted proteins | sample Subgrocontami54m_FD_187453 | JGI IMG/M metagenome (GOLD analysis project Ga0209726, IMG submission 187453) | Subsurface groundwater microbial communities from S. Glens Falls, New York, USA - GMW46 contaminated, 5.4 m (SPAdes) (version 3) | ecosystem: Environmental > Aquatic > Deep subsurface >... | reverse complement strand
GTGATATACGGCGCGCACCCCGCGCAGTAATTCCTCGCCCTCCGCGGATTTGACCACGTAGCCGCTGGCGCCGGCTTCCAGCATTTGCACGATGAAGTGCCGTTCCAGATGGGTGGACAGCGCAAGTACCTTCACCCCAGGGCAGGCGGCGACGAGTTTGCGCGTGGCGTCGATGCCGTCCATGCCGGGCATGGCGATATCCATCATGACCACATCGGGCTTGAGTTCCTTCGCCAGGCGCAGCGCCTGTGCGCCTCCATCCACGTCGGCCACAATTTCGATGTCCGGCTCGCGTTCGAGCAGTACGCGCAGCGCCATGCGAAATATCGTGTGATCGTCGGCAAGCAGAACCCGTATGCTCTTGTCCCTATTCATCCGTCTCCTCCTTGCGGCCGGGGTGGTCACCGGCGTCGATCGGGTTCACGGCGCGCACCGTACGCGCCCCAATCCGTCGCCATCGCACTTCGGCGCCCTTCTGGCGCGGTGTGCCAACTTCCCCGCTATCCGCGCGCGGCAGCGGATTTCGCGCCGATTCGTCGGATGCGCGCGTGGCCGACGAATCGATGTCAGGATACCGCATCGGCCAATCTTGGCGTGCTGCACGATACAGCATGCGCGCATTTGCGAGCAAAATGCAATTGCTCACGTTCGTCGCTTCTGTTCCGCCGCAATCACCCCTCCGGTCGCTTGAGTATGACGCAATTCCACTCTGACCCGCGTACCCTTCGCGGGCTGCGAATCGATGCTGAATGCGCCGTACGCAAATTCAGCGCGTTCGCGCATGGTGATCAGGCCCAGGCCCGGCCTGTGTTCGGCCTGACTCAGCGCGTTCACATCAAACCCGGCGCCGTCATCCAGAATTGTCAGGATGGAGCGCTCGCTGCCGTGCGTCAGTTCAATCTTGATCGCGCTCGCTTTGGCATGTTTGGCGCAGTTGGTGAGCGCTTCCTGGGCAATGCGAAACAACGCCGACTCGATTGCGGTGTCAAGGCGTCTGGCGGGGTCCGCACAGGATACCTCGACCGCGATGCCGGTGCGGCGCGAGAACTGCTCTGCGTAGCCTTGCAGCGCTTGCAGCAAGCCCGCGTAATCGAGCATGACCGGACGAAGCTCGGCGCAGACTTCGCGGATGCCCGTAATGGTGTCGTCGAGCAACACGCGGGTATCGGCCAGGCGGGCGTCGAGCGCATCGGATAGCTTCGGACCCAGGTCTGCGGCAAGCATGCCGAGATTGAGCGCGACGGCGGACAGGTTCGGACTGGTGCGGTCGTGCAACTCCCGCGCCAGCCGCCGCCGCTCCTCCTCCTGCACCGCGACCACGCGCCGCGACAGTTCCGCCAGGCGCTGCGCATCGGCTAGGCGTCCTTCCTCCAGTTTCTTTCGCTGCACCGCGCTCTTGAACTGGTCCATGGCGTAGGAGATGTTGTCCGCCATGCGCTCGAGCAGGGCGACGGCCTCCTGGTCGAACACATGGCGCTCGCGGCCATGGACAGTGAGCGTCCCGATGGCCTCGCCGTCCTGGCAAAACGGCAAGGAGACCGACGCGGCCAGGCCGTAACGTGCGGCGCGCTCGCGCCAAGGCGCGGTAGCCGGATCGGCGCTGAAATCATTGCAGATGTACACGCGTTTCTCGCGGTAGGCGATCCCGGCGGGCCCGCACCCCGTCGCATCATCGGCTTCGGTGCTCACACAGATCCCGTCGAGATAATCGATTGCGGGCCCGAACGCATTGGCGACGACGATGCGCCGCATTTCGGTATCGGCGAGGCCCACCCAGGCGAGGCTGAAGCCGCCATGCTCTACGCAGGCGCGGCAAATGGCCGCGAATACCTCGTCCGGGCTGTGGCTGCGCACCAGCGCCTCGTTCGTCCCCGAGATCGCGGCATTGAGCTGCGCGAGTTGCCGTATGCGCAGCGCAGCGCTCTCGCGCTCGGTAATGTCCACCCCGAAGGCGATGATCTTGCGTAGCCGCCCATCGGCGTCGCGTTCGTTTGCGGTATTCCACTCCAGGGAAATCCATGCGCCGTTCCTGGTGCGGCACCGCGTCACATAGTTGCGCAGATCCTCCCCGCGGGCGAGGATGCGGGCCGCGGCGTCGAATTGATCGCGGTTTTCGCTCGGAAAGAACAGTTCGAATGCGTTCTGGCCCAGCAGCGCCTCGGGCGAGAACCCCGCAAGCGGGGTCACGGCCTCGTTCACGAACAGAATAGTGCCTTTGCGATCGAGTTCGACCACCAGCGCGGACATGCTCGTTGCCAGCCGGCGGTAGCGCGCCTCGCTTTCGACCAGTGATTCGAGCGCACGCCATCTCTGGTAGTGCAGCTGTCGTTGTTGCAGCGCGTTGCTGATCGCCGGTCCCAGCCGCGCCAACCGGTCCTTGAGCAAGAAGTCGTCGGCGCCCAGTTTCAGGATGGTGACCGCCGTTTCCTCGGTGATGGTGCCGGTCACGATGATGAAAGGGATGGAGAGGCCAAGCTCCTGCAATATGCTCAAGGCGCCGGGAGCGTCGAATTGCGGCAACGTGTAATCCGCGAGGACGATGTCCAGCTCGGGGCCGATATGCGCGCGAAATTCCTCTTCCGTCTCGACCCGGGTCCATAGCGGGTCATAGCCGAAGCGGCGCAGCTCGCGCACGACCAGCTCCGCGTCGCTCGCGGAGTCCTCAAGGATAAGGACGCGCAAGGCTTTCAAGTCACGCTCCGGCGCGGCGCTGGTGCGTAGCATGCCTAGTGCGGAGCGGGCGGGCGATCAAGCAGCAGCCAGTACATGCCGATCGTGCGCATCGCGTCCTTGAACTGGTCGAAATCCAGCAGCCCATCGGCTTATCCTGCAAGAGGAGGATCTCAACCGCGTTGCTCGGCATGATCCTTCGCCTCCTGCAAGGTGAAATAGAAGGTAGCGCCCTCGTTCTTCACCGCTTGCGCCCAGACGCGTCCGCCGTGGCGGGCAATGATGCGCTGCACGATGGCCAGTCCCACCCCGGTGCCCCCGTACTCCTCGGCGCGGTGCAGGCGCTGAAATACCCCGAACAGCTTGTGCGCGTAGCGCATGTCGAATCCCACGCCGTTATCCTGCACGAAATACACTGGAACGCCGTCCTCGGACTTGGCATCGATGCGGATCACAGCCCGCTCCCTGCTTCCGGTGTACTTGAGCGCATTCTCTATGAGGTTGGCCCATACCTGCTTGAGCAAGCGCGGGTCGGCTTCGGCTGCGGGAAGCGCGCCGACGATGACCTCGATCTGCCTGTTGTTTCGCTCTTTTTCCAAATCCCGTAGCACGACGCGCACCAGTTCCTCGTGTTGCACCAGCTCTTTCTTGAGCGGCTGCTGGTTCAAGCGCGAGAATGCCAGCAGGTCGTCGATCAAGTGCCCCATCTGCAGCGCGTTGTCGCGGATCATCTGCAGGCAATGGCTCGCGTCCTCTTCCATGTGCGACGCGTATCTTTCCAGCAGGATGCGCGAGAACGCATCCATGCCGCGCAGCGGCGCGCGCAGGTCGTGCGACACCGAATAGGCGAAGGCTTCGAGTTCCTTGATCGCAGAGCCCATGCGCGTGCGCGCTGCCTGCAGTTCCTCGGCCATATGGTCGAAGCGCTCTCCCAGTTCGCCAAATTCATTGCCCGTCCTCATATTCACGCGGTGCTCGAGGTCGCCCGAGGCGATGCGATCGGTGGCCAACTGCAAGAGCTTGATCGGGGCGAGCACCAATTTGCGAAAGATCACCTGGTAGGTGACCAAGATTGCCAAAATGGCCAGGCACAGGAGCACCGAGGTAAACAGTACATTCTGTCTGGCTGCCCGAACCTCGGTCGTTTGCATTTCTCCGAGCCGCAGCGCCATCAGGCTCACATCGCCGAGAACGACGTGCAAGGCACTCGCGATCCGTGCGGAAACGAGGCGGGCATCCACGTTGCTCGATGGCCTGGACTGTTGCGACGCGAAGCTTGCCAATAAGTGTTGGAACAGTTGGTCGGCGTCTTCGACATTCTTCTCGATCGCCCGCATCAGCGCAATTTCGTCGGGAAAAGCGGTCCGCATGGGCGTGAGAGAGTGCGCAAATTCGCGCATCCCGGCCTGCCATTGCTGTATCTGGCGTTCGGTGCGCTCGGTGGTGACCTCGACGGCAATATTGCGCATGCGCACAACGGTGCGGATCAGCTCCTGCGCCTGCGTCAAGTCGTTCAGCGACCGCGCCACGCTGAGGTGATTGAGCAGCAAGACGCTTGCTAGAGCGACCAGCAAGGCGAGTGCAAGCCCGAGAAACAGCCATTGTTGCTTGGCGAGGGTCATGGAAGCAGAATCGACACCGCGTCGGGCCGCGCGCTTCGCAGCGGCCGGGCGTCGATGAATTCGAGAAAATTCGGCAATGGTGCGCGCGTCGTTCTCTCGGACAAAGCCCAGCGCGCCTGGTCCTCCAGTCCGCCAAGCAGTCCCTGGTCCAGCGAAAACATGTACGCGTCCGGCTCCCAGGCATTGCCCAATAGCGCCGGGTCTTGCTTGGTCGCTTCCACAATCGCGTGTTTGGCCTCCTCGGGGTATTTGCGCACGAAGTCGAGCGCGTTGCCGAGCGCCAGGATAAATTTTCGCGCCACAGCGGGACGCGCAGCGGCAAACTCGGGCCGCGCCAGGAGACCGAAGCGCATTTGATAGGTCAAGGGCTCGTTGAATACGACAGCCTGCGCGCCCAGCCGCGCGATCAGGCGCGAGCTGTAGGGAGGCCAGGTCGCCACTGCGTCTACGTTGCCGTCCAACAAGGCGCGTTCGATCTGCTCTTGAGGGAGGAGAACACGGGCGACGCGATCGCTTTCGATGCCTTGAAATTCGAGATACCGGACCGTGAAATAATCCGGGGCGGTATTTGCAACCAAGCCGATGCGTTTGCCGGCGAGGTCGGCCGCTCGTGAAATGCCGCGATCGCGCCGGGCGACGATCGAAATGGCGTTGCGCGAGCGGTACACGGTGGCGAGGAGGCGGACGTTTTTCTTGTCGAGCACGGCCAGAACGAAAGGTGTTTCGGAGGTCATGGTAAGGTCCGCTTGCCCTTTGTCCAGCGCGTCGATCGCAGCCACCGATGTAGCGGTCGGCGTAAGTGTGACTTCCAGGCCCTGGTCGGCGAAATAGCCCTTTGCGGCGGCCAAGGGGACCAGCGCGCCCGGTAGTCCAGGGAGCAGCGCGACCGTGACCGATCGGCTCTTGGGCGCCGCCGGTGGCTCGGCGTCGCGCGAACAGCCCGCAAGGACAGCGGCGAGCGCGGCAAGCATGCCACACGCCAGCAGGCATTGAGAAAAGCGGGACCGACCCAAGCGAAATACCGGCCGCACCACATGGTTATTCATGCGACCTGGGGAAACTCTGAAAAAGGGGCCCATGGCCCCCTTTTCCAATCCCCCCATGTCAGTGAAAAACCTCGATCGAGAAACCATCGCTCGAGGTTTTTCAGAGGATACCTAGCGGTTGCATGCACATGCTTGCTCCTGCCTGACATGGATGGGTGACAAAGAGCGCCTGGTGCCGCGCGCCCCGTGGACTTAAACCGGCATTTTACTATGCCTTCAGCGCAGGCGGACATGCTTGGCGCGCGGCCGCGATCCGGCCAATGCGGCGCGCCTACCGCGCAACCCGCGCCTGCCATCTACGGCGCGCGCGGTTCGATACAGTGAATTGCCCACTCCACATGAAGCCTTGCGCTAGCCGGGAACTGGGGCTTCGCCCCAGTGTTCTTTACTCCTGTCCAAAATAACCTTGCGCATCCGCTTCGGCAGCAACAGACCGTAGCGACGGAACGCCGACCATGAAAGAAAACTCGGGTTACGACCAGGACAAGCGGCAAAAGGTGTTCATGCCGTTTCATCCTGCATAGACCCGACCCCGGACCGCATAGGCGAAAGGCTCTGGTGCGTAAGCATACCTTCGTAGTCATACAGACGTTCGCAGCCGCTAGCCTCATGCTGGCCAGCGCCGCGGCGTTGGCGCAGGCGCCGTCATTCGAGCAAATCGTCAAACTGGCCCTGGCGACTCATCCGGCGATCCTGTCCAAGCAATCATCCTCATTGGCGGCCAAGGCAGATGTGGAAGGAGCCGATTGGCAGCGCTATCCAACGCCCAGCGTCGAGTTCAACAACGATAATCGAAGCACACGCTCTACGCTGTTTCGCCTGCAGCAACCCCTGTGGGCCGGCGGCCGCATCACCGCCGGAATCGATGCGGCCCAGTCTCGATTTCAATCCGCCGAGACCGCGATCAGCGAAACGAAACAGGAAGTCGTGCTGAGGGTCATTTCCGCCTATGTTGAGGCGCTGCGCCAGCGGGGCCGCGAGGAGACGATTGCGCGCGGAGTCGAGCAGCACGAAAGGCTGCTCGGCCTGATTACCCGGCGCGTCGAGCATGAGGCGAGTCCCCGCGTCGATCAGGACCTCGCGCAGTCGCGGCTATACCAGGCCAACAATGATCTTTCGACGGTGAGACAAGCCCTTGCCAACGCGCTCACCCAGTTGTCGCAGCTCGCGGGGAAGCGCATAGACGCGGTGGCCGCGGTTGATGTCGACGCATTGGCGGGCCCGAACAGCATGGCGACCGCGCTCGAACAGGCCATCGCTTTCTCGCCCACATTGCGGCGGCTCGCCTTCGAAGACGAGGCGGCAAAGGCCGAAATCGAAGCGAGCAAGGCGATCTACCAGCCGCGCGTCTCCGCGCGCTACGAACATGCATCCGCATCCGCGCCGATCAATGGCATACCGGGCTTTACCACCAACCGCGTGCTGCTGGTGGTCGAGGCGCAGACCGGCGCGGGCCTGTCGTCCATGTCGGGTGTTGACGCGGCAATTGCGAAGCGGGAAGCGACGCGGCTGCAACGCGAGACCGCGCTGCGCGATCTGCGCGAGCGCGTCTCCGTAGACTGGGATGACCTGATCGCCTCGCGCAAGCGCCTTGAAAATTCCGTGCTCGCGAGCACGAGTTCAAAGGAAGTCTATGAATCCTATGCGCGTCAATACACCGCCGGGCGCAAGACCTGGCTCGACGTGCTCAACACGGTGCGCGAGTCCACTCAGTCTGACGTGGCAGCCGTGGATGCGCGCGCGCAGGTGACAGGCGCGAAACTGCGCCTGCAGCTTGAAACCGGAAACTTGTAGGGGCTCGTTCAATGAAGATCAAGACTCTAGCGACTGTTGTCGTGCAATCGGCCAGGCTCACCGGACAAGCGCCGCAACGCGAGCGCATGGATCAAATCGAGCTGGCCATGAGTCAGGAGAGCGAAACGGCACCCGCGTCACGCCTTGTCCAAATGGCGTGGAACGCGGCTGCGCTGGAGGGCGAACCATCGGCCCTTTGCGTCCCGCGCCCCAACGATTGCCCGTTCATTGGCTGGCACCTTCGTCAAGGCTGGTTCGTGGTGGCTTCGCAAAACGCCGACGGTAGCTGGCTCGCGCAAAACGCCGACGGCTCGACCCAGCGCATCGACAGCATCGATGACGTCGAATGCGTTTCGCTTCCGGCCAAGAAGGAGGGCGAGGCCAGCGTTCCCAAGGCCTCGCATCTGATTTGGAGGGCTTTCTGGCGACGCAAGGGGATTTTCGCCGAAGCCCTGCTCGCCACTTTTCTCGTCAACTTGCTCGCGCTGGTCACTTCGGTATACAGCATGCAGGTCTACGATCGGGTCATCCCGAATCAAGGATTTCAGACCCTCTGGGTCCTATCCACCGGCGTCGTGTTCGCGTTGTTGCTGGAACACCTGCTCAAACACGTGCGCAGCCATGCGATCGAGAAAACGGCAACGCGCATCGACGCTGAGCTGTCGGAGTGGTTTTTCGAGCGTGCGCTCGGCATCCGGCTTGAATGTCGTCCGCCGTCGATCGGAACGCTGGCCTCTCAAATAAAGGGATTTGAACTGGTACGCGGCGTCATGAGCGCAGGTTCGGTTTTCATGCTTGCGGACGTTCCGTTTGCGCTGTTCTTTATCGCGGTCATCTGGGCGGTGGGCGGGTGGATGGCGATAGTGCCCGTCGTGCTGCTTCCGATTTCGCTGGCCACCGGCCTCATGTTTCAGCGCCAGATCGTCCGGCATACAAGAGAAAACCAGGGGCAAAGCAATCGCAAGGCGGGATTGCTGGTCGAATCGATCGATGGCGCCGAATCGCTGAAAGCCAACAGCGCCGAGTGGAAGTTACAGGCGCGCTGGAGCCGGCTGGTGGATGAGGCCGGAGAATCCGATTACCAGATCAAACAGTACTCCTCGGTGTCCCAGAACGTGACGGTATCGCTGCAACAGATCGGCTACGTCGGGCTGGTCGCGCTCGGCGCCTATCTGGTCACCGAGAACCATCTGACCATGGGAGCGCTGATTGCGTGCACCATCATCAACGGCCGCGCCTTGTCGCCGATCGCCCAGCTGCCGGGACTCATGGTGCAGTATGCGCATGCGCACGCTGCGGTCGATGGGCTGGACAAACTCATTTCGCTGCCGAACGAGATCGACGATCGCGTGCAGGCGCTGACCCCGCAAGCATTGGAAGGCGGCATCCGCTTCGAGGAGGCGCGCTTCGCCTACGGCAGGAAGGCGGATACGGTGCTCGACATCGGCAGGCTCGAAATCAGGCCGGGCGAGAAGGTCGGAATCATCGGCGCCATCGGTTCCGGCAAGAGCACACTGCTAAAAGTGGCCTCCGGCCTGTATCGTCCCGCGCAGGGCAAGGTCTTCCTCGGGGGCATCGACATGGCGGCGATTGCGCCGAACTTCGTGCGCGAGGCCGTTGCCTACCTGCCCCAGGAAATGCGCCTGATCAGCGGCACCTTGCGCGACAACCTGCTCCAGGGCCTGCCCGATCCCGGAGACGAAGCCCTGCTGCAGGCTGCGCGCGCGACCGGGCTCATCGCGCTCGTTTCCAATCATCCGAAAGGACTGGCGCTGCCGATCACCGAAGGCGGGCGCGGCATTTCGGGCGGACAGAAACAGCTCGTCGGCCTGACGCGGATGCTCCTCGCCAAACCCAGCGTCATGTTGCTCGACGAGCCGACGGCATCCATGGATGCCGCCGCGGAAGCCAAAGTCGTGACTACGCTCAAGGCGAGGGCAGCCAATGGTGCGACCCTGCTGGTGGCCACGCATAAGAGCGCTTTGCTTCCGATCGTCGACCGACTGCTGGTCATGCAGGGCGGGCGCGTCGCAATCGACGGTCCACGCGATCTTGTTCTCGCCAAGCTCGCGGGCAGTCAATCCGCTTCCGTAACCCCCCTTCACAAGGACGCCGACGCGTCAGCATCGGCCTGATATACCATGAGCAAGACTAAAGACGACTCCCGTCCATATACGGGACGCATACTGATCTTTTCCAGCGCAGCCGCCATCGCCGGCTCCATTCTTTGGGCGCGCTGGGCCGATGTCGACCAGATTACGCGCGCCGCCGGGCAGGTCATCGCCAGTTCGCGCAACCAGGTGATCCAGGAATTGGATGGCGGCATTGTCGAGGAAATTCTGGTCAAGGAAGGCGCGCTGGTAAAGCAAGGACAAACCCTGGTCCGATTTGACAAGACTAAAGCGGAGGCAGGCTACCTCGAAAGCCGCGCCAGAGCCGCAGCGCTAAAGGCCGCAGCAGCGCGCCTCAGGGCGGAAATCGAGGGTGGCGAACCGCAGTTTCCGCCGGAACTCGCGCAATACCCCTCGATTCGCTCCAACCAGGAAATGCTGTTCAAGACGCGGCAGACCGCGCTGCATGAGGAAGCGGCATCGCTGCGCAAATCACTCGAATTGGTACAGACCGAGCTCAATATCAATCTCCCCCTGTTGCAGCGCGGCGACGTGAGCAAGGCCGAAGTGCTCAAGCTGCAGCGCCAGGTGGCTGAGATTCAGGCCACGATCAGCAACAAGATCAACAAGTACCGGCAGGATGCGCAGACGGATCGGTCCAAGGCGCTCGAGGAATTGGCTGGCCTCGAGCAAATCGTGGCGCAGCGCAAGGATCAGCTTGCGCGTACGGTTGTTATCGCGCCGATGGACGGCATCGTGCGCAACGTGCGCATCACCACGCGTGGCGGCGTTGCGCGGCCCGGGGAAGAAATCATGCAGATCGTGCCGATCGAGGACGATCTGGTGATCGAGGCCAAGGTCAAGCCGGCCGATATTGCTTTCGTCAAGCCCGGATTGCCCGCCACGATCAAGCTCGACGCCTACGACTACACCATTTATGGTTCGCTGCAAGGCGCCGTGACTTACATCAGCGCGGATACGCTCAATGACGAATCCCGCAATGTCAATGAGCCCGCCTACTACCGCGTGCAGGTCAAGACCCGCGCGAGCGACATCACGCCACACACCGCCAAACGCATCGAAATCTCACCGGGCATGACCGCCACCGTCGAAATCATTACCGGCAGCAGCACCGTCTGGAAATACCTGACCAAGCCGATCACGAAGACGTTGACTGAATCGCTCGCGGAACGCTGATTCCACGGCGAGTTGGCGCGCGCGCGATCGCCATGGTTGCCGACGTACTGCGCACTGCTGCGACCAAGGGTTTTCCTCCAACGCAAAGCGCGGGTTTGGCAGTACGCATGAATGCGGTCAATTTAGTACTGACTTGTTCTATGCCAGTCATTAGATTACAGCCTTGAGAACGCAAACGCTCAACGCGAAGCGAGTAACGCATTGATGCGCAGCGCATGCACACGCCGACAAGCGGGAGGAAATGCCGTGAATTTTGGATACTGCAAAATCAGCCGATCAGCAAGGCGCGCGGGAGCGGGATTCACCTTGCTCGAACTGCTGGTGGTGATGGTCATCATCGGGCTTTTGGCCGGTTACGTGGGGCCGAAATACTTTGCGCAGGTGGGCAAGTCGCAGGTGAAGACGGCGCGCGCCCAGATCGACGCGCTGGAGAAGGCGCTCGACCAATATCGCCTGGATACCGGCAACTACCCGGCGATGGAGCAAGGACTGGCCGCGCTGGTGAGCCGGCCGTCAAATGAGTCCAAATGGGATGGCCCGTATCTCAAGAAGAGCGTTCCCGCCGATCCCTGGGGAAACGCCTACGTCTACAAAAGACCCGGTGAGCATGGCGAATTCGATCTTCTGTCGCTCGGCAAGGACGGCCAACCCGGCGGGACGGGCGAGGCGGGCGACATTACCAACTGGTAGGCGCTGCGGGACGAACGATGAAATTCGAAATCAAGGCGGTGCGCGCCTCCGATAGCGTAGTCGCACTCACGTTCGATGCGGTGGACGAGCGCGACGCCAAGGCACAGGCAGGTGCGCAAGGCTATGCGGTGCTCACGGTCAAGGCGAAGCAGTCCTGGCGCGATTGGGCGCGCTCGCGCCGCAGCCAGTTTCCGCTGCTGCTGTTCAGCCAGGAGTTGCTCGCACTGATGAACGCCGGGCTGAACGTGGTCGACGGCATCGGCACGCTGGCGCAGAAAGAGGCGCGGCCGGAGTCGAGAAAAATACTGCAGCAGATCGTTGCCCACCTGCATGAAGGGCGATCGCTATCCTACGCGCTGCAGAGCTTTCCGGCGGTATTTCCGCCGCTGTATGTCTCTACCGTGCGCGCGAGCGAGCGCACGGGCGATCTGGGCGAGGCGTTGACGCGCTACATCGCCTACCAGACACAGGTCGACGTCGTGCGCAAGAAGGTGGTCAGTGCCGCGATCTATCCGCTGCTGCTCATCGGCGCGGGCGGCCTGGTCACGATCTTCCTGATGGCTTACGTGGTGCCGCGTTTCAGCCGCATCTATGAAGATATCGGCACCAACCTGCCGCTCCTGTCGCGCTTGTTGCTGCAATGGGGGAAGCTCCTGCAATCCAATGGCGCGCTAGTCCTAGTGCTGCTGTTCTTGGCCGCAGCGGCATTGTTGTATCTCGTTACCCTGCCCGCGACGCGACGCTGGCTGATGCAGCGCCTGTGGCAATTGCCCGCCGCGGGCGAGCGCATGCGCATCTATCAGCTGGCGCGCTTTTACCGGACCCTGGGCATGCTGCTGCGGGGCGGCACGCCCATCGGGCTGGCGCTGAATATGGTGTCCGAACTGCTGCAACCGGAGCTGCGCGAGCATCTGCGGGGCGCCGCAAGACAGATCACAGAGGGCAGGTCCATCTCCTACGCGATGGAGACGCATCGGCTGACGACGCCGGTGTCCTTGCGCATGCTGCAGGTGGGCGAGCGCACGGGCGAGATGGGCGACATGATGGAGCGCATTGCCGGGTTCTATGACGAGGAGATGGCGCGCTGGGTGGAATGGTTTACGCGCCTGTTTGAACCTTTGCTGATGGCGCTCATCGGTCTGGTGATCGGGGCGATCGTAGTACTCATGTATATGCCGATCTTCGAATTGGCCGGGAGCCTGCAATGAACATGCGCGCGAGCGATGCCGCTGTGTTGGCCACGGAACCCGCGCAAGCCGAGGCTTTCAGTCTCGCCCAGCTGCGCGAGGCGCGTGCACTCGCGGCGAGCTCGCAGCGCGGCGTGGTCGAAGTGCTCGAGGAGCGCAGCCAGCTGGATGCGGAGGCGTTTACGCGCACCTTGGCGCAGACGCTGGGCTATGGCGCGCTCGCGATGGCGGACCTGCACGCGCTCGATGCCGCTTTCGATATCCTGCCTTTTCCGCTGGCGCTCGAGCGCGGCTGCGTCCTGTTTCGCGAGCCCGGCGGGGGTCTGTTGCTTGCGCTAAGCGACCCGCTTAACCGGGATCTGCACGCGTGGGCGCAAATGCGCATCGCCGGGCATTTCACCACTTGCATTGTGCACCGCGCCGATCTTGCGGCCTATCTGAGCCGGCACGAGGAGACATTGCGCGCGATGGACAGCGTGCTGCCCGACGCGGCCAAGGCCGCGAGCGATGGCATACCGGTGGAGGATCTTTCATTTAAGAGCATACACGAGGGCACGAGCCAGATCGTCAAACTCGTGCATTCGACCCTGTACGACGCGTTCAAACTGGAAGCGAGCGACATACATCTGGAGAGCAACGCGGGCGGGCTCACCATCAAATATCGTGTCGACGGCGTCCTCACCACGGCGGGCACGCTCTCGGGCGTCGACGTGGCGGAGCAGGTGATGTCGCGCATCAAGGTGATGTCGGAGCTGGATATTTCCGAGCGCCGCGTGCCGCAGGACGGCCGCTTCAAGATCGGCGTGCGCGGGCGCGAGGTGGACTGCCGCGTCTCGGTCATGCCGAGCATTTTCGGCGAGGATGCCGTGGTCAGGATACTCGACAAGCAGGCGCTCTCCGACCAGATCAAGGGTCTGCGCTTGAACTATCTTGGCTTTGACGAGCGCAACGTGGCCGAAGTGCGGCGCCTTTCAGCCGAACCCTACGGCATGTTGCTCGTGACCGGACCGACGGGCAGCGGCAAGACGACGACCCTATATGCGGCCATCAGCGAAATCAATCATGGCCAGGACAAGATCATCACCATCGAAGATCCGGTCGAATACCAGTTGCCGGGCGTGCTGCAGATTCCGGTAAACGAGAAGAAAGGACTTACCTTCGCGCGCGGCCTGCGCTCGATTCTCCGCCACGATCCGGACAAGATCATGGTGGGGGAAATCCGCGATGCCGAAACGGCGCAGATCGCCGTGCAGTCGGCATTGACCGGCCATCTGGTATTCACCACGGTGCACGCCAACAACGTGTTCGACGTGATCGGACGCTTTGTGCACATGGGCGTGGATCCCTACATGTTCGTATCGGCGCTGAACGGTGTGCTCGCCCAGCGTCTGGTGCGTGTCAATTGCTCGCATTGTTCGGTCGGGGAACGGCCGGCAGCTCAGCTTATCGCGGACTCCGGGCTCAGCGCAGAGCAGGCAGAAGGCTTTGCGTTTCGCGCCGGTCGCGGCTGCGGACATTGCCGCGGAACCGGATTCAAGGGACGGCGCGCCATCGGTGAAATCCTGCGTCTGAACGATGAAATCCGCGAGCTCATCGTCGCGCGCGAGCCGATCCGGCGCCTGCGCGAAGTGGTGGCGAAGCACGGGACGCG
>Ga0209726_10006227_pt1 | contig 13973 bp, 14 predicted proteins | sample Subgrocontami54m_FD_187453 | JGI IMG/M metagenome (GOLD analysis project Ga0209726, IMG submission 187453) | Subsurface groundwater microbial communities from S. Glens Falls, New York, USA - GMW46 contaminated, 5.4 m (SPAdes) (version 3) | ecosystem: Environmental > Aquatic > Deep subsurface >... | reverse complement strand
ACCCCTGAAAACGGAACAGCTTGCCAAGGAGAAGTTGCTGCAATTCCCCGCCGTCATCGGGGGTGTGGTGCCGGTGGTTAACATTGCCGGGGTGAATTCAGGCGACATCAGGCTTGATTCTGACACCCTGGCCAGGATATTTCTGGGAGAAATCAAATACTGGGACGATAACAAGATTAAATCCTTAAATACCAAGCTGAATCTTGCCCATAGTGAAATTACGGTTGTCCATAGATCAGATGGTTCAGGGACGACAGCCGTATTTACAGAATATCTGAACGGAGTCTCTCCCGACTGGAAAAAGAAAGTAGGCGCAGGTACGGCAGTACAGTGGCCTGTCGGTATCGGGGCGAAAGGAAATGAAGGCGTGGCGCAATATACGCGATCGACGCCAAACTCGATTGGCTATGTGGAATTTGCCTATGCCGAACAGAACAAGATGACCTACGCTCTGCTAAAAAACGGCGCCGGCGCCTTTGTAACACCCAGTTTCGATGCTTTTGAGGACGCTGCCGACACGGCCACTTTTGACGCAAAGAATCATTTTTATCTCTGGCTCGTAAATGCCCCGGGTAAAAATTCCTGGCCCATCGCCGGCGCAACCTTTATCCTTTTGGCACAGGAAAAGCCGGATGCCAACAAAAAGGTAATCAAATTCTACGACTGGTCCTTCAAGAATGGCGACAGTAAGGCTAAAGAACTAATCTATGTCCCCTTACCGAAATCCTTAAAGGATAAGATCAGGGCCTATTGGAAGGCAAACGGCCTGCAATAGGAAGGCAAGTATAGACAGCAAGGCAAGCGATGTAATATTTATTCTATCATCCGCCTTGCTGTCTTTTGTCAATGTTTCCATGAATGACAAAGGGAACAAGGTGAATGGCCGTAACGTTTAAAAAAAATCCCGGGGATATCATCTTCTCTTCCATTACCGCCATTGCTGCCTGTATGGTTGTCTTCTTTATTATTGGCATCCTTTTTGTCCTTATTAAAGAATCTTCCCTGGCCAGAGAAAAATTCGGCATTATACAATTTCTTACCACAACAGAATGGAACCCGGTAACAGAAAACTTCGGCGCATTGACAACTATTTACGGAACCTTTGTGACGACGGTTCTGTCGCTTGTCATGGCCATACCGGTGGCCCTGGGCATTGCCATCTTCGTCACGGAAATAGCGCCGAACTTTCTGAAGGGTCCTATCGGCATTGCCATCGAACTATTAGCCGCAATTCCGAGTATCATTTACGGCATGTGGGGGCTGTTTACCCTCTCTCCGCTCATGAGAAATTACATCGAGCCCTTCCTGCAAAAAGCTACCGCCGACGTCCCTTTGATAAACGTCCTCTTCCATGGCACGCCGATGGGGATAGATATTTTGACCGCCAGCATCATTCTGAGCATTATGATCATACCCTTTACGGCCAGCATCGCGAGAGACTCTTTTAATCTTACTCCTGCGCTGGTTAAGGAATCAGCCTATGCGCTGGGGGCCACCAAGTGGGAGGTCGTGAAAAATGTCGTCATTCCCTATTCGAAGCTGGGGGTTTTCGGCGGCATCCTTTTCTCTATGGGGCGCGCTATCGGCGAGACGATGGCGGTCGCTTTCGTCCTGGGCAACAACCATAAGATTTTCACATCCTTCTTCGATACCGCCGCGACCATAACCGTGACTCTGGCCAACGAGTTTACCGAGGCAGACAAGGATGTTTACCTTTCCTCGCTTTTCTATCTGGCCCTGGTGCTTTTTATTATGAGTTTCATTTTCCTGGCCATCGCCAAATTATTTCTCCTGAAGGCAGAGAGGAGGCATTCCCGGTGAAGAGGGAACAAATAAGAAAAATAGAAGGTTTCATCGCTCTCACTCTGAGCACCATTTCCGCCCTGTTGGGATTATTCTGGCTCGTTTTTATTCTGGGAGACGTGCTGGTGCATGGGATGGAGGCCCTGAATCTGACCTTTTTCACCAACGATCCGGCGCCGCTTGGTGTGGTCGGGGGAGGTCTGCGAAATGCCTTTGTCGGCCAGTTGATGATAACATTATTTGCCACTTTGATCGGCGTGCCTATCGGTGTGCTCGGCGGGACTTTCCTGGCCGAATATGCGCGGGGCAGGACGATCGCCAAGATAATAAGCATCCTCTCCGATATCATGGTCAGCGTGCCTTCCATTGTCATCGGGACATTCATCTATGCGATTCTGGTAAAACCAATCGGCCACTTCAACGGCTGGGCCGGCGCCGTCGCTCTCTCCATAATAATGATCCCCGTTGTCCTTAGAACTACGGAAGATATGCTGGCCCTGGTGCCCTGGGAACTCAGAGAAGCGGCCTTTGCGCTGGGTGCACCCTATTACAAGGTGATCATCCAGGTAGTTTACCGGGGAGCCGCCACGGGCATCCTCACCGGCATCCTGCTTTCCATCGCCAGGGTGGCAGGAGAGACGGCGCCGCTCCTGTTCACATCCTTTAATAACTCTTTCTTCTCTCTCAATATGAATCAGCCCATGTCTTCCCTGACGGCCACCATCTTTCAGTACGCCATGGGTCCTTACCAGATCTGGCACGCCCAGGCCTGGGCGGCATCATTGGTCATCACGGTTTTTATTCTTGTTCTAACCATATTGGGAAGACTCATCATCAAATGGAGATACAAATAGTGTCGGAAACGATTGAAATAGAAGCCAAAGACCTGAACTTTTATTACTCCGGAAACATTCATGTCCTGAAAAAAATCAATCTGCCGGTGTATAAGAATGCCGTCACCGCTTTAATTGGTCCTTCAGGGTGCGGCAAGACGACGCTGCTCCGTTGTTTTAACAGGATGCATGACCTCTATCCGAAGCACAGATATGAAGGGGAAGTGCTTTTAAGGAATGAAAACATTCTCAAGAACCCGATGGATATCATTAATCTCAGAAGCCGCATCGGCATGGTTTTCCAAAAGCCGACACCTTTTCCCATGAGTATCTTTGACAATATCGCCTATGGCCTTAAGCTGCAGGGTGTTAAAAAAATGGCCGACCGGACTGAACTGGTGGAAATGGCCCTGCAGCATGCGCATTTATGGGCGGAGGTGAAGGACAAACTTCATACCAGCGCCTATGAACTGTCCGGCGGGCAGCAGCAGCGACTCGTTATTGCCAGGGCTCTGGCCGTCAATCCCGATATCCTGCTCTTTGACGAGCCGACATCTGCCCTCGATCCGCTTTCTACCGCCAAAATCGAAGAATTGTTGGAAGCGCTGAAAAAAAAGATTACGATTATCATCGTCACCCATAATATGCAGCAGGCAGCCCGGATGTCCGACTGTACCGGCTTTTTGATGCTCGGGGAGTTGATAGAGTTCGATCGCACGGAGAAGATATTTACCGCACCTGCGGTAAAGCTTACCGAAGACTATGTAACCGGGAGGTTTGGTTGATGTCCGTTTTTGACGAAGAGTTGCAGTGCTTAAACGAGAGGATTCTTACGATGGGCTGTCTGGTGGAGGAGGCCATCAAAAACTCCGGCCATGCCCTTACGGACCGAAACAATGACCTGGCAAGGAGCGTGATGAACAGCGAACACCTGGTCGATGCTCTGGATGTGGAAATAGACGAGGGGTGCATCCGGTTGATCGCTTTGCGGCAACCCAAGGCCGTCGATCTCAGGTTTGTTACGACGGCCATGAAAGTGGCATCCGAGCTGGAACGGATGGGAGATCTGGCGGTTAATATCGCCGAAAAGGCCATTGAACTGAATGAAGAACCGGAGTTGAAACCTTACATTGACATCCCGAAAATGAGTGAGATTAGCCAAGGCATGACGCGGGACGTTCTCGATGCCTTTGTACATAGAGATGCGCAAAGGGCCGCCAATGTAATCGCCTGGGATGATGAGATCGATGTTCTCAAGGTGAAAATTATCCGGGAATTATCCTTACTAACGGCCCAGGACCCCAGCCGGGTAAGCAGGGCGATAAAGATCAGCTTTGTGGCTCATTATCTGGGGCGTATCGCCGACCACGCGACCAATATCGCCGAAATGTTAATTTACCTTGTGGAAGGCAGGATCATCAAACATGCGAGCCTTGCACAGGAGAATAAAGAGTAAGTAGTTGGAACCGGGCGTGCTGAACCCGCTGGCGGTGGAAGTCATGCGTGAGGCAGGCATCGATATCTCCGCCAAGCGGACAAAAGGCGTCTTCGATTTCTATAAGCGCGGGACCATCTTTAACTATGTCATCACAGTCTGTGATGAGATCAGCGCCGAACGCTGTCCGATTTTTCCCGGTATCACGAAACGGCTGCGATGGAGCCTTGCTGATCCTGCGGCGCTGCCGGGGAGCCGGGAGGAAAAACTCGCGGCGGCGCGGTGCATCAGGGATGATATCCGTCAATCTGTATTGACATTTATCAGCGAGATCGCGCCCTGGAAATGCCAACTTTGAAAGGGATCCCCCGCTTTCGGGAAATTTTTATAATTTATTTCATCTTAATAATGTCACCTCCAGATTTTTATTAACGCAAAATGCAGTATAACCAAGGCCCAGGTGGATCTTCCTTGATATGAGTTAGAAAATTTAAGCTTCTTGCTTTTCCTTACGGCCCTATTTGATAAAAAGAGGCAGGAAAGCACTGCCGTCGTTTTTGCCTTGATGAATGGCAGCTCCGGCAGGTTGCCGGGCGCCGAGCGCGAGACCTGTCCAAAGACGGCGCTGTCTATGGTTAATCTGCCGGGCTTGCTCAGCTATCTTGCCGGCATTCTCCTCTTTGAGGCGGGTAAGTTGTGTAAGCATGTCGTCAAGGGCTCCGATCCTTTCCCGTGCATTTCCCGCTGCCAGATCTACCGACATTCTTTTTTCCGGAAATTCTTCCGTGATGGCCATTTCAATGATCATCTTATGCGAACGTTCCCACTCCTCGTTGGCATCATCTATATTGTAAAACAACTCTTTCGCAAAATATTCACGGAAGCGTCATCATCCTTCCACACTTATAGTTTACAAGACGGAACAACGGGGCAGTATGCGATTTGATCGGGACGCCGGAGCGGATCGGTATCCTCTTGATGGATGACTCATGGATATGAACAAAGAACATACTTAATGGGAGGTGTGGTCACAATGTGTATGAAAAAGATCGAAGTTTTTCGGTTCTTGCTGATGAAGCAGCTTTGCGAGCTTCGGAAAGCTGCGGATAAAACATTTCATGATTTGAGGAAGGACGAGCGACATGATTCCGATCCCCTTGATAGGGCGGTTAAGGAATCTGAACAGAGTTTGGAACTTATGATTCGCAACCGCGAGAGTCACTTGATCAGGGAGATACTTGCTGCCTTGCAACGTCTTGATGAGGATAATTTCGGGATTTGCGAATCTTGTGAAGAAGCAATCGCCGAACAGCGCTTACAAGCTAAACCAACGACGCGTCTTTGTATCCACTGCCAGGCACTCGAGGAAAGCCCCAAGAGACCTCGGCTGTATATGGTAACGGAACAGCAAATCGGCGCGGTCGGTCCTTCGTAAACTTATTGATCTCGTTTGTCGGGGTTAGATTCGGGGATGTCGTTCAATTTCACGAAATGTTCACAGAACCATCATATTTGTTTAACGATTATAGTTTATAAGACTTAACAACAGAGACGAACGTAAGGGGGGCTGATCGGGACGAAGGATGAGACCCGGAAAAAGAGAAACAGTGTTTTAGCTTTGCGAAGGAGATATTATGATGGATCAAGCAATGAGTAGTACCGAAGAAAAGGCAGATCATCAAAAGACAAGTGACGGTTTGCTAGATGTGTTCGAACATATCCTGAAAAACTCGGCGGACATCATTATGACGACAGATTTGGAGGGGAGGGTGGTTTTTTCCACGCCTAATGTTGTCAATCTGCTGAAATGCCAACCTGCGGATCTGGTGGGTCGCCATATCCACACCTTTTACGAGGGCCAAAAAGAGACGGCCCAGCTACTCATGGAACAGCTGGTGGCGGAGAAAGAAATCCGCAACCTGGAGATAGCTATGCTGCGGGTCGGCGGTGAGACCTTCCCGGTGCGCCTTTCCGCCTCGTTGATCACCGATCAGGATGGCAACGCCAGCAGGGCAATCTTCAATTATAAAGACATCACGGAAAAGAAACGAATGGAAGAGCAATTGCTGCAAGCCCGTAAGATGGAGGCCATCGGTACGCTGGCCGGCGGCATTGCCCACGATTTCAACAATCTGCTCATGGGTATCAATGGTTACACCTCGCTGATGCTCCTAAATATGCTGCCCAGCCACCCCCATTATGACATGTTGAAAAGCATTGAAGAGCAGGTGAAAAGTGGCGCTGATCTCGCGAGAAAGTTGCTGGGTTTTGCCCAGGGGGAAAAACACGAAGTCAAAGCTACCGACATGAACGATTTGGTGAAAAAAAGTGCCAAGATTTTCGGCCGGACGAAGAAGGATATCCGCTTTCACGGGCGCTATGAGGGGCATTTGTGGACGGCCGAGGTCGATGCGAGCCAAATTGAGCACGTACTCCTGAATCTTTACATTAATGCCTGGCAGGCCATGCCCGATGGTGGCGATATCTATCTGGAAAGCGAAAACGTCCGGCTGGACGAACTTTGCACGCAGCCATTTAATGTCCCGGCGGGTTCCTACATTAAAGTCTCGGTGAGCGATTCGGGTGTAGGTATGGACGAAGACACTAAGCGCCGCATCTTCGAGCCCTTCTTTACCACCAAAGAAAGGAGTCGGGGCACTGGCCTCGGTCTAGCTTCCGCTTACGGCATTGTGAAGAGCCATGGCGGCTTTATCAAGGTCTATAGCGAGAAGGGGAACGGTACAATTGTTACCTTTTTCCTGCCTGCCACCCAGGGCGTGGTTGTTAAACCGGTGCAATCACCGGTCCAACTGCTAAAGGGATCGGAGACAATCCTCGTTATTGACGATGAAGAGGTGACGCTTCATGTGACAACGGAAATGCTCGAAAAATTAGGATATCGGGTATTCGGTGCCTGCGGCGGTCAGGAGGGCGTGGCACTTTATCGTCAAAATAGCGCCAACATTGACCTGGTGATTTTGGATATGATCATGCCCGGTATGACAGGTTGTGAAACCTTTGAGGCCTTAAAACAGATCAACCCGGAGGTGAATGTCATCCTGTCCAGCGGTTACAGTTTAAACGGGCAGGCCAAGGCGATCATTGACCGCGGCTGTCGAGGGTTCATGCAAAAGCCTTTCGGGATCGAGGAATTATCAGCAAAGGTACGGACGATCCTGCAAGACATCGCCGCGTCCACCTACGACATTGCCCTATAAAATTCAGGGAGGGACTCAATGAGTCGCAGTGAACCTTCATCCTCATCCTTTTTAAAGACTGTAAATAAGATGTCAAATACACCGCTGTTTCGTGATACCATGGAGAAAATGGCCGTCTGGGGACCGAAGGGGCTGAACATCGAAGCCTTACCTTTTTCGATTAACGATACTACCGCCGGGAATGAGACGGAACTACAGGCCCTGGTCATCGGCAAGAAGCAAAACGTCGATCTTCCCACCATCATTGCCCAATCCAACTACTTTGCCAATATTCTCCGGCGGTCGGCGGCAGGTGAGCTGACGCACCGGGCCGTAGCTGAGCTGCAACAATTCATCGACGGCAACACCGAAGGGGTTTGGGAAAACAGCTGGGTCCGTTTTCCCCGGAAGTATCTGGGTGCTTTTGCCCAACAGATCCTGGAAGGTGATCTTCTGACCGACAAGGCCAACCCCGGCTGTGGCAATAGAACGGACACGGAGCACTTCTTATACCGGGAAAAAGGTGATGAATTTCTCCGCATTCCCATCAGCTATCTCTTGAAGCTTGCCCTGGCCGACGTCATCGATGAACGTCATGCCCTGCCGCCGGTGATCGTGGCGCAGGGGTGCGCCTTAATGGACCATTTCCTCTGTGATAACACCTCACCCGAAACCTTCTCCTTCCATGTTATCTCCTTTGGGCAGGAAAATGGTCGCGAGAATGCGCTGGTTAAGGAAACGGCCAAACGCTTTCTTTTCACCCAGCTTTTAGTCATGCATGCCAACGCCCAATTTGGGCTTACGGAAGCTGGCCAAAGGGCCATGGTCTTTTTTTCACCCCACCCACCGCTGCGACAAAAAAAGCTCAACTCCTGTATCTCCGATGCCTTCTACCGGGAACTCTTTATGAATCCCTGCCTGTCGGGCTGGAACCGGGGTGAGAGCAAACAGGAATACATGCATGCCTGCCATCAGGTCCTGAGCCGGAGTCAGTTGAACGCCGTCGCCAAACTGCGCGAGGCGGGGATCATTACCAGTAATCTGGTGGTCCTCCCGAATACATCCAATATCAGCCTGGCCAACAACGGCATCCACGTCAGTTTGGGCAGCCGCAAGCTCGGCGCGCTGATGGCGGATCCCGCTTCGGGATTTGCCGCCCCGGAAGAAAAGTACGTGGGCGACCTGGTGATCAAAGTCCTGGAACATTTTTTACCCCTTTTTGTAGGGACCTACAGTGCGGCTCCTTATCGTCTTGATTTCAGCGATTTTCATCCGGAAAAGGCGTTGGGGTTTCTGCCTCATGAGCTGGATTTTACCCATCTGCGAATGCTTTGGCGGCGCTGGAAGAAGAAGGCGCACCTGAAAATACTGGGGCGGCCGACGACCCCCTTTGGCCCACCTTGGCTGGATAAAGCCTTAAGCGGCTTATTTTGTCTTCGGGGTGATTTTGTGCCCGATTATCGTCTGATTGACTATCTGGTGGCCATGATGAGTACGGAGAAGAGTCCCGCCCTGAATGGCACGCTCCACAACCAGGCGCGCTTGAAACAAGACTTAAGCGATCTGGGCGTTTTCGATAAGCAAATGTCCCTCTACGCCTTCATCAAACTGAGGGAATACGGTGTCATGGGTTTTTCCGGCTTTGAAAGCCGGTATTATAGCCTTTTCCCCAGCTTTGCCATGGATATGGGGCGGGCGGTGGGTTTACAAAATCTGCTGCACGCACTGGCTTACAAGTATATTTCCCAGGAAATCGTTACCCATGCCCACATCCCGGATGATCCCTTTATCGAGAGCGAACGACGGCAGATTATTTTTGGTTCCGCCATCAATATTCCTACCTTCTACATCCGTCAGGACACGCATAATCAATTTCTGAGGAAGATCGTGAAGAAATGCGAACGTACGCGAACCAGCCGCCGTTATCCCGGCTATCTGCGTATTTATCAAAAGGAGTATTGCCGGGCGCTGATCCACCTTTTGCAGGAAGATGCCGCAGACCTGATTGAGCTGCTCCAATTGCAGGAGACAATTGTCGATCTGAGGCGCCGTATCGAGGAACCAGACTTCTATAGTGCCGCAGGCAAATTACAGCGGGGGGTATTAAAGAACGGCATATATTCGCCGCTGGAGATGAAGGGCGAGGAATTTAACAATCAAGCGGAACAGTATTATCGGAATGATTTACGGAAAGAGCATATACGGGAAGCTTGGCAAATCCTAGCCCAGGATGCGCGGAAGTTGGAAACAGGGAGTGGGGGGGACGGGGAACTTTACCGCGTTGCCCTGCGGGAGGTATTGGGTGGGCAAGACACGGCGGATTTCCTGGATCGCCTGGAGGCGGACATTTTGGAAGAAAAGGCCCCCGCCGCGGTGATCGATAGATTGTTGCAGTTGATGATCCTGACGATCCATGCGGACCGCGCCACGGTAAACAAGCAGCAGGTGCATCTCGCTCCTCAGGTTTTAGCGGCTGGGGGAAGCCAATAATTATATGAGTGGTCAACAATCCCTGGTAGGACATCAATATATCGACCGAAAAAGTGGGCAGATTTGCACGGAACGCCTATATGCCCATCGCCTGATCAAGCTGCTCTACTCCCATGTCTTGGAAAACGCTCCTTTGCTGTTCCGCCTTTTGATTGGCGCCCGCTTCACCCAATGGTTGGGCTACCTCAATTACGAATCCTTCATCGGCGGGAAAATACTGGGCCATGACGAATTTATGAAAGCCTGCGATATCGATCGGGGGGAATGTCTCGAAGACCCGCGGCGTCTCGATACCCTGAAGAAGATTTTCGAAAGGCAGATTCGCTATTGGGTTTGCCGCCCCATGCCGCAAGACGTGGGCACCGTCGTCTCGCCCTGTGATGCCCGGATGCTCTGCGGCTCCCTGTCGGAAACTTCCCAGCTTTTCATCAAGGGCAAGTTTTTCGATTTGCCGGAGCTCCTCGGAAAAGACAAAAAGCGGTGGCTGTCAGCCTTCCAGGACGGCGACTTTGCCCTTTTCCGTCTGACACCGGAAAAATATCATTACAATCACACCCCCGTGGCCGGGAAGATTATTGATTTTTACGAGGTCGGCGGCCTGTACCACTCTTGCAACCCGCAGGCCGTTTTGACGGTGGCAACTCCCTATTCCAAGAACAGGCACGTTGTCACCATCATTGACACCGATGTACCCGGCGGCACAGCCATCGGCCTCGTAGCGATGGTGGAAGTGGTCGCCTTGATGATCGGCGGCATCAGCCAGTGCTATAGTATCAGAGGCTATGATGATCCGGTTTCCATAGGCACCGCCGTGTTTCTGGAAAAAGGCTTGCCGAAAAGCCTTTTTCGACCTGGCAGCAGCACCGTCGTGCTCCTATTTGAGAAAGAGCGGATACGCTTCACCCCGGATCTGATAGTAAACATGTCGGTGAGCGGGGTTTTTAGCGTTTTTAGCCAGGGCTTTGGCAAATCCCTGATCGAAACGGATGTCAAAGTTCGTTCCCTGATCGGGAATGTTTCAGTTCGTTAACACTGATTCTGGAGGTATACATTATGCTCAATGAACTCTTCGTCGTCGGAGTGGCGATATGCCTCAGTAGCCTCTTCTACTGGGGATTCCGGGTTCTGCCGCAGGATAAATGGCAGTTCCTGGCGGCCGTGCCCCGCAAACACATGGAAGATGGTAGTTGGCAGGCCATGAATCTGACATCTTACGGTTTCTTTAACGCCTTGGCTCATATGATTGCCTTGGCGTTGTTGCTGATTCTGACTGGTGCCGTGGGCATCTCCGCAGATAAAGTATTTTTCGTAATACTTGTTTTGATGGCGATTTGCCTGCCCGCCTCGCGCCTGCTTGCTGGCTGGATCGAAAAGAAGGCCCATACCTTCACGGTGGGCGGGGCCTCCTTTGTCGGAATTATCCTGGGTCCGGCGGCGGTCTGGCTTGTTTATCTTACTATCTATCCAAGCAACATCATCCCTTGGTTGCCCCTTCTGGCGGCAATGGCCATTGCCTATGCAGTGGGTGAAGGTGTCGGACGGCTGGCCTGCATCAGCTTCGGTTGCTGCTATGGGAAACCCGTTGTCTCCGGGCAGACCTCTTTAAACCGTCTTTGCGAGCGCTATGCCTTCATTTTTATGGGAAAGACGAAAAAGATCGCTTACGAAGGAGGGCTGGATGGTCAGCGGGTTTTTCCTATTCAAGCGGTCACAGCCACCATCTTCAGCGGGGCGGCCCTTGCCGGCATGTACCTCTTCCTTCTCGGTTCGTACGGCCTGTCATTTTTTATCACCATCCTCGTCACCCAACTCTGGCGTTTGCTGTCGGAGATATTCCGGGCTGATCACCGGGGTGGGGGCACTCTATCGGCTTATCAGATGATGGCCTTACTTACTTTGCCCTACGCACTGGCAATGTGGTTCCTACTGCCAGCGACAGTGATTGCCACTGATATCCAAGAGGGCATCATATCTATCTGGCATCCCTTGGCGATACTCTCTATTCAGCTATGGGGTGCCGGCATCTTTTGGTATACCGGCCGCAGCCACGTCACGGGTGCCCATGTGTCGTTTTACGTGTTTAGTGACCGTATCTGAAGGACGGACAGTACGCACCGTTTTTCTTGCCCGGCTTTTTCATGTTGACCTGGCGAGTTTGTCCTAATAAAGCACCCCCGGTAAGTACCGCATCTTTCATCAAGCTTTCATACCATTGTCATAACGCTGCAACAATCTTCCGCTACACTCCCCCAAAATTAGAGCCCCATGCCGGGGAAATTTATTAACGTTAAAAGGAAGGAAGAAAGGAGAACACAATGGTTAGGAAAAAAAGTTTTATTGTTTCTTTGTTCGGTTGTCTCTTCATGCTGAGCAGCCTGAACCCGCTCTGGGCGGCGGAGGCGGATACCTCGCGGCTGATCGAGCTTTTAAAAAACAAAAACATTATCAATCAACAGGAGGCGGAGCAATTGCTCCAGGAAGTGAAGGTCAGTGCGAAAAAGGAGCAGCAAGAGAAGGAAGAAATGAAGGCGGCCGTCAAAGGCAGCGCCCTGCCGGCCGCCCTGAAGGGCTTCAAGTTCGGCACCACAATTTACGGCGAATGGAAGAGCGTAACCCCTGATAGCGGCACCTCCTCGAATAATTTCAACGTGAATCGGGCCTATCTTACCATTACCAAAGATGTGAACGACTGGTTGGCCATGAACCTTACTTCCGATCTTAATTATAACGCCGGACAGGGCTATCAACTACGCATGAAATATGCTTTTGCCGCTCTGAAGTTCTTCGGGACGAAAACGGAAATCGGCCTGGGCCACACGCCCTCTGATGACTACGACGGTTCTATTTGGCCCTATCGCGTGCAGGGGAAACATTTGTTAGATGATTTGGGCATTCAAGCCTCGGCCGATTTCGGTATTAACAACAGTGGCAAGTTCAAATACGGCGGGTACATGGTCGGTGTATTTGACGGCCCCGGCTATAACGTCTCGGAAGCCAACGGTAACAAGATTTTCTCCGGCACTTTTTATGTGCGCCCCCTCCCCGATGTTCCCATCATGAAGGGATTGCAGCTTGCCTACAGCGGCAGCTTCGGGAAAAGCAACAGCAAATATACTGTAGCGGCTGCGGGGACGGGCGCAGATATCAACGAGTACCCGGATTTTAAAGCCAATATCGCCCAGATATCCCTGCAGCACGACATGTTTGCCATCATGGCACAGTACTATTGGGGTGACGCGACCGCAACTTCCGCGGAAGATTTCAGCCGCAAGGCCTATCTGGTGGAAGGTTTTGTCCGGGTTCCCGGTGCGGAAAAGATCAGGGCCTTCGGCAGGTACCAGCACTATGATCCCAACACCGATAAAGATGATAACAGCTCCAAAAAAGTCGTGGCTGGTCTGTCCTACGACATGGCAAAGGAATTCATGCCCTTTGTCGCTTACGAAAAGAAAACCTATGACACAAACGCGGCTGGCGTTGCGGCCGGCACTGACTATGATCAGTTCCAGGTTGGTTTCCAGTTGAAATTCTAAGTAGTGTTTCTTGCCGCGGACAGGTAGGAAACCTGTCCGCGGTTGTTCTTTGAGTAAAGCCTATGCAGCATTTCCGCAAAGTCATCGGTATTCTCATCAAGCTGATGATCCCCCTTGTGATTATTGCCCTCATGATGGGTATCGCGCGCATTATTCTCGACCTCCGGGTGGTGTTCGGCAGTCCTACGATCGCGGCGGGCTTTGACCTGATGGTCACCAATATCCTATCCATGTTTGTGGTCATTGAATTGCTGCGGAGCATCATCGAGTATTTTGAGGTTCACCGCCTCAAAATCACGTTTATCATCGATGCCGCCACCGTTTTCGTGCTGCGGGAGATTATGATCGGACTATACGAACACACGCTGGCCTATATGGACATCATTGCCCTGGCGGTGCTCATTTTGATCATCGGGTGCATGCGGACCCTGGCCATCATCTTTTCGCCGGAGAAGGTAAAAGAAGCAGAAGGAATATAAGAAATGGAAAAGGATATTTTGGAAAAAATAGAAGAAGTAGTGATCACCGCGGCCATGGTTATCGGGATATTTCTGATGGTTCTCTATTGGCGGTGATAATGTGTCATGATCAAGATTGGACGGACCAGTCCTGAATTTGTGCAGGTTCGATTTCCGGCCACCAAATGAAAAATCATAGTCACGAAATTTGGTTGCGGCTTTGA
>Ga0209726_10006224_pt1 | contig 13978 bp, 8 predicted proteins | sample Subgrocontami54m_FD_187453 | JGI IMG/M metagenome (GOLD analysis project Ga0209726, IMG submission 187453) | Subsurface groundwater microbial communities from S. Glens Falls, New York, USA - GMW46 contaminated, 5.4 m (SPAdes) (version 3) | ecosystem: Environmental > Aquatic > Deep subsurface >... | reverse complement strand
AACGATTCAGAAGATCGCCATCAATTGCGTAATGGCGGGATGCCGGCCTGAATATGTCCCCGTTGTCATCGCCGCAGTGGAAGCATTGGCCGACCCGGCGTTCCCTTTGAATCCGCTACAGTCCACCGGCGGACCCACGATCATGGTGGTAGTCAGCGGACCTATCGTAAAAAGCCTGGGGTTCAATACACGCGAGTGGATTTTTGGAGGGAATGGAGGCCGAGCGAACGCAACCATAGGCAGAGCGGTGCGATTAATTCTGTGGAACATCGGCCGCGCCAAACCCGGTGAGCTCCTTAAGGGCACCATGGGGCATCCCGCGGGATGGAGCTATTGCATCGGGGAGGAGCAAGAGCTCAACCCTTGGCCGCCGTTTCAGGTGGACATGGGATTCGCCGCGCAGGATAGCGCAGTAACCGTAATCAAGGCTGGCGCGCATGTCCCGTTGACGGCGGCAGCCGGGATCGTATCTCTGGAGGAAACCTTCATGCACTTGGCTACCGGGCTAAGTCGCGTGGGCTCAAACGACTTCAGTATCAATAGGAAGCGCAGCCTCATCATGACAGTGAATCCCAGCTATGCGCAGCTGCTCGCGGATGCCGGTTATACAAAACGAGATTTTAAGAAAGCGCTGGCGGAGCGGGCCTACTCGACGACGGAGATTGGGCTTAGCACTGGTGTCTTCGCAGCTTCAAATGAGCATGCTGCGGGAAAAGGGCAGGATAGCGTGGAGCGATTTCCGATCATCGCTGATCTTGAAGATCTGCATGTCGTAGTTGGAGGGGGGTGGGGGGCGGCGAGAAGTCAATGTGCTGTTACCGTTGGCATGAGCAATGTCGGAATTGACTTGATAACGAAAGTTATTCGACCGCCCAAGGGAAGTAAATGGCAGGAGGAGAAAGCAGATGTTTCAAGTATATGATCCAACGGGGTTGCCCGCCGCCCACGCGGTGACGAAACGCAGGACACTCTCGACGCTCGTCAACAAGAACGTCGGGTTCATTTGGAATCAGTACGTCTCGACTAATCGCTTCTGGCCAGAGCTCGAGAAATCAATCGAAGCAATCTACGAGCCGCACGCCGTTCAGCGCATTTATAAGGAGAACACCTGGAGCCCTGCGCCACGCGATAAACTGGACAAAACCCTGGCGCAAAGTGATTACTTGGTAGTCGGCGTGGGGGCCTGAGGGTCCTGCACTGGCGCCGCCGTGCGCGACGCAGTAGCAGCACACAATGCGGGGACTCCGACAGTCGTTCTGGTACACGGTCCTTTTGAAAAACTGGCCAGAACGCAATGCTCCGCTCTCGGTGTCCCCGACCTGCCCATTTTGGTCTACAAGCAAGACGCTTTGGCACGCGATAGCAGTGACGAGATCACGGCCAAGGCGAAGGAAGTCGCGCGCCAAGTGCCTGGGTTTCTTCTTTAGCACAGATGAAGAAGATCACGCTTTGGCGCGTGCCAAGCATAGCCAATGAGCAAGTATCCTACGTAGCGTCTGGTAATATTCGTCGCATGAGCGCAACCTGAGGATGCAAAGCATGAAAATTATGGTTATGCCCGGCGACGGCATCGGGCCGGAGATCATGGATGCGACGCTGCGCGTTCTGGGCGTCGTGAGCGACAAGTATGCGCTCGGGCTCACATTCGAATCGCGCGCGATCGGGTTGGAGACGCTCGCCAAGGTGGGCAAGACCTTCCCCGCCGAAGTGCTGGAAGCCTGTCGCGCAGCCGACGGCATCATCCTCGGCCCGGTTTCGCACCAGGACTATCCGCCGCGCGCACAGGGCGGCATCAATCCATCGGGCGAACTGCGGATCAAGCTCGACCTCTACGCCAATATACGGCCCAGCCGTTCGCGCGCAGGCATGCCGCATTGGGGACGCACGCCGATGGATCTGGTGATCGTGCGCGAGAACACCGAGGGTTTCTATGCCGACCGGAACATGTACCAGGGCATAGGCGAGTTCATGCCCACGCCCGACATAGCGCTTGCGGTGCGCAAGATCACCGCCAAAGCGTGCGAGCGCATCGCGCGCTCGGCATTCGCGCTCGCGCTGAAGCGCCGGCGCAAGGTCACGGCCGTGCACAAGCAGAACGTGATGCGCATCTCCGACATGCTGTTCCTCGCCGAAGTGCGCAAGGTGGCGCAGGAATATCCGCAAGTCGCCTACGACGAGCAGCTCGTCGATTCGATGGCGGCGCTCCTGGTGCGCGACGCCGCGCGCTACGACGTGATCGTCACCACCAACATGTTCGGCGACATCCTGTCGGACGAAGCGGCCGAACTCTCCGGCAGCCTCGGACTCGCAGGCTCGGCGAATGCGAGCGATACGCACTGCATGGCGCAGGCGAGCCACGGTTCGGCACCCGACATCGCGGGCCAGGACCGCGCCAACCCGACCTCGCTCATGCTGTCGGCGGCGATGCTGCTCGAATGGCTGTCGATCAAGCACAATCGGGACGCCTACGCGAGCGCCGCAAAGTCTATCGACGCGGCGCTCGATACGCTGCTCGCGGACCCGGCGCGGCGCACGCCGGACTTGGGCGGTCCGCTGGGAACGCGCGCGTTCACCGAAGCGGTGTGCGCCGAGATCGGGAGGTAAGGACGAAGGTTTCAGCGCTGGGCCGAGCGCTCTGCCACGGACCTGTAGATCCCGCGAGCGCAACTCCACTTATCAGCCGATGGCCTACGTCGCGCTGCATGCGCACAAGGTGAAGGAGCAGGTATATCACGTGCTCGACGGAGAAGGCATGATGGAAATGGTCGGCAAGCGCCAGGTCGTGCGCAAGCAGGACGAAGTGTTCATTCCGCCCGGCGTCGCGCACGGCATCGTCAATACGGGGTTGACCGACCTCGCGTTCATCGTCGCGACGACGCCGGTGGAGGATGAGTAGCTGGTTCTGAAGCTGTAGGTAGCTTTGTAATTCAGTTGCTCGCAGCGTTTGCGAATTACTCGCCATGCTGACTCGGTCACAGTCGTGGCGCAAACAGCTTGAGAATATTTCAATCCGTCCGTGTGATTGGTTCGAACCCTGCCCGACTGCCCGAGTAGGGCAAGAATGGGCACCGCTGGGTAGTACGGGTTCAGCTCCGGGGTCAGCTGTGGGACCGCGAGCGGAAATTCAAGCAGACTGGGACGACCGTCTGGTTCCCATCGGCCTAACCTGCCTTTCGAATCTAATTGCCGGAAAGCTTATCGACGTGACCGGCGAGCGTCCGGTCTCCAGAATACCGAAGTCACACAATCGACGGCGGCAGCACCCTGCAGGGGAACAGGCGTCGACATGCCAGCGTGCCTCTGACATCTCACGCGTTTCTCGACATTACCTAACCTGCGGCGCGGGAAGGAACCTCTCGAAACAGAGATTGGCCGCGGGAAAGCGCGGGAAAGCGCTTGCCGCGCGCTCGTGGTTGGAATAGATTGCTCGGTAATCAATCACTGATCCCGTTTACGACCCAGCCGAATTGCGGTCGTCTGCGTGGGAGGGGGAAGCGAGGGCAAACATAAGGCCCATCAGAGGCGCACTCTGCAAGCGTTTTCACGTTTACTGCCTGCGCGCGCACTCGGTGCGATGGAATCACAGGTGGAGTGATCGCCCTTCTATCGTTCAAATTGCTAACGATATTTCTCAGCATATGCCGCAAGCTTCTGAAGAGGTCGCAATGCGAAGTGACCAGCTTGTTAACAAAGTCCTTGATGCGCCAGATGGAGGCGTCGAGGAATTGTTGCACCTTTGCGGCCACGACGAGAACGATTGGCTTGAATTCAAAGCATCAATTTATCCTTTAGGTGACAATAAGTGTGATCCCTCGAATCGCGGGGATCTTGCATGGAATATCGCGCGCGCGGCTGTGGCTCTCGCCAACACAATAGGCGGCGCCCTATTGATCGGCGTTGATGACGACGGAGAGCCCATTGGATTATCCGCGAGCGACCCAGACGATATTTTTGGAAGAGAGGGAGCCGAATCGTTCCTTAGAAAAATAATAGAACCATTACTCCGTCCGGCTCAAGGATGGAACACCAAAAAACATGGACGACTGAGGCTTTCGAAGGATTTGCCTGGTAGCTATGTCGAATTTAAGGTGCGACCGTACCAGTCGGTCAACGTTGCAATTATCGTAATTCGTCCTCTTGACCCCAGTGACGCTCTAATAGGTGCAGTAAGTGCCGAACAACGAAAGCAATTTTTCCCTGTTAGGGTTCTGGGCGACATTGGACGTGTTCGGGATTTGTACATTTTTGATGAGGTACAGAGATTTCGCCGCGAAGATCTTCTCGCGACGGATAAATTTGAGCGCTTGTTGAATCAGTTCACGGAATCGCATGAAGGCCACATTCAACCTGCTCTCTTGCCGCTCGATTCTGAGGATCAGATTCGCAATTATTACGAACTCGTTGCATTCACGTTTCGATCGATAAGTCAAATATTCACGGAACTTTCTTCCGCCGAGCACCTCAGGCGCGCGGAGACAGAATTCCCGGAGCCGATTGCGAGCGAGGATCGCGTCCCATATGAATTATGGGACGTAGACGCCTTACTTGATCAATATGGCTATCCCGACGCGCGGCAAGACACGCACATTGAGCATGCAGCGACAATCGCGCGAAATTCAACCTACGGTGCGCGTTCTGGGCCCGTTCTGGAGTTGATGCACCAAGTACCCCAGTCTCTCTGGTTAGGTGCGCCAGGTAGCGGGAAGTCCACTTGCCTGATTCGGCACTGCCTACAGATTGCGTCGACCTATCAACCAGGTGGCGTAGTTGCAGTCTACGCGCCGCTACGGGCATACGGCCGCTCTGGCGATCTTTGGGGCCTGCTCACAGAGGTAACGAGGTTCGATTCTACGCATCTTGAAAGCCTTGCAGATTTGGGAAGATTGTGGGTCCATCTGGACGGACTAAACGAATGCCCTTCCATTATGCAACTGAGTTGTAAGAATGAAATCCGCGGATTTCTAACACGTTTCCCTAAATGTGGCTTCTTGGTAACTACTCGATTAGGACGAATTGGACCGGAGTTAGGCTTACCGACGTTCTCGATCCTGCCTCTCGACAGAGATCAACAACAACGCTTCCTTGCAGCATACTTTACTGAGGATGTTAGTGCACTTGCTACGCTCGAAAAGCTCTGGCGACAACCCGGAGGCGACTCAATCGCTAGTAATCCATTCATACTTCGACTTCTAGCAGATATTGCGCTCCGGGACGACGAAGGGACCGCATGGAGTAGGGCACAGATCTATCGTCGCTACGTATCCGCATGGCACAGGCGCGAAGCGGCAAAGAGCGCTCGCAATCGCGAGTTTATAGTCCCTTCACTGCCAAATGCGTGCCAGGCACTTGGTGCTTTGGCGTTTCGCTCGCGGCATAGTGGTATGGTCAGTGTGTCATATGATTTTGCTGTTACCAGCTTGCGCGAATGTCTGCCAAGTCACGCGGAGGAATTCGTGCATTGGGCCGGCCAAGGTCTTGTATTGACCATTGACCCGATCTCGCGAATTGTGGCGTTTGGACACGAGACTATTCAAGAGTATTTTTGCGCTGAATATATTGTCCGCAATCCGGGCGCGCTTGCCTTACTGCGCGAGAACGATGCCCCAGCGTGGAGTGTCTCCATTGCACTCGCTTTAGAGCTGGGCGGAATGAACGATGAACAGTTTGTTCGAGAGGCTATTCGAATTACACCGATTATTTGCGCCCTTTTTCTGCCTAAGCCACTAGCGCCGGGTTATGCGTTGCGCAAGGTCGGGGGTGACGATTGGACTAGGGGAGTTGTAGGTTGCTTACTTGGCGCAGAATCGGTCAATAAACGCGCGATTGTTGATCGACTCACATTTGAATTGCCAAGTCGCGAGCTTTTGAGTGTTTTTCGGAGTGACGTCTTTTGGTATGCGGTGGGCGCAAGTCCGTATGGCATGCAGCGCATGCAACAACTAGTAACATTGATGTGCATCGACCATGAGCCCTGGGCAGATCTAATTCCCGCGTGCCAAGAGGGTAATCCTCAGTTAGCTGAGCAATATGATTTTGACGCTCTGCCAGAGATCCTGTTTGCATGTGGCGTGGGCGGCAGTGCCTGGGAATCTTGTATTGACCGATTAAAGAAAGATGTAGGCCTCCTTGCGAGAGCAACGATTCGTGCATACGACAATTCATGTGCGCAGATCAACGTGCTGAGAGCACTTTTGTGCGAACTGGCCTCCCGCAGTCCCGATCTGGTATCTCCTCGGCAGTGGGACCAACTGATTTGTAGAGGCTTTCTTGGCTTTCCTGCTAGAAATCGCTGGATATCAGATAGTGTTAGGGACTATCTTTTGCGCAAGCCCATTCTGTGGCCGCGGGTAAAACAATATCGCCCTGAGTTGATAGCGCTTGAGCAAAGGCAATGCGCGCTTGAATTGCTTGCGACTGAGATGCCTTTGTGGAGGCTAAGTCTAGCTGCGAGAGTCGGACTGCTACATCGTCGTGAAATGACAGGGGAGGAGCAGCGTAGACTTCTGCAACGAATGGAAGCGAGCGATCCCGAACTAGTACCAATTGATGAGTTAGGCGCCCTTATTTCCCGCGGCATATTGTCCATGGAGGAAATTCCATCAGGCTTCATCAGAAGTCTGATTGCCAAGCAAGGGGACTCGGCGATAGTACCAGCGGTGCAGGCGGGATTGTTGTCGGAGTCGGATGTTGACCAGCCTTCGATGGTTCGCGCACTTATGGCGCATAGTCCACAAGTTGTCCTAGCTCTAAAGCAGAGCGGAAGACTTTCCGCAATTCCGGCCGAATGCAAGGAGCATTGGCTGCGCACACTTCCCGGCGCTCAGATCTTTCAGCTTGTCGACAAACAGATTCTCGTCGCAAGCGATGTTTCGGACGAACTCCGTGTGTACTGGCTAAATGAGAGAAGTATCGAGGAGCACGTCAAGCTATATCGCACGGGATTACTCAGGATCGAGGACATAATCGGGCGCGTTCACCTAGAAGAATTGAACACTTCCACTTTGGCGGAACTGGTTTCGGTAGGTCGGGTTGAATGCACGCAGTTGTCTGATGCAGTAGTGGAACGCGCGATCGAAGCGGAACACACCGGATTGCTCTTAGCATTGGTGGAGAAAGGTAGAGTCTCAGCGGACACAATTGCTTCAAAGTGTAAGGTACGCTTTTCGAATGAGACTAGCTTTCGCATTGCAATGAGGCTAGTGAAATCGGGTTTGATTCAACCGAATGAATTTTCGGCGAAATGCAAACAATTTTGGATTAACAGCCTAGCAGTTAAGAATCTTGGACGACTGGTTCGGGGTGGGATGTTAGATATCAACGACATTCCAGAACCAAAGCGAACAGAGGTAAGTATGGCACCAGCTGCTGGCCTCGGCCCCCAGGCGGTGTCGGGCTCACAGATGCAAATCGCGGACTGGAGACCGATTGGCTCCGAAGCATGCAATCAAATGTCTCTAGGCCAGATTACAGCTTTGGTGGCCAACGGATCGCTTCCCATATCAATATTCAGGAGCAAATCGGTTGCAGAAAAATGTGAAAACGAACCAGTTGCGGTAGCGGCGCTCGTGGATAATCTAGCTAGAAAGGGAAGATGGGTTGATGCCGGATTCGCATTATTGATTGCTCTCTATGGGTATCCAGAGTGCCTCCGCTATAGCCCATTGGCGCTAAATGCGCGGCGCTTTATTGCTGATGTTATTGGGAAGGTGGATGAGAAATTTGATTTCCACGTTTGGGGGATCGACGACGCATCCGCACAAGAGATCGGCGAGCGCTTGATTGGACGAGCGTTTCTATTGAAGATCGCATACGTTGCACCAGATAGTCGTGGCACTGGTTGGCTTGACTGCGACGCGTTGCCGGAGCGAATCTATTGCAATTTTCGCAGCGTTCCCAATCTGCTATACGATGGACCCCGAATCGGCCAACCAATATATGGAAGCGTGAAGCTTACGCATGCTCGCGAGCAAAGGAACTATCTATTGAAGACCGACATTGCGGTAGGTTTGCCTTATTAACAGAAGCGGACCTTCGCGTCTGCGGATCTGAATGACGAGATCGGCAATACGCGAGCGACGGGTTAGGTCGATGTGCTGCCCGTCGTTCTTGACTGTCGAAGGTCTGGAAGTCGGCCGAAGGGGCCCATCGATTGAACCTCTCAATTTCGACGAGCGTCTGGTCCGGAGCCGGAGCTTGTCGGTATACGATCGGATTTAGCCCGAAGCAGTCGCTCGAGACTTCAAAAGCATACTATGTTTCTCGTTCCCTAAATCAATCTGCTACACCAGCCACAGATCGTCGGGTCCGAGGTAGGTGATCAAGATCTTGCGCGGTTCCGCCATGACCGAGGCACGCACGAGCCCCCGACGGGTGGGATTTAGTGGCGCATTGAGGTCGCCTACATGGAGGCCATCAGACGAAAGAATGGCTGGCCGACCAATCAGATGATGAACTCGAATTGGCGTGCCAGCAGTTTGTTCGGAGCCGGGGCACCAAGTGACCCAAGCCCAGTAGCGATGTTCCTTCCATACACTAGCTTTCTGCGGCGCGAAGCCCTGGACGAATGAGTGCCACATGGCCTTGGTTTCAGAAGAAGGCCAATCCGGCAGAGCATTTAGAGCGGTTACAACATCGGAGGCTAACCACTGCTGTAGCTCGAATGAGCTCGAGAATGTGGCAGCGGTATCGTTTACTGCCTTAATCGCCGCCAGTCGTGAGGTGAAACCCGCCTGGATCAAGATCGATGCCGATCGATTAAGCGTTCCGGTTTCAACAGCGGAGTGAGCCAGCGCCAAATCGAAGTCGTCGAGATGAAGGTCCATATCACCGATCACATCGCCGTTCGCAGTCCCGCGGACCCGGATGGCCTCCATCGCCCAAGGCAGTCGATAAACCAGACCGCCTTCGACGAACTGCAGCGTTTCGGCCTCCTGGCCTGCCGCGACGCTCGCGAGGGGCTGGCCCAGAAGCCAACACCGCAAAATGGCTCGCCAATTCGCGGGGATCCGGTCCGGTACGAAGGGATAAATGGCGAACGCACGCTCTCCAATTGCGGTGATCATCTCAATAGCAATTTCCTGATCTCCTGTTAGAACGGCGCTGTTGGCACTAACGAGGAGTTCGTTTGCCTCCCCAGCGATCGCATCCAAAGCGTGGCCGGTCTTCAGGCCAATGCCCGCTAGGAAATAGCCGCGGCGACGTGTGGCGGTTGATCGAGCCCAGATATATTGGCTGCGAGCAATCAAGCCTGCCTTAAGCGCGGCCCTAACTTCTTCGGACCTGCGATTGAGGCGCCGTTCCCAAAGGGACGATTGGAGGATATTATCAAGTGCGATGCCAATTCCTTCATCGGGGATCTCGGTCTCGCCAATCAGGCTCAATATAGCTGTGTCGAGAGTGGCAACATAGTCTTCCCAGTCCGCTCTTGCGCGCTCCCGAATCTCCGGGGACTCGCCCGGTAGTTCAGGGAAAGTCCAGGCTTCAGTATTGTTTATTACGTATTCGATGAGTTGCTCCAACGAGCCGCCTATGCGATTGCGCATACGCTGAAGCAGGGTGATCAACAGCCTGACGAGCCCGCTCTCCATTTCGCGCGAGGTCGAGTCAGCGATAAGCCCTTCCCACTGCGCGACGCGGCGTGCATGGTTATCGAAGACGGGATAAAGCACGAGCCCCTCCACATCGACGTAGGCACGCCCGGCACGCCCGACGACGTTCTTGAACTCGGAGGCCTGGATCCGGTCCCGATTGCGGAAGAGGGAATGAATGATCACTGCTGTCGCTGACAGATTGAGGCCTTGGGCGAGGGTCGGCGATGAGATGATTATCTTGAGGACGCCGTCGCGAAGCAAACGCTCCACTTCCTTCCGGAAGGCCGTTGGCAGCGCTCCATGATGAATTGCGACGCCGAGCTTGAGGCACTGTAAGATAGGATGGTCAGCACCAAGCCACTCCGTCCCAAGGACCAGCGCGGTTCTCAGCGCTACCTCATCCTGGTTGACCAAGGATGATAGAGCGCCACGTCGATGCAAGTCGATGATTCTGTCCGCGAAGGGTTCCACACTTCTGCGCTCTGGGCAGTAAACCAGAACAGACTGCCCGTCGCCAACTAGCCGCCACGCCGCGGCAAGGGAAAGTTCGCGTTGGTCTGCCGGGAACGGCTTGGTACGTCTACCGACAGGGGGCACAAATCCCGTTAGGAACCGAGGAACGAACGGACGCTCTTCACCCACCTGCAGATTCAGTCGCGCAGTCTGGCCGTCCCAAATCACTTCACCATAACGCAGTCGCGTCGGACGCCAATTGTTCTTCACCACTCCGCCCGGCTTGTCGCGCCGCAGCCAATTTGCGAAATCATCGAGTTGATCGCCGTCCGGCAAGATAGCGGACAAGCAGACGATCCGCCGTTGTTGCGCGTCCGGCCGTTTTAGAAGACGCTGGATCTGAACCTCATATCGAACCTCGCGCTCGCTGAGGCCGATCATGTGCCCTTCGTCGAAAACAAGCAGGCCCACGTCGTCAAGAAGACTGGGATCGTTGCGAAGAGCGAAATCCAGCTTCTCCGGCGTAGCAACCACGATGTGGTGCCGTCTAATCGCGTCCTCGTCGAAACTGCTCACGCCGGTACTGCCGTAAAGGGCGGAAATGGTCTTCCCAAGAGGACCAAAGGTGCTCTGCAATGTCATCTCGGTTTGAGCTGATAGAGCCCGTAGCGGCGTAACGAAGATCACTCGCTTATCGGCGGCCAAGCACCGAAGAATGCAGAGTTCCGCAATTCTCGTCTTTCCCGCGCTAGTGGGGAGCGACACGACAAGATCATCGGACTGGTCGACCGCGCGCGCAGCAGCAGCAATTTGCGACGGCCAAAGGTCAATCTCCGCCTTTGGTCGCCGCAGGAGCGCTGCAATGAAGAGCTCACGGAGAGACGTCCACGCGGCCACTTCGCCGCCAGCGGGTAGCAGCGGTAATTTCTCGTGAAATGTCGAATCCCACAGGTCTGAGAGAAGGTGAATCGCGATCCTGTGCGCCCACCATTGCGGCAGGACATTCAGCTCCCCGCAGATTGCTACGCCTTCGCGCAGCCGAGCGAGTGCCTGTTCAAGGAGAGGACGCTCGCCGCGCTCCAGGGCCAGGAGGAATGTCGCGATGGCGCCGAAGAAGCTGTCGGTCAGAGCCAGGTCGAGCCCCTCGAACATGAAAGAGGAACCGCCGTCGGCCACTTGGTCGCCTGCTTCGGTCGCCGCCCACTGAGCTTGAAAAGCTGCCGCGATCCTCTCGTCGCTGGCCCTTCCGTCGGTACGAAATGTCAAGACCAGGGTTTGGAGGCTGTCTAAGTCGCGCAACATCAGCTGCGCGAGAGCTCGCTCAATGGGAGAGAAATTGTCTTCGCCCTGCACGATGGCAAGCAATGAATAGGCACGCGCCGAGAGGTGAGCGAGGTGATAGCCAGCGGAGGCCATGACGAAGTGAAAATCGCGATCGCCTTCGTCGCGGCTTCCCTTCGCTATTACAGCTTCCAGAGCGATCGCGGCCTGCTCGAAAGCTGTACGAACGTGCGCGGCTTCCCCGCCCATTTCCCGGAGGCGCAGGCCTAGGCCCAGCAGCACGTATCCGTAGGAATGAAGGTCATAGCTGAGCTGCTGTGAGAATGCAGGAGCATCCGGCGGGAGCACGCCGTCGCGCCAAATCATCCCCCGCGCCTGGCCTCGCGCTATGAGCCTGCCGCGAAAACCCGACGCAGCGGCCTCATCAATATCCGCCTGAATATTCTCAATCGTTGTAGGCACTGGCGATTACTAAGTCATACACGGCGGCGACGAAATCAGCGTGCTCGACTACGCGGACCCCGATGGTGGATTGTGGGATCGCGCCGCCATAAGCCTCCAATGAAGCCTTTAGACGTGCGGCGGGACTGTTTCCAGAGAACGTGAAGAGCAAGTGCTTCACATTTTGAGGTGAGATTCCGTACTTGAGTTGCGCGTCGTCGATCGCATCGGCAAGAGCATTGTTTCCAAGTTCAAACAGGCGCGATGAGATGAATGACAGTGCGTGGGCCGATGGAAGGCCGTTGTCTTTGTCGAGGCTCGCCCGAGCCTCCGCAACAACACCAGCGGAAAGCGCTACCCGGCTCTTGGCCTCCGTTTTGAGGAACTTAAGGCGGCCAGTCTTGGGGTCTTGCGCGATGCCAATCATGTCGTCGCCGCGCATGGCCATGTTCCGGTGATCTTTCCAGCGCAGTCGCTTGATCGGAACGTCGTAGGTAGCTTGCTCCGCAATGTACTCAGTTGCAAGGATCTCGCCCAGATCGCCAGACCGTATTGATTTACTTGTGGGGAGCTTCCCTCTCACGAACTCTGCAGCCGCCGGCTTCCCAAGGCGCTCAAGAACACGCGTAAGTTGCTCCTCGGCTGAATAGTGCGTTGGGACCGCAGCGGCTATCGCGTCGATGCCGACTTCTAGGTTCGCCGGATCACCGGAAAGAACGCGTAGCGTGTGTGGGCCGACTTCAGAGTCCTCACTGGTGCACCATTCGTTGAACTTAAGCATGACTTCGCTCGCCTTTTCCCATGTCACTCAGGGAATAGATCGCGGACGCGGGCAAAGGGTGAACCGGTCTCTGCGGCTCGCCTCACCTTGCGATCCAGGACATGGTTGAGTGGAATCTCGCGATGTAGAGTCTCATAGAGATCGTAACCATCCATGCAGATGACCCGCTTGCCTCTACCGAATGCAGCGAGCCCATCGTCGCTAAAGCCGCTGTTGCTGACGAACAGGCCGCGCGTCCAGGCGGCCTTTTGTTCGATCTTACCGTGAAAAGTGTGCAACTCGGCGACGCCTGTCGCTTGGCCCTGCCATTTAGCCTCAACAAGGTAGGTTTCGTTGGCGAACTGGAAGCTGCCGTCGATCTGCTCGCCACGAAGTCGGAATGGCTCCTGCGCCTCCAGCCCATAGATGTCGAAAAGTTGCTTCAAGAATTTCTCGAAGGCGTAACCCCTGGCCTGCGGCGCGAGGCCAGAGAGCAAAACAAGGTCTGCCTTGAGTTGCGCGAGCCGCGGTTGGTCAAAGGCAGGCTTAGGTGGCTGACCCGGGAACGGAACATTCTCCGACTGGCCTTCGAGCCGATTGATTAGTGCAAGAAGACGACCGTGAGCATTCTCGACCTTATCATCCAGACCCGAACGCTGACGCAGCGCTTCGCGATATTCCCAAAGAGCCTTAAGCGTTCGGACAACGCTCGGCTTGTCGACAGTTTGAAGGAAACAGCGAAGGCGCTTTCCTTTGGAGCCTCCGGTCCGAGCATAGATCGGATCGTCGATGTCGAAACTGAGTTCCTCGGCGAAAAACTGCGCGAACGTTCGATCCGAAAAATTCAAAACGTATCCACCGCCCATATCAAATATGTCGTCGAGAAACAGCATATCGATTGAACGGACATTACCCATCGTGCTCCCCCCTCCGCGAAGAAATATTTTCCGTAACTCCCATTCTATTTTCGCCGTACAGCATATTCGCAAGCCACTATAGTACGAAGCATATGCGCCATAATGGACCCGAGCAAGGGCGCGACCAGTTGGCTAAATGGTGAGAGATCTCTACTTCTGTCGAGATACATTCGCGCGAGTGCCGAAGACCGCCTTGTGGGTGGAAGCACCAGTCCGCCGTTTTGGATTGCAGACATTCGATATCGTCACACGGAGTCATATTTTGGCAACCTGCGAATGACCGCTCAGGCCGAGAACCAGACGGTCGTACCAGTCTGCTTGAATTTCCGCTGTGGCCGAAAGCGGTAGTTGGTACGAATTGGCTAGAGTCCCAAACTTGTGTCATCGGGTGACACTGCCAACGAACGGAAAGCATCGAGTTGGCACTCGTGCGTGTGGGACCTCGACGCTCATCAGAATTGACCCGCTTTTTGCTCAAAAAGTGGACCCAGGCGGGTGGGTCATTTTTTGGGTATCCGGAGAGAGCATTTGGGCCA
>Ga0209726_10006217_pt1 | contig 13988 bp, 12 predicted proteins | sample Subgrocontami54m_FD_187453 | JGI IMG/M metagenome (GOLD analysis project Ga0209726, IMG submission 187453) | Subsurface groundwater microbial communities from S. Glens Falls, New York, USA - GMW46 contaminated, 5.4 m (SPAdes) (version 3) | ecosystem: Environmental > Aquatic > Deep subsurface >... | reverse complement strand
TTTTTTGTTAGAGAATATTCAACTTTCGGAGGAACTTGTGCAAATATTTTTTTTGTAATGTATCCTTCTTTTTCAAGATCTTGTAATCTTTTAGATAAAGTTCTGGGATTTATTTTTCCAACCTCTCTTTGAAGCTCGCCAAATCTTTTTGTTCCTTTCAATAGGGAATTTAATATAAGAAGTGTCCATTTGCTTCCAATAATTCTTGCTGCTTTTGATATTTCTAATAAATCTGCTTCCATACTATACTTTTTGTAACTACTTGACATTGTATATTCTTACAATTAAAATGTCAATATGGATAAATGGAATACGCCAGCAGATAAACAAGCAATTGAGGAGACAATTGTTTCACTTAAGAAAAAAAATATAGATGCATATCTTGTAGAAAATAAAGAAGAAGCAAAAAAGAAATTCTTTGAAATACTGCCACAAGGTGCAGAAATTTTAAATAATTCCTCTGTTACCTTAGATGAAATTGGAATATCTCAAGAGATAATGGAATCCGGAAAATATAATTCTGTTAAAAAGCAACTAATGGCAATGGATAGAAAAACCCAAGGAAGAGAAATGCAAAAATTAGGCACAGCTCCCCAGTGGGCAGCGGGTAGTGTTCATGCTGTTTCAAAAGACGGGCAAATAATTATTGCTTCAAATTCTGGTAGCCAGTTGCCTGGTTATGTATACGGCGCTGATCATGTAATATTTGTTATAGGTGTACAAAAAATTGTTGATAATTTCGAAGACGGAATAAAAAGACTTTATGAACACAGTTTAATTTTGGAAAGCGAAAGGATTAAAATTGCTTATGGAATGGATAAGAGTCACATTAGAAGAATATTTACTCTTGTAGAAGAAGCAACTCCGGGAAGAACAACTGTAATTTTTGTAAACGAAGTTATTGGATACTAATAACTTTGACAAATCTCTTCTTTGGTACTAATATTTATATATGAAATTGACTAACTTCTTTTTGGATAAGGTTCTTTTGGAAAAAATAGCATATGCGCATTGTGATATTCCGTGCGGAATATATGATCCTCATAATATGCAGATGGCTGCGCATACAGTAATCAGAATGAATCAACTAATCCAAGAGGTTTCAGCAAGCAGTCCAGAGCCTCCATTTGAAGAGAGGAAAAAAATTATATCTGAGGTGTCAAGATTAACTCACGTTAAAGAAGAACACGGACATCTTGTAGAGGAAGAGCTTGGAACTTTGCAAAATGACTATTTTAAGGAGGAGTATTATGCTAAGTTTGCAAATCTTAGAGAGCTCCTAGAAAAAGCGACTAAACTTTCTGCTAAAGTAAGGCAAGATATTGATATGGAATCAGCTAAAGAATTACTAGAGACAGTTCTACAAATCTCAGAAATATTTTATAGAACAAAGAACGTAACTCCTGTTAGAGTAAAAAGCGTCTATCCAACACAGGGAGAAATTGTAACCTACAAATAATGCTTCTTTTATCAAAGTTTAAAATTTCAGGACATAGTATGGAGCCTGCTTTAAAAAATGGAGATAAAATATTAGCAACTAATTTTTTTTATTTATTTAAGTCTCCCCAAATTAATGATATAGTTATCGTTAAAGACAAAGAAAATATAATCCTTGTAAAAAGGATTATAAATGTCAGAAACAATAGATATATTGTTTTAGGAGATAATAAAAAAGATAGCCTTGATAGTAGGGAATTCGGAAGTATAAAAAGAGATCAGATTTTAGGAAAATTTATTTATAAATTATAATGTTATTATCAGTAATTTTGCTTTCAGTTATTTTATTTCTATTACTTCTTCTTTCTATGGTGTGGCCACCAGATAGTCCTTGGGCACCTTGGTGGAGAACAAATACAAAAACAGCAAAAGCAATCTGTAAATTGGCTAATATTGACAATAAAGACATTGTTTATGACTTGGGCTGTGGTGACGGGGAGGTTTTACTTCAGGCAGCAAAAAGAGGAGCGAAGGGAGTTGGTATAGAAATAGATCCGCTTAGAGTTTTTATTGCAAAGGCAAGAGTATTTATAAATAATTTTAACGATAAGATTATTATTAAAAGAAATAATTTTTTTAATGAAAAATATTCAGATGCAACAGTAATTATTGTTTATCTAGTGCCAAAAACATTGGAGCGTTTAAAAACAAAATTTTTACAAGAACTAAAACCCGGGGTTTTAATCGTAAGCTATAAATACGAAATTGATCTTCCTCTTATCGCATATGACAAAAGGAATGAGATTAGAGTTTATAAAACCCTCTAAAAGCACTTAAAAAGATTAATACGATTTACAATACCTTCTGATTTTACCGGAATGCTATCTAGTAATCTGCAGGATTTTAGAACAAGTTGCTTGTTAAAAATACCATCCACAATTTGTTCGTTAATATTTAGATAAGGATAAAATGCGCCATGGGAGATAATGATTGTTTTAGAGTTTACGGCCTTATTAGTTAGGAATTCCTTGTCAAGAATTTTTTTTGAAAAAAAATATTCATGTGCGTCTCTAACATTTTCAAGCGGCAATACTTTAGTTGTGTTTAGAAGCGCAGGAGTTATGTCGTTTACTCCATAAAGGTAGTTAGGGCGTTCATTGTTAATAATCTGGACTATTTTTCTAAAACCATTAATTTTTTGTAAATCTCTATAGCTTGAAAAATAATTATATGCGCCAATGATCACAAAAACAGTGACTACTGAAAGAATTATCATTTTTTGAAACTTCAATTTTTCAGTCCAAAAAATATAGAATTCATAAAAAGAGAGACAAAGAAAAGGAACGATAAAATTAAGATATAAATAATAAACATCTTGAAATAAGAAAAATAAAATAATGGAAAAAACAGAAATTAATGCAAAAAAACTGTTTTTCCGAAAATTAAAAATATTAAAAGCTAAAATTACAAAAAGCAAAAAATCTTTACTAATAAAAAACCATGCAACGTCACTTTTTAATATTCCAGCAGGACGAGTAAGTGAAAATTGAAATATGTCATCTATAAATTCTTTTTGTGCAAAAAATAAAAAAGGAAGAGTAATAACTAAACCGGTTGCTATAAAAGCAATTACAAAACGAACAGTGTGTTTATAATTTTTTTGTAACAATAAATAAATGAAGAAAGAAATTGCAATTGGAATAAAATAAGCTTTTGTGAAGAAAGATAGGGACACAAATAATCCCGATAAAAAGAAATTCTTTTTGTGCAAAAATAAGTAGCCCAAAACGGCAAATAAAGAAGCTGTAAAAACACCGGTTTGATGATCGGAGGTTGACAAGACAATAAATGAGAAAATATAGATAATAGAGCTAAAAAAAGATACAAGAGCATTTTTTGTTTTATCGTATGCTATATAATAAATAAGAGAGGATACGGCAATTACCTCTAGGGCAGATGTAATGTAAAAGAATTCTATGTTTTTTCCTACTAAAAAATAATACAGGGAAGATATATAAGGGAAAAAGGGAAAATTAGCATAAAAAAAATCCCGGTAAATTAACTTTCCCTGAAAAATCTGATAAGCAACATCAAAATAAATATTTGTATCGGAAAGACGAACTCCGAGATTTGTTATTTTCGCTACAAAAAATAATAACAAAAGGAAAATAATAGGGAGATGTTTTGACCTCATTTTTTTATTTTAAGCAAAGCCCATCTTATTTTATCAGCAGTTTTGTATATGTGATACATGAATGGATTAATGACGAGATCATAGCTTCCAATAAATTCTACCAGATCAGATCCATAGCCTTCTTTAAACCTATGAAATCCATACCATGGATCCTTTACATTAGGATTAGGCCCAAGCGCTCCCCACATGTCAAATTTTTTAAGATTTAGTTTTTTACCAAATCTTATTGCTTCCCACATCATTAGATTTGAGGCCATAACCTCTCTATGTTTAATGCTCGATGCCCCATATGGATAGTAAAGAGTATTTCCTAATACAAATAATATCCAGGCTGCTAAAGTTTCTTTATTATAGATTGCTTTAAGTAGATGTATTGAAAATTCGTTATTTTTATTTTGTGTTCTTAAAGTTTCCCACATAAGCCTGTGGTATCTTTCTCCGTGAGCATAGAATTTTTGTCTTTGAGTAGTTTCTTTTGTTAATTTTAAATACTCCTCAAATGCTTTATCACTATTATCTTCAATTATTTCCACTCCCTTTTTTTGAGCAAGTCTAATGTTGTATCTAGTTTTTTGATTCATGTTTCTTAGAAGTTCTTCTTCTGATTTTGTTAAATCTAAAACAAAATTATATTTTGTAAAAATTGGATGAGCGGATCTGTAGAGATTTTTAAAGTTATATTGTTTGGTATTTGATTTTTCTACATTTGGTTCAATTTGTATAAAAATGCAGTTATTTATCTTCCCAATCTCCAAAAGATCATTTAACATTTTTTGATTTATTTCGTTTCCTTTAGGAAAATATCCAATCTTAAAATTCGTATATGGGATAGGGTGGATTGTGACTTGTAGATCATTTTTTCTGACAACCTTTACTCCGGTTTTTTCTCGGAACTCTCCCCATAACTCTGATTGAAGTGGATGGATATTTGTCATAGATATTCAGGTACTTGTTCTTCCATTCTGTTTAAGCTTTTCTCAAGTGTTCCTTCAGGAAGTTCTAATATAAATCTTGAAACAATATTCATGGTTTTTTGTCCAAAGAAAAGCCTTTTTCTGCTATATGTTAAAAAAAGATTTTCTTTTGCTCTTGTCATTCCAACATAACAAAGTCTTCTTTCTTCTTCAAGTTCGTGTTTGTCCATAAGGCTTCTTGAATGGGGAAATAGACCTTCTTCCATACCGACCATAAATACTACTGGAAACTCAAGTCCTTTTGCAGCATGTAGTGTCATAAGGTTAACTGCGTCTTTTTTCCCCATCTCATCCCTTATATGATCAGGCATATATTCTTGTTCAACTAATGCTACATTTTCCAAGAAATTTTCTAAACTGGGAAAAGCAATTGCGACTGATCTTAATTCTTTAACATTTTCTAATCTTTCCGCGTCATCCTCATCTTTTTGGTCATAGAGCTCAAGATAGTTAGTTTCTTTTAAAACATTATCCATTAACTCAATTGTTTGTTTTTGATTTAGATCTGTTATTTCCAAGCCACTGCTAAATTCCAAAAACTTTTCAAATCTTCCTTTACCAAGTTTTTCAATTCTTTTTAAAGATATCTTATCTTTGGGATTTGCCAAGACTCGAAGGTATGCTAAAGCGTCTTTAATTTCTTTTCTTTCATAAAATCTTGTTCCACCGATTAAAATATATGGAATACTTTTATGTATAAATATTTCTTCAATTGATCTTGATTGAGCATTTGTTCTATACAAAACGGCAAAGTCATAATATTTTAGGTTTGGACTTTGATCTTTAATTCTTTCTATTTCTTGTACTATAAACTCAGCTTCTTTTTGTTCATTTATTGCTTCGAATACGCAGACGTCCTGTCCATTTTCATTTTCTGTCCAAAGTTTTAGAACAGGATGAGTGTTATTTTTAGAAATAACAGAAGATGCAGCATTTAATATTTTTTGCGTAGATCTGTAGTTTTGAGAAAGTGAAAAAGTTTTGGTATTTTTAAAATCTTCTTTAAACTTCGCAAGATTTAGAAAGTCTGCTCCTCTAAAACTGTATATGCTTTGGGAAAAATCACCCACAACACAGATGTTATTCCATTTTTTAGCTAAAAGTTTTGTCAAAAGATATTGTGCATGATTGGTATCCTGATATTCGTCAATTAAAATATATTTAAATTTATTTTGATACTTTTCTAAAACTAAGGGGAAAGTTTTAAAAAGCTCAACAGTTTTTAAGATTAAGTCATCAAAATCTAAAGCTCCATTTTCTTTTAAAATTTTTTGATAAATGACATATACTTTGGCAACAATTTCCTGAAAATAACCTCTGGCAAATGATGGATATTGGCTTTGATCAATTAACTCATTTTTGGCGGAGGATATAGTTGCCAAAACTGATGCTGGTTTATATTCTTTTGCAGACAAAGAAAGAAGATTAAATGCCTCTTTGATTGCCTCCTTTTGATCTTGCGTGTCGTAGATTACAAAATTTTTCGGCACGCCAATAAAATGTCCGTCAATTCTAAGTATTTTTGCACAAAGTGCATGGAAAGTGGAAATTGTTGGAAGATCGTAAAAGTTTTTATTATTTTTTTGAAAAAACTTTTGCATCCTTTCCTTCATTTCACTGGCTGCTTTATTGGTGAAAGTAATTTCGAGAATGTTTGTAGGATCAACGCCCTCTGCAGTTAAGTTTATAACCCTATAAGTTAAAACTCTGGTTTTTCCAGACCCTGCACCGGCAAGTATTATCATAGGGCCGTCTTTTTGTATTACAGCCTCGATTTGTTCTTTGTTCAAGTCCTTGAGAAAGTCTTTGTTCATGCCGTATAATGATACCACATGGATTCCCTTTTTATTGTCGCCAACCTTAAGTCTAATAAAACTTATGATGAAGCTAAGTTGTGGCTGGACGTTTTTAAGACAATTGATAAATTTTTATTAGAAGAAAAAAAGATAATTATATGTCCTTCTTTTACTCTTTTAAAAGTATTTAAATCATTTTTTTCTGATAATAACCTCAAAGTAAGCCTTGGGGCACAAACCGTATCAAGCTTTGATGAAGGAGCTCACACAGGAGAAGTAAATGCAAAACAGATTAAGGATTTTGCAGACTACGTAATTATTGGTCATTCTGAAGAAAGAAAGCTTTTAAATGAGTCAGATGAAACTTTAACCCAAAAAGTTAATTTAAGTCTTAGGTACGAACTTAATCCAATTTATTGTGTACAAGGTAAAGATACTTTTATTCCTCAAGGCGTGTCTATGGTAGCTTATGAGCCTTTATTTGCAATAGGTAGTGGAAATCCAGATACTCCCCAAAACGCAAACCAAGTTGCGAGCGAAATAAAAACAAAAGGCGAGCATCAGGTTTTATATGGAGGAAGTATAACTAACGAAAATGTTGGCAGTTTTACTAGTCAACCTAATCTAAGCGGAGTATTAGTGGGAGGAGCAAGCCTTGAAGCACAGGAGCTTATTAAAATCATTGACAATGCGTAAGAAAAAAGCCATTTTTGCTGTAGGTATTTTTGTGGCCATTTTGGTCTTGATTATTATTGCAAAAACTGCAAGTTTTTATCCATTCTTATTTCAGTTGATTTTTGATAAAGAAGTAAAATTAAAACAGGCAGAGCCAAGTCAGTTAAATATTCTAATCCTTGGAATAGGCGGAGGAAGTCATGACGGCCCAAACTTAACGGACACAATAATTTTGGCAAATATTGATGAAGGAAAAAATAAAGTGACATTAGCATCAATTCCAAGAGATCTTTGGATACCGGACTTAGAGGGCTACAATAAGAAAATTAATGAGGCTTATGCAAAAGGAGAATTAAAAAGAAAAGGAGGAGGCATAACCCTTGCAGAAGCAGTTGTTGAAAGGGTTACGGGTCAAAGCGTTGATTATGCCCTTAGAATTGATTTTAATGGTTTTGTTAGGGCGGTTGATGTTGTTGGCGGACTGGATATAGTTGTAGATAATACGCTAGATGACTATAAGTATCCAATTAGCGGTAAAGAAGATGATCCATGTGGTTTTTCTGAAGAAGAGATAAAAGAGTTTGTTGCAACGGTTAGCGCAGAAACAGAAATTTCTGATAAATTTTCCTGCAGATATAAGCACCTGCGTTTTGATAGAGGACAGCAGCGCCTAAGCGGAGAAGAAGCTTTGGAGTTTGTTAGATCAAGGCATGGTATAAATGGCGAGGGAAGTGATTTTGCCAGAAGTAAAAGACAGCAAAAAATCATAACAGCTTTTAAAGATAAAATATTTTCTGCCCAAACCCTTATAAATCCAGCAAGGATCATAAATCTTTATAATATTGTCAAAGACAGTATTGATACCAATATAAAACAGGATGAATTTGACGATTTCATAAGACTTGCTCAAAAAATGAGACAAGCAAAGATAACAAGCTTTGTGATAGATACAGGTGATCAAACTACACAAAGACAGGGTCTTTTAGATGAAGCTCCATATGCAGACGATTATAATTTTTTGTCCGTTTTAATACCAAGGATTGGAAATGGAGATTTTTCAGAAATTCATCAGTTTATAGATTGCCAGCTTAATGGAGGAAATTGTTCGCTAAATTCAAAATCTAATAAGTAATCTTGTATAATTTTGCACCATTGTTTTGATAAATAATATCTCCCAATTTTTTTATATTATCTTCATTTAAATCAGGATATTTTTGCTTTTCAAGTAACGATACTACAACATAAGACACATTATATTTTTTAATAATATCTTTAGCTTTTTTTATATTAGAAGTTGTATAAAATGTTTTAACTTCTTCAACTCTTGGTCCAACTACTTCATATGTTCCTCTCCATAGCCATTCATGAACTGGCCACCCCAATACGGTTGGCAGACCTGTATTGGCTGAGATTCTTGCGTAATCTGTATAGGAATCCCCAACTGCTTCTAAAATTATTGGTTGACCTTTGATATTTTTATTAATCCAGTTTATTAATTGGTAATCTTCTATATGATCTTTCTTCATATAAGAAAGACCGTCGATACCTTTATAAGTTTTTAAATTATCATAATATGAGTTGATTGCAAAAACTGGATATGAAAAAACCAGATACAAGAAAAGCAGTGTTGGAATAAAAAATAATAGTAAAAACTTTTTATCATTTAAGTTTGAAATTATTTTTACAATTATATATCCGCATGCAATAGATAACATAATGAATGCTTCGTAGGTTAGTTTAAACATTGTATTTGCTCTGTAGTGCGCAGGATAAATATCTTTAACATAGATAAATTCAGGGATAATTATTAAAAGAGTAGATATGATGATAAGAAAAGCGACAAAGACATCGCTTTTATTTGGTTTATAAGCTTTTTTAAATCTTAAAAATAATATAAATGAAAGGACAAAGAAATAAAAGAATCCATATAAAATTATTAATTGCCAAAGAGGAGATCTTTGACAGTGATCAGCTTCAAATAAAAATGGACCAAGCTTTCCGATCTCTGTTAAAAACTGCGGAGCACAAATAAGTCCTATTCCTGACGCAAACGGTTTGAAATTAACACTAAACGGAAGAGAAAATATTATAAACCCTAAGCCTAAAATTAAGACTGAAGAAAAAAAAGTGCGTAAAGAAACCTTTTTATAAAAACTTAATAATATAAAAATAAAAATAGATAAAAGAGTATAAATTATTCCATCCCATGCATTAGTCATATACATTACAGCAATTAAAAACGAAATAAAGACAACATAAACATGTCTTATTTTATTTTCCAAAAGTATTGTAAATATTACTGCTATAGATAAAAGGACGATCGGAATATCAAGAACATGTCCGTGTAGGTCGGAAACTACAAATGAATAAAGAGGAAATTCATGAATCGTATATTGAATAAATCTTGTAGCATTTGGATACCAAAAGCCATTAGGAAAACTAAGAGGTAAAAAAGGAAGTTGCCAAAAAGGTACTGGGCTATCAGCGGGCATATAGGCTTTAAAAAATGCGTAAATTGACGTAAGGTTTCCTGAAAGAGAAACTAGGGAAGCGGATAATATTCCCGCAATTGAGGATTTTAACGAAAATTTTATATTATCAAAAATATTTATTACTAATGATAAAACTGAGGTAAAAGTTAATCCAAATAGGCTAGCTAGCATTAAATTATATCCCATGCTTGGAGCAATATTAGATATTTTTATTAAAACTGCAGTTATGAGATGTCCGAAGTAATAATAATTTATCGAAAGTCCGCTATACCACATGTCAGGCGCTGGGAAATAATCAGTTCTTAAAATTGAATTTACAAAACCAAAATCCATAAATTTTTCAAGGCCATTAATATTTGGCATATTTCCCCTAACATATGACCAAAAAATTAAAGTTACTAAAAATATTAATTCTTCAATGATTATTAACTTAAAATTTTCTTTTAAAATCTTTTTAAGATTAATGTGCTTAAGAAGATATAAATTTAAAATAAAATACAAAAATCCTATTAATAAAATTGGAATAAAGGAAAAAGTTAAAAGTTTAAAAGATGAGAGTATAAAAATAGAATAAGAGATAAAAATAATTCCAATAGTTTTGGCAAAAATATATCCTTTGTCTTTAAAATGTTTAAAGATAATTGAAGTAAGCGGGAAAAACAGTAATCCAATAATTAAAAAAGTTGCCCAGAATTTAATAATATATGTAAAATCAAGTAAATTTAGCATTTTGAATTAATGTTATAGATTATAAACTCATCATCTATATTTTCATAGACTTTTTTAAAATTCTTATCAAAAAAGTCTTTATTTACCACTGCATCCTCACTATCAAAGTTTATGTCAACAAAATTTAATTTGTGCTTTAAAGATTCTTTACAAAAATATTCCAAGTTTTGTGTATTTAATAATTTTTTTCTAATATCGTCTCTTTTTTGAGTGTTATAACCCTGGCTCCATGCAAAATAAGGCCAGCCCAAGAATATTTTCCTACCCGCAAGAGAAGCATCATTATATAAATATTGATTATTTAAAAAAACAGAATCTTTTTTAGTATTTTTAATTATCCATGAAACATTCTTATTAACTGGATAATCAGAAAGTGTAATTCTTGAATCATTTAAAATTGGGAAAAAGTCTATTATTCCAGAAAATGTTAAAGAAAAAATTAAGATAATAACCAGCGGTTTGAGTATTTGTCTTTTTTTCCATAAAAAAAACAAAAAATAAGCAGAAAACATACTAGCTACAATCATAAAAAAATTGATGAATTTATGATTTGCTGCAATTTCGACAGAAAACTGTATAAAGTTTGCAATTATAAAAAGACTAAAAAACGATACTAGAATCTTTTTAGAAACTCTACTTGCCGCCAAAAACCCTAGAGGAATTAAAAAGACATGTAATCCTAAATTTTGAAACCAATAGTTAGCAAAGCTTATTAGATTTAATTTTTCTATTAAATATCCTGTTCGTAAAGTAATACTAAAAAAAGACTCTTGTTGTTGAATGAAAAGGTATTGAGGAAAGGCAATAACAGCAGCAATTAAAAGTATTAGAAAAATATAAATTCTTTTGTTTTTCAAAAATATTGCTAAGCATAAAAGTATTACAACAGTCATTAAAAATGTCGCCATGTTTAACATGAAGGATAATCCTAAAAGTATTGCTAAAAATAAAGTTTTTTCGAAATTTTTATGCTTTTGGGTTTCTTTAAATCTTAGTAAAACATAGATAATAAAAAGTGATAATGCATAAGAAATAGCCAAGTGTCTTTGATTTGTATAAATATTTAAATTCCAGAAAGCAGAAATAATTCCTCCATCATATGGTCCAAATGAAGTAAATTTTGTATTGTCAAAAATCAAAAGAAATGAATTTAAAGATAATCCATGGTTTTTAAAAAATTCAATAAAACTAAGGGATCCATTAAAAATAAAAAATATAATACTAAGTATTCCAACAATTCTAGATTTAAAAATCTCTTTAGATAATAAGTAGATCATTATTATTAAAAATGTAAGTCCAAAGATGGAGGGAATATTTAATGCTAAATCTATTCTGAGGCCAGCTTTTTCAAGTAAACCTACTAATGCATAAAACAGGAAATGATATTTAATAAAAGGGCCTGAAAATAAAGGATATTGTGGTGGAAAATTGTCTCCAAAAGAAAAAGATCTAATCAATGGAATATGACTTGCAAAATCGCTCCAAGCTTTTGATGCAATAAGCATAGAGCCCTCACTATAAGAAAAAGTAGAAAAATAAAGCCAGGCGGAAAATAGTAGAGCAGAAATGCAGATAATAATTTCTAGATAATATTTTTTTACAAGATATATGATTTTATTCATTATTATCTACAAGGTTTGCAACTTTAACACCAAGTTCTACCGCATAATTTGTTCCTCTATCCCAAGGATAAACCTGTTCTATGTTTGCAAGATAAACGTTTTTAAGTGGAGTAGTAAAGGATGGGAGAATTTTTGAATAATTAATTGGGATTATTGGTTGAGCAAAAGGAGCTTTAAAAAGTTCATAGCCAATTATATTTTTAAAATAATCCGGATTAATTTTTTTTAAGTATTTATTAAATAGCTTTAACATTTCTTCTTTGCTAATTGAAAAATATAAATCACTTGGTTCTCTATAATTTCCTAAATAAAGAAGGTGTTCGTTATTATAATTTTTCCTGTCCATAAAATTAGTGTGTTCAACAATTGCCATTACCGGAGCCTTTTTATCACAAACATTTAGCCAATAAGTGCCGTCTTTGAAGAATGGGTTTTTTAATCTTAAAAGTAAGTTTGTTGCTCCGATACCTTTTAATTTCCCTAAAGTAATTTTATATTCTTTTGGTAACTGCGGAGCAATTTTTAAAAAAAGAAAAGAAGGTGTTGTAACAATAACTTTATCAAAAGACTCATTTTGTATTTTTCCATTTTTGTATTTTATTTTTAAAGATATTTTTTGGTCTTTTGTTAAGTTTAATATTTCCGACTCAAAGAAAACCTGACCATTATTTTTTTCAATTTGCTTAACTACGGCTTTTGCAAATTCTAAAAATCCTTTTGCAGGATAAGCTAAGGCAGGAGTTCTTTTTTTAATTCTTGCCCAAAACCAAGCAAGCGAAATATTGTCTGCGTATCTGCCAAATTTATTTACGAATAAAGGTTCCCAAATCATCTCATAAGATTTTTTACCAATCAGTTTGGGTAAAAAAGTGGCAGCATTATATTTCTCAAGTATTTTCCAAAACGGGTTAAGCCTTAACATACCTATTACAAGGCCCATTCTAAATCTATTTAAAAATGATAAAAGCGGAAATTTTAAAACAGATAAAGGGGAGTCAAACTGATAAATCTTATTATTTATAAATACAGAAGTTTTAGGCCTTCTGATAATAACTTCATGATTTATTTCTTTAGCAAGGTTTAAAATACTATTGTCATTAGTAAACCAATGGTGATAATGTTTTTCCAAAGACCAATCCCAATCTTTCTCTTTATATCCAATAGCAAGTCCACCTGGATTTGGGTCTTTTTCAAAAATATAAACCTCATGCCCTTTCTTTACTAATTCAAAACCGGCTGCAAGGCCTGTAAAGCCTGCGCCAATAATTGCAATTTTCATATAGAAACGGTTCCTCTTGAAACAAGAAGAAGCAATCCGCCTATTAATGCGATTAATAAGCCAATTACTCCAGCGGTAATTATAGTAGCATTACCAGTTGGTGGTAAAGGTGTGGTTGGTGTTGGTGTAAATTCTGCCGTTGTTATATTAGGAGTTGATGTTGGATTTTGAGTTGGCTCAATTGTAGCTTCAGATGTTGGCTTAGGAGCAATAGTTGATGTAGGGGTATTTTTAATAGTGGGAGTAGGCGTAGGCGACTTTGTTGGCGTAGGAGATCCATTTGCTCCTGCTATTTGATTACCTGAAGCATAGACAATAAATGATTGATTAATTGTTTTAGTATTACCGGATGCGTCTTTTGTAGTTATTGTTATAGTGTGATTGCCAGCAGAAAGTTCACTTGTCGGTCGATATTTCCAGTTTCCATTAGCATCGGCTTTAACTACTGCTTTTATTTCTTTCTCTGAATTAATTGTAATCTGTACAGTTTCATTAGCCGGTGCAGTTCCTTTAAACTCAGGCTGTTGATCTGTAAATCCCTGATCATTTTGGGGAGTTAAAATTTGTGGACTTTTTTCTGAAACATCTTTTGAAGCCTGATTACTGCTAAAAGAAGGAAAACCTTCTAGGCTTGCAGAATTTGTAGCTTTAGGTACCCTATTAAGGGTAAAGTCATAATTACTTGAAAGCGTAATGGTTGGTACCGGTTCAATTTGTTGGGAAAAGAGAGTGACATTAGAGGTTAAACCTTCTCCAATTGCTAAAAGTTTTAATATTTTTCCTTCTTCTA
>Ga0209726_10006216_pt1 | contig 13991 bp, 20 predicted proteins | sample Subgrocontami54m_FD_187453 | JGI IMG/M metagenome (GOLD analysis project Ga0209726, IMG submission 187453) | Subsurface groundwater microbial communities from S. Glens Falls, New York, USA - GMW46 contaminated, 5.4 m (SPAdes) (version 3) | ecosystem: Environmental > Aquatic > Deep subsurface >... | reverse complement strand
CCTCGCCCTGCGAGTCGCTGTTGTTGTTGTGGCTGATCGTCGGGATGTCGTCGGGCATGAGACGGCCTTTCTACCAGCCCGTCACGCTGCGGCCGGCCGGTGAGCGGCTGACGAGCGAGACCGCGCGCTGGTGCTGATGCATCTCGAGGGCGCGATACTCCGGGTCGTCGATCGCGAGATACCGCGTTACCGCGACGAAGTCGCTCCAGCGCCGGCCGGGCTGCTCTTTCGTGTCCTGGTTCTCGGCGCGGCGGCTGGTCGCCCACACGTTATGCGTCAGGTGATAAATCGTGCGCGTGCACGAGCGGTGCACACGCAGTCGCGGCGCCTTCGTGTATGGATCGGGACGCAGCGCGCGCTCGATGCGCTCGATCGCGACGGTGAAGTTCGTGTTCGCGTTCTCGAAGTCGAAGCCGACCTCCTCGAACGCGCGGCGGATCGTGAACTGCTCGCCGTCGACCTCGCGCGCGAACTGGTTGCCCTGCGCGGTGATCTTCGGATCGGCCTTGCGCCACGCGACGCGGATCGCGTGCTCGCGCTCGAACGTCTCGACCGTGCGCTTGACAGCCGCCGCGTCGCCGGCGATCTCGGCCTCGTGGATCTGCCACCAGCCATCGCGCGGGTCGATCTTGTACCAGGCGCACGCCGTCGGTCGCGCCTGGTGGGGGTCCATGTAGAACACGACCGGCCAGTCGACGGGCCCGGGCCACGCGAGATCCTCGTCGTCCCAGACGTGGCAGTAGCGCACGAGCTGACGGCTGCCGCAGAGATCGCAGGCGCCGTCGACGTTGATCCGCGGCGCCTCGCAGCCGAAGCACCAGGTGCGCGGGGCGGCGGCGAAGCCCTTGATGATCAGGCCGGCGAGATGGATCGGCTCGCCGTGCAGCCGCGCGCGGCGCTCCTCCTCGGTGAGCCCGGCCGAGACCGCGGCGACGTCGGCCGCCGCGAGCGTACGGTTGTCCTCCGTCCAGAGCTGAATCGCCTCCACGGCGGCGGGGTCCGTGCGCTCGAGACCGGGCGCCACGATCTGGTCGAAGAACCACGCGGCCGTAACGGCGCTCGAGCGATCGTCCGGCGGGGTGCCGCCGACGTAGATCTGGCCGCCGAGCTCCATCGCGCGGATGCGGTTGGCGCGGTGGATCTCTTCCGGCGGCAATTCGTCCTCGAGGATCAGGTGAAACGCGCCCTGGTTGAAGTCCTTGATCGACTGGTCGTGCGACATGATCTGCAGCGTCGACCACGGCATGTGGCGCGTCGGATGCCAGAGCGTGAGCGTGCGGTGCTTCTCCGACCACGCGTCGTCCCAGTTGCCGTTGATCAGCCACTCCGGCGGAATCCAGCCCCAATGGCCGAGCGCCGGGTCGCCAGGTAAGCCATCCGCGTTCAGCTTGCCGTTCCAGTGAAACCACTGGAGCTTTTTCTTGAGGTTCGTGTCCCACGCGGACACGAGCGAGGTGACGACCAGCCGCGCGGCGATCGGGTGATCCCGCCCGCGAAGCTTCGCCGGCGGGTACTCGCCGCGCAGCGCGTCCGGCACGATCCCCGTGGCCTGGATCGCGAACTCGGCGAGCATCGTCCCCGTCTTGCCGCCCTTGTTGCCGCCCTGAATCCCGACCTCGCGCGCCGTCGCGAGGTGCACCCGGCGCGCGTTCACGCTCACCGGCCGGTAGTACTCGAGCTGGTGCCGCTTGACGTCTTCGGCGACCCACGCCGCCGCCTCGGCCTCGAGCCCGGCGCGCGCTTCCTGCGTGAGGCGATCGAGGGCCGCATCGGGCACCCGGCCGTGCTCACGGATCAGCACGCGCGCGTCGTCGAGGGTGAAGCGGGTCATCGGCTGAACAGGCTCGCGACGGCGAAGATCGTCGCGGCGATGACGGCCGAGCGCGCGAGGGCGATGCCGAACACCAGCAGCCACGACCGGCCGACATCGCGGCGGCGTTGAGCGGCCTCAGCCGCCCGATACTCGGCGATCGTTCGCGGCGCGGGCCGTGTCACGCGCCCTGCCCGCCCTGCAACAGCCGCAGCGCCAGGTCCTTCAGCCCTGCGCGCTCCTCGCGCACCTCGTGAATCTGCGTCGGCCGCCCCGCGAGCATCTGCAGCTTGTCGACGGCGATGCCGAACGACGCCGTCGCGTTCTTGCGATCGAACTCCTTCACGCCCGACTTCACGCGCGTCTTCGTGCCGGCGGCATCGACACGCACCACCTCGTCCGGCGTCATCGCGACCCGGTACGCGCGCTGCGCCAGCCGCTCGGCCATCGCCTTCAGCTCCTCGACCTTCAGCGTCGGCTTCAGCCGCCGGCGGCGCTTGGACGGCTCCTTCGGCGTGCCGGTTGCGGGATCGCTGCTGCGCAGCGTCGCGGGAGCGGGCGGCGAGGAGTGGTCGGCGTGCGCACGGACGTGCTGTTCGCGAGGGGACAGCCGCAGCGACGCCGGCCGGCGGTCCTGGCCGATCGGCGTCACGGAATCGAACGGGTCGGCCACACCCGACCGGATAGCACGGGTACAGGGGTCGTGTAAAGCTTTACCTGCCCCGGTGGCAGAAGTTTCACGCGCAGCCGCAACCCGTGGTATTCCCCCCCCGAAAGTCCTCGCTCCGTGGCGATGCGGCGCGTACACGACACGTGTGCCGGCGGTTCGACCGCGATTTTGGGGGCTGGGGTGAGGACTGGGGCCCGGCCGCGATCGCATGCCCCCGGCGGGGCGTGCCGACGTACCCCCGGCCCCAGCTCGGCCCCGGCCGCCAGGTCCACCGGCCGCCTGGGCGCCGGCCGCGACCGTGCAAGGAACACCGATTCCCTTCATTCGTCGCATTAATGCGGAGTTACGCCGCACCCGGACCCTGCGAGAGCGCCCGAACACTACCCGTGGGGGGGTCGGTGCCAGCCCTAGCTCGGCGACCAGCTCAAGCGTGAAGGCCACCGGGGGGGGCGACGCGTGAGCGCCACGCGGCCGAGGTGCCGAGGCCGGGTTTTGCCGGAGAGCACACGGCTTCTTCGGCCGGCTCGGGCTCACTGCAGACGTCTCCAGTGACTGAGCTTTCGAATCCCCGAACGTGCATCGTGCACCTTTCCCCCTGGTAATAGGGAAAGGTGAAAGGTGCACTGACGACATGCACGATCGCTACGCTTTCGGGTGCGCGCAGGTGCTTCGTCACCATGCGGTGCACGATCTTCTGTCTGATCTGTCAACGCTTTACGCAGCCTCAGGAGTGATCGTGCACCGACCGTGCACCACGCAGGTGCACGATCCGAAAAACCGTGCACCGGGCTCGTTTTTCCCGAAAGGGCAGGTGCACGATTTTGTAAGTACAAAGTGGACAGTCGCTGACCATCAGAACGGCGCATCGTTCGCTCCTGGCTCGGCGACCTCGTCGACGTCGTCCGACACGAAATGGAAGAAGGTGTCGCGCCCGAGCTTGTCCTTCTTGAGCGGGTAGTCGTCGGTCGAGAGCTTCTTCAGTACAGGGTCGAACACCTTCTTCGAGTACGTCGGCTGGCCCGCTTTCTTGAGCGCCGCGAAGTGTTGGACGAGCTCCTCGCGCCGGAACGAGTTGCGCTCGGCGGCGAACTGCAGCACGGCCAGGCGGCAGGCCTCGCTCTTGTCGAGCACGGCCTCGGGCTTCCCCTCGTACACGAACTCCGCGCGCCCTTCCTTGCTGCTGCCGGCGAGGCGGAACACGAACGCCGGCTGTGCGTCGAAGCCGCGCGTCTTGTCGTGCGCGAGGACGACTTTCTTCTCCTCCTTCGGGCCGACTCGGCGCAGCACGACGACGGCCGACGTCATGGCGCGGATGTCGCCCGAGCCGCGGATCTCGTCGCCGCCACCCGCGGCGGCCGCTTGGCCCTGGGCGCCGGCGGGCAGCTTCCGCTTGTGGTGGAGTGCGACGAGGGCCACACCGTCGCGCAGCATGGGTTTCATCCGGTCCTGGTAGAGCGCGCTCATCTCGCCGGCGTCCTGCTCCTTCCGTCGGTGGACGCGCACGAAGCTGTCCATGATCACGCAGCGAATCCCGTGTTCCTTCACGAACGACCGCAGCGCCGTGTACGTGGCGGGGTCGTCGAACGAGAACGACGTATCGGAGGCGATGTAGAACGGGAAGTCGTCGCGCTCGAGCCGCATGCCGTCGTAGATGAGGTCCGCGCGCCGCTTGTCCTCGACGAGGCCGTTCTCCTCGGAGACGAACAGCACGGGCGCCTGGCGCACCGGCCACCGCCCGAAGAAGGGCGTGCCGGAGGCGATGCAGATGCCCATGTACTTCGTGAGCCAGCTCTTGAACGCCTCGGAGTCGCCGACGATAAAGCTGATGAGGTCGGCCGGCAGCCAGTCCTCGATAAGGAACTCGGGCTGGCGCAGGGCGAGCCGGCGCAGCTCGTCGAAACGACGGACGACGAAACGCGACTGCCCGGCCGTGGCGCGCGACGCGAGCTGCTCGAGACGCTCACGTGTCCGATCGATGACGAGTTGGCCGTCGGCCTTGTCCTCGAACGCGTCGGTGATCGCGTCCGTAGCCTGCATGATGAGCTCGCGCAGGACCGCCTTCTGCCGCACCAGGTCGATATACGACTGCAGATGGGCGGGGATCGAGGCGTGCTCGACGAGCAGGCCGAGCGCCGCCGCGCCCCCGATCGGCTGCAGCAGGTCCCGCCGGCGCAGCTCGTCGGCGAGCGTGATGAGGTTGACGTCACGCCCAGCCGCCGCGAGGTCGAGGATCGAGCTGTAGACCGTCCGGTGGGCGTCGAGGTAGAAGTCGTCCGCGATCAGCTTCTCGGCGATCGTCGCAATCACGCCGGGCGGCGCGTCCATGACCAGGACGAGCCCGAGGACGGCACGTTCCGCGTCCAGGTTGTGCGGCGGGATCCGCGGAAGGAGCTCGCTCACCGCATGACCTCACGGTCGTCGGCGACTAGGCGGCCCGGGCACGGCCGCCGGCCGGTCGGGTTGTCGCCGCACGGCGCGCCGAGCAGGATGTCGAGATCAGGCTCCTCGAGGTAGACGCAGGAGCAGCGATCGCATCGGAGGTGCAGCGGCCCGCGTCGACGACGCGGCTCCACGCCGAGCCGGAGGTTGAACGGCGGCCGCAGCTCGCGGATGAGTCGGGCCTCGAGCCGCAGCGCAGCCTCGCGCGACGGGCACGTATCGATCTCGAGCTGCTCGACGAGCGCGTCAGCGACCTTGAGCCGGGTCCGCATGCACGTCAGGCACTCGTCGTGCGCCATCTTCATCTGCTCGACGTCGGTGTGGCGGCACGGGCTCATGCGGGCCTCCGCGCCGGCGGCCGCGGCGCCGTCCCGTCGGCGATCTCATGGCCCGGCCACGTCAACCGCACGCGCGCCGCTTCTCGCCCGCGTCCGGCTCCGCGCGCTCGGCGATGCGCCCCAGCGACTCCGTGAGCTCCGCGGCCACGCTGTCGATCGGCGCCCCCGCGCGCGCCTGCTCGAGCGCGACCTCGATCGCGGCTTGGCTGAGCCGCGCGCCGGCGTCCTTGAGCACGCGCGCGATGTAGCTGTCGAGGTGCGCCGGGATCGCGGCCTCGTGGAAGAGCTGCTCGAGATACGCGAGCCCGCCCTGCGGCGCCAACTCCGGCACGCCTTCGAGCAGCGGTCCGAGCGTGTGCACGTCCGCCGGCTGTCCCGCCTCGTGCAGCGCGCGCAGCGCGGCGAAGATCGCGCGGTGGTAATCGGTGAAGAAGTCGTGCTCGGTGAGGCGCGCGACGACGCGATCGAGCGCGTCCGCCACCTCGCCGCGCAGCACGGAACCGAGCACCGCCCGCTCGGTATCTAAGTGGTTCGCGGGGATGCTCGGCGCGTGTAACGTCGACATGTCCCTGCGCACGCCCTTTCCTATTTCGGGTACTTAATTCCGAAGCCTTCGCCCAAAAAAAGCGGGTCCGACACCCGCCGAATGACGCATCCAAACTACAAAGGAACGCGCGTTAGATCGTCACGCGAGCAGGTCGCGCGCCGACGCCTCGCCCTGCGAGAAGCGCGGGTTGAGCGGCACGACGATCTGCCCGAGTGCGTCGTGCTGGTGGTTCTCGAAGTGCGCGGTGCGCCGCCGCACGTCGTTGAGGCCCCAGCGCAGATCGCGCAACGCGCCGCGCAGGCGCTCGACCTTCTCCTCGATGCCGCACTCGTCCCACGGCTTGTTCTCCGCGCGCGCGGCCCGGATCATCTTCGCCTCGTCCTCGTGCATGACCGCCTGCGCCAGTTTCCTCGTCTTGTCCATGTCAGTCCTCCATGTGTTGTGGTTGTTCGCTCGCGTCAGCGAGCGCGACTCCCGGCTCCTCGCGCTCCTGCGGAGCGAGCGCGCTCTTCGCGGCGTGCAGCGCCTTCACGAGCCGCGTGGACTCGGCGAGAAACGACGGAAGATGGCCGTCGTTCGTCGTATTGCGGACGAGCAGCCCCTCGTCGATCAGTGCGAGCAGGCCCGCCAGCGCCTCCCGCGCCTCGCGCTCGCGGCCGCCCGGGGTCATCGGTCCGGATTCCACGCCGTGATGAGGTCGTGGATGCTGTCGAGCATCTGCGGCTCCAGGTAGATGCGGTGCTCGCCGTTCTCCCGCTCGGTCGTCAACCAGACGCCGAGGCCGTCGTATTCCGCGTACACGCCGTCGCCGATGTAGACCTTCTGGTCCGCCATCCTCAGCCTCCCTCGCGCTCGCGGTCGCTCATGGTCGCGGCCCTGCGGGCCGGGGGGCACACAGTTCGCGCGGCTCGCTGCCGTTCATGGGCACCACGCGGAATGTCAGGTGTTGTGCCCACGTGTTCTCGTCGAGCAGCTTCTGGAGCCGCGGCACGAAGTAATCGCGCTTCCGCTCGTCGTCTACCGCGACGCCGAGCACGGCCGTCGCTTTGTGGGCGAGCGCCAGATGCCGCGCGTGATCCTCGATCCGTTGCAACTCGACGTCCCAGTGCGGCGGCGTCTCGCTCATGTCCCGACCCTGCCGCCGCCATCGACCCACACGAACTCGCCGCCCTCACCGACGGGCAGGTGCTTCCCGCACTCGACGCAGAACGTCGCCCCGTAAAACCCCGGAGCGCGGGCATACGTCTCGGCCAGCGCGCGGCCCATCGTGGTCACGGTGTCGCAGCCGCCGAGGTAGCCGATGCGGTCAAGCCGCGCCCGCTCGGCGTCCGTGACCTCGGCGCGCCAACCCGTGCAGTCGCCTTCGTGTCCCCGCGAATCGACGCATGCCGTCGTCGGCGCTCCGTCACGCGGCTTGCCGCACACCGGACCGCGGCCAACGTGCCGGTAGCTCGTGCGCACCGGTCGCACGAAGCCCTTCGCGCGTTCTTCCTCGGACAGCACCCAGTACGCCTCGTGCTGGCCCGTCCGAGGGTTCACCGGAGCCGGCGCGCTGGCGTTTTCGTAGCCCGCCCGCGGCGGCTTGCCGTCCGTTGTGCTGCTGATCGCGCGCTTGTCGTCGTTCATCCCTTCCTCCCCGGCGCGTCCCCCTTGGGCTGCTGGCTGGCGTCCGGCCGCTCGCCGTGCTCCAGCAAGCCCGGCAGCATCCCGGCCGAGTTGTCGCCGCCACCGTAGGACACGATGAGTGCGCTCACAGCGCCTCCGACTCGTAGGGCTCGCGCCCGGTTGTCGCCTCGCCGGTTCCCCTCAAGGCGTCAGCGTTCCCAGGGGGTCGCGCTCCGTCGAACGGAGCGGGCGTGAGATTCAACGCCCGCTTCACCGCCCGCGCGATGGCGCGGCCCATCGGGAGCGGGACGCCGTTGCCGATCATCTTTCGCCGCCCGGTCATCGTGAACGGCACGTCCTCACCCGTGAAGAAGTCTTCGGGTAATCCCTGGTGGCGAAGCATCTCGGCGAGCGCCGCGCTCGGGCCACGATCCGGGCCGTGGCGCTTACCCTCAGCCGAGTACGTGCGCTTGACGCGGCCGCCGCCGCCCAGCTTGACGGGCACCGCGCGCAGCGACGAGCACACGGCCTGCCGATAGTCGAGCGATTCCAGCGCCGCGAACTCGATGCCCCTTCGGAGCTCGCGGTCGATCAGGAAGCCGTCCACGTCCTTGCTCACTCCCCACCAAAACCGTCGCGTCCGATCCTGCGATTCGCCGAGCGCGCGGTTGTTCAGGACGAACGTGGACACGTCGTAGTCGTCTGCAACGATGGCCGGCGCCGCCGGCACGTTCTCGCGCAGGAACCACGTCGGCCGCGCCTCAGCGATGATCCGCGCGTACTCAGGCGTCATGTCGCCGTACCGCTCGCCGCTTTTCGGATTCAGGTAGCGGTATTGCGAGTGCGCTTGGCACGGATCGCCGCCGATCACCCCGTCGAACTTCCCGGCCGGCGGATGGAAGCGACGAATATCGCCGCCCCACAGGAGATCAGGGCCGCGCACGACCGTGAAACCCTCCTCCTCGAACGCCATGTCCAGCAGGCCGATGCCGGGGAACAGCGAGAGCACGAGCTGCTTCACGCCTCGCCTCCGGTCCTCGGGGGTCGCGCGCCGGACGGCGGGGGCGTCACTTCGCGAGTCTCGCCCGCACGGCGGCGTCCTTGGCCTCCAGCAGCTTCCGCAGCGCGACCGTCCGCTCCGGGTTGCGCGGCAGCGTCTCGACGAGGTTATTCGCCACCCGCTCGAACTCGCGTGACACCGCGCGAAGATGCTCCGGTAGGTGCTCGTGGGCGAAGAACTGCATGATGTGTTCGCGCGTCTCGTCCATGTCGGTCTCCTTTTTAAGTTGGTCCCCCGCCGGGCTCGCGGGCGGGGCGGGTCGCGGGTCGCGAAGCACGGTCGTGATGAGCGCGATCAGGTCCGGCTTGAATTGCAGCGGCAGAAATAGCCGAATCGCGGAGCCTCGCGGGCGGGGCTGTTGCCAGAACTCTTCGACGATCGCGGTGGCCTTGTCGCAGTTGGCGATGGCCTTCCGCAGCGTCTCGCGGATACGCTCCGGGTCCACACCCGACACGTCATAGGTCGTGTCTCCGAGGCGCGTCAGTTCGTCGAATAGCGCCTCCTCTTCGTCCATCAGCGCGTCGAGACGCGCGTGAATCTCGGCGATCCGGGCGTCGTTGTCGCTCATCGAGCGCCCGCCGAATACTTCGCGCGCTGAATCGCGCGGTTCTGAATCGGAGCCTTCCGCGCGGACCATTTCGCCGCTTCCCTGCGACACCGGGCGATGACTTCATCGGCACGCTTCACGATCGCCGCCTCCTCGGGCGTCAGACACGCCCGCCAATTCCAACGCGGAGACCTCGGCTTCCATGTCACCTGTGCCGCTCCTCGGGGCGGTCGCGCCCTTCGGGCGACGCGGGAGTGAGCGCGGCGGCACGGGCCGCGAGCTTCTTCGCCTGCTCCGGCTGATACACGCCGCGACGCTTCGACCCTTCCCATCCTTCGGGCTCGTTGCGCGCGAGCTTGTCGCACAAGTTGCGGATCTCACCGAGCAGCGAGTCCGTGAATCGCCGGTAGTCCTCGACGAGCGCCGTCGCGTCCGCGCCGTCAGGCGCGCGATCCTCCGCCTCCCCTGACGGGCCGGGCACGGCGGCGAGCGCGGCGAGAAGAACGTGACGGTCCGCATGGGCGTCGTACAGCGCGCGGAGTAGCTCGCCCTGCGACAAGGAGTGAAACGGCCGCTCCGTGTCGCGCTTGTGGCGTTCCCGCGCCGCCTCGATCACGCGCGCCTCGGGGGTCATGGGCCGAAGCGCACCGCCTCGGCGCGACCTGTAAGCACGGCCCATGCATCGCGGAGTCGGTTGACAAGCGGCCCCGGCACTGGCTGCGAGAGATGCCACGTCTCGCCGTCGCTCGATCCTTGCGGCCACTCGCGTGCGATATCATCAGCTTTCAGCATCGCCAGTTCTCCTTTTCGTCCATCCCTCAGCCCCTCCGGTCCACGGGCGCGCTCGCCGGGCGAGCGGTCATCGCGGGCTCACGCGGATCTCGACGCCGCGCTTACCGCTCTCGTTCGTCTGCCGATAGCGAAACAGATGGCCGGACTCCGGGTCGTCGTCGTGGATGACGCGCATGTCCCGCAGCGCGTCGCGGCACGGCTTCACCGACGCCGCGAGGTTGTCGTCGTCCATGCGGCGCACGAGGTGCACGGTGAACTCGATGCACTTGGGCGCGGCCTTGTCGCACGGCAGCAAGCCGAACGGCAGCGCCTGAATCGCCTCGAGCAGCACCATCTGCGTCCGCTCGCGCCAGTCCTTTGCCCACCGCGATTTCTTCGTCCAGTGCGCGCGGGAGAGCGAGCCGTTCAACGGATTCGTCACGGGCCCGGCGACGAAGACGGCGAGGATCTCGCCCGGCTCCTTCACCGGCTGCTGCGCTCGCCGGCCGAGTCGCGCGACATCGGCTTTCGTGAGGTTCACCGCGCGTCCTCAAACTCCCGACGCCCGCGTTGCTCCTCGTACCGCGCCTGACACCGCACGCACCGCTCGGTGAATGGCATCGCGGCCAGCCGCTTCGGCGCGATGGCGACGTCGCAGTCCACGCACATGCCGTACGTGCCCGCGGCACTCCGCTCGATCGCCCGATCAATCGCCCGCAGCGATGCCGTGAGGAACGCGCGCCGGTCCATCGTCGCGTCGGCCTGCGTGCTCGCCACCGCGATGTCCTGCGCGTCGCCGTGGAGCGTGGCCGTCTCGACGCCGAGCTGCGCGAGCTGGCGGATGAGGAGTTCGCGGTGGGCGAGGAGGCGGGGGTCGGGGCGGGTCACAGCGGCAGCACCTCTTGCTGCAGCCGCTTGACCGCGAGCCCGAGATACGACCGATTCAGGTCGCACCCGATGGCCTCGCGGTTCAGCTCCTTCGCGACGAACGCCACGGTCCCGCTGCCGACGAAGGGGTCCAGCGCGACATCGCCCGGTCGCGAACCCGCAAGCACGCACGGCTTGATGAGGTCCGGGGGGAACGTCGCGAAGTGGGCCTCGGGGAATGGTGCCGTCGCCACGGTCCACACGTCGCGCTTGTTCGAACGGCCGGACTGCTGCTCGGCCTTCTCCATCCCGTCCCAGCGGTCGTTGAAGCCTGCGTGTCGGCAACCGTGACCGCGTTGCTTATCGGTCTTCCGGCCCTTCTCGCGCCCGTTGCGATGAAACGCGCCGTGCGCGCCCGGTCCCGTGTCCCAGCCGTCCGGCATCTTCGTCGTCACAGACTTCGCGGGCTCGCTGATCGCCTCGGCGTCGTAGTAGTACCGATCGCTCTTCGCCAGCAGGAACAGGTACTCGTGCGCCTTCGTCGGCCGATCCGTGACCGACTCCGGCATCGGGTTCGGCTTGTGCCAGATGATGTCCGAGCGGAGATACCAGCCGTCCGCTTGGAGGGCGAAGGCCACGCGCCACGGGATGCCCACGAGGTCTTTCGGCTTGAGACCCACGTCGCCCCACAGGATGCCGGGCTTGAACATCCGCTCGGCGCGCTTGCCGCGTTCCTTGCTGTTCGTGCCGCCCGTCTGCGCGCCGACACCCGCGTACGAATCCCCAAGGTTCAGCCAGAGCGTCCCGTCCTCGCGCAGCACGCGCCGCACCTCGCGGAAAACGGCGACGAGCGCCTGCACGTAGGCGTCCGGCGTCGGCTCCAAACCGAGTTGCCCCGCCACGCCGTAGTCGCGCAGCCCCCAGTACGGCGGGCTCGTCACGCACGTCTGCGCGCTCGCGTCGCGGAGGCCGCGGAGAATCGTCAGGGCGTCCCCGCAGTACAGCGTGATCCCCGGCTCCTCGTGGAAGAGGTAGGGGCGGAGGTCGGGCATCAGAACGTCACCACCGCCGTGAGCACCGCCGCCGCGAGCCAGTAGATGTATCGGCGCGTGTCGCCGTCGAGCGCGTACACGACGCGGCGGCGAGGTCCAGCACGATCAAGATCGCGGGGAAGATCTGGGCGCGGGTCACGCGCCCGCTCCGATGAACCGCGGATTCAGTGAACGGGCGGCGAACGGGAGAACATGTGCGGCGGAATCCCGCGCCGGATCAGCAAAGGCCGGGCCGTTTGGCTGATCAGCGGTTCCCTTGAATGCTCCCGGTTCCGCCGCTCGGGCATCCGAGTTTCGCACGAAACGGCGCGGGCTTCCAACACACCCATGGTCCTGTGGCTCAGGTGACCGTCGCATCCCCGCCCCCGTCGTCGCGTGAACCGCTGTAGTGAACCGGAAAGGTCGGCAGCGCGTTCACGACCGCCGTCCGGCGCCGGTCGACGACCTTCGTGTAGCCCGCGGTCGTCGCGATGTTCGCGTGGCCGAGCAGCTCCTGCACCGCGCGCAGGTTGTCGGTGGCCTCGAGCGCGTCGGTCGCAAACGTGTGCCGAAACACGTGAGGCGAGATGTGCTCGATACCGGCCGCCTGAGCCCAGCACCGGACGCGATAGCCGACCATCGCGCGCGTCCACGGCTCGCCGGCCGGCTTGGCGCCGCGCCCGACGGTCACGCGCTCCGTCGCGAGCACCGGCCAGTCGCGGGGCTTGCCGCGGAGCGTCCCGAGGTGCGGTCCCAGCACCGCCCAGAGCGCCGGGTGAATCGGGACGTTCCGCTCCTTGCGCCCCTTGCCGAAAAACCGGAGCTGGCCCGGCACCGTCTCGCCCGTCGGCAGCGCGCTCGGCGGGGTGACGTCGAGCAGCCGCAGCGCGACGATCTCGAACTCGCGCCCGCCGCTGTAGTAGAGCAGGGCGCGCAGCACGGCCTCCTGGCCGTCGAGCGGCAGCGTCATGATCGCGTCGCGCTGCTCGGGCGTCATCGGCCGCGGCAGCAGGTTCGGCCGCACGACGCTCGGCATGTCCTCGATGTCCTCGGCCGTCCAGTACCGCTTCTTCGCGCCCCAGACGGCGAACTCCTTCAACGCCGCGCACTCGACGTGCAGCGTGTTCTTCGACCGGTCGAGCCCGTCGCGATGGATGACGAACGCGCGCACGCGATCGGCGCTGAACTGGAGCGAGCTGTCCTTGCCCGTCGTCACGAGCATCCAGTCGGTGAACGACGAGAGCGCCTTGTAGTAGCGCAGCAGCGTGCTCGCGCTGAGGGCGCGCCGGCTGGCGGTGCCGAATTTCCGTTCGGACAGGAACTGATCGCGAGCGGTTGTGAGACGCATGTCCATCGCTCCACGCGCACGGATGAACTCCGGGGTGCGCGGAGCATACCGCTGCCGGTCGGTGGCCGTCGTCACGCCGACTCCTCGTACAGATCCACTAGCGCCGCCCGCCAGCAGTCCAGGCACACGACGGCCCCGGCCTCGATCTCCCGGTCGGTCATCTCCCGGTCGCAGCGGGCGCAGGTCATGCGGCCTGGCCCTTGTGCTGCCGGCACGCCGCGTCGAGCTTGTCCGCGCCGGCCTTGAGCGCGTCCAGCGTGAGCGCCGTGATCGCCTTCCAGCCGCGGACCCCGAAGACGGTCTCGCAGACGGTCGCCTTCGCGGCGTCGCCGTCCTGCGCCGTGCCGAAATGCGCGCGGAGCGTCGCCGCGATCGCGTCGAGCGTCGCCTTGCAGGTCGCCACGTCGGTGTCCGGCGCGCTCGCGCTCGGAGCCTGACCACCGCGCGCCCACTCGGCGAGGCGCTGGCCCGACGCCTCGGTGATCGGCTCGGCCGCCGAGAAGAACGGCCGGTGCTGGTGTTGGAGCTTGATCGGCTTCGGGACACCCGGCGCGTCCGGCGTGAGGAGGAACGAGGCGGTCAGTTCGAACGGCAGGTTCTTCTCGCACACCGGAATCCAGCCGCCGATGCTGACGGGCGACACCTTCGGGACGACCTTGATCTTGCCGTCCTCCTTCACCATGTCGACCTTCTGCTCGGCGCGGAAGCAGAGCACCAGGTGCGCGCGGACCTGGAGCAGCCGCGAGACCATCCGCTTGTGCTCCATCTTCGGCTTGATCCACGAGGCCATCTTCACGGCCTCGCGTGCGCCCATCCGCTGGAACTCGGCTTCCTGCATGTCGAGGATGCCGCCCTCCCCCGCGTGTTCGTGACTGAACGAATCCACGACGATCACCGGGTACTGCGCGGCGTCGGCCGCCGCGATGGCGTCCGCGTACGCGCTCGGCTCGAACGGCGG
>Ga0209726_10006215_pt1 | contig 13992 bp, 14 predicted proteins | sample Subgrocontami54m_FD_187453 | JGI IMG/M metagenome (GOLD analysis project Ga0209726, IMG submission 187453) | Subsurface groundwater microbial communities from S. Glens Falls, New York, USA - GMW46 contaminated, 5.4 m (SPAdes) (version 3) | ecosystem: Environmental > Aquatic > Deep subsurface >... | reverse complement strand
GTAGCCCTGGTAGGCCAGCGTGGAATCGGCGTGCCGTGCCCCGAGGACGAGCGCCCCGCGGGCGAGAGCGGGACGGATGACCTCGTTCACCAGTTGGGCGCGACCGGCACTGAACAACAGCGCGTCGGTGCGGGGGTCGAGCGGGGCATCACCGGGGGCATGATCGAGGACGATGTGGCGAACCTGCTCCCCGACGGCCGTGCCACCGGGCTCACGGGTGGCCACGACCTCGCGACCCTGGGCCTCCAGCGCGCTCCGGAGGCGGACGGCGACGAGCGTCTTGCCGGCGCCGTCGGGCCCCTCGATGGTAACGAACCAGCCGCGCCGGGCGGGCACCTCGCGTTCCCTCACGGCAGGAGTGTACCGACCCGGCCCGATTCATCCATCGCCCGAGCGAGGACGTACTGGCTGGTGTCCGGACCGCCACCGTCGACGGGCCGACCCCCGGGACCCGGCGTCCCGTGGACCACGCAGGAGGGGAACATGGCCGAGCGACGCGCGCCTGGCGCCCGCCGCCGGGGATCGCGGCGAGGGCCGCGTACGATGCCGCGATGACGGACGACGGTCGATCGCCGACCCGGCCGGACCGGACAATCGTCCGCCGGGCTGGGCTTGGGTTCGCCCTCGCCGTGGTCGCCAGTTTCGTCGTGCCGACCGTTGCCTTTGCCCATCCACTTGGCAACTTCACGATCAACCACTACGCCGGGATCCGGATCGAGCCGGAACGGGTCGTCCTGGACGTCGTCATCGACCAGGCCGAGATCCCGACCTTTCAGGAGAAGCTCCGGATCGATACCGACGGTGACGGCTCCGTGTCCGACGCGGAGATCGAGGCCGAGCGGGTCGCCGCCTGCCCGATCCTCGCCGGGTCACTCCGGCTCACCGCCGCCGGCGGCCCCTTGCCGTTGCTTCCCGTCGAAGCCGGGTTGGAGTTTCCGCCCGGGGCGGCAGGCCTTCAGACGATGCGCCTCGTGTGCATCTTCACGGCGGCTCTGCCGACCCCACCGACCGCCCGAACCACGATTGAATTCAGCGACGACTCGCATCGCGAGCGGATCGGCTGGCGCGAGATCACCGTCCAGGCCAGCGGCGCAACCGTCGCCGGGGATCTGCCGAGTGCCAGCGTCTCGCAACGGCTGCGCTCATATCCCCAGGATCTGATCGCCCAGCCGCTCGACCGAGTCTCGGCGACGGTCGAGGTCTCGCCGGGCGGGCCGACCTTGTCTCCGTTCGGCCCACCCGACGCCTCGCCGCTGCCAGGCGCCCCGGCGTTGTACGCCTCGACGCCGGCAGGTGGTGTGCCCTCGCCGGCAGCCGCAGCGCCCGGGGACGTGGCATCGCCGGCGGTTCCGGCAACCTCGGCAACCGGTGGCGCCGCCTCCGTTCCGGGTGGCGTGGGCGGGGACATCACCGGGCTACTCCAGACCCAGGATCTGACTCCGCTCGTCCTGCTCGGATCGATCCTCGCGGCGATGGCCCTGGGGGCCGGGCATGCCCTCACCCCCGGGCACGGCAAGACGCTGATGGGTGCCTATCTGGTCGGAACCCGGGGGACACCGATCCACGCGATCGCCCTGGGCCTGAGCGTGACGGTCTCGCACACCCTGGGGATCGTCGTCCTGGCCGCGATCGTGATTGCCTTCCGTGGGGCGCTCCCGCCAGAGACGTTCAATCGGATCGCACCGATCGCGTCGGGGTTGCTCGTGCTGGGGATCGGTGGCTGGCTGCTGACCAGCCAGATTCGGATCCGCCGCGCCGCTGCGGCGTTGGCGACAGCGAACCACGAGCACGAGCACGACCACCCGGCAGGTGACGACCACGCCCACAGCCACGACGATGGAGCTGCCGAGCCGGACGGGCTGCACAGCCACGGCGGGATCCGCCACAGCCACCTCCCGACGACAGCGGGCAACCTGACCTGGCGGAACCTCTTCGTGCTCGGTCTGGCCGGCGGGATCATCCCCTCGACCAATGCCCTGATCATCCTGCTGGCCACGATCGCCACCGGACGGGCCGTCTATGGCCTGGTCCTGGTCGTCGCGTTTGGGCTCGGGATGGCGGTCGTCCTCGGTGGGGTCGGGCTGGGGCTCGTGCTGGCCCGCGAGCGGCTGGATCGCCTGCCATCGCGCTCGAGCCTCGGCCGGGTTGCCGGGTACGCACCGCTGATGGCCGGGCTGGTCGTGTTCGCCCTGGGGATCTACCTGACCACCCAGGCCGTTGGTGTTGCGCCGACGCTCTGAGCTGAGCGCATCTCGCGTCGGCGTGCGCTACGCTGGCCGCCCCATGCGTGACCTGACCGATCGAGCGCTCTCGACCGCTACCGTTCGCGGTGCGACCTACGCGGATGTCCGGATCGTGCGGCGTCTCGAGGAGTCGATCGCGATCAAGACGGGGCGGGTCGAAGGGGTCGCCAGCGGAGAGACCGAGGGCTTCGGGATCCGGGTCCTGGTCGACGGCGCATGGGGCTTCGCCAGCTCGCTCCATCTCGAGACCGACGAGCTCGATCGCGTCGCGGCCCAGGCGGTCCGGATCGCCCGAGCCAGCGCCACCGCACTCCGCCGGCCGGTCGTCCTCGACGATCGACCGGCCGCCCACGGGACGTATGCCACGCCGCTCGTCGAGGATCCATTCGCCATCCCACTCGAGCGCAAGATCGGCGACCTGCTCGAGGCGGATCGGGCGGCAACTCGCGTCCGCGGGGTGGCCTATACCGAGTCGAGCTATGGCGCCCAGCGCGAGTGGAAGACGTTTGCCGCGTCCGACGGGAGCTACACCGAGCAGGAGATCACCCACGTGGGCGCCGCGGTCGAGGCGAATGCGATCGAGGGCGACGAGCACCAGCGCCGGAGCTACCCGGACGCGGGCGGCGGGTGGAGCGCGGGTGGCTACGAGAACATCCGGGCGCTGGACCTGGCCGGCCATGCCGAAGCCCTGGCCGAAGAGGCCGTCGAGCTGCTGTCCGCGCCCCAGTGCCCGAGCGGCCGGTTCACCGTGGTCCTCGATCCGAGCCAGCTGTACCTCCAGGTTCATGAGAGCTGTGGCCACCCGACCGAGCTCGATCGCGTGTTCGGAACCGAGGCCTCGTACGCCGGGACGAGCTTCCTCACGACCGACAAGCTCGATCAGGGGTTCCGCTACGGGTCGGATCTGATCGACATCGTCGCCGACGCCACCGCGCCAGGCGGGATGGGCACCTTCGGCTGGGACGACGAGGGCGTGGCGGCCCAGGCCGTGCCGCTGGTCAAGGCCGGGATCTTCGTCGGCTATCTGTCCAGTCGCGAGACGGCGCCCCGGATCGGGCGTCGCTCGGGCGGGGCGATGCGGGCCGATGGCTGGAACCGGATCCCGCTCATCCGGATGACCAACGTCAACCTGCTCCCGAAGCCGGGGATGAGTCTCGACGAGATCGTCCAGGACACCGACGAGGGGCTCTACCTCAGCTCCAACCGGAGCTGGTCGATCGACGACCGACGGCTGAACTTCCAGTTCGCCACCGAGGTCGCCCGCGAGATCAAGGGCGGCAAGCTGGGCCGGTTGTACAAGAACCCGACCTACACCGGGATCACCTACGAGTTCTGGCGGTCGTGCGATGCCGTCGGCGACGAGCGGAGCTTCCGGATGCTGGGCACCCCGAACTGCGGCAAGGGTGAACCCGGTCAGGGTGGCCACGTCGGACACGCGGTCAGCGGGGCGCGCTTCCGGAACGTCCAGATCGGGGTCGGCAAGTGGTAGCGGCAGGCGCGGCCCGATGACCCAGCGCCACGATGGCGACGGCTGGCTGGCCGTCGCCGAGCGGGCGATCGCCCTGGCCACGGCCGAGGGCGCGACCCAGGCGGAGGCCCTGATCACCGCTGAGGATTCGGCCCTCACCCGGTTCGCGAACAGCGAGATCCACCAGAACGTCGCCGAGACGAACGCTCATCTCAACCTCCGCTTCGTCATCGGCAAGCGGGTCGGCGTGGCATCCACGGGACGGCTCGATGCGGAGGGCCTGCGCGCGGTGGCCGAGGCGGCGGGGCGGATCGCCCGCAATGTCGAGGAGAACGACACCTTCGTCTCGCTGCCCGAACCCAAAGGCCCGATCCCGGATCTGCCGCTGGCCTTTGCCGCGGGCACGGCCGACGCGACCCCCGAACTGCGGGCCGAGGGCGCTCGGGCGGTGATCGCCGCCGCCGACGCGGCCGGGGTCGTCGCCTACGGCTCGTTCGCGACCACGACCGAGGCGCTGGCGGTCGCCAACAGCCTGGGCATTCGAGCGGCGGGCGAACGCACGACCTCGCAGCTGATCACGGTCTCGATGGGGCCGGACGGTGGCTCCGGCTACGCCGAGCAGGCGTCGGTCGACGCGACCACGATCGACGCCGCGGGCCTCGGTCGGGAAGCCTCGGACAAGGCGCGCGCGACCGCCAACGCGGTGTCGGTCGAGCCCGGCGACTACCCGGTCGTGCTCGAGGAATATGCCGTCGTCGACCTGCTCGACATGCTCGGCTACCTCGGCTTCAGCGCCCTGGCGGTCCAGGAGGGCCGCTCGTTCGCCGAACCCGGCCGGCAGGTCGGCAGCGAGCTCGTCGACATCTGGGACGACGGAGCGGATCCGCTCGGGCTGCCGATGGCGTTCGACTACGAAGGGGTCGCCAAGCGACGGGTCTCGCTCATCGAGCAGGGTGTCTGCCGCGAGGTGGTCTACGACGCCCAGACGGCCGCCCACGACGGCGTCCGCTCGACCGGCCACGGCCTCCCGGCGCCGAACCCGTACGGACCGTTTCCGCTCAACATGCTCCTCGGCGCCGGTACGTCCTCACGCGACGAGCTGATCGGCGGGCTCGACCGTGGCCTCCTGGTGACCCGCTTCCACTACACCAACCCGGTCCACCCCAAGCTGGCGATCGTGACCGGGATGACCCGCGACGGAACCTTCCTCGTCGAGGGCGGCCGGATCGTCGGTCCGGTCAAGAACCTGCGCTATACCCAGAGCTATCTCGATGCGCTGGCCGGGATCGAGGCGATCGGGCGGGAGCGGCGCTGCCTGCGCGGATTCCTCGGTGGGGCGGTCGTCCCCGCGGTCCGGATCGCCGCCTGGACGTTTACCGGGGGCACCGAGCACTAGGACCCAGTCTCGGATCGGGTCTTGACCGGCAGCCGGACGCGGGCCAACGTACAAGTCCACCATGCCCACCGGCGACTTGACCGACTACCTGGCCCGCCTGAACCTGTGGCAGGCCGCCGGTCTGGCCATCCTTGGCGTGATCGTGGCCCTGGCGGCCAACCGTTTCCTGCAGAACGTGGCCGACGACGTGATGACCTCCGTCTCGGACCTCGGCTCCCGGCTGGCCAAGGGGATCGTGCGCCGACGGCCGGAGCCGTTCGGGTCGGCCTGGTTCTGCGTCACCTGCCACTCGCTCAACCCGGCGTCGTCGAACGCCTGCTATCGAGGCTGTGGTCGGCGCCTTCGCCAGGATGCCGGGCTCAAGGTCGACCTTGTCACCGGTGAGCCAGTCGAGCCGCCCGCGGACTGGTGGATCGAAGACCCGCGGGCATCCGACCGCTGACTCAGCCGCGGTCCGGGTCGCGCTCGCAGGCGAGCTCCAGACCAAGCCATCGTCCGATCGCGGTGCGGTGGCTGGCAACCCACTGATAGCCGACGTCGACCAGCGCCCGGAAGGTGGCCAGCGCGGCCCAGGGTCGGAGCAGCCAGCCACCGGGCAGGGCGTCGACGATCGCCAGCGCCGCGTCCCCGCCGGCGGCGACCCGGCCGGCGGGGTCGACGACGTGGAGCTCGTCCGCCAGCAGGTACGACCTGGCCACGGCCGCCAGACGCGGATCGTCGCTCCTGGTGGCCGCCTGGAGTGGGACGATATCGAAGCGGCCGTCGCGATCCCATCGGCGCAGGGTCCGCGCGGTCAGTCCGCAGATCCCGCAATCGCGGTCGTAGAGCACCGTCAGTCGTGATCCATCTCGGCCGACCCGGTGCCCGGCGATCACGCCTGGATGACGCAGAGCTCGTTGTCGGCCCGGCTCGCTTCGCCCGTGGCCCGGGTCATCGCCAGGTCGTCCGAGCCGCGTCTGGATAGAGTCGGACCCGGCGGTAGGGCTCCCGGCCGCGCGAGCGCGAGACCAGGTTGGCCCGCTCGGCCATCTGGTGTTGGAGCCGTCGGATGTAGGCGTTCTGGGGGCTGAGCTCGACCGCCTCGGCGGCGCGCTGGACGAGCCCGATCGCCTGCTCGGTCTCGCGCAGGGCAGCTTCGCGCGGATCGACCTCGAGCGAGAAGATCGAGGTCAGGCTCGCCTCCATCTGGGGGATCGTGTTGGTCTTGAGGACGTAGATCGGCATCGCCCGCTCCTCCGCTTCGCGGAGCATCGGGGTCTTCTGGCGGTATTCGCTACGCAGCGTCATCACGACATCCGCCTCGTCGACCTCGCGGGCGATGACGACCGGCAGCTGCAGCTCGCGGATGGCCTGCTCGAGGCGCTTCCGGCTGACCCCGTGCGGCAGCACCCGGAGCGTCGGGAGGACTCCGGCTCCCTCCACCCGGAGAACTTCGCCATCGCCGTCCTCGGTGGCAGCCCGTTCGCGGGCCACATCGGCCAGCGCGTCGTCATCGTCGTCCAGATCCTCGCCATTGATCGGGGCGGTCCCGTCGTCGGCGTGGACCTGCTCGATCGCCCGCGCGGCCTGCTCCCGCCATGCCTGCTGGCGCTGCAACTCGCGGGCATCGCGAGCTCGCGGCTCTGGGGCCGGCGGGACGCCTCGCTCGAGCGGGCCGCGATCGGCGATCTCCCCGGAGACGAACGGCGGGTCGACGACCACAGGGCCCGGCCGGCCGCGACCCGTCCCCGGCGGTGGAACCGCGAATCGCTCTCCCGGCATCATCCCCGGAGCGCCGTCGGGAGCCCCGGGGTCGGCTATCCGGCCGCGCGGGCCGGTCTCCCGCGCCGTGCCTCCCCGGGTCTGTCGCCAGCCGCCGCTCGCGCCGGGCCGATATCCGGGCCGGTACCCTGGACCGCCGCCGGACCCCGCGCCGCCCGGCCCGGCATCCCTATACCCGCCGCCGCGATATCCGCCGTCGCCCCGCCAGCCCGGCTCCATCCGCCACGGCGAGCCGTTCCCGACCAACCCGGCGAAGCGCTCTGCGCCGAGCTGCTCGCGCGGGGAGGGACGTGGCCGCGCCTGCGAGCGGTGAACGCCTTCCTCGTCGCGCCAGCGGAGCTCGGGCGCCACCGGATCGCCGCGGAGCATCGCGTCGACCGTATCGGCGACATCGCTGTGGACCATCACCCGTTCGCGATCCTGGATCTCGATGATCACGTCAAAGGTCGGCGGCGCCTTGCGCTCGAGGACGCTCTTCTGGGTCCGCCGACGGCGCGCCTCCTCGTCGCCGAGCGTCACGCTCTGGATCCCGCCGATGAGGTCGGACAGGGTCGGGTTGAGCATCAGGTTGTCGAGGTTGTTGCCGTGGGCGGTGCCGATGAGCTGGACGCCTCGCTCGGCAATCGTTCGGGCGGCCTGGGCTTCGAGTTCGGTCCCGATCTCGTCGATGACGATGACCTGGGGCATGTGGTTCTCGACGGCCTCGATCATCACCTCGTGCTGGAGCGACGGGGTCCGGACCTGCATCCGGCGGGCCTTGCCGATTGCCGGGTGGGGGATGTCGCCGTCGCCGGCAATCTCGTTCGAGGTGTCGACCACGACCACCCGCTTGCCCATGTCATCGGCCAGGACTCGGGCGGCTTCGCGGAGCATCGTCGTCTTGCCGATCCCCGGTCGGCCCATGATCAGGATCGATTTCCCGGACTCGACGAAGTCGTCGATGATCTCGATCGTGCCGTACACCGCCCGGCCGATCCGGCAGGTCAGCCCGACGATCTTGCCGCTCCGGTTGCGGATGGCACTGATCCGGTGCAGGGTCCGCTCGATGCCGGCCCGGTTGTCGTCGCCGAAGGTGCCGATGTGATCGACGACGTAGGCCAGGTCCGCCTCGTCGATCTCGCGCTCGAGGAGGGTCTCCTCGCTGTCCGGGAAGCGCGCCTCGGGACGACGCCCGAGGTCCAGGACCACCTCGATCAGGTCGTCGCTCGCGGGCAGGGCGTGAACGGCCGCGACCACCTCCGGCGGGAGGGCCGCCAGGAGCAGGTCGAGGTCGTCCATCGTTTCGCGCTCGGGTCGCTTGGGTGTTGGGGTCAACGGTTCCTCCCCAGGTGACGGGATGGATCCATCAGCGGACGGCCGGGACGAGGGCCGGCTCGGCCACCCGTACGACGGTCTCCTTGAGCAGCAGGGTCACGGTCGATTCGACCCCGAACCCGGCCTCCTCGAGCCGCCGGTCGATCGGCGCCTCGTACGTCCGGACCGGAGCGATGACCCCATGGTCGTGGCGGCCGCCGGTCCGGGCCCGGGTGGAGATCACGCCGAGACCGTACTCCACCAGCGCCGTCGTGTCCGCGTCGGGCCGAGCCATGATCTTGAGATAGTGGGGCTGATCCTCCTTGGCGACCCCGACCTGAAGGAGTGCGTCGAGCCGCGTCCCGTCCGGACCGCCGTTTGGCGCCTCCCGGACGAACGCCTCGACGTCGGCAAAGCGGAGGATCGGGGCGAGGCTCGATCGGGGCACCCGCCAGCCACCGGCCTGGCGCTCCCAGTCGCCGATCCGATAGTCCTCCAGGCGCTGGACCGGTTGCGGGGTGACCGCGGCGTACAGCCGGGACAGGGCGATCGCGTCGATCTGGGCCGCGGGTCGGATGCCCTGCTCGGCGGCGCGCTCGTCGGTCCACGGCTCGGGCAGCGCGGCGCCCGGCGGCCGGTACAACAGGAGCTCCTGACCGTAGCGTGCGAACCCGGCCTGCATGAACAGCTCGACGTTCCCGGCCGCATCGGCGCAGGCGACGTGGAAGCGGATGGCGCCGCGCTTGGAGCCGTCGCGCAGGATGTGCTGGAGCAGGCGGTACCGAATGTCGCCCGAATCGGTCAGCCCGATCGCATCGAGCTCGACGATCGTCCACTCGTCGCGCTGGTTCTCGCGCTCGACCCGGACCAGCCCGGACAGCCCGTCCTCCTCCTCGTAGACGTACAGCAGGTCGTGGGGCCGGAAGGCGCCAAGCGGGAGCCGGAACAGGCTGAATACCCCGATCCGCGGCCCGCTGACCGGCAGCCCCAGCGATCGCGTCTCGGCGGCCTCCTGCTGGCACAGGCGGGACAGTTCGCCAAGGGCGGCGAGGTCCGTCAGCCGAGCGACCCGAACCTTGCCGCTTCGGCCGCTCATCGGTCCTGCCGCACGCTGCGCCGGGTCGGATGCGGCCGGCGGCCGGAACCCTCGCCGGGATCGTCGTGCTCGGCGGCCATCGTCGCCATCAGGCGATGAAAACGGGTCTCGCCGGCAAGCTCGGGATGGAATGCCGTGGCGATCACGTTGCGCTCTCGGACGGCCACGATTCGGCCGTCGTCGAGGCGGGCCAGGACGTCGACATCGGGACCCGTCCGCTCGACGATCGGGGCCCGGATGAAGACCCCGTGGACCGGTCGGTCGCCGAGAACCGGCACGGCCAGGTCCGCCTCGAAGGAGTCGAGCTGACGTCCGAAGGCATTTCGTTCGACGGTCACATCGAGGAGTGGCAGGATCGGTTCCTCGCCGCCGGCGATCTCGCGGGCCAGGATGATCATCCCGGCGCACGTCCCGAACAGCGGGGAACCCCGTCCGGCGAGGTCGAGGATCGGCTGGTGGAGGCCCCAGCGCCCGATCAGCTGACGCATCGTCGTGCTCTCGCCACCGGGCAGGATCAGGCCTGACACGTCGTCGAGATCGGCAGGCTCGCGGACACGGACGCCGTCCACGCCGATCGCGCGGAGCGTGTCCAGATGCTCGCGGAACGCCCCTTGCAGGGCGAGGACCCCGATCCTCATCGGGTGACGGCCGGGTTCGTGGCGGCGCCTACCAGCCGCGGACCGCGAGACGCTCCTGCTCGGGGATCTCCTCGAGCCCGATCCCGCGCATGGGCGCGCCCAGACCCTTGGACACCTCGGCGATCTTCTTCGGGTCGTCGAAGAACGTGGTGGCCTGGACGATCGCATTGGCCATCCGGGCGGGATCCTCGCTCTTGAAGATGCCCGACCCGACGAACACGCCCTCGGAGCCCAGCTGCATCACCAGCGCCGCGTCCGATGGGGTGCTGATCCCGCCGGCGACGAAGTTGACCACCGGCAACCTGCCGGCCTCGGCGACGTGCTTGACCAGGTCATAGGGCGCCTGGAGTTCCTTGGCCGCGACGAACAGCTCGTCCTCGCGCATGCCCTCCAGCCGACGGATCTGGCTGAGCACGGCCCGCAGCTGGCGGACCGCCTCGACGATGTTGCCGGTCCCGGCCTCGCCCTTGGTCCGGATCATCGCGGCGCCTTCGTTGATCCGGCGAAGCGCCTCGCCCAGATCGCGGCAGCCACACACGAACGGGACCTTGAAGGCGTGCTTGTCGATGTGGTTGGTCTCGTCGGCCGGGGTCAGGACCTCGGACTCGTCGATGTAGTCGACTCCGAGCGCCTCCAGGACCTGGGCCTCGACAAAGTGACCGATCCGGGCCTTGGCCATGACCGGGATCGTCACGGCGTCCATGATCCCCAGGATCATCTCCGGATCGCTCATCCGGGCGACCCCGCCGGCCTTCCGGATATCGGCCGGGACGCGCTCCAGGGCCATCACCGCGACCGCGCCGGCATCCTGGGCGATCTTGGCGTGTTCGGGCGTGACGACGTCCATGATGACGCCGCCCTTGAGCATCTGGGCGAGGCCCTTCTTGGTCGCCCAGGTGGAGGTCTCGACGGTCATGATCTGATCGATCCTCTGGTCTTCGCGAGAGGTCGGCCGGCTGGCCGACCCCGGGGTCGTTGCCCGTTCGAGCCGCTCGGATCGCCTCGGGCGCTCCGATTATCGCACGGAGCTGGCCGATATCCGAGTGGACGACCCCGGATGGACCGCCCTCCGGTGTCCGGCGACGGGCGGGCCATCGGGCGAGACGACTCGACGGTCAGCGGCCGACCGTCCGGACGACCCCTGACATCAGCTTCGTGGCCCGGCGCGCGCGCGCCGGCGACAGCCGGCTCAGGCCGTTGACCAGCGACAGGACATCTTCGTCGGGCAGCTCGCCGAGCAGGCGGATCAGGCGCAGCAGGGTATCGTCGGGGACCTTGGCCAGGAGGCCCAGGATCCGCTCGAGCTCGGACGGCTCGACGATCGGCACCAGGCCGATCGCTCGATCGAACAGCCGGACGAACCCGAGGAAGGTCCCCAGCCAGTCGCGCAAGGTGCCCAGCTCGGGATCGTCGGGATGCGCCCGGGCGGCCTCGTCAGCGTCGCGCAGCGTCGTCTCGAGGACGGCCACGATCGGGTCCCCCTCGAGCGCCTTGCGATGGGCGATCACCCGCGAGAACCAGCGGAAGTGGTCGCCAACCGCGACGTAGGCGGTCCCGGCTGGGCCGCGGCGACCGACCCGACGTGGCTCCGGGACCTTCTCCACGACCCCCCAACCGACCGCCGCGTCGAGCGCCAGGCTGGCCGCCCGGTGCGACAACCCGAGCGCCTCGCGCACCTCCCGCTCGGTCAGCGGCGCAGCGCGCGACATCAGGTAGGCGTGGACGCGGGCAATGGCCGGCGCGACGCCCCACGAGGCGCCCATCGAGCCCCAGGCATCGGCAAAGGCCACCCGGATGACCTCGGCTCGCTGCCGGGACGCCGGCGTGCTGCCCGTCGCGTTGGTCTGAAGTTCGACCGCCATAACTTGCACCTTGACAGTAGCGCGTTCTGCGCGTATTACTTGCTACGTAATCGTAGCACGGAAGTCACGGCGATGACCGACTCCACGACCAGTCTGGACGAACTGCGACTTGCCGACCGGCCGATCGTCGCGCTGGGGCCCGAAGAGATCATGCTGGCGCGGCGGTCCGATGGGTAGCCGCCAGGTCCGGTTCCTCGCTGAAGGGGTGGTGACGCCGATGCCATTCGCCGACGATCCGCCGATCGACGTGCTGCCGACCAGGCCGTTTTCCGTCGAGGTCATCTGTTGTCGCCTGCCGCCGCCAGGAGGTTTCGGGCAAGCCGACCTCCGCTGCTGCCGTGTCCAGGGACCCGCCCGATGAGGGCGGTCATCGCGGGCGGCTCGGGGATGATCGGGCGCCACCTGGCTGAATCGCTCGTCCGCGATGGGTGGGCGGTCGAGATCCTGAGCCGCACACCGGCCCGGACAGCGGCGCGCCTTCCGGCGGGGGTCACAGCCGTGGCCTGGACCGCCACCGCCGATGACGGGCTCTCGTCCGTCCTTGCCGGCGCCGATGCGGTGGTGAACCTGGCCGGCGTCTCGCTCGGTCCGCGCCCCTGGACGCCGGGCCGAAAACGAGCGATCCTCGGCAGCCGACTCGCGGCGACTGGGGCCCTGGTCGGGGCGATCGCGGCCCTTCCGCCGGAGCGTCGCCCGGGGGTGCTCGTCAGTGCTTCGGGCACGGATGTCTACACCGGACGGGATGCCGAGCCGGCCGACGAGTCGACCGAACCGAGCCACGACTTCCTGGCCGACGTGTGCCTTCGTTGGGAGTCGGCCGCGGCGGCCGCCGAGCCGCTGGGCGTTCGTGTCGCCACCGTCCGAACCGCGTTCGTCCTGGCGCCGGACGCCCCGGTCCTGCGCCTGCTGGCGCTGCCCTTCCGACTCTTCGTCGGGGGGCGTCTCGGCTCGGGTCGCCAATGGTTCAGCTGGGTCCACATCGACGACCTCGTGGCGATCTATCGCGTGGCCATGACCGACGCCACGATCGTCGGCCCGATCAATGCCGCGGCCCCGGCTCCATGTCGCCAGGCGGAGCTGGCCGCTGCGCTCGGAAGGACCCTTCGCCGACCGAGCTGGTTGCCAGCTCCGGCCTGGGCGATCCGACTCGCCCTGCGAGACCAGGCCACGCTCGTGCTCGGATCGCGCCGGGTGGTGCCCAGCCGAGCGCTAGCGGCAGGCCACCGGTTCGGCCACCCGTCGATCGACGAGGCGCTCGCGGATGTCTTCGGCTGATCGGCCCGTCGAGACGAATCGGCGGGGTCACCTCCGACCGGTCGACCTTGGCTGGGTCGGAGCGGGGATCGGTCTGGCCGCTACCCTCGGGATCCTCCTGATCCGATCGGCCAACGGTTCCGGCGCCGGCGAGGGCTCGAGCGTCGTCTCCACCGCGGGGTTGACGGTCATGTTCGCTGGACCGGCGATCGTCGGCGCGATCGGGGCGGCGAACCGCCGTCGCGAGGTCCTCGTCGGGGCCGGGTTGGCCTATCTGCCGATGGCTGTGCTGGCGTTCTCCGGCGTGACCATGATCCTGCTCATCCCGGCTCTCCTGTTCGCATACGCCGGGTTGCGCGACCCCGACCGGCTGGGCCAGATCGGCCGGCGGCGAGACCAGCCGATCGTTGCCGTGGCAGTGACGGGTCTTCTGATCGCCGGCCTGGTCGGCCTGTTTGCGACCACGACGGCGATCTGCTGGGAGCGGTCCGTCGACGGAACGGTCACCGAACGGGAGGCGACCGCAAGCGATGCCAGTGGGGTCGAGATCCCCGTCGGGACCGGCGATGTCGTTGCGTCCGGCTGCTCGAGCGGGGTCCTCTCGACGACGGGACTCGCGATCGTGCTGGCCTGCACGGCGGCCTCCGCGGGCCTGGCCGTGCGCTTCGGCCGGGCGCGAGGCTGATCCACCAGTCCGCGTCACCGTCAGTCTCGTCGATCGATCTCCTCGCGAAGGGCGCCTAGAATCTCCAGCTCGATCAAGTCCTTCGGACGACCTGCGGCGCGTTTCATTGCGATGAGGTCTTCGAGGCTGGCCACCAGGACCTTGACGCCGAGGATCTCGGTCGCGATCGCCGTTCGCATGAGCACATCGTTGTCCAATCGGGGCTCGGGATGCGCGAGCAGGTCGAGATCGCCATTCGTGGTGGTCAGGGTCAGTACATCTGCGGCCCGGAGGGCCCGTGCATCGAGCGGGGCCAG
>Ga0209726_10006211_pt1 | contig 13996 bp, 12 predicted proteins | sample Subgrocontami54m_FD_187453 | JGI IMG/M metagenome (GOLD analysis project Ga0209726, IMG submission 187453) | Subsurface groundwater microbial communities from S. Glens Falls, New York, USA - GMW46 contaminated, 5.4 m (SPAdes) (version 3) | ecosystem: Environmental > Aquatic > Deep subsurface >... | reverse complement strand
ACACCGCATCCAGGATTGGATAAAGCTCTTCAAGTGTCACCTCGGTCAAAAACCCGAGGCCGCCGAGGTTGACTCCCAGGATCGGGACGTCACGCGCCCCAATCAGGCGCGCCACGGACAGGAGCGTTCCGTCGCCCCCCAGGACCAGGAGGAGATCCACCAGCCCTGGCAGATCGGGCTTCGGCTGACCACCAGACGTCCCGGCCAACTCGGCGGTCTCTTCATCCAGGATCGCTTCCACACCCCGAGCCTCAAGCCACGCAAGCAGCTCGGTAAGGATAGCCCGAGCCTCCGGCTTATGGGGCTTGGCGATGATGCCGATCCGTTTCACGCGCCCTCCCTTCGACCAGGCTCAGGGCAGGCTCTCACAGCCTGTTCGGCCGCTTTCTCTGGGTCTAAGCCTGCCCCGATCTTGCTCAGATAGATGAAGAACTCGCGGTTCCCTTTTGGCCCGAGCAGGCAGGATGGGGCCGCACCGAGAATCTGGAACCCAAGTTCGGCGGCGCGTCTGCCGACCTTTGTGACGACCTGCCGATGCGCCTCAGGGTCACGGACCACACCACCTTTTCCGACACAACCCTTGCCGACCTCGAACTGCGGTTTGATCAGCGCCAGGATCTCACCGGAACTGGTAAGAAGCGGGGGGAGAACTGGAAGAATCGCGGCAAGGGAGATGAATGCGAGATCTACCGTGGCAAGGTCCGGCTGGTCCGGGAAGTCAGCCGGCGTCAGTGTCAGGGCGTGGGTTCGTTCCATGACGGTAACCCTGGGATCGGTCCTGAGTCTCATGTCGAGCTGCCCGCGCCCGACATCAACGGCATAGACGCGGGCGGCGCCATGCTGAAGCAGGCAGTCGGTAAATCCCCCCGTTGATGCGCCAAGGTCGAGGCAGACGCGCCCGTTCAGGGGAACCGCGAACTTCTCCAGGGCGCCTTGAAGCTTGACACCCCCGCGCCCCACGTACGGATGCTCGGGGACCATGAGCGCAATTCGTGCGCCTGCTGCAATCAACGTCCCCGCTTTGTCCGCCACCCGGCCATCAACCAGCACGTGGCCCGCCAGAATAAGCGCCCTGGCTCGCTCGCGACTTGCCGCCAAGCCTTGCGCCTGCACGGCAAGGTCCAGCCGGACCCGCTTGGCCATCTTGCCGGCGGGACCGTCAACAATCGATGGGACGCGCTGAACCAATCCTTCGACTGAGCTCAAGACAAGGTTCGTGATGTTCCATCACCCCCGGCGCGTCACAATGAACTCGGCAATCGCCTGAAGCGCCACCCCGCGGTCGCCAAAGATGACCACGGCCTGCTTCGCCTCCGACGCTAAGCGATTGGCCCATCGCCGCGACTCCTCGATCCCGAGCAAGGCCGGGAACGTGGCCTTCTTCTTGCGGAGATCGCTCCCCGCCCGCTTCCCCAGGGCCTCCAGGCTCCCCTCCAAATCCAGGATGTCGTCCACGATCTGGAAGGCGAGTCCGATCCGCTCGCCATAGCTGGTGAGGGCCTCCATCTGCTCCGATGCGGCCGAGGCGAGAAGGCCGCCCACGCGCAGGCAAGACCGGATCAGGGCGCCGGTCTTATGCGCATGCAGATACTGTAGCGTTGGTAGATCAACCTCCCGATCCTCATGCAGGATATCCACGACCTGGCCACCGACCATTCCCTTGCTGCCTGCGGCCTGGGCGATTTCCTGTATCACCCTGAGGCGGGCCTCCGCATCAACACCCCATGCGCCGCTGGCACGCCCATGGGCATGCAAGTCCGAACCACGCCCCCCCTCCCCAACCCTCCCCCCTCGGAGGGGGAGGGTTGGGGAGGGGGGGACTTGCGAATCAATGTCAACCGACGCCAGTTCCGCCGATAGGAGAATGAATGCCTGCGTCAGCAGCGCATCACCCGCTAAGATGGCCATTGCCTCGCCGTAGACCTTGTGGCAGGTCAGCCGCCCACGGCGATAGTCATCGTCGTCCATGGCCGGCAGGTCATCGTGAATCAGGGAATAGGTATGAATCAACTCGATGGCGGCCGCGGCTCCCAACGCCTGTTCCACCTGTCCGTCTGCGGCCTCTGCCGCCGCCAGGATCAGGATCGGTCGCAGTCGCTTGCCCCCTGCAAAGACACTGTAACGGACCGCCTCGTGGATCTCCTTCGGGTTGTCGCCTGCCCCGGGAAGATACCTGTCCAGCGCCTCGTCAACCAGCAACCGCCGCTCCTCCAGGTATTGTCCCAACTTCTCCGGCGTCAAGGACTCCTCCTCATAGCTCTTCCTCGGCCTCGTCCCCTTCGACGGGGCTCAGGACTGAGAATGGGCGCTCTTCAAGTTCACCAGAGGGCGACCCGGCGCTGCGTACCAGGATGTTCACCCGCTGCTCTGCTTCGCTCAACCGAGCCGAGCACAGCTTAGTTAACCGAATCCCTTCCTCGAAGATCGAGAGGGCCTCCTCAAGGGGGAGGTCTCCGATCTCGAGCCGGGAGACGATCGCCCCGAGCTGCTTGAGTGCCTCCTCAAATTGGATCTCCCCCATTGCCGCTCCTACCCCCCTTCGACGGGGCTCAGGACAGGCCCCCCTCGACGAGGCTCGGGGCAGGCTTCGGTATGAACCTCGCGGACGTCGCAGCGCAACCGGCCGTGATGGAGGCGTACCTCAACCAGGTCGCCGGCCTTCACCGCCGAGCTGTCTTTCACAATCTCATGGCCGGGGAGTCGAAGGCAGATGCTATAGCCTCGGTGGAGGATCGCCAGCGGGCTCAAAGCATCCAGCTTACCGGCAGTAGCCTTCAACTCACTCTGAAGCACCGTCAACCGTCGATTGGCCCAGCCGGTCAGGTCCTTCCAACGCTCCGTCAGGCAACGTCGCTGCATCCGAATTCGCTCGATCGGGTTGAGCAATCGCAGGTGGCGATCCAGCCCGCTCATCCGAACCCTCAGGCCGTGTAGTCTCGATCGCATGACGCCGGTCATCCGAGCTTCCAGGTCGTCAAGCCGCTGCATGAGTTCGTCCTGCTTGGCAATGACCAGCTCTGCGGCGGCAGACGGCGTGGGCGCCCGAAGGTCGGCCACGAAATCAGCAATGGTGTAATCGACCTCATGGCCAACGGCCGAGATGACCGGGATCTTGGACACAGCGATCGCTCTGGCCACCGTCTCCTCGTTGAAGGCCTGCAGGTCCTCGATCGAGCCACCGCCTCTGGCGACAATCACGACGTCCAATCCCCCCCGCCGATTCAACTCGCCGAGCGCCTCGACGATATCGGGAGCCGCCTGATCGCCCTGAACCGCCACGGAATAGATCAGCACGTCGACGCCGGCAAACCGCCGTCGGAGTACATGGAGGATATCGCGAACGGCGGCCCCTGTCGGTGACGTAATTACTCCGATCCGCCTCGGTAACAACGGGATCGGCCGCTTTCGAATGTCGTCAAACAGCCCCTCCGCCCGCAGCTTCTCCTTGAGCTGTTCAAACGCCAGTTGTAAGGCCCCCAGGCCCTTCGGTTCCATGTACTCCGCGACGATCTGATATTCACCGCGGCGCTCGTAGACACTGAGCTCACCGTACACCAGCAGCGCCAGCCCGTCTTTTGGCTGGAACTTGAGCTGCCGGTTGGCCGTCCGAAACATGACCACCCGGATCTGGCTCGCCTCATCTTTGAGGCTAAAATACATGTGCCCCGACGAGTGCTGGTGAAAATTGGAGATCTCCCCCTCCACCCAGATTCCGGAGAACGAGTCCTCAAGGGTGGCGCGAATCTCGGCAGTGAGATCGCTGACCGTGTAGATTTTTGGCGGCTGGATGGCTACCATGCGGGTTTCTTAACACACGCCTCTTGGCTTTGTCAAACCCTTTCCCCAACCCTTCGCTGCGCTCACAATAACGAGAGGAATCGAGAGATTGCGAAGTCTATCGCTGTTCTTGGGCGGGGGTCAGGTCTTGCAATCACACATACCCATGCAAGCTTTCAGCAGGAAAGGCGAAGGCGAACCGTCGCTTGAAGAAGGCTGGGAATTCAGTATAGTGTCCCCAACTTACGATTTACGGTGGCGAAATAATTACCACAACCGATAAGGGGCACCGTCGTCACTTGAATAGTCCTGCTCATTGAATCCTCTGCTTCCAATAGTCAGGATCCCGGTGCAGGTGCATGACCGCCACAATGAATAGCTCTTCATCAATGGCCGCGTATATAATCCCAAAGGGGAAGCGTCTCACCAAAGACCTTCTCATGTCCTCTTCAAGTATCGGCCACGCCTTTGGGTGCGCCATGATCCGCTCGATAGCCGAATACACCTCAACTGCAAAGTCATAGCCTAACCCCGCTTCACATTCTTCATAATAGTCGATGGCCTGAACGAACTCGGCCTCCGCTTCCGGATGGAATGAGTATTTCACCCTGAAAATTTCTTCCAGGTTTTTTCAAACACTTCATCTCCAGGGACAGCTTTAACCTCGCCGGAGCGCAGTTCCGCCAAGCGTCGCCTGGCTACTGACGCCCATTTCTTATCGATATCCGTTTCTGGTGGGTTGAGGCTTTTCAGAAGGGAGTCAACAACCATGGCTCTCTCTTCCACAGGAAGAGCAATGGCTTCCGCTATTAAGTCCGTTGTCTTCATGCTGCCTCCACGTCACATACCCTTTGACGCCGAATACATCCAGCCATGAATTGCTCTTTAGGCGCAATGCTATTCTACGGGGGCAGCGCTGAGGTGTCAAGCAGCCGAAAGCGCACATCACCCCCCTACTCCCCGCAGCAGCGCTTGGCCTTCAGGCCGCTGGCCTGTTGGAGGGAGAGCGGGCTTCCAGTCCATCGGAGATCGTCGGGTTACGCTGCGCTAACCCGACCTACACCTTGGCTGCGAATATCCATGGGGTTAGGTTTTGAACGGGTGCTCGCTGCGATCCCCGCTACTTGCTGCGGTATTCTTCAAAACTATGGAGGGGACGCGGCGTTGAAGGCAGTGTGTTGAGGATCACCACATGAGTCAAGAGCAGACTGGGCTTGCCCTGCCGGAAAATGGCGCAGCAAGCGGCGCCCCTACGGCTACCAGCTACTCTGTCATAGCTGCCGACTGGGCTGTCGAAAGGTCGCAACGTCGATGGTGTTCCCGTCACTCGTGACTGCGCCATCCCGATCGGTCCTGTACAAGTCGATGGCGGTCGCACGGTACCGATCCAACGTCTCCTGATGCGGATGCCGGAAGCAGTTTCGGTAGCCGGCAGAGACCACAGCGACCCTCGGTCGCACTCTCGCGAGGAACGGCTCGCTGCTGCTGGTTCTGCCGCCATGGTGTGGTACCTTCAGTACCTGGGCCTCCAGATCCGCCCCCTGCTCAAGCAGCAGGCGTTCCGCCTCCTGTTCAATATCACCAGGTAAGAGAAGCGTCATCTTACCGTACCTTACGGTTAGGACCAGCGAGTTGCTGTTCACGTCAGAGAAGTGGCCACGGGGCGAGCCGTAGAGCATCGGGTTCGAAGGATGCAACACCGCGATCTGCACCGGGGCAAATTCCGATGTCCGATACCCTTCTTGCAGGATCTTGTGGGGGATACGCCTGTAGCGTAGCGTCTCTTCGAACCAGAGGTAGGTCGGCAGGGCCGCCAGCTGGCCGCTATCCCAGACTTCGCTCACCGGAAAGTGGCGGAGGACGGCCTGCAGGCCGTTCAGGTGATCCGGATGCGGGTGGGTGAGGACCATGAGGTCTACGTGGCCGATCCAGCGGGAGAGTAGGAACGGGACCACCACCTGCTCCCCGATGTCGAACCGATCATCGAACAGGCCGCCGCCGTCGATCACGATGGTTCGCTTCCCGGGAAGCTCCAGGACAATGCCGTCGCCTTGCCCAACGTCGAGGACGGTCATTCGTAGCTGGCCGTTCTGAAAAATGGGAAGCATCCGAGCGCTGACCAGGATGGCGAGCGCGAGGGTCGCTACACACGCCATCCACCGAAGCCACCGTCGCCATGCGACCGCAATCCATGCGCCCAGGGCCAGGTAGTAGCAGACGACCATCGGTACGGACGGGGGGAAGATCGTCACCGACGCGAGCGGCACGCGCGCGAACCAGCCGGCGAGGTTGACCAGCAGATCGATCAGTAATCCTATGAGTGTGGCGAACCACCCGAGGGACCGGGGGATTACCGTCGCCAGCACGGCAAACAGCATTCCCGCTCCCGTGAGGAACCCGCTCAGGGGCACGATCGGGAGGTTGGCCAGGATGCCGACAGGTGAGATCCGATAGAAGGTCAAGGCGAGAATCGGGGCTGTCCCGAAGAAGGCCGCGACAGACAATGCCACGGGGGTTGCAACCCATCGCCAGGGCGGCGGCAGCGACGCCAACGGCAGCCGATCGACCGCCACCAAGATCGCCCCAGTGGCGACGAAGGTGAGCTGAAATCCGACATCGAACAGGAACAGCGGTTGCCAAAGGAGGAGCCAGAGGGCGGAGAGGGCGAGGGTATTCAACGAATCAGCCTCTCGGTCAAGGACCAACCCTAGCAGGTAGACGTCAGCCATCACTGCCGCCCTGACCACAGATGGGCTCCCGCCTGCCAGGGCAGCATAAAAGGTGATGAGACCCATTAAGAGCAACGCGCTCGGGCGCAGCAGGACACGGACAGCCTTCAAAAGAAAAAATAGCGCGCCGGCGAGGATACTCACGTTGAGGCCCGAGATGGCCAGGATGTGATACGTGCCGGATGCTTGGAACGCCTCGGTGGTCTGGCGCGGGATGTCGGAACGCGCACCGAGGGTCAGGGCCACGAGCAGAGACGCCTGATCCGGCGGCAACAGGCCGTTCACCGCACGAATCATTCGGTTGCGGAGCGTATAGGCCCAGGTGAGTAGCGGGTTTCCCTCGCCTGTTCCTCGTCGCTCGATAGGGTCGCCTTCGCCCGCCCACCCTTCAAGCGTCACACCCTGGCTTCCGAGATAGAGCGGGTAGTCGAACCCGCCGGGATTGCCGTATCCTCGCGGTCGGCGAAGCTTAAACTGCCCGCGAATGCGTTCCCCGTAGGCAGGAACGATCTCGGGGTGAAGCAGGGTCAGGCGCGCGCGTCCGGTAACCTTGATCTCCCGCCCCGCCAACCACATGGTCCGCAGGTCGAGAAGGACCCGAACTCGCCCCGCTTCGCTCTCGCTTTCTCTGTCGCCGCTGGCCAGGGGATCGCTTGGCGAGGCCACAACTCCCTCGATCAGGAGCGGCTGTTCCAGGACCTCTTCGGGCAAATGATCTATGTGATGCGGAGGGAGAAGGTAGGACTGGACCCCGAGGCGGCCCGCGCCAAGAGAGAAGAACAGGAGTAGAAGAAAGATGCTGGCAACGCAAAGCCGGCGATACGCGGCACCTAGCAGGGCGAGGCCGGCGGCTACGAGGCCGGCGAGAAACCAGACGAGCGTCGGAAGCTGCAGAAGGCGCGCCGCCACGATCCCCAGGAGGAACGCAAGGATCAGCGGTACGAGCGGACGGCGCATAGGCTTTAAGTAATCCTCAATCTATGCACGCAACGGGACAGCCCCCCTACCTTACCATGGAGCCTTCGTATTCATTTACCACCCCTTAGAAAGAGGACCCACATCGCGTCTATCATGGCGTGGACCGTTGCAGATGCCATGATAGAGTTCGTCTTCCAAAATACAAACCCATATCCTAAACCGGCAATAGTGGCTACCCCGGCATAAGGCCAGTTCGGGACATCAAACCCCAATGCCCTTTTATTCATATGCGCCAGTCCAAACACTGCAGACGCAATAACGAGCGCCCCAATCGGATTAAGACGATGCCGGAGAAGATTCTGGATCGCGCCACGAAACAGGATTTCTTCGACCACTCCGATGCTGACAAAGATCATCGGAACAGCTACTAATACCGCGGCTGGAATAGCTATGGCCAGAGGTAATCCAAGAGGATTGAGTCTCACTACCTCGGCGATCCCCAATGTGGTCAGCCCGGTAGAGAGCGTAATCAACAACAGCGTGACGCTTAGAACTCCGAAGGTTGCTGCCGTCGGGAGCAGATCGGACTTTTTAAAAGATAGATCGCACTTCAGGTCAAATCTTCTCCACCCCGACAGGGCAATGAGTGTATAAATTACAGCCGCGTACACGCCTAACGGCAGAGCGGTGGGCTGGGTGCTGCCGATTTGTACGCGAAGCCAATTCGTGTCCACAATCTTCAACTCAATCAGCAACCAGATCCACAGCGCTACGGCAAAATTAATTACCAGGTCTCTTCCGGTGAATGTATCATCAGATTTTGGTCCGGTCAGGTAGAGCAGCAATGTCGGCAATCCAAAATATACCGCCAGCAGTGCGAATTGATTGAAGCCCCACTGATCGACCGCTACACTCATCATGCTGTAATACGCAAGCATGAGAAACGGGAGCCACCAGATGCGAAGAGGCTTTTCCGCAAGCCAAGCGCCTACGCCTTCTCGAGTTGATTTTTTCATCATCGCGATGAGCGTCACTGCCAGCATGACGGTGCCGATGATGATCACTACGATCTCCATTCAGGAACCTCCGCAGCCTCAGCGCTCTCTTCTACGCGCCTTTATAACAGCCTCGCCGAGGCTATTTCAAGCGAATTCTGTTTACTTGGCGAGGCCTCTTCACTACAATTCTTCTAATGCAGAAAAGGTCCCCCATGACTCGCGACACATCACCGGCAGCTATAGCGCTGGCTGAGCAGATTGCGGAGATCCAGGAACGGGTTCTGGATGATGCGCTGGGGCTTCGAGGGCACCCGCGATCCTCCGAAGCGCCATGGGTCTGTCGCTGCGGAGTCCGAGCGGGCTTCGCCCGGAGGGGAAAGCGCCCTCAACTTCTTCGTACCGGCTCCGGAGCAGTCTCGATTATGCTGTACGCGGTCGGCTGCTCTAGCTGCGGCGCTGTCTTCTCGCCATTTTCCCAACTTACCAAGTTGGCATCACACGGCGATCGGCCTGAGGAGATCCTCAAGCAATTGCGGTCGCTACCGCCCCTTCAACTCCACTCAGAGCAAGTCCTTCAATCCGACTTAGGGCAGGCCCTTCGACCCGGCTCAGGGCAAGCCTCAACCACAGACCTCGATAGCTCCAAGTCATCACCTCCACGTCGCGCCAATGTGGCGATCGCTCTTACCAGACGACTGCGCCCCTTCTGCCTGATCGATCGATACCTGCTGAGAGAGATGGCGGCCTCCTTCGCGCTCGGACTCGGAACCTTTACCTTCGTACTGCTGATGGACCAGATGATGCGCTTAATAGATCTAATCATCAATAAGGGGGCTCCCGTTTTAGTCGTCCTTCGTCTCATCTTCTACGTCCTCCCCTTTTCTCTCACGGTTACGATTCCGATGTCTGTGTTGTTGGCCGTCCTGGCCACGTATGGCCGCGTCTCGTCCGAGGGGGAGGCGATCGTACTCAAAACAAGCGGCCTCAGCTTGTACCGCCTTATGGCTCCGGGGGTTCTCTTCGGCATCGTTGCCACGCTCGCCACCCTTTGGATCAGTGCCCTGGTTCAGCCCAACAGCACGAGAGCCTTCAAGACGTTGACTCATCAACTCTTCCAAACGAAGGCGCTCACAGCACTTGAGGAGGGGGTATTCAACACCGAGCACCAGGGGCTTACGATCTACGTGGATCGCTTGAAGAAACAGGACGGGACGCTTCAAGGCATCCTGGTCATCGATCACAGGAGCCAGACCGATCAGCATCTGGTCATCGCTCAGGAAGGCAAACTACTCAACAAGAATGGTGAGGCAGAGGTACCGATCGGGCTCCAATTATCGAAGGGAAATCTCCACATCAGCTCCCACGACAATCCAGGCCGGTATCGAAATCTCGATTTCGATACCTACGATCTGCAGATCCAGACTGGCGGCACCCTCGCCGAAACGGTGGGGCGAGTAAGGCAGGGCAAAGAGATGAATCTCGGGGAACTGCGAGCGCAGATTGCACGGCTCAACAAGGACGGAGGTAAGGCTTGGCCGCTACAGGTAGAGCTGCACAAGAAATTCGCTCTCCCGATTGCCTGCCTCATCCTAAGCGCGATAGGCGCCCCGCTCGCGATGCGCATCAAGAAGACCAGCCGCGGCGTCAGCCTTGCCCTCAGCGTGGCTATTGCCGTGTTCTACTATATCCTGCTGGCGACCGGCGAGAGCCTCGGAGCCAGCGGGCGAATCGACCCCGCCCTCGGCGTATGGTTCCCGAACCTCACCCTGGGCATCATCGCAATCAGCTTGGTTCTTGCGGAGGGCCGCGAGGCCTTTCTACCCGCCAGGCTTCGAACTCTGATAAGGACAGCGTTCAGCCTCCAGCGATCAGCTTTCAGCAACAAGAGGGCCTGCTAAGCCCTGCTAGCTGACGGCTGAGTGCTGACGGCTGAGTGCTGACGGCTGAGTGCTGAACGTGTCTATGCGAATCCTGGATCGTTACCTTGTGAGAGAGTTTCTGGGGACGTTCGTCTTCTCGCTGGCGGTCTTCCTCGCGCTCTCCGCTATCGTTGACCTGTTCGACCGCCTATCCCGCTTCCTCGACGTTTCCGGCATAGTGGTCATCCAGTACTACGTCCATAGGCTGCCATGGTTTGGATTCCAGGTCATGCCAGTGGCGGTGCTTCTCGCCGCCCTATTCAGCCTTGGGAGAATAGTCCGGCACAACGAATTGCTCGCCATGAAGATGGGTCATCTGAGTTCCTTGCGAATCGTAGCTCCGCTCTTGGTCCTCGGCCTCGTGGTGAGCCTTGCGGCCCTGATCCTGGGTGAGTCGATGATCCCTCAAATGAACGAGCGCGCGCTGAACACGTATCGGGTCAAGGTGCAGAAGGTCTCCCCCTTTCAGCGGACCAGGGACAACGATATCTGGTACCGGGCCAAGGGTAACCGGTTTTTGCACATCTCGCTACTGGAAGTGGCATCGGGTTACATTCATGGACTTACCATCTTTGAACTCTCACCAGATTTTAGGCTACTAAGAAGGGTCGATGCAAAGGAGGCCAGATGGCAAGGTGGGCGGTGGTGGCTTCGGGACGGCGAAATCTCCCGGACCAAGCCTGATGGGAGCCATCAAGTCGATCTGTTCACGAACCTCACGCTTGATCTCGAAGAAAAGCCCATGGATCTCGCCCAGGTCGTGCGGGAGTCTGAGGAGATGAGTTCTGCGGAACTTCGTGAGTATATCGAGAGGCTCGCCAAAAGTGGGGTGAACTCTGTGCGGTATCAGGTAGACCTGGCTGCAAAGAGCGCTACAGCATTCGCGAGCGTCGTGATGACACTCATAGGGATCGCATTCGCGCTCCGTACCGGCACGCGAGGTGTGATGGCCTGGTCGGGCGCCTGCGTGGTGGTAGCCATCTGTTACTCGATCCTCAACTCCCTCAGTATTTCTCTAGGGCGAGGCGGCGTCCTGCCCCCGGTAGTTGCGGCTTGGCTTCCCAACGCCCTCTTCACCGCTGCCGGTCTCGGCTCCGTACTCACGATCAAGGGCTGAAGGAGAAAGTTTATAGTTCATGGTTCATAGTTCATAGTTGATCAGGGCATTCTATTAGTCTGTTCTCTGAACTATGAACTGTGCACTTTGAACGCTCTATGTCCCCATGCTCCAGGAGTCGAGGTACCGGCGCTGCTCATCCGTGAGCGTGTCGATCCGGACTCCCATTGAGGCAAGCTTCAACGCCGCAATCTGGAAGTCGATCTCTTGCGGGACGCGATAGACTCGCTTCTCAAGCTTCCCCTGGCTTCTCACGGCGTACTCGGCCGAGAGGGCCTGGTCCCAAATCATGTCCATGACACTGGCCGGATGCCCCTCGGCCGCCACCAGATTGATCAGGCGCCCTTCCCAGAGGACGATGATCCGCCGCCCGTCAGGCATCACATACTCCTCGACAAACTCCCGAATCGTCCGCTTCTCTTTGGCGAGTTTCGCCAGCGCCTCGAGATCGATCTCGACATTAAAGTGGCCGGAGTTGCAGACGGCGGCGCCGTCCTTCATGAGCTCGAAGTGCTCCACTCTGATCACGTGCAGGTTACCGGTCAGGGGAACAAATAGGTCACCGATCCCAGTCGCCTCGGCGAGCGGCATCACCAAAAAGCCGTCCATAACCGCTTCCAGGGCCTTCAGTGGATCCACCTCAGTGACGATGACGTTAGCCGCCCATCCCGCGCGCCCGCATGGCCACACCCCACATTTTGTGGCCAATATAGCCTTGACCTGCAAGTCCGTTGCTGCTTATACTTCTCCCGTCAGAAACAATACCTTATCAAGCAAATGAAATTCCCCTCACCGCGTTCCGCGCGGCCGGTGAGGGCTAAAATAGGGGCGCCTCGCACTCTTCATAAAAAGGAAATGAACATGCCGACGTTAACAGAAAAAAACCTATCTTCTTCGCCTGATTTCAAAGTGGCGGATTTGTCCTTGGCCGATTTTGGTCGCAAAGAAATTGAAATTGCTGAAAAAGAAATGCCCGGCCTGATGGCAGTGCGTGAGAAGTACAGGAAATTGAAATCCCTCAAAGGCGTCCGGGTAACCGGTTCGCTGCATATGACCATTCAAACAGCCGTTTTGATCGAAACCTTGGTCGACCTGGGTGCGGATGTTCGCTGGGCCTCTTGCAATATCTTTTCAACCCAAGACCATGCAGCGGCAGCCATTGCCGTGGCTGGAGTTCCAGTATTCGCCTGGAAAGGTGAAACCTTGGAAGAATATTGGGACTGTACTTTTAAAGCTCTGGTTCACCATGGCAAAAACAGTGAGGTCCTGGGCCCCCAGCTCATTGTGGATGATGGTGGCGATGCCACTTTGCTCATTCATTGGGGAGTCAAAGCCGAAAAAGACGCGTCTTTCCTGGATCGAGAACCGGAAAACGAGGAGGAAGGCTGTATTCTCAACTTGTTGAAAAAAACTTTGAAGTCCCATCCGGGTATTTGGACCCGCATAAGCAAAGACTGGAAAGGGGTTTCGGAGGAAACCACCACCGGCGTCCATCGTTTATACCAGATGATGGAAAAAGGGGAACTTTTGGTACCGGCCATTAATGTGAACGACAGTGTCACCAAGAGCAAATTCGATAATTTGTACGGATGCCGAGAATCATTGGCCGACGGTATCAAACGCGCCACCGATGTGATGATCGCAGGTAAAGTGGTGGTCGTAGCCGGCTACGGAGATGTGGGCAAGGGTTGCGCGCATAGCATGCGCAGTTACGGGGCCCGCGTTATCGTCACTGAAATTGATCCCATCAACGCCCTACAAGCGGCGATGGAGGGCTTTGAAGTCACCGTTATGGAAGATGCCGCCAAGGTGGGAAATATTTTTGTGACCGCCACCGGTAACGTGGATGTCATTACCGCGGCTCACATGGTGATGATGAAAGGGGAAAGTATCATTTGCAATATCGGGCATTTCGACAGCGAAATCGATGTGATCGGGTTGAAATCCCTTCCGGGTGTGCAGCACGTCAACATCAAGCCCCAAGTGGATAAATATGTACTTCCCAATGGGAATAACCTCTATCTTTTGGCTGAAGGACGTCTTGTCAATCTGGGTTGTGCCACAGGTCATCCCAGTTTCGTCATGTCGAATTCATTTACTAACCAAACCTTGGCCCAAATCGACCTTTGGAACAATCCACGACCCGTGGGTGTTTACACCTTACCTAAAAAGCTGGATGAGGAAGTCGCTCGACTGCATTTGGAAAAACTGGGAATCAAGCTAACCCGGTTGAGTCCCAAGCAGGCTCAATATATCGGAATCTCTCCAGATGGTCCCTATAAGCCAGATCATTATCGTTATTAATCGACAATTGGATTGCCTCTAGGATCCTGTCCCTTTGTATCCTATCTCTTTTCGGGGATAGGATTTTTTGTTGGTTTTAGACCAAGCCCCCGTGAAGGATTATAGATCGGGGCTAATGAACTACCCTGCAGCAAGCTGCGGGGTATCGTCTTCTGTTCTGGCCCGTCATTCCGTGCTTGACACGCCTGCCCCGTACTTGATACGGGGGAATCCAGTCGGGCCCTCTGGATACCG
>Ga0209726_10006204_pt1 | contig 14011 bp, 17 predicted proteins | sample Subgrocontami54m_FD_187453 | JGI IMG/M metagenome (GOLD analysis project Ga0209726, IMG submission 187453) | Subsurface groundwater microbial communities from S. Glens Falls, New York, USA - GMW46 contaminated, 5.4 m (SPAdes) (version 3) | ecosystem: Environmental > Aquatic > Deep subsurface >... | reverse complement strand
CTTCGGGGAAACTGTAGATCCGCTCCGCAATGGAATCGAACCCGACATTTTTCTGCGGCGTGACGCTGACCTCGATCAGGGCGCGCACCACGGAGCCCGGATCCTTGACCATGTCGGGGTTGACCACGGCCTTGTATTTGAGGATCGTCCCGTTTTTCTCGTACTTTGCGATCGTTTTCTTGACCGACGCGGCGCTTTCACCCGTCATTTTCGCGATCTCCGCCGGGCTGATCCGGGCATCCTTTGACAATATATCCAATATCTCATCCATTACGGACTCCTTTCCTGGATCCTTTTTCGTTCCGAAGATATCCGGTCTTTGAGATCCTTGTTCTCTCTCTCGAGCCGCTCTACGGTTCCACGAAATTGCTTTTCAAAAAGCGGAAGATTAGCGTCCGCGGAAGGATGCCTTTGCTCTATCTCCAGCTGCGCTATTCTTTGCTGAAGTTGATCTTTTTGCGCTTCCTTTTCACGGATGTTCGACCCGAGCGGCACAACGAGATCCGGCGACGTCTTAAGCAGCTTCAACTGATTCTCTAATAAAATATTTTCCTGTTTCAGGCATTCCAGTTCATAGCCAAGATCACCTTTTTGCTTTTTGGGTCCCGGCGTTTCGTTCTTTTCTGCAAAGGTATTCTGTTCCAGCTCTTTCTCCAGCAGGGCGATCTGTGCGTCATACACCCGCTGCTTTTCCTGCAAGGCCAGCTCCTTAAGCCTTAGCTCGATCTCGAGCAATTTTTTCTCGTATTGCAGGTCATAGAACCGTAACAGCCGCGGGCTCTGCGGCTGGCCGGGAACCGACGTATCTTCCACCTTTTGTTCCGGCTTTATCGTCTCCGGCGCCGGCCTTTTTTCCAAGTCCACCACTTCGGCACGAGATCGCTCCATTTCTTTTTGCAAATCCGAGAATTCTTTTTCCAATGATTGCAGCTCCGGTGCAAGCTCCTCGTTCTGGCGCAGCAAGGTCTGGATCTGCTCCTTGATCGCGCGCAATTCGCCAGCTCCCTCGTTAGAGTTAAACAACAATTCCGCTTTCGTCGGTTCTTCAGCGGACGGGTTACCCGTCTCGGCACGAAGGGCAACGGGGGTCAACGCTATCACCGCCCCTAATATCAAGATCATGATTATTTTCTTAGGCATGATTGGTGTTTATTATACAGACTCCTTTTCCCTGCGGCAAGCTCAAAAACGGCAGAATTATTCAAATAAATTTAGCATTCCTTCATTCTCGCGCAGCCAGGTTTGGGCAGCTTTGTAATCCGGATACATCGTTTTGACCGTCTTCCAGAAACGCCGAGAATGGTTCTTGTGGGGGATATGGGCCAGTTCATGGACGACCACGTAATCGATGACCGCCATCGGCGCCATGACAAGCCGCCAGCTGAAATTCAGACGGTCATTAGGCGAGCAGGATCCCCAGCGCCTGTTGGCGCGCGTGATGTTGACCGACGTATACGCGAGACCGGAACGCCGCGCCCACCACGCGGCGCGCGCCGCGATTATTTTCTTCGCCTCGTCTTTGTACCACTCGATAAAAAGCGCGCGACCGCGGCTTCGCTCTTTCGCGCTCAAGATAAAACCATCGCTTAGGTGAAGCGGCTGGTGGGTGTCGTTTTGGACTTTCAGCTGGTAGGATTTCCCCAGAAAGAAAAACTCTTCACCGCTGACGAATTCCTTTGGCTTTGCTCGCGGCCTTTGGCGCAACCGCGCCACAGTACGCTGGATCCAGCCGGCGTTCTTACCGACAAATTGCTCAATGGTATCGAGCGGGGTATGCGCCGGGGCGCGGACGACCAGCGTGGCATCCACGGCGATCATCAGGGCGAGCGTCCGGCGTTTTGAGCGGATCAATTTGTAGGACTTTACGGCAGCGTTACTCATTCTCTCTTCTAACCGTCACCGAAAACTCTCCAAGCCTGTCCTTGCGCACCGTAAAGAGGATCGGCCGGCAACACACTTCACAATCCTCAACATATTCCTGCGCCCCGGCGGAGGGGTCAATGACCACCTCAATTGCCTGGCCGCAATAAGGGCAAAAAATCTGTTCCGCGTCGCCTAATGGCATTTATTTAAACAGCGCTTTTACCTTTGGCCTTGTCAGAATAAAAATATAAACCAGCGGTAATATCCAGCTCAACTGTTCCATCAATTCAAAAATAAACGGCACCGGTGGCTGCGGGGCTCCGCGCACAAAATGAAATATCGACCACCCCAAGAAAAACATGCCTACGTGCAAACCACACATAACGATAAAAATCTTTCTGGCCCAATTTTTGAATAATACGATCCCCGTTCCCAATAAAAAGATGGCTATCTGCCACAGAACAATCAGGGGTAATAAACTGCCGCTATAAAAAATCGAATTTAAGGCCGGGATCCACGCGGGAAAAACAGATAACACGGTCAAAAAATTCCTTACGTACACCTCCGTCATTGTTATCGCAAACGGGTCTTTGGGCAAGAGGACATAGCTGACCGCCAATTCAAAAGCATTGCCTAAAACAACAATCGCGCTGATCAAACATACGATTGCCTTATATTGTATCATTGCTTTTCTTTTCTTTCGGGCTCGTCGTGTTTACCCTGAGCTTGCCGAAAGGGCCCCGGGATTTTCAATAATTTTTCCATCTTTCAAGCATGATACTATCATTAGCAGAGCTTTGCTTATCGTCTGCGATGTTCCCATCAAGATAAATATTCTGCTTGAGAGCCTCATCTTCCTTTTCCTTTAATTCAGCCTGCTGCCTTTCATACTTCTCCATCGATTTATCAACCACGTTTGTGCCTACAGTTGAACAGCCGATGAATATCAACACTAATAATAACGACAGACCTTTATCCATGCCTCGATCCTCTTTATCCTTTTTCAAAATTAACGCGCCAGGCACTTTAAAAGGGGCGGGTTGGCCGGCTTACCTGTCCCCTTAAGGGTGACTGTATCCTGTCGGCCTTGGCAGGATCTCTATGGTCACTGGATTACTCCACGCGGCCGAATATCCAGCAGGTTGAAGACCCAGCCGGAACGTCAACGGACCTGATTTTATCTTCCATTTAAAGCCAACACCGCAAATCTCTTCATAAACCTCACCCGGATTTAAAACAATTGGCCGGTCTAGATTTAAATTCAAGCGGCAGCCATGCCCACCAACCTGCACAAATTTGTTATCCGTTATCCAGTTGACTAATTTAGGAACACCGCATATTTGGGTTCCAATGCGTTGCGGCGTATCGCTTGTATTTAAAATACGGATAGCGATTTCCACTCCCCCGGTTTTTTCCACCTTTGCCACCTTGGCCGAGGCCTCGATCTGGATGGGGAATGTTTCTTCTTTCTCGGCGCCGTAAGAAGCCTGGACTGTGACCAACATAAAAAACACGGCTAATAATATCTTTTGCATGATCTTTTGTCTTGCCTTATTTCGGGGACATCTGCTGATCCAGCCCGACACCAGCAGTAACGCCGCCGATTTATTTTTACACTACAATTCTTGCCGCACGGCAAGAATTTGGGTTACATTACACGTCCCCAGAAGTCCACGGAAGTCACACGTCCCCGGAAGTCATGTCCTTTTAAAGGTGACTGTCACCTATTTATTTTTTTACATTTCTTATTATTAATTCTAGATTATGTTTTCGGTCTTCTTCCTCTTGGGGCGTTAAAGGCCGCTTTCTCGTTATTAAAGTATAAGTCCAATCAATGGCGTTGTAGGATATTTCGTGTTGCGGATTTATTGCTATCATTTCCTTATATTCTTTAATGGCTTCCTCATATTGTTCCAAGTTCCTGAAGGCATTGCCGCGAGTATTATGGGCCCAAAATTCTTTTAAATTTATCCCGGATTCATCGGATTGTTGTTGGTTCATATTGGATTCCACCGGTGGATTGCTGGGGGCTTTTAATAAGCCATTCACTTCACTTTCGGGAGCAGCTTTAGTTTTAATAGATCCTTTAAAAATATTGATCCAAATTGAACCTAAAACAATAACAGCGATGATTAAACCTAAGATCGCCAGACAACCCAACCCGCTTCCCTCTTTTTTTATCGCTTGACCTTCCCAATATCCTGTTTCCCCTTTGAATTTCTTCAACCGGTTATAAATGTTGACGTTCATCACGATCCCAAATGGAGTCGATAAGCTGGAAGTTAAACATACAAGTAAAATTTTCAATGTCATCCCGATATTCAATTTATATATTAACCAGCTGGGTGATAAAATAATGAGCAGCAAAAGACCAAGACCGAATATTGGCCAAAAATTGCCTTGAACAAGATCCTTGCTTCTTTTAAATGGCTCAAAAGTGGATGTATTTTCCAAAACAAAAACTGTGTTCACAAAAGTAAATATCGTTCCCCAATAGATCCCGGGGATCACTAGCAAAAGAAAGCCAGTAACTACGACAAGGGCATAAAGAGTCGCTATTATGATAAATCCCCAAAGTTTATTCCACGTTTGGGCAAAGGCCTGCCCGATGTGAATATTTTCCCTTAGGTACTTTTTTGACACAACCCAGATCAACGTTGCGTAGGACCAGAATAATAAAATATTTCCAAGCAAGGATAAGATCAGTCCGAACCAGCCTAACTTGTTCAACGCAAGACGAAAAAATTGCTCAACTAAAATAACGAAATAACCGATCAAGCTGACTGAAAAAAATAAAGTAAAATTTTCTTTATAAAGAGAGAAAGATTCTTTAAATACTGGACTGACTTGGATGGATTTTTCTTGCATGGATTCTCCTAATCGCGCTTGTTTAACACTTTGTTTATTCCGTGTTTATTCCGGGGGCATGTGCCGATTCCAGCCCGGCACCACCAGTAACGCCTCCGCTAGCTGCGCTAGCTACTTGCGCTAGCTACTAGCTACGTACTAAACGAAAAGACCAAATACTTAAAAATCCCGGACCAATAAGCCCTAGCCAAGAGACATACATTGGAGCATCCCAGGTCCCCAGAATCAAAGGCCAATGATTAATAAGTCTTAACAAATGAACCAAAGCAACTACGGCAAATAGACTTCCTGAAACATAATGATATGTTTTCATAGAGATATTCCTTTCGTTTTGAGTCAAAGGTGACTGTCGCCTATTTCACTCCCCCTGATTTTATTTAACTCGTTGACTTAACTGCCAAGAATTCCCCAAATTGTTAATGATTCGAAATTTGGCCGTTACCAATTTTAGGAATTCAAAATCGTTAACATTAAAATTTTCGGGTAAACCAGTTTTACACAAAAAATCGTTCACTTCAATGGGATCCTTCAATAATGAAGGATATTTTAACCACATCCAAATTTCAAATAATAAGGCGGCGTGAGATTGTCTGTAACTGAGAGCTTGGGATGACGAGAGATGTTGATATAAGTAACATGCTTCGTATATATGGAGGGGGAGCACGCTTATTTCGTATGGCAAAACTTCCGAATAATCCTTGTCGGAATGTTTTAAAAAATTCTGAGGTTTATGTAAATATTCTCTTATCCACTCCCCCTTATGTTCAGGCTTAATTAAATCAGAATCATGAAGAGGAGCTTTGATACCATATTGCTTTCCTAATGGTCTCAACACTCCTACCACAGCCCCAACCAATGTTTCGATAACAACGGGATGCGCATTATCAAAGAATAAAAAAATGGCTTCGTTTAGTTGTATTTCTGCCGCTTCAATTTTACTAATATTTATTTTCATACTAGTACCGTCACTTTACTCGCTGACTTTGTAGCCGCCGCGTGACCGGGCCGGGTTTGCCAGTGGCAATTGGTTGTTTGTCCAAACCCGTCAACGGCATTATTCCCAAAAGCGCGTTGGTGACAAAGGCTTCGTCGGCTGTAAAGAGGTCTTGTGCTTGAAGCGTTTTGGCAGCGCAGCGCAACTTCAAACGGCGTGCGCGAGTCAGCACCGCCTGGCGCATCACGCCGGGCAAACAGCCGCTTTTAATAGGCGGCGTCAAAATACAACCGTCCTTCACTAAAAAGATATTGGTGCGGCTGCCTTCGACCAGCTCACCTTTGTGATTGACGAAAAGCACTTCGTCAAAACCCGCGGCGCGCGCTTTGCATAAACCCTCACGAAAAATTTTGTAATCGAGCGACTTGATCGGCTCCGAAGTGTTCCGATGGTGGCCGTTGGTCAAACTCGCCTTGAACCCTTCCTTATATTTCCGGGCGCTTAGGCGTTGCAGCGGCTCGGCAATGATCGCGCAGTGTACACCGCCTCCTTTTTGCCACAGCATCACCCGCACGCGAGCATTGGTCAGCACGTTAACCTTGAGCAATTGTCGGATGTTCGCGCGCAGCGAAGAAAATAATCTTGGTCGGCGAATACCCAGAACCTTCAGGCCGCGCGACATGCGTTTCAAGTGAGCTTCGAGCAAAACGACCTTGCTGTTGGTAACGCGCATTGTCTCAAAAACGCCTTTGGCTTTTAAAACGCCGGGGGTCAGCGATTCCAACAGCGCTGGTGTCGCTGCCACCATTTTTCCATCGAGCCAAAAAAATTGTTTACGCATAAATTTTTTGTGCCTCTAAACACGCCCGCATCGCCCGGGCCTTGACGAGCGTTTCTTCGTATTCGCCCTCGGGTGTGGAATCGGCCACAATGCCGCCGCCCACTTGAAAATGAATTTTGTCCCCGGTGTGGACCAGCGTGCGGATCAAAATATTCAAATCCATATTCCCGGAAAAATCAATGTAGCCCATTGAGCCCGTGTAGGGCCCGCGGCGGGTGGGTTCCAGTTGTTCGATAATTTCCATCGCGCGAATTTTGGGACAGCCGGTAATGGAGCCGCCGGGAAAACACGCTTCCAAAAGGTCAAAACAATCTTTGTCTGACCGCAACGTGCCCTCCACGGTCGAGGTCGCCTGGAAAACGTATTTGTAGTCTTCAATGGCGCGCATTTCTTTCACGCATACCGAGCCGTAATCGCACACCTTGCCCAGGTCATTGCGCTCAAGGTCGGTGATCATCAAAAGCTCGGCCTTGTCTTTGGCGCTGTGCTCGATCTCATTTCGCAAGCGGCGGTCGTCAGCCAACTCGCGGCCGCGCGGCCGCGTGCCTTTCATCGGCCGGGTCTGGACTTTACTCTCACGCAAACGCAAAAACATCTCCGGCGAATTGCTGATCAATTTCAGCGCGGCCGCGTCAAAATAGCCGCCGAAGGACACCGGTGACAACTGACGCAAAAAACGGTAGATCTCCAGCGCATCCACGTTCTCACCCGAAGTGTCGTACGTAAATCTTTGCGAAAGGTTCAATTGGTAAATGTCCCCGGCCGCGATATGTTCGAGAACTTTTCTGACAGTGGCAAGGTATTCAGCTTTCGTAAAATTCGACGCGAACTCGCCGGAACCTTTGAAAGAATCGGAAAAGAGTTGTTCCGGAGGAAACGGCACAAACGGCCGGGCCAGGGCGCGCTCGATCTCTTCTAAGCGCGCGGCCGCGCGTTTTTCCCGCAGCACTTTATTTTTCTCCGGCCAGCCGGAAGACGTCACATGAAGTTTGCGGGTGTGGTGGTCGATGGTCAGCACACGGTCGTAGAATCCAAAGACCGCGTCGGACAATTTCAGGTCATCTTTAGCACTTGCTTTGATCTTTTCCTGATACAACCCGTAATCGTATCCCAGATACCCGACGATGCCGCCGGTAAAAGGTGTCAGCGTCTGTTGATTGGATTCGGAATATCGCGCGTAGCGCTCTTTCAAGGATCGCAGTGTATCTTTCCCGCTGGCCTCAAATACTTCAAAAGGATCAAATCCGACGAACGAATATCTTCCCTGTCTTGAATCAAAACGGGAACTGTCCAGGCAAAACAAATATGGTTCATGACGAAACCGCGCGCACAACTCCAGCGCGTCGCCCGAAAAATCGTAGGTTTTAGTCAGCGATACGGACATTATTTCCCCTTGCGCGTAACTGTGTAAGAAGGCAGCAAAACTACTGGATTAAAGGAATCCTTAACGCGCTGAATATTTTCCAGTTCGAAATTGTCCATTACGTTGATGAATTTGTACGGCGCGAGCGCGGCGTCGCGGCAGAATTCCCGGAAAATAAAAACCCCCAGGCCGTTGCAGAAAAGGTCCGCGATCTCAAAAAGGACGCAGAAAGTATGTTCATTCAAAGGGTAACCGAAGGTGTAGGCCACAACCTTGCCGTCGATAACAACCACCCGCCCGATCAGGCCCAGCTCTTTGTAATGCCGCAGCGCGAGCTGGTGCACACCGGCGTTTTCCTCGAGCATCTGCAGCGCTACCGCGTTGTCAGCGTACACTGGCCGGCGGCTTAATACCCATTCCCGGTAAAGCGCGGCACAATCTTCGCGCATGGAATCTTCGTAAGGCAAATATTTAAAAATGTAATTCTTTACAAAGTGATTGTACGAAGCGCGTTTGGATTTGTAAGGATTACCCGCTAAACTGGCAAGGTCTTTGCGGTAATAACAGTATTCGTAGCCTTTGTTGTAATGCGAAAATTCTTCTGGCGGAAAAAGCGCCAGCTGGTGCGCGGGAACGTTCTCAACACGAGCCACCCCTTTGTTGCGGTTGACTTTGTCCATTCGTTCAAAGCAGGCACGGATCGTTTCCGGGGAAACATTCTTGCCCAACGGCGGCAGATAAAGGAACGTGCCCACGTCGTGGCGCGCGAAGACGCACAAATTGCCGTCGATCACTTCAAGCTCAAATTGAAAGAATTCCTGCCAGGTGAAAATATTAACGAACGAAAAGCTGGAAAGCTGGGCCGGAGTCTCTTCCAGATACTGTTCGATACGCGATTTTTCGTCCAGCAGTGCCGTGGTCATCATAACGTGAACAGTTCTTCGATCTCGTCTTTGTATTCGCTGTAATCGCCGACCAAAGCGGGGTTGCCGCGCAGAAAATTCGCTCGCTCGGCGCCGGAAAGATAGGCCTTTAAAACACCCACGTACTTTTCGAATTCGGGAGAATAACGGGATTCCTGCACGTACGGACAACTCAAGTGAACGCTCACGCTAACGCGGCCACTTTTACTCGTCAGCAAAAACGGGTACAGCCGGCATTCGAAAGGCCGGCCGGTGTAAACGCCGCATTTGTTGGTCTTCAAGTCCAGAAAACTGCAGCGGTTCTGCCCTTTTTCCGCGACGGTATTGATGTAGACATCCTTGCCCAGGGCGCCGATCAGGTTTATTTTATATTCGTTACCCTTGAGCTCCTCGAGCGCGATCTTGGGACGCCAGAAACTTTCCGCTTCCTTATAACGGCAGCATCCCTGGCAGGAAAGGCAAATTTTTTGCGGGACGATTTGTGGAAAGTCAGCGAACATTATTTTATCCTTCGCCACTGCTCAGGATTAAATGAGCTTTTCTCTAATGAATAAGGGTTAAAGGTAAAACTCATTTAACGATACTCCCTAACACTACTTCACGGTCCGGTGACAAAACCGAAATCCCATTTTCATCTGATGCTGCCAAGATCATTCCGTTGGATTGTTCACCCCGGATCGTGGCGGGTTCCAAATTGCTGACTAAAACAACGCGGCGGCCGATCAGATTTTCCTTCGGGTAAGCCGCGCGAATGCCGGCCACGACCTGGCGTTCTTCCTTGCCGGTGTCCACTTTGATCACGTAAAGCCGGTCAGCGTTGGGGTGTTCCTTGACTTCTTTGATCTGCGCGACAACGAGTTCAATTTTGCGAAAGTCTTCGATAGTAGCCATTGGTTCTCCTTACGATTGGTAGTCACCCCTGCCCACTGGCAGGGGTGCTTTCACCGCCTTCTCTAATTAATTAGAATTATAATGAAGGGGTGAAAGCATATTACCAAACATTCTTTGATTTGTGAAGCTTGCTGGATTATCCCCTTAGAACGCCAAAACAGATGAAAAAAGGATAGGACTTCACCTAAAATCATTTATAATTTTCTTAATGACGCCCCAAACGAAGAACCAAATATTCTTTTTGCTCACCCTCTTTGCCGGGATCTTTATTCTCTACCCTTTTCTGGATTATCAATCGATCATGGCGACCGGCGACCACGGCCGCGACCTTTACGCCGCGCGCTGGGCCTTCGAAGGCCAGGTCCCTTACCGCGATTACTGGTGGGTCTACGGACCAGCCATGCCCTATTACTACGCCTTGTTCTTTAAATTTTTAGGCGTCCACGTTCCGGCGCTGTTGACCGGCAAGGCGTTGTTGACTTTGACGAGCGCTCTGCTGGTCTACGGGATACTGGCGACACTTTCGGTTCCCGGCATGCTTAGCTTCATCGGCGCGCTGTGGTTTTTGGTTTTCACGCCGGAATTTTTCATCACCTACAATCATGTCGGTGGCACAACACTGTTATTGGCTTTGACCCTTTTGATCTTTCAATATCTGGCGCGGCCGCGCGTCGTTTTTCTTTATTGTGGTCTGGGCGCGGTATTTTTGTTGAGTCTGGTCAAACCCAATTTCGGCGTGACCGGGCTTTTTTGCCTGCTGGTTAGCGTCTTTGGTATCGACCGTACCTATAAAAATCCTCTGACCCTGGAAAAAAAAATATTTTATTGGGCCGCGCTTGTTCTACCCGCTCTCGTTTTTCTGGTTTACGGGTGGTTCTTGCGCGGACTTCCCCTCTACGCGATCCGTCAATGCCTGCCCTATTTCGGCGGCGACCAGCCATACAATATCTCCGTCGTATCGGGAATGGGCCTGCTCTTGGGAGCTATTTTCAGCAAACTGATCGCCGGCTGGCAAAACTTTTTATTCGCGATCCTCATGATCGCCGCGATCGTCCGGTCCGCGCGCTGGCTAGCGTCCAAAAAGATCAGTCCCAAAGAAAGAACACGCTTGCTGGCAACGATCGGCATCCTGGCCCTTTTGTATATCACCAGCGTGCACGAATTCGTTCTAAGCGGCGTTTTCTACCGCTCGCTCTGGGCCAAACCCTTCGCGTATCTTCTGATGTTCTTCTTCTTAAGTTTCGGCACGCGCGATCTGCACAAAGGTGCCCGTGGCTTTCTCTACGGTATACTGCTGGTTGTCGCGGGCCTGAATATCATTAACGCGCAAGTCGCGTTAAAATCAGTCAAGACGTCTTCGCAATATCTGGGAACAGAGCGCGGCAAAGTATTCCTGGGTAATCAAGCGCCGTGGATCAATACCGTCACGCAGACCGTTTCTTTTCTGGAGACAAATCTGCGCAAGGATGAGTTGTTCTTCGCCCTGCCTTACGACCCGCTGTATTATTTCCTCACCGACAAGGTGAGCCCCACGCGCCAATTGATCTTCTTCGAGCACATCAAAATATCACCGCAGCAGGAAAAAGAAACGATTACTGAACTGGAGAAAAACAAGGTCAACTGGATCCTCTTAACCAGCCGCCAGCACGCGACCAAAGAATACGGCCTGGGGATCCTGGGAAAGACTTATTGTCCTTTGATCGGAGAATACCTCGAGCGGAATTTCACGACGGTCGCGGAATTTGGCGATTGGGTCAATGAGCCCGGCTGGGCGTGGAATCATGGGACGCGGATACTAAAACGGAAATAGCCCCGCTAACAATCTTCTTTACAAATATTCTTTTCAATATTAAAGTATATTTCAAATTTTCCACATCTGGGGTCGTAGTGTAGCCCGGTTAACATGTCAGCTTGTCACGCTGAAGATCGCGGGTTCAAATCCCGTCGACCCCGTTCTACTTCGCTCAAGGGCTTTCGCCTTGAGCTTCGTAGGAACGGCTCCTTCGAAGCTCAAATATTTTCATATTTGAGCGAAGAAGAGCCGCCAGTTTCAATATATAAAAAAAGCTTCAACCCGAATGGGTGAAGCTTTTTTGTTTAACGTATTCTCCGTAAAAACATGGACGATGAAGGATTTGAACCCTCGACCCCTTGAATGTAAATCAAGTGCTCTAACCAGCTGAGCTAATCGTCCAAAGCTTGCGCGATTTCCTGCAAAATCTCTTCCGCCGCGGCCTGAGGGTTGGGGGCATTGACAATCGGACGGCCGACGACTAAAAAATCACTGCCGTTTTTAATGGCATCAAAGGGGGTCGTGATCCTTTTCTGGTCACCGGCGGCGGAATTCTTGGGGCGTATTCCCGGTGTCACAATAATAAAATCTTTGCCAAATTTTTGACGGATCAGTGCTGCTTCCTGGCTTGAAGCGACCACCCCGTCCAAGCCCGCCTGTTTGGCCAATTTCGCCCGCTCTAAAACAAGCGCGGCTATGTTATCTTTTTTTGCATCGCTTGTCAACACCGTGATCCCGACTAAGAAGGGCCGGCGCACGCTTTTTTTCGCGATGGCCGCCGCCATTTTGAGCATCTCCAGTCCGCCGGAGGTGTGCAGTGTGCACATCATGATCCCGCGGCCGCCTTCTTGAATACTGATCGCGGCGGCAACCGCGCTGGCCACCGTATTGGAAATGTCGTGGAATTTCAGGTCCAGAAAAACCTGTTTGCCTTCCTTTAATAGATACCGCACGGCCTCGGGGCCGGCCGTGGTGAATAACTGGCTGCCCACTTTAAAGATCTCGACCGTCTTGCCTAAAGTCTTGACCAACTTTTTGGCTTCTTCAAGCGTTGGCACATCGAGCGCGACGATCAGTTGACCTTTGGGCTTATTCACGTTTCAAGCTCCCGACAATTTCTTTGATGTCATTGATCTTATTTATTCGCATGTAATCTTTAATTCCCTCGAGAACATCCACCGGCGTGCGGGGATTGATAAAATTTGCGGTCCCCACCGCCACCATCGTGGCCCCGGCCAAGATAAATTCCAGCGCGTCCTGCGCGGTCATGATCCCGCCCATCGCGATCACGGGGATCTTCACCTTTTGCGCCGCTTGATAAACCAGGTACACGGCCATCGGCCGGATCGCCGGGCCACTTAATCCACCGGTAAAATTCCCCAGAACGGAGCGGCGTTTGTTGACATCAATGACCATGGCCGAAAAGGTATTTATTAAACTAAGAGCGTCGGCACCGGCTTCTTCGGCGGCCTGGGCAATGACAGTGATATCGGTGACATTCGGCGCCAGCTTCGCAATGACCGGCACGCGAGAAATCGCCTTGATCCGTTTGACCAGACGATGTGTGGCCTCGGGATCCTGGGCGACCAGCGTCTTTTTGCCCAGGTTCGGGCAGGAAAGATTCAATTCTAGCGCGACGACGTTTTTCTGCTGGTGAAATTTCTCGGTAAGTGTCGCAAATTCATCGTCGGTGTGGCCCAGGATGCTGATAATAAGCGGCACGCCGATTTTTTGCAACGGCGGTAATTTGACGCGGATAAATCCGTCAGCGCCGGGATTCTCGATGCCAATGGCGTTAAGCATCCCCGAAGGCGTTTCTACGATTCGCTGCGGCGGGTTCCCCTCGCGGGCGTGTAAGGTGACCGTTTTGGGCACGATCGCGCCGAGCTTTTTGACCTCATCAAGATCGTAATATTTCTCCGCGTGGCCAAAGGTGCCCGAAGCCACCGTGACGGGGTTCTTGAACTGCGCACTGCCGATTTTGACTGTGAGGTTCATTTAAAGAATGCCAATTTTATTCCCAGAAGGATCAAAAACACCCCGAACGTTCGCTTGAGAGCAGCATCGGGGATCCCCTGGACCAGGTGCGCGCCCAAAAGCGCACCGACGACAAATCCGGTCGCGACAAAAAGGGCGATCTCTATCTTTAAATTGCCGGCCGCGTGGTATCGTAACGCCGCCAGCAAAAAAACGGGAACTGTCAAAACGGCAATAATGGTCCCCTGCGCCTGATGCTGCGTCAACCCGGCCCAGAAAACCAGAAGCGGCACCATGATCGCCCCGCCTCCCAAACCCAAGGCGCCCCCCACCAACCCGCCGACGAGTCCGAGCAGCCGCATGTCGTCTCCCTCTTCGGAACATGATCCGGCCGTGGCCGCCGCGGCGTGTTGATCGTGGTCAAATCGCCCCGGCCGCATGCTACTGTGGCGATCTTCAGAGTATAGCGACGCCGTGAAGCCAAGCCGCATCCGCCTTTCGCAACTTTCCCTGCGCGACCTGGGCGTCGTCGCCCTTCCGCTGCTCGCGCTCGTCGCCG
>Ga0209726_10006200_pt1 | contig 14017 bp, 16 predicted proteins | sample Subgrocontami54m_FD_187453 | JGI IMG/M metagenome (GOLD analysis project Ga0209726, IMG submission 187453) | Subsurface groundwater microbial communities from S. Glens Falls, New York, USA - GMW46 contaminated, 5.4 m (SPAdes) (version 3) | ecosystem: Environmental > Aquatic > Deep subsurface >... | reverse complement strand
AAATCCCTCTGTAAGAGTTGCTCGAATGTTGCTCGTGCCAGTAACCATCCAGCTTGACTCGGCGGCTATGCAGAACGCAAGGCGTGTTCTGAGCCCAATTCTTTGGCAGGGGCGTATCCGTTCTGCTATGGAAGAAAGTCTGGCATATCTCCAGGGACTCGTGCAGGCGGAGACGCCGGTCAATACTGGTAAACTGCGCGGTTCGATCTTCACTGAGATCCGGGGCATGGAGCCTGAAGGCTTGCGCGGAATGGTGGCGACACCATTGTTCTACGGTACGGTAGTAGAATTTGGCCGCAGACCTGGTCAGCGCATGCCACCAGTTAGTGTGATCGCCAGTTGGATACAGCAGAAGCGCGGGCTGAGTGTCGCAGAGTCGATGCGTGCAGCCTGGCCGATCGCGAGAGCGATCGGGCGTCGCGGTATTCCTGGCAGATTCATGTTCCGTAACGCTGCTGCACGAGGAACGACGATGGTTGTAGAAATTTTCCGACGGTGGCTGAGTGGATCGGTATGATTGAATTCACACCCAAGCAAGCAGCCCAGATTCTATCCCTGATCGAAGGTGGACCAGGTTCTGGACCGCGCCGAACCGGGAATGGAAGAGCAGCTTCCGGTAAAATACGCCGCGCCAAAGATGCGGCATGGAAAGCAAAGACACAGGCACAGAAGTTCGCTATTAAGCCTATGCGTTTCCCTACCGCATATGCAGTTCCGGGGCTTAACAAGTAGATTGAAACTCCTAGAAGGCGGCGCATAGTTGGCTGCAAACCTGTGGCTCACGGTTTGCGTGGGGTGGCAGTAGGGCTTTGACACTCGTCACAGACTCAAACGACCCGCGCCTGGGTCACGGCACGGATACTACACCAGGGCCGCAAAACGATGTGTATTTGGTCCTCTCTGAGGAAGAACGAGCCAAGGGCTTTGTTCGTCAGGTCCGCAATGCCTATCGTCACAGCAAGTGTGGCACAGTGACACGGATGGGACAGGCTCTCTCTGAGACGTATGCGCGCGACCCAAAGTTCTACAGTGCTACCTACTGCTGCTTCTGTCAGTTGCATCTGCCAGTAAGCGAGTTCACCTGGGATGGCAGCACCGAAATCGTAGGTTCATGAGCGATTTCGACGATATGAGGAACAGCATAGTGACCCAGGTCACAGCTGTCCCGAATATCGGCACCGTTCTTGACAGGCTTCGCTACGCATCTGATGTCTCGGCAAACTTAGGACTATTCAAGGCGACTGTCGGTGGGGTCGAACAGATCCGAGCTTGGTGGCCAGAGCTTGGCAGAATTGGGCCGAATGAGTACACATCGTACGACTCTATCACACGAAACTATCTCTGGGTCGTGCATGGTGTACTCGGTTTCAAGGACACTGATGACACCGACAAGAAATTCGAGGAGCTCATCGAGGCGGTCATGAACACCCTGGACGATCACAAGGATTTCTCTCTGGCGAATGTGCGCGATTACTCGATCGGGCCGAGTTTCTGCCGCCTGATTGAACCCCGACAGTGGGGCTCAGTCCTGGCTCACCATTGCGAGATAGAGCTGCCGGTCGAGATAGTGCGGGCCGTGGCATTCGGTTCGTAATGATTTAGAGTAGAATAGACCCAGAAAACTGAAAACAGTGCCAAAAGCACTGGCCTTCTGCGCAAATGGGCGCGGGGGCCGGTGCCTTTTTGTTGGAGATTTTTAGAGTGAGCGCGATTCTGGATCTGGGAACAACGGAACAGATTGACCTGACCACAGTCCCGGTGCGCCTGAACCTGGGGGCAGGGCTGACCAGGCGACCAGAAGGCCATTTGGCTATCGACTGTAACCCGCGCACGAATCCAGATGTACTCTGCCGGTTGCCGATCATCCCGTTTCGTGACGAAACTGTCGATGCGATCTACTCATCGCATTTCATCGAACACCTAGTTGACGATGATGTCATCATTCTCATGGGAGAGATGTACCGGGTGCTCAAGCCCGGCGGCACAGCTTACATCGTGACACCCTATGCATTCAGCCACGCTGCTGCGCAAGACCCGACACACAAGAGCCAATGGGTACCGGAGAAGTTCTTGTATTTCACACCGCATTTCTTTGTGTTACAGAACCCATTTGAGCAACGATTTCAGGTGCGGTCTTGGGCGCAAACTCGTGAGGAAGTCACGGTTGTCCTTGAGAAAGGCGATGAAGGGCCTTGTGTTTGCCCGGTTTGTGCCGGCAATGGCCCACCAGAAACTCGTAGATCGCGTTGGAGTAAATGATGCCAACAGTCAAACCAGAGGACTACGTCGCCAGCACTTGCAAGAGATGCAACAGGGCCTTGTGGGAGCACCATGGGCCTGTATGCCTTGACTGTCTGGCATCCTCCGTTGGCGATGTCGACGTTGCCCCTCTTGTGGAGGATGGCCCAGATGTGGCCAGACGACGCACAGGAGGTGTACATCCTGATGATTCTGCTACTGCTCCTGGTAGCGACATTCCTGCCACCGAAGGATAGATGAACTCAGAGATCAAGGCCAAGATTAGCGCCTCTACGAAGGCGACCTATGCCAAGAAGCTGGCTGAAGGCTACGTGATGCCCAAAGCCAATGATATGGCGGCAAGTCATGCCAAGATTCGTGTGGCCTGGGAAAGAAAGAATGCGGCTGGCTACAAACATCCGAATCCCGAGGCTTCCAGGGCGAATCTCGTTAAAGCTCATGCAGCATTGCGGGGAAAACCGATGGCAGCAGCACAGCGTGTCGCAATTGGCGATGCCCTGCGCGGTAGAAAACAACCGCCGGAGTATGTTGAGAAAAACCGGCTTGGACATATTGGCATTCCTTGTTCGGAAAATGCCAAGGAGGCGGTGCGTAAGCGCGGTAGATCACCAGAGAATCTCGCGCACCTCCAGCGCATCTACGATAAGAACAAGCACATATCCCGCCTGAACATTGCACTTTACAAGATGTTACGCGAATCGGAGATCGAATTCGAAGCTGAATATCCGGTTGGTGGATATCATGTAGATGCCTACGCGCCTAATACCTCCACCGCCTACGAAGCGGACGGTTTTTATTGGCACAGGAGAACCGACGCACAGATCGCTAGAGATAATAATCGCGATCGTTACCTCATATCCCGTGGGTTTGTGGCTGATGTTGTACGGCTAACCGAAGACGACCTCAACCCTTGGACATCAAAATGAAAGTCCTCTATGCTTGGCCTTCAAGCGAGTACAGTACGTTTGATGTGGGGCAGGGGTACCGTGATGCGCTCATGCAGATACCCGGTATTGAGCTCGAAGAGTGGCTCCTGTACAATCGCCTCAAGTTGATGTACAAAGCTCTCGACTTGGAGCAATCTAAGGAGAGCCTCGCGATTGTGAGTTACCAAGCCTGCAAGATGATAGTGGGAGACGCTCTCGAGACAGACTGCGATTGGGTGGTCATCATTTCGGCGATGGCGTTCCATCCAAACGCCTTGGTGTTGTTGCAAAAGGCACATAAGAAGATCGCTGTCGTGTTCACAGAATGTCCTTACGACGATGGCGACCTGGCGTATTTTGCGCAGTTCTGTGACGCAGTGTTCACGAACGACCGATTCTCCGCTGAGAAGTACGGCTGGGTACACCTACCGGCGGCGTATAACCCACAGGTTCATTGCCCAGGACCAAGTGATGCCCCCCATCACGATGTCGTGATTGTCGGCACCGGCTGGGACGAACGGGTGCGCCTATTCCATGCGATGGATTGGACAGGTATAGATCTCGGAATGTACGGGTTTTGGCCACAGTTGGCGATCGACCAGGAAAATACCAACCTGCGGGACGCGGTTGGTATGTCTCCCAATGTGGAGGCCCAGAAGCATTTGGGTCAGTACGTTGATGAGCCAACCACCAACGAAGAAACAGTTGAGCTATATCGCAATGCCAAGATCTGTGTGAACGACCACCGGAAGCATCCTGATGCGTTCAGCTGTAACCCACGAGTTTATGAAGTGCTAGCGACTGGTGGAGGATTGCTACTGACTGATTGGCGCGATGAGCTTGTGAGCATTCTTGGTCCAGAGACTGACAGGTTCGTTTTTGATGGACCAAATGATCTTGAGAATAAGATCAGGTATTATCTGGCACATGAGGATGAGCGACTCCGACTCGTGGAATACGGGCGGGAGCGGGTACAGGGGGAAACATTTGCTGCACGAGCCCAGGTTCTCGTGCAGACACTGAATCCGGCGGTTCGTACTAACGGTCGTGGGCTGGTGGCAGTCAAGTAAGATGCAAAGCGTTTTTGACGTAGAGTGTAGCGAAATCCCAGAAGGAGTACTCGCTATGTCTATGTCGGAAGAACATCGTCAGAAAATCAGGGAAAGTGCCAAGCGCACCTGGCAATCCAAAGTGGCTGCGGGTTGGGTCTCTCCCAGGAAAGGCAAGCCGAATCCGCAGCACTCAGAAGCCATGAAAAAGAAGTACCAGGAGGATCCTGAGTACCGTGAGCTCATAACCAGCCATTTGCGCAGTGAAGCAGTACGGGATTCCATCCGCGCTTCTGATCAGAGCGAACCGCGACCGAAGCAATCGGCAACCATGCGGAAGCGGTATGCGGAAGACCCTGAGTATAGAAGCCGGGTGGCGGCACAATTACGTTCAGTGGCCCCTTCTGCGGAAGCCCAATCAGAACGTTCTGGGAAGTTGTTCCGGGAGTACTACTCCGATCCGGAGAACGTAAGACGATTAGCGGAACGCAAATCAGCTTGGTGGAATGACCCCGAAGAAGGGGCGGCGCGCAAAGAACGCATGGGAGAGACAGCCGGTGTAACGCTCGCAAGATACGCCGAAAGGCGTAAGCCAGGACAATTCACCGATCTTGAGAAGAAGCTGTATGCCTTGCTAGATGAAGCAGGGACTGAATACACCGCTCAGCAACCAATAGGGCGCAAAGTGGTGGATGCTTGGATTCCAGAATATGCACTTGCGATTGAGGTCGACGGTGAATACTGGCACCAAGATTTGGCTAAGGACATAGCTCGCGATACCTACTTAGCAGGAAAAGGCGTCGCGCGTATCTGTCACATAAGCGGTCAGGAAATTCGCACTTTAACGTGTTCTGACCTGCTAATTGCAATCAAAGGGGGGTAAGTAGACGTCGTGGCGACGCTTCATGGTCGGAATGCGGTCGTATACCTTCAAGGTTCTGGGGCTAACGCAGTGGTCATCACCGAGGCGGCGGAATTCTCGATCGATGGCGATTCTGATCTGGAGCCGGATCCAGCCTTCGGTGACACTTGGGAAACCAAGCTCAAGGGCCTGATGCGGTTCTCAGGGTCGATCACCGCGAACTACGACACGGCCCAGGGTGGGAATGCGCTGTGGCAAGCCTTCGTAGCGAGCACTTCTCGGAAGATGTACCTGTACCCGGACCGGTCTGTCACCACCCAGTACTACTACGGCAATGTGTACCCAAAATTGGGCGTCGGGGTGCCGATCGGGCGGGCAACCGCCACCGTCTCATTTGAAGGCGACGGCCAGCTGGCAATAAATGACGCCTGACTAACTATTAGTCAGGCTAAGCATTATTTAGGAGGTGTGGCTTGGAGGTCCAGGCTCCAGGCGGCTGGCACGATTCTGAGATTAGGAAACGTCTCTTCCGGGAAAATGAAGGGCGTGACCATACGAACCGAGACTCTTGGCTTACCGGCCAGGGGCTCACGATCGTACGGCTGCATGATGAGGAACTTCACGCGGCCGCCAAATGGTCGCGCTGATGGAAGGAATCGTGTTGTTTCAGGCTGCCGGGACAGCCGGCAGCCTGAAACACAAACATCTCACAGTGGCGAAGTTCCGGAATTGGGAGCTGAGCTCACGCTCACGTGATGACTGGACTGTGCGTGTACAAAATACGACCGATGCCGAGGTAGATATATTCATAGCCGAGCATCATGGCCCTGAATTTGATCTGGAGCTGTGTTTGTCTGATGCCAGTAAGGGCAAATGGGTCGGACGCGCACGGATCGTACAATACACCCCCCTCGCATTAGTGGGAGTGGGGTCGATCGAAGCTGTCGATGGCGAGTAAAAAGAGGGAGACAAAAGTGGAAGACGAGCCCAGACAAGTCGCAACACTACAGGAGGTGATCGAGCCTAATTCTGGCTGGTTCGTAGAACCAGATAAGGTGCGGATGGCCATCGACCTGTCGACGGTCGACCCGAATGCTGCGCCACAGTGGATCGAGATCAAGAAGGAGCTTACATACGCAGAGTCCCAAGCATTGCGTTCGGCCGGGCTGAAATCCATGAAGCGCAATGCCGATGATGAATCCACTGAGATCGGCATCGACTACGCACGCTTCGATCAGGCAAAGCTCGAAATGTGGCTGGTCGAATGGTCTCTTCGAGACCGCAATGACAAGCCCGTTAAGTTGAACCGTTTCTCAATCGATCACATGCGCCCAGAGGTCGCAGATGTGATCCTCGCAGCCATCGATGAGCATATCGAGGACCGCGAGAGACTAAAAAAAGCGATGAGTACCAGCAACGGCTAACCAATGAGGTTGTCATCATGGAGTTTATGCACTGGGGACCACGCGATCTTGGGTATCGCGCTGCCACCCCCGATCACATAGAAGCTGTGATCGAGCTCATGAATGTGCGGCAAAGGGCGATAACTGCGGCGAATGCCAGGCGTAGGTAGTGTGGATTGCCGAACGCTGCCGAGATACGCCTTCTCCTAGAGGCGCGAGATAACGCGACTCAACATGTCAAGAATCTCAACAAAGAGTTGGACCATGTTGACAAAGTCGCGCGCGTCGCCAGTGGCGGCCTTAATGTAGTCGGGGCCAGTGCCAACCGAGCAGCACAGAATTTCACAGCGACAGCCGCCTCAATAGCGAAGGCGGGGCTTTCGGTTGCTGTTGGTGTGCAGCTACTCGGCGTCCTTGGTAATGTGATTCAGAATGTCGGTGACTCCACCATCGGGATGAACGCCCGTCTGGAGACATCGACGCTCCAATTTGAGACACTCACCAAGGACGCCGACTTCGCGAAGAAGCATATCAAGGATCTGTTTGAGTTCGCGAAGACGACCCCGTTCGAAACGATGCCGATCGTCGAAGCCAGTAGAAAACTCGAGGCGTTCGGTAAAGCAGCCCTGAACAACATGGACTGGATCAAGCGCATCGGGGATACGTCTGCTGCGTCCGGTGCGGAATTTGGTGAGCTCTCGTTTTGGGTTGGCCGCGCCTTCTCTAGCCTGAAGGCCAATGCACCGATCGGCGAAGTCATCATGCGCCTCACAGAACTGGCTGTGATCGAATCTGAAGCGGCACAAGAACTTCGGAGTCTCAGCGAGCATGGTGGTTCAGCGGCTCGTGCCTGGGAAATTCTTACTGAACAATTCAGCAAGAACGAAGGCGCGATGAAGAAACAGGAGTCCACCTGGCAGGGACTGTCCTCCACCTTCAGCGACACGATTAAGATTCTCAGCAGCACCGCGACTCTGCCAATTTTCGAGATGCTCAAGAAGAATCTGGCAGGAATCAACGCAGCGCTCAATGCAGAAGAGACAAACGAGAAAGTAAAGGGTATCGCGACCGCCCTGGAGACCGGCCTTAACAACGCAGCCATCATCGTTGATGGTTCAAAGAGTATCCCAGAGGCGCTTGGTCGTCTCATGCATGAAGGAATTGCCACGGTCGAAAGGACGATCCGTGATTCTAACTCTGACATCAACAAGGCTGGTGTGGCAATTGGGACTGCTGTGCATGAGGGTTTTGAAACATACGTCAATGGCATAAACTGGGGCGAGATTCTCAAGGGTGCGGTTCTCGCTTCGGTTCGCGGCTTGGTGATTGATGTCCCAATGGCTATCAATGCCGAGATCATCATGCCGAGATATGTTCTTGGAGACACCCCTGGCAATATTGCCGCAGTGGCAGCACGCGAGGTGTCTGCTGTTGTGGATGCAGAGAAGATGCTTGCCAAAGAGCAACAGAAGGTTGTAGATACTCTGGCAATGCAACTCCGCGGTACCGTGACACAAGACAGCATGCTAGACAAATCGATCCTAAATACCGAAGCTGATCTTGAGAAATACTCACTCGGACTGATGGATGCGGCGGAGGCTGTGAAGTTCCTTGGCAAAGAACAGGCTGAAACTCTGGGCATCATCAAAAAGGGTGCGGGTGCGATTCGCGACCCTGCCGCCAATATAACAGGCAATATTGGCAGAGGTGGCGGTGCTGGCGGTGCCGGCGGTGCCGGCGGCAAGAGCGTGGAGGCGCTCGTCAGTTTCACACTCGGAGCCTACAACGCGGCCATGAGAGAAGTACAGAATCGCATGGCCATGGCCGGTGGTGGATCTATTCTCGGTGTGCTCATTGATGGTATCGAGAAGGGCGCAGGGAAGGGTGTCTCGCCAGACCTGCTAGAGAAACTGGCCAGTGGGGCATCTTCGATCAACGAGACAATCCGCAAGGCATTTAACCCAGCGGATGCGTATCGTTTCGGGACAGAGTTTACCTCCGCACTCGAGGAAGCGATCGCAACAGGTTCGTCCGATGCTGTCGAGCATCTGGGTGCGGTGTTGACGTCGATCAATCTTGAGTCCCAGCTATTTGCAATTGGCAACCAGGCAGCGGAGGCGATTAACCAGGCGACCGCCGAAACCGCTGAGGCCATCTCTCGCCTGTACGAAAGCTCCAGTCGGCAGATTGACGATATGCGAGCCAACCGTGACTTGGATCGCGCCACAAGAGAACGCCGCGAGAGCTTCGACGAGCAGACCCAAGCTGCAGATGCCGCGTTCGCCAAGCACCAAGACCAACTCCGTGATACTCGTCAAAAGGAAAAAGAACAGCGAGATATGCGATTCCGGTACGCGACGGAATTGCAGCGTCTGAACAAGCGGGCAGGTGAAGGTCAAGTCGACTTCCGTGAGATCGAAAAGCAACGCAAAGAGATCATGTTCAACTACCAGCTTGAACAGGAAGAAATGGCCAAGCGTCGCAACGAGCAACGCGATGATGCTGAATTTGAAAAGGGACTCCACCGTTCACTACTCGACTTCCAGAAGAGTACTGCTCGCTCTCGCAGAACCTTCGAAGATGCGCTCGCAGACGAAGCATTCAACCGCCAAATTAACAGAATCATTGCTGAGCGTGATCGGGGAATCGCCGAAGCCAACAACCGTCTGGGTGCTATTGAAGCTGCTGAATTGGCGAAGAAAGCTGCGCATGAGCTTGCCATTGCCGCCCAATATGCGAGGGACTGGACATCGTTCAATCAGCTTTATGCGGCACCAGTAGAAAGCGCACTCACAGCGCTTAGCCGCGAGCGGCGGATGGAGTTCATCTCAAATATCAGTGGTGATCTCGATTCAATGGTCGATTCAGAACGCCTTCGCATCATCCTGGACGACATTGCCGGTACATATGGCGTTTCGATCCCGGAGGATCTGTACGGCGATCTTAATAGCCTGGCGGAAACAGGAACATTGAGGGATATCCTCGCATCGCTGCCCGGAACGTACGGAGTCAATATCCCTGAAGAGTTGACAGGTGATCTAAGCAATCTTGACGCCAACAATTCCTTGCGAGGTATTCTCAACAGCATCCGAGGCAACTACCCCGTTAACATTGATGAGCAAATTAACGGTGACCTTTGGGATCTGGGTGCGACCGGCACATTGAGAGATATCCTCAATGACATTGCTGGCCAGTACGGAGTAAATATTGAGGAGTGGATGAACGGTGATCTTGGCGATCTCGGGGCAGTACAGCGTTTGCTAGACATGCTCAATGACATTGCTGGTTCTTATCAGGCCAATATCCACATCGCTTATGGTAGCCCTGACCTGGATGAAATGATCGCACTCAAGAACACCTTAGACGCGATTACAGGCGACTACAATGCGGGAATGCACCTCGGAGGTATGAATCTCGGAGGAATGAACCTTGACAGCTTAGGGAGCATGAGTAGTGGTGGCGCAACCTTCGACTTCCGTGGTGCGACATTCTACAATCTTGCCGATTTCGAGGATGCTGTTGCTGCCGCAGTCGTCACTGCGTATCGGCGTGGAGGTCTACGGTTTGCCATTTCTCCAACCGGTGCTCGCGGTTCGTCTGCACAGTCAGTCGGCGTTAGTGCTATGGGCGGTGTCTAACTGCCAGTCTTTGCGGAGTACTCACTGGAAGTCGACTGGGACAATGACGGGCTTTTTGAAGGTGGCGTTGAGGACATCACTTCCTTCCTGTATGACGCGAGTTGGTCACGAGGAAAGAACTACGCCAGTATGCTCACAGGGCGAGCGGTAACAGCGTCGTTTATCGGCGAGCTCCGGAATACCGATGGGCGTTTCAACTCATTTAACACCGCGAGCCCGATAACGAACACGAACATCTTGCCAGGTCGGCGGTGTCGTTTTCATATTGGGCCACTTGAAGCAGCGTCTTTCGCAAGTGCTAGTAATGAGTATCTCAACATTGTCGATAACGCCGCTCTTTCTGTAGGGGATGTATTCGCTGATTGGTTTACGTGGGTAAGAATCACGACCATGCCTGTACTCAATAACCCAAGAGGCATATTAGGTAAGTGGGCCAATGCTGATCTTGAATACTCTCTTTATCTAGACGACACTGCCGGTACGGTTCGTTTCAAGTTTGCTGTTCGTGACGTAGCAAATTCAGCTGTTACAACTGTTACTGCAAGCACTTTTGGCACTCCAGTAGCTGACACGTGGTACAGTATTCATGTTTATCACGATCCTACTGGTAACGTTATCGGAATAGCCATCAACGACGGTGTAGCCGATACAGCGGCAACGACTGGCGGGATTAGAAATGGCACTGCCGACTTCGTTGTGGGGCGCGTCATTCCCAACACCGCCGGTACGAATTACCTGAATGGTCGTATGGGCCCAACGGGGATGTGGAAAAGAACAGCAACAAACCTGAGCGCTACGGAGCTCACGTTGCTCTACAACTTAGGCAAGGGTCTACTGTATGAGAGGGTGCAGAATACCTTAGGAGCGAGTCTTACAACAGGGCTGGTAGCCTACTGGAACATGGTAGAGGTCAGCGGTACAAGGTCTGATTCTGCCAGTACGAACCACCTAACCGATAATGCCACTGTGACACAGGCAGCAGGTCCTGGGCAGGCGTTATTTGATGGGTATGTCGAACGTATCACCCCTGCACCAAAAATCTCTGGCGCGCACTTGGCGCAACTCCGGGCATTCGGACCACTTGGCAGAATTTCTCAGAAAAATGTCCATACAACAGGCAATGTCAACCAACTCAGCGGCGCAGCAATTGGGGTTGTCTTAGACGATGCAGGTTGGTCGGCTTCCTTGCGCAGCCTGGACGCCGGACAAACCACACTGATCCGATGGTGGGAGGATGAGCACAATGCTTTTGATGCCTGCCGCGACATCGAAGAAACCGAGCAGGGGTATCTCGGTGAAAGTCCTGACGGCAAAATCATATTTGAAGATCGGCACCATCGGCTCATCTCACCACACACCACCAGCCAGGCGATCTGGAGCGACGCTCCTGCTGCTGCACTGCGCTACAGGTCTATCAGCCAGCTAGATGCTTGGAAAGAAATCTACAACCGCATCGAAGTTCCTGTGCGAATATTCAGCGTCCAAGCCATCCAAGAGTGTTGGCGTTTGGCAGCTTCTGGTGTGGATTCACCGACGCTTGATGCAGGTGAGACGCGCATCTTCTTTGCGAACTTTCCAACATTCGACGCCGCCGCCGATCAAGTGGCCGTAGACGCGTGGACTACGCCGGTTGCGTCGACCGATTTCGCCGTGAATTCCCTGGCAAATGGACTTGGGACAGATCTTACAGCGAGCATCACGATCTCTGTTGTTAAAAAAGCTACGATTATGGAGATCACTCTCACAAATACGACAGCTACTAATGGGTTCCTTACGTTATTAAAAGCTCGGGGCACCCCGATTCAGGCAAACGATGAGACATTCATGGTGGCTGAAGACGCTACGAGCCAAACTGCTTACGGCATTCGCACATATACGTTCCCCGCTCCGCTACAAGGCAGCGTCCAAAATGCCTTGGATTATGCCAGGGCAGTTCTCTCTGTATACAAGGGGCCGCTACCACTTCTCCAAGTCGGGTTCCAGGCGAACCGAGACGCTACGCGATTCGCGGAAGTGATTCTCAGGGACATATCTGACCGTGTTACTGTGGTTGCGAATGGGGTGGCAGACTTGGGGATCAACGAGGACTTTTTCGTAGAGAGTATGAGACACCATGTTAATGTCGCGCGACACCATGATGTTGAGTACGAAGTCTCTTCGGCTGCGTTAGGGTCAGGGTTCTGGATCCTTGGCACCTCGACGCTCGGTGTGAGCACAAAGTTAGGATATTGAACAATGAGGCTTATAATTCTCGCGTCATCGTATTTTTAGGAAGCCAAATGCCAGGCTACATCCTAGAATTCCGGTCTCGGTTTTCGGCCGGCAAGAGCGTGGTTCTTCAGCCTGCATTTGCTGCTGGGCAACTGCTTGCTGCCCAGCAGCAGGGCCAAATGGAACTCTCTGTACAACTCGGAGATATCGGTGCTCCTATTGGCCCTAGCGTTGTGGCGCGTGTAAATGCGGCCTATCTCGGCGGACGATTTGGTTGGAAGGGTCGTTGGATCGCAGATTGCGATGAAGATTGCTCTGGCGCTGAGATGATAGACTGGAAGACACCAGTCTTCATGTGCTGTGCCTGCTTCAACCGAGCAGTAGGATTCCAATGGCGTACGATCATACTGCCCGAAAATCGCGTCGGCATAGAACGCGCCTTGCTTCGTAGGCCGAAGGCCAACATCCATAACTTCGAACCTGGCGAAACTCTCGCAGATCTCATCGAGCAGAATCATATGCTCGGCATTGAACCAGGGCGGGTGCGCTAGGTGGCATTACTTTCTACGGTCCATCCAGCGCTTTCTTTGGGATTCGGCCATCTTCTGTCTTGTCTCCGGACTAGCTTCCGTGCCTGTTCGTGCCTGACGGATACTTTCTCGTGCTTCCTGCGTATGTGTGCCTCCAAAATGAGGATTCCCCTCACCTTGTTGGGAAATGCCTACGCAACGGATGGAACAGAATCGACGACGAAGCCCACAGGGTGCTCCGCACACTTCACAGGCAGGACGCACTCTCCAGATTCTATCTTCCTGATGAATCGTCGCGTGTTCGCTATTGGTTGTGAGTTTTCGAAAATTTGCCGGGCGGTCATTCGAAGGGTCTCTGTCCTCATGGTGAATAATCTCACCCTTACGAACCAAATCATCCGGGTGGACGATGTCCCACACCAAGTGCGAGCGCAGTATGTAGCCCTTCTTGCTGGCAGTCGGATGTCGCAGCGCCTTCTCCGTAGGAAGCAGAATGGTTACGCGGCCTTTCTTATCTGTAGAGAAGCCCTTGTAAAGCGGGTGGGCTTGACCACGACGAGCTTTCCCTTCCAATGCTGCTACAATCTTGGCGCGTACTTCATCTCGTTTTGCAGGATTGTTCTCACCAAGTTTTGCCAGGCGTATGCGCTCCCTGCCTTCATTAGAGAATCGGTTTGGGTCGGAACTAGAGCATGCCTTACTGCAATATTTCCTTCCTGGCAAAACCGACTGCACGCACATGGGGCATTTCAACTATGTAAGCCTCCACTTTTAATCCCAGGCTATTATAGCCCCGAGGCGATCTAATGGCATGGAGCACTCCCAGCAGTCAGGTAACTGGCGATTTAATCACTGCGACAATCTGGAACCAGAACGTCGTCAACAACACCAAATATCTCAAGGGACAAGCGGGGGCGGTTATCCTTGAAGATGTCATAACAGGAGCCGCAGGAACAGCCGCTGCTCCATCATACAGCTTCTCTGCAGAAGCAACTATTGGCATGTATCGTCCAGCAGCAGCTACGTTAGGCTGGTCAATAGCAAGCGCCCTTGAGCTTCAACTAACAGCAACAGCACTTCTCCCGGGGGCGAGTGACGGGCTGGTGCTAGGCTCAGCAACACTCATGTTCGCTGACCTA
>Ga0209726_10006192_pt1 | contig 14031 bp, 9 predicted proteins | sample Subgrocontami54m_FD_187453 | JGI IMG/M metagenome (GOLD analysis project Ga0209726, IMG submission 187453) | Subsurface groundwater microbial communities from S. Glens Falls, New York, USA - GMW46 contaminated, 5.4 m (SPAdes) (version 3) | ecosystem: Environmental > Aquatic > Deep subsurface >... | reverse complement strand
CTGATCCACGCATCGCATTCACTCCCTTCAATTCCATATGAACACGATATCCATAACGTTTACCCATCGCACCCCGTTTACACGTGATCGAAATTCAACAGCCTGTTAGCAGACTGCAGCCGATCGCCCGCTTCGGCGGACGCCGGAGGATACCTCGAGCTGCGGCGCCCGCACTTGCGCGGACGGCGTCCCGTCCGCGCGGATCGCCGATCTTGGATAAACCCCCCGCGCTGTCCTTGTTTTTATCCATAACCGTGTTTTTGGTACGGATGGTTTTTATCCGTACCAAAAACACGGTTGGCGCGCGTAGCGCGCAAGTTTCAACACCCTCCGAACCAGCAAACGCACCCTACGCAGTTCCACCCACGGTGAGACCGTCGATCCTGAGCGTGGGCTGGCCTACGCCCACCGGCACGCTCTGACCTTCCTTGCCGCAGGTGCCGACGCCGGTGTCGAGGCGCATATCGTTGCCGATCATGGTGACGCGCTTGAGCGCATCCGGGCCGTTGCCGATGAGCGTGGCGCCTTTCGCCGGATAGGTGACCTTGCCGTCCTCGATCATATAGGCTTCGGAGGCGGAGAACACGAACTTGCCGCTGGTGATGTCCACCTGCCCGCCGCCGAAGTTCACCGCGTACAGGCCGCGCTTGACCGAAGCGATGATCTCCTGCGGCTCCTTGTCGCCGTTGAGCATGTAGGTGTTGGTCATGCGCGGCAGCGTGGTGTGGGCATAGGACTCGCGCCGGGCGTTGCCGGTGACCGGCACGCCCATCAGGCGCGCGTTCAGGCTGTCCTGCATATAGCCGTGCAGGATGCCGTCCTCGATCAGCACCGTGCGCTGGCTCGGATTGCCTTCGTCGTCGATGTTGAGCGATCCGCGCCGGTCGGGAATGGTGCCATCGTCCACCACGGTGACGCCCCTGGCCGCGACGCGCTCGCCGACGCGGCCGGAGAAGGCCGAACTGCCCTTGCGGTTGAAATCGCCCTCCAGGCCGTGACCGATCGCCTCGTGCAGCAGTATCCCCGGCCAGCCCGGCCCGAGCACCACCGTCATGTTGCCCGCCGGCGCCGGCCGCGCGCGCAGATTCACCAGCGCCTGATCCACCGCCATCCCGGCATACTGCCGCAGGCGCTCGTCGTCGAAGTAAGCGTAATCGAAACGCCCGCCGCCGCCGGCGTTGCCCTGTTCGCGCCGGCCGTTTTCTTCGACGATCACGGTGAGCGACACGCGCACCAGCGGGCGCACATCGGCCGCCATCAGGCCGTCCGAGCGCGCCACCAGCACCACTTCGTACTCGCCGGCGAGCCCCGCCATCACCTGCACCACGCGCGGATCGAGCGCGCGCGCATGGCCCTCCAGGCGCTCCAGCAGCCGCACCTTGTCCCCATCCGCGAGCGAGGCGAGCGGATCGGCCGGACGGTAAAGGTCGCGCCCGGCGCCGCGCCGCGCGACCGCGGCGCGGCCCGACTGGCCGCGTTGGGCAATCGCGCGCGTGGCTTTTGCCGCATCTTCCAGCGCCACCAGGCTGATGTCGTCGGAGAAGGCAAAGGCGGTCTTTTCGCCGGAGACGGCGCGCACGCCCACACCCTGCTCGATGTTGAAGCTGCCCGACTTGACGATGCCCTCCTCCAGGCTCCAGCCCTCGGAGCGCACATACTGGAAGTACAGGTCGGCATAGTCGATCCTGTGCGCCATGATCGAGCCGAACACCCGCTCGAGCTTGCCCGCGCCAAGATCGTAGGGCGCGAGCAGGCAGGATTCGGCAGTGGTGAAGAGCTGGGTCTGGGCGTGGGCGTGGGAAACGGTGGAATTCTGCATCGGGTCCGTCGGGGTTCGGGCGAAAGGCTGCATTCTACGCTTAGACCGGCTGCCGGCCGGGCGGCATGCGCACCGCCAGAGTTCTGAAACGCAATCTTTTGTCTTACAATAGGCTGTGGAAAGTCCTTTGGGCTTGATGACGGCTGCCGACCAAGGGAAATAACCGCGATAAAGGGAGTCCGAAATGGCGCTTACTCTTCCCAAGCTTAGTCTTCCCAAGCCCACTCTTTCCAAGAATCAGATTCTGGCCGTTGTCGGCGGGGTGGTCGTCGTGGCTGCGCTGGGCTGGTTCGGCTGGCAATACTTCGAGAGCGCCGGACCGGCGCCGGTTGCAAAAAGCAGTCCTCAGCCTGCGGCGGCAAAACAGCCCGCAGCGGCGAAAGCCGCCGCGCCGGCCGATGCGGGCCCGGCGCGGGACAAGCTGATCGAGGACGCGCTGGTCGCTTCAGGGTTGAAACGGCAACTGGAGCAGTTGCCGCAACAGCTGATCGCCGGCGTCAGGCAATCCGGCACGCAGCAATCGAAATCATCGCCCGCGGTCGTCAAGGCAATCGAAAATGCGGTCGCAGAGTCGTTTACGGCACAGGGTTTTCATGACCGGGTAAGCGCCGATCTGAAGAAGCATTTCGATCAGAAACGCCTGCAGACGCTGCTCAAGGATTTTTCCACGCCGGCGGCGAAGCGCATGATCGAACTGGAGCAGGCTGCGCCGTCGCCCGGGGAACTCGCTCGATTCGCCCGCAGCCCGGCCGCCACCCGGCCTTCGTCCCAGCGCGCGAGTCTCGTCAAGCGCATCGACGCCGCGACCAGGGCAAGCGACCTGGCTGTCGACGCCGCGTTCTCTTCCATGAAGGCGGTCGCATCGGGCATCGTCGGCGAGGGAGCCGGGAAGGCCGCCACAGTCGACAAAGCGATCGAAAAACAGCGCGCTTCCGCGACGCAAAAGATCCGCAATGCGACCCTGCTCAACCTGGCATTCGGCTTTAGGGATGCGAGCGCCGCCGAACTGGAGGAGTACGCCAGAATTTACGAGGCGGAAAACAGCAAATGGTTCACCGACATCGTGTATGCATCCCTGCTGGAAGAAGTGAAGAGCGCTTCGGCGCAGGCTGGGGAGCGCATCGGCTCGCTTCCGAGCAAGAGCGCAGCGCCGGCAGCGCCGGCGGCGAAACCCACCCGGTCAAAGGCGGGCTCCGACGCAAGAACCTGCCTGAATTTGGCCACGAACCGCGCAATCATGACCTGCGCCGAGAAATATCGCTAAGGAACGAAGGCGGGCAAAGGCACTTAACCTGCCCGCTGGCGTAAGCGCAACCGCTCGCTCGCTACTCGCACGCGGGCAGCCTACATCACCCGGTGCGTGAGCGCCGGCAGGCTTTGCCGCACCCGGGCGATCTCGGCATGATCGATCTCGGCCGTAATCACGCCCGGCCCGCTCGCAAGAACCGCGAGCACCTTGCCCCAGGGATCGATGATCATGCTGTGGCCGTAGGTATCGCGGCCGTTCTGGTGATGCCCGCCCTGCGCCGGGGCGAGGACATAGGCCTGGTTCTCGACCGCGCGGGCGCGCAGCAACATCTCCCAGTGGGCTTTGCCGGTAGTGGCGGTGAAGGACGAGGGCACGAGGATCAGGTCCACCACGCCCATCTTGCGGTACATCTCGGGAAAGCGCAGGTCGTAACAGATCGACAGCCCCAGCCGGCCAAACGGCGCGTCGACCGTCACCACCTCGCTCCCCGGCTCGATGCTGCGGGACTCCTGGAAGCGCTCCGTGCCCAGGTCGAGGCCGAACAGGTGGATCTTGTCGTAGCGCGCGACGCGCCGGCCGGCTTGGTCGAACACGAGGCAGGTGTTCTTCACCTTGTTCGGGTCGGCACACTCGATCGGTGCCGAGCCGCCGACCAGCCATACCTTGTTCCTCGCCGCGGTCTCGGCGAGAAAGTCCTGTATCGGCCCGTGCCCGTCGGCTTCGCGCACGGCTACCTTGTCGCGATCGCGCAGGCCGAGGATGCAGAAATACTCGGGCAACGCCACCAGCTGCGCGCCTTCGCCTGCCGCCTGCGCGATCAGTTCGCCGGCGACGGCGAGGTTCGCCTGCACCTCGGGCTCGGACACCATCTGCACTGCCGCTACCTTGAACCTGCCTTCAGCCATGAATGTTCTTCCTATCGCTCGCTCGATGATGGGTGATGCAGGCTGCGGCCGGCGTTCGGCTCGCTGCTCATTTCGCTTCGCCCGCGGCGCCGCTCTGCTGCCCGCGCGTCAGTTTCTCCACCTTGGGATCGGCCCAGGTACCGGTCACCGAATATTCGAAGGCGAAGGCCTGGCCCAGCGGGTCCTTGAGCAGCCGCTGCGCCAGAAATGACGCAACCCCCGTGATCGGGTTGGCGAGAAGCACCAGACCCGCCACCGACAGGCTGTCACCCACGCTCGGCACCACGCGCACTTTGAGCAGCTGCGTTTCCTGCGCGAGATCGATGTTTCCGGACATCGCCACCTGCGCCGAAGGTCCGCGCATGAGGAAGTCCTGCGTGCGCAACACTCCCTTCGCCACCGCGGCGGTACCGGTGATGGTATCGAAGGCGAAGCCCTCGCTGAAAATATCGCGGAAGTCGAGCGTGATGCGGCGCGGCAGCGCCTGCAGGCTGAGGATGCCCAGCAGTTTGCCGATGCCCGGCTCGATCCTGAGGAACTGCCCTTTCTCCGCAATCAGCGACAGGTCTCCGGCAAGGCTCGGGTAATCGATGGTTTGCGGGTTGCCGGACCAGGAGAGCTTGCCCAGCAGCTTGGCGCTGCCGCGCTGCATGCTCCCCGGATAGCCGAAGCGCTCCAGATATTTGTCCACGTCGCTTATTTCGAGCTTGAGGTTCAAGCTGGTGCGCTGCTGCGCGGCGACGCCCTGCCACAGGCCGTCGGCGCTCAACTGGCTTTCGGGCGTGGTCAGCGTCAGCTTGTCGATGCGCCAATCGCGCCCCTCGTTCACTGCCGAGAGTTCCAGCCGCCCGAGTTTCTTGTCGCGCGCAACCAGATTGTCGGCGACGATGTCGAGTCCGGGCAATTCCGTCGGTGGCATATCGTCCGCCAATTTTCCGGGAGTGGGCTCGGGAAACGTGAAATGCGAAAGACGCGCGCTCACCCGTCCCTTGCCCAGAGAGCGCCAGCGCACCTCGCCTTCGAGTTCGCGCGCATTGATGTTGGCGAGCCAGTCGTTGCCCTGGAAACCGGCGCGCAGGGTGACGTCGTTGATGCGCTTGCCATATACATCCAGCGCGCCGACCTTGAGGTTGAGTGTAGACAGCTGCGCCTGAGCGCCGAGCACGCCGCCGAACACGTGCAGCCATTGGTCCAGGTCGAGCTCGGGCGCGTTGCCGCTGATGACAAACCCCTTTTCGGGGAGCCTGGGCGGCTCGTTGATGCCGACGGCCCCGCGCTCGATCACCATCTTTCCGCCCTCGCGGCGGCGGTGTATCTCCATGCGCACGACCTTGCCGATATCCAGGGCGTTGCGATCCCCCGGCGGCAGCCCCGCGCCGCCGCCGCGCTGGTCCTCGGCGATGACGGTGCGCTCGAACCGCAGCGGCAGCACATCGGCGCTCGCCTTGTTGAGCGGCGCCGGCAGGGTCGACGCTATCCCCTGCAGGCCGGATTCCACCACGATGGTGGCGCCGCGCCTGCCGAAATTCATGCTCGAACTCCACGCGGTCGTGCCGCTCACCTGCCGCAGCAGCGGCTGTTCCAGCGCCGAGGGCAGCAGCGCCGCGTTGAGCGTGCCCCGCGCATTGACGGCGATGCTGCCGTCGCGCTGGTTGGCGATGCTGATCGCGACCGGGCCGCCCAGAAACTGCGCATTGACCGCGCGCATGCTCACGCCGCTGTCGGTGAATTCGAGCCGCCCGCTCACCTGTTCCACCGGCGGCCATTCCGTATCGATGCTCACCCGATTGCCGATGAACTGGTAGTTGCCCGCCACCTTGGCCTCGGCCAGGCGCGCGAGCGGCAGGTCGAGCTTGAGTTGCAGCCGGCCGTTGCCCGCCGCGCCCATATTCGCGGTGATTCCGCCGGTCAGGTTATTCACCGGGCTTTGCGCGATGAACTTCAGGAACTCCGCGGTCGGGCCTTCGGCCTGGCCGGTTACCGCGAGCACCCGGTCCTGCGTGAACAGGTCCGGCAGCACGACGTGCGCATTGGTCACCCTCGCGCCGAGCACGCTCGCCTTATTGCTCGTCACATCCATGCGCCTGCCGTCGAAACGCAGTTGCCCATTGATGCCGGAGATGACCGGCCAGCCCTCGGCGTAGTGCAAAGTCGCGTCCGTCACTTTGGCCGCAATCTGGAACACGCCGCCTTTTGCGCTCTGGAACGGAAAGTCCTTGAGATCGCCTTTAAGGCGCAGGCTGACTTCGCTCGCGTGCCCGGCAAGCAGGGCGCGATCGAGCCAATCCAGCGCGGCCTTGTTCATGAAAGGAATGTAGCGCACCACGTGGCGCGCGTCGGTGCGGTTCAGCCGCGCCGTGAAATCGATCGCGCCGGGGCCACCCGCCGCGGTGGTGTAATTGCCGAACGCGGTTCCTGCCAGGTCGGCGTTGGCAAAGGCGATATTGGATAGTTTGAGCTGCAACTCGCCTTGCACGTGACTCCATGCGAGCTGCGCCGTGAGCGTGTCGAAATTGCGCGCCGGGTCGGCAAATACCCGCGGCAGTTCTACGCTCGACTTGGCCGCATTGAGCAGCACGCTGCCGCCCTTTTCGTTGCCATCGATGTTGCCGCTGATGCCCGAGAACCCGGGCAGCCCGGCGTAGGCACGCATGCCGAGCCGGTCGAAATGCCCGCGCACGCTGTAGCGCTGCGGATTCGGCAGCGGCCCCTGCCAATCGAAGTGTACGTCGGCGACGCTGCCCTGAGGCGCAGCGTCGGCGAGCAGCTTGCGCAGGTGCTGCGGCAGGGGCAGGTACTCGCCGAGGAGCGCCAGCGGCTGCAGCTCCAGCGCGGCGAGGCGCACCTCGCCCTGCTCGGCACGCTGGCCGTCGCCGGGCTGCCACTGCACGGCGAACTGCGCCGGCGGCAGCGTCTCTCCGGATTGCAGCGCCAGCGCCACCTGCTTGCCGGCGATTTCGTAGCCGCCGCGCACGCGCTTCGCCGACAGGCGCCCTTGCAGCGAGCGCATCTCCAGCAGGGGCAGCTCGGGCGCAAGGCGCGCGCTGATGCCGCCCAGCGCGACGTCGGCGGTGGCCTCCTCCAGGCGCTTCTCGGCAAACCCCAGCCACAGCCTCAGGCCCCCCTGTCCGTGCTGGATTTCCAGCGGGTAGTCGATCCAGGCGCGCCAGGCCGCGAGGTCGGTATAAGCGAGTTCGGCATAGAGCTTGCCGTTCCAGGCCTGCAACTGTTCGAAGGTCCTGCCCTCCAGGTCGCCGCGCAGGTCGAGCGCGGCGGCGAGTTCACGCGGCGGCTGAGCGCGCAGCGCGAAACGATGATGGCTGCCCCGGTTGAGCATGACGAAGTTCAGGTCGGCGAGAGACAGCAGCGGTGCCTGGCGCAGCTGATCCTCCCAGCTCACCTGCGCGCCGCGGATGATGACTTCGCGCTGGGCCAGCAGCCAGTTGATGAAACCGCCGCCCGCCTCCTCCGGGTTGAGCTTGACGCCGGCGACGTAGAGCGTCCCCGCGTTGTCGCGGCGGATATTCAGCTTGGGTTTGTCCAGGGAAAGGGAATCAAAGCGCAAGGTGCCGAAGGCAAGCGAATCCCACGACAGGGTGCAGGACACCGCGGGCAGCGACAGCGCGACGCGGCCTTCCTGATCGTACAGCTTCACGTCGGTCAGCGCGAGGTAGGGGCGCAGGCGCTGCCAGCCGGAATCGACGCTGACGATGCTGACGCGCTGGCCGATGTTGCGCGAAATGATCTGAGCGATGGCCTCCGGATGGTCCTTGATCTGCGGCAGAATCCAGAAGCGCAGCGCCAGCACCACCGCCGCGAAGCCGAAATAGACCACGAGCGTGCCGATGCCGGCGATGCGCAGCAGCTTGCGCACGAGACTACGCCGCGCCGGCGCAACCCCCAACTCCGCCAGCGGCGAGAAATCCTCCTCTGCCGGCGGCGTGGCGCTAGTTTCGGTTTGGTCGGGCTGCACCATCCGGAGGCGAATTTCCCATGCTGGTTGAGCGCGTTTCGGCGAAAGCCCTACAATGAAGGCGCGAACCGAAAAGAAAAAGACAATGTAACGTCCCATTTTACCTGCAAAATATCCATCGATGCCCCCAGATCAGGATTTTCCACCAGGCGCACCGGCTGGTTCGCGCTACGCGCAGCGCCTGGCGCAGGCGCGGCCGGAGCTGTTCCAGGCCGCGCTTGCCGCCATCGAGCAGGCCTTCGACGCCGGCGCCATGCGCGCATTCCTCTCGGCGCAGCCGGCCGGCGACGAAGCAGAGCTCAAGCGCGCGCTGCGGCAGCTGCGCCAGCAGGTCATGCTGCGCGTGCTGTTGCGCGACTTGAGCGGGCGCGCGTCTCTGGAGGAGGTGGTCGCGAGCATGAGCGACCTGGCCGAACTGAGCCTCGGCTACGCGCTCGAGCAGCTGTGCGTCTGGCAGGAAGCGCAGCACGGCACGCCCGTGTCGAACGGCAAGCGGCAGGCGTTGATCGTGGTCGGCATGGGCAAGCTGGGGGGGCGCGAACTCAACGTCTCCTCCGACATCGACCTGATTTTCGTTTATCCCGGGGAAGGCGAGACCGTATGCGAGCGCGCGGGCCAGAGGCCGCTGTCCAATCACGAGTATTTCACCCGCCTCGCGCGCAAGTTGATCAACGCGCTTGCCGACATCACCGAGGATGGCCAGGTTTTCCGTGTCGATATGCGCCTGCGGCCCAACGGCGATTCCGGCCCGCTCGCCTGCAGCTTCGATGCGCTGGAGAACTACTTCATTGCCGAGGGACGCGAATGGGAGCGCTACGCCTGGATCAAGGCGCGCGTTGTCGCCACGAGTGGCGACTCCAGCGTTCTTGCCGCGAGCGGCAACTCAAGCGCTGCCGCGGGCGGCGCTCTCTCGGGCGAGCTCGCCGCCATCGCCCGGCCCTTCGTGTTCCGCAAGTACCTCGACTTCGGCGCGTTTGCGGCAATGCGCTCGCTGCACGCCCAGATCCGCGCCGAGGTTGCGCGGCGCGACCTGTCCGGGCACATCAAGCTCGGCCCGGGCGGCATACGCGAGATCGAATTCATCGCCCAGGCGTTCCAGTTGATACGCGGCGGGCGCGATCCGGAGCTGCAGATCCGCCCGACCCTGGAAGTGCTGGCGCTGCTGCAGAAAAAAGGGCTGCTACCCGTGGAAGCGGTGGCCGAGCTGGGCGTGGCCTACGACTTCCTGCGCCGGCTGGAGCATCGCCTGCAGTACCTGGACGACGCCCAGACGCACGATCTGCCTGCGGATTGCCGCGACCAGGCGCTGATCGCGGCGGCCATGGGCTTTGACGATTACGCCGCATTCATAACCCGGCTGGACGCGCATCGCGCGCAGGTGTCGCGCCATTTCGACGATGTGTTCGCCGGTCCGGTGCAGGACGTGCACCCCTGCGCGCCGCTCTGGATGGGGGAGTTCGATGCGGAAGCGGCGCACGAGCGGCTCTCGTCCCTGGGCTTCACCGATACCGTCGCCGCGCTGACGCGGCTCGCCGGGGCGCGCGCGTCGCCGCGCTATCTGCAACTCCCGGAGGCGAGCCGCGAGCGCTTCGACGCCTTGGTGCCGCGCGTGATCGAGCTCGCTGCCAAGGCCGGCGCGCCCGAAACCGCGCTGGCGCGCGCCCTCGATCTGCTCGAAGCCATCAGCCGGCGCGGCGCTTACCTGGCGCTGCTCTATGAATACCCGCAGGCGCTGGAGAAGGTGGTGCAGCTCCTGGACGCATCGGGCTGGGCCGCGGCCTATGTCACGCGCCATCCGCTGCTGCTGGATGAGCTGCTCGACGCGCGCACGCTGTACGCGGCGCCGGACTGGAAGGAATTCGCGGCCGGCCTGCGCGCGCAGCTGTTACGCCACGAGCGCGACGCCGAGCGCCTGATGGACGTGCTGCGCGAAGCGCACCACGCCCAAGTGTTCCGCCTGCTGGCGCAGGACCTGGCGGGTCAGCTCACCGTGGAAGTGCTGGCCGACCATCTTTCGGCGCTTGCCGACCTGATGCTCGCGATCACGCTGGAGCTGTGCTGGGCGCAGCTGCGCAGCCGCCACCGCGACGCGCCGCGCTTCGCCGTCGTCGCCTACGGCAAGCTCGGCGGAAAGGAACTGGGCTACGCCTCGGACCTGGACATCATTTTCCTGTACGACGACGCCGACGCGCGCGCGCCCGAGCTGTACTCGCGTCTGGCGCAGCGCATCAACACCTGGCTCACCAGCGCGACCCCCTCGGGCGTGCTGTTCGAGACCGACCTGCGCCTGCGGCCCAACGGCGCGAGCGGCCTGATGGTGAGCTCGGTAGAGGCGTTTCGCGAATATCAGGAGAAGGATGCCTGGGTGTGGGAGCATCAGGCATTGACGCGCGCGCGCTACTGCGCCGGCGATACCGAAGTCGGTGCCGCGTTCGAAGCGGAACGCATCGCGATCCTGCGCCGCAGCCGCGAGCCCGAGGCGCTGCGGCGCGAAGTCGTCTCCATGCGAGCGCAGATGGCGGACGCCCACCCCAACCGCAGCGACTTGTTCGACTTGAAGCACGACCGCGGCGGCATGATAGACATCGAGTTCATCGTGCAGTACCTGGTGCTCGCGCAGGCGCACCACTACCCGCAACTGACCGGCAATCTGGGTAACATCGCGTTGCTCAAAATGGCGGGGAAACTCGGGCTGATCCCGCTCGCCACGGCCATGACCGTGCGCGACGGGTATCGCGAATACCGCAGGCTGCAGCACGCGGAGAGGCTGAACGGCGCGCAGTACGCACGCGTAGAGCATGGGCCGCTGGCGCCTTACATCGAGGCGACGCTGGACCTGTGGAAAATCGTGTTCACGTCCGGCGCAAACAGCCCAGCGGGCACCTAATGCTGAGGCACGCGCCGGCCGGTGCCCTGCAGATTTAAGTACAAAGTGTGACGGGTGTTTTGTTGCTATGCCGCCAATTTCGCACTCGCCAACCGGTTCAGGCTGACCCCTTGCTCGGCCGCCGTCAGCGCCAGGCTGCGGTGCAGTTGAGGCGGGATGCGGACGCGAAACTCACCGCTGTAGTGTTTTTCGGCCAGTGCCTCGGGCACCGCTTCGCCGCTGGCCTGCATGTCGGTCACCACGTCGGCCACCACCTTCTGTATGCCCTTGAGCGCGGCCTCGGGCGTCTTCGCCAACCAGCTCAGCAACGGGAACTCGGCGCACAGGGCCACATGCTCGCCGTCCTCGGTCGACCAGGTCACACGGTACGTGTAGTGTTTGATGTTCATGGCTTACCTTCCAGTTTGTCTATGGCCTGCAGGATTTGCCTGACCTGATAGGGCTTGGCCTTGCCTTTCGCGTTCTGGATGTTGACGCGCGGATCGCCAGGCCAGGGTGTCTTGAAAATGGCGTGGCTGCTGCCGTCCTGCCGTGGCTTGCCGAAGTAGGCTTGGCACACTTTCTTCAGGTCGCCGAACCCCACATTAGCAGGCTCGCGGCGCATCTGTTCCAGAAGTTTTTCGACGCTGGCCATTACGGAATCAATGGTGCCACTATTGACACCATCTGTCAACGGCGGTGCCAGGCCGGTTAGGTCAAGATGGCGCGGATCCTGAGAGGCTAGGGGCAATCAAATCTATCCTCATGCAGCTATTGGCGCATTGCCAACAATTGTGGTCGCGAATCTGTAGCATTTCGGATAGCGGGTTTGTTGGTGCTGCTGATCGGCCGATATCGGCCATGAGCGGAAGTTGGAGCATGTACCCCCAAACTCCCGCTAAAGACTGATTGCCGCCATTCAGTATTCGTGAGTCACAGGCCGCCGACCCAAAGCCGTCATAGAGCATTGAGAAAAGCGGTAATTCGCCAATGAACGCTAACAACACGAGCAGACATCAGCATCCCCCGAGTCGCTGCCTACTGCCCCCAGGCTTAGTTTTTCCCGTACCCCCGTTCCTCCAGGTCGATGCGATCCTCCTCGAGTGCGGTTGCCAAGTCACGTTGCAAACCCATACGCACCAGCGGGGAAAGCAATTTAAGTATGCCCCGCACCGGGTATTCGACAGTGGTACGTACGCGGGTTTTGTCGCTACCCTCAGCTTCGAACTTCTGCGTGATCAGCAATCCGGCATTGGATCCGGAAAGGCTACGCAGAGTCGAGTTTCCCTTGGCATCGCGCATGACCTCGATTTCGTCCTCCTGGAGCATGCCGAAGACGCGGCGACGCCCCGTGATCCGGCACCCGCCTTCTTGCGGACGCACGTTACTGACGTCGAGGTCGGCATGCACGCGGGTGGATGCGTGGCGTTCCATGTCTACAAACTGCGACTGCACCACTTCGATTCGGCGTGAAATAACCTTTTCACCGTGAACGACTATGGTTGACATTTTTTCTCCCATGGTTGACTGCCGGAGAGACTTTACCACGCGACCATCAAACCAAAATCGCAGTTCCACGTCCACCTGGCCGATTTTAGGTAGGGCTCGGTCATGCCTGCTTTTGGCCGGGACGTGCCGATCGGCGGCAAAGATCGAGTGGCCGCAGTCGCTGCATTGCGGACCTCCGAGCAGTAAGTCGTGACGGGCTGTTGTGGGTCGATTGCAGGCGTTGAGCAACGGTTTCCCGCTCCGAAGTATGCTTTCCCGAAAGCCGTACCTAGCTATCTTCCTCGATGGCGTCGCTGTCGCGACGGTAAAACTGTAAGTAAAGCAGCGCCGCGCCCCAGGCGTAAGCGACTAGCATCACGACGAGGCCAAGCTTGTGCGCAATGCCTGCGATCAGATGCGCCCTTTTGATCAGCCCCAGATCGCCGAGGATGTTCTGCCAGTCGTGACCGTCGGACTCGGCGCCGGTTTTGCCGCCGAGCAGCATCATCTTCGGATCGAACGCGTCCCAGATGTAGGGCGCCACGTCGATGATTGAGACCGCAGCCCACCACAGCATGAGCGAAGCGGCGAAGTTGTCGCGCCGGCTGCCGCCGAAGCCGAACATGAACGAGGCCATCAGGACGAGCGGCAACAGCACCTGGAACAGGCTACCGCCGAGTACGGTCATGAAACGGCCGAAGGGGATGAACAGCAGGTGCCCCGCCTCGTGGATGGGAAGCACGATCAGGTGCATGAACGAGCCCATGATGTCGGCATCGCCGACGTCCATGGCATACAGGCGCCAGCCCCAGGCGAAAAAGAACAGGTAGGCGGCCGAGTGGCCGTAAAAACTGCTGCTGTCCACGCGCGCCGGCACATACAGCAGCCAGGCGAGCAGCGCGGGGCGATCTGGCGCGGGTTCGGCGCCCGGCGCGGGAACCGCCGCGCGCACAGCTTTGCCCTGCCGCGCCTGCAGGTACTTGGCGAAAACCAGCCCGCAGGCGGGACATCGCTCGCGCGCTTCGGCATCGCCGGGGTCGAGCGCGGTGCTGCATTTCTGGCATTTCTGGAGCACCTTGTTCCGCTCTCCGTTGTGATGCGCTGCTCAAGCCAGCCGCTTTCCGCTAAAATAGCATTTTCCGCCTTGCATTGAAGGAGCTGGCAATAATGTCGATGGCCGACCGCGACGGATACATCTGGTACGACGGCAAGCTGGTGCCCTGGCGCTCGGCTACCACCCACGTGCTCACCCACTCGCTGCACTACGGACTGGCGGTATTCGAGGGCCTGCGCGCCTACAACACCGTGGACGGCACCGCCGTGTTCCGCCTGCGGGAGCATATCGACCGCCTGTACAACTCGGCGCACATCTACATGATGAAAATCCCCTACAGCAAGCAGACGCTCATCGAAGCGCACAAAGAAGTGGTGCGCGCGAACAAGCTGCTTGAGTGCTATCTGCGCCCGATCGCCTTCTACGGCTCGGAGAAAATGGGCGTTTCCCCCAAAGGGGCGACGGTTCACGTCGCCATCGCCGCTTGGCCCTGGGGCGCGTACCTCGGCGCCGAGGCCCTGGAGAAGGGCATCCGCGTCAAGACCTCGTCGTTCGCGCGCCACCACGTGAACGTATCGATGTGCCGCGCCAAGTATTCGGGCACCTACGCCAACTCCATCCTGGCAAGCCAGGAAGCGCTCGACAACGGTTACGACGAGGGTCTGCTGCTCGACGTC
>Ga0209726_10006190_pt1 | contig 14033 bp, 14 predicted proteins | sample Subgrocontami54m_FD_187453 | JGI IMG/M metagenome (GOLD analysis project Ga0209726, IMG submission 187453) | Subsurface groundwater microbial communities from S. Glens Falls, New York, USA - GMW46 contaminated, 5.4 m (SPAdes) (version 3) | ecosystem: Environmental > Aquatic > Deep subsurface >... | reverse complement strand
GCTCGGTCTCGCCACGGGACTTGCGCTCGGATGGTTGATCAGCCTGGTGCTCATCCACGTGGTCAACCGGCAATCGTTCCACTGGAGCATGGATCTGCACCTGCCCTGGGGCACGCTCGCTTCGTTCGCCGCGGCGATGCTGGGACTCGCGGTGCTGACCGCGCTCGCGAGCGGACGGCGCGCGATGAGCGACGAGGCGGTGCGCGCGGTGAGGGAGGATTGGTGAGGGCGGGGGCGTGAGGCGCAGGGCGTTCCTCGCGAGTCCGCTCGCGCTCGTCGCGCCGGCGGCGCTCGCGCAGATCGCGCCCGGCGCGCTCCCGCAGGTCCGCTATCCGGCGGTGCGGCGCGGCGTGGCGCTTGCATTTCCGCGCGACCACGGCAGCCATCCGGAGTACCGCACCGAATGGTGGTACATCACCGGCTGGGTGAAGACGAAGGCGGGCGCCGAGCTGGGCCTGCAGGTCACGTTCTTCCGCAGCCGTCCCGGCATCGGCGAGGGCAATCCCAGCCGCTTCGCGCCCGGGCAACTGCTGTTCGCGCATGCCGCGCTGTCGGACGCGCGCATCGGACGCCTGCTGCACGATCAACGCGCGGCGCGCGCAGGCTTCGGCCTGGCCGCCGCGAGCGAGCGTGACACCGAAGTCTACGTGGACGATTGGCGGCTCGAGCGGAACGGGGACGCATACATGGCGCGAGTCGCCGGTCGCGAATTCGATTTCTCGCTGCGCTTCCGGCCGACCCAGCCCCTGCTGCTCCAGGGCGAGGGCGGGTTCAGCCGCAAGGGGCCCGACGCGGTTCAGGCGAGCTATTACTACAGCCAGCCGCATCTGCAGGTGACGGGCGCGATCGCGGTCAAGGGCGAGGCGGTGCAGATCGCTTCGGGCGATGCGTGGCTCGACCACGAGTGGTCGAGCGAGGCGATGGCGAACGAAGCGGCGGGCTGGGACTGGGTGGGGCTCAATCTTTCCGGCGGCGGCGCGCTGATGGCGTTTCGGATGCGCGACAGGAAGGGCGGGGTCCACTGGGCGGGCGGCGCGCATCGCGGCGCCGACGGCCGGCTGCGCGTGTTCTCACCCGAGGAGATCGAATTCAGCCCGTTGCGCGACTGGCGCTCGCCGCGGACCGGCGCGACCTACCCGGTGTCGATGCGCGTCAGGGCGGGCGCGCTGGAATTCACGCTCGAGCCGAGCATGAACGACCAGGAGCTGGATTCCCGCGCGAGCACCGGCACCGTCTACTGGGAAGGCGCGGTCAAGGCGCGCGCGAACGGCGGCCCGGCGGGACAGGGCTACCTGGAGCTCACGGGCTACTGGAGGCCGCTCAAGCTATAGCGCGGCGTTTGTGACTTATTACTCAGACGTCGGCAGCACTGGCGAAGTTCTTGGGTTTAAATAGATCTCTCGATATTGCGCAGTTGCAACTTCGCAACTGCGCAATATCGAGAGAGTTGGGGTGGCACGTGACGGCGACCCGCCTGATTCCGGCCGTGCCGCCTCAGGTACTATAATAGCCTCGGCTGAACGGATCTCGAAAGGAGAACAATGCAGAAGGCCGGTTCCGGCTTCACGTTGATCGAGCTGGTGGTCGTGATCGTGATCCTGGGCATCCTGGCCTCGGTGGCGGTCCCCCGCGTGGTCAGCTTCCAGCTCGACGCGCGCAAGGCGGCGGTGAGCGGCATGATGGCGGGCGTGCGCGCCGCATCCACGCTCTCCCACGCGCAGGCTTACGTCGAGAACAAGCTCACCTCGGCCTCGGGCGACACCGTCACCATGGAAGGCAAGCTGGTGGCCCTCGCCTACGGCTATCCGAACGGCACTGCAAACGGCATCGCGAACGCGATGAACGCCTACGACGGGTTCGCCTTTACAGCCGGCACGCCCGCCACCTTCAAGCTGATCAACCCCTCCACGGGTACCGGCATCGAGAATTGCATGGCGTCCTACAGCCAGGCGCAGAGCGCGATCATTCCGCCGGAGATCACCGTCACCGTCACGGGTTGCTGATTACCTGCGCACGATTCGATACACGCCCCCGTTGCCCGACAGCAGGTATTGCTCCTTCTGCGCGTCCTCGCCCAGGGAGTAGATCGGGGACACGTCCGGGACGGCCCAATCCGTCTGCTCCGCGGCGGCGCCGTTGCGGTAGACGAAGCTCTTGAGCCAGCCGGCGCACAGATCCGAATAGAGGTAGCGGCCCTGCAACTCGGGTATGGCGCTGCCGCGATAGACATGGCCGCCGATGATGGAGCAGACGTTGCCGCCGCCGTGGTCGTATTCGAGCAGTGGCTGGGTGAGCCCCTGCTTGTCGCAGGGATCTCCGGGATAGCAGAGCGTGCCCTCCATGAGGTTCCAGCCGTAGTTCAAGCCTCCCAGTCCGGTGGAGGCGGCGTCGACTTCCTCGCGCCGGTTCTGTCCCACGTCGGCGAGGTAGAGCAGGCCGGCGTCGAAGGCGAATCGCCACGGGTTGCGCAGGCCGTAGGCCCAGATCTCGCCGCGTTTTCCGGCCTGGCCGGCGAACGGGTTGGAGGAGGGAATGGCGTAAGGCTGGCCGGCCGAGTCCACGTCGATGCGAAGCAGCTTGCCGAGCAGCGAGTTCTGATTCTGAGCGTTCCCGCCGGGATCGCCTCCGCCGCCGTCGCCCGTGCCGATGTACAGAAGGCCGTCCGGCCCGAAGCCGAGCAGGCCGCCGTTGTGATTGCTGAACGTCGGGTGCGGGACGGAAAGGACGCGCATGCCCGAGAGCGCGTCCGCCGCGTTCGGGTTCGCCTGCTGCACGCTGAATCTATCTATCGCGATATCGCCGCCCGTATCGGTGTAGTAGACGAAGAAATGCCCGTTCGCCGAGAACTGCGGATGGAATGCCATGGACAGCAGGCCGCGCTCGCCGTCGGTGGTGGTGCGATCGCTGATGTCCAGGAACGGCGCGGGCAACAGTGCGCCGCCCTGCACGATGCGGATCCGCCCCGCGCGCTCGACGATGAACAGGCGCGCATCGCCCTCCGGCGCGGTGAGGTGGACGGGGCTCGCCAGTCCAGAGACGACCGGCTGCAAGGTCAGTGCGAGCGGCGCCGGCGGCGCGCCGCCGCCTCCGCCACCACCGCCCCCGCCGCAGGCGGTGAGCGCGAGCAGGAGCAGGAGTCGCAGTCCGTTGCGCGGCATGTCATGGCTCCGGGTGCCGATCAACCGGTTCAGACAGCCAACTTGCTCCGCCGTTCCGGTCGTCGGCGACGCTGCCGCGCGTCCGTCAGGTCGAAAATCGCCCGGAGAACCGCGCCGAACGGGCATCTGCGGGACAGGTTACTCGAGCACCTCGGGGGGCGGTTCGACGCCGCTCTGCCATTGCTCCCACATGGGATTGGAGAGATCGTGAAGGCTCGTGTCGAGCGCCTTCAGGTACTGGTCGATCAGAGCGTCGACGAGCCGGCCTGCATTCTGGCAGAGCGTCTCGATCCTCCTCAGGTCTTCGAACACCCACTCGCGGCCCGCGGGCGTGAGCATCGCCTGGATCTTCTCCGCGCTCCAGTACGCGTGGATGAGCGCGTTGCGCGCGTCGATGGCGTTCTGTACCGAGGTCTTCTGCGCAGGCGTCAGGTACTTGCGGCGGCGGACGTCGGTGAACAATTCACCGAGCGTTTTCTTCGATTCCGGGTCGTCCAGCGGGGAGGCGCTCGCGGGGGCGCTGAGCAGGTGCTTCCTGTCGAGCAGCGCGAGCAGCAGGCACAGGCCGCCTTCGAGGTGCTGCGCCTCGAACAGGGCGGTTCCGAGCGCCCAGAAGACGGGCATCAGGTCCGCGGACTTGTCGCTGACCATGGGACTCCCGCTTCGCGGCATGGATGTGCTCAATCGCGCGCTTCCTGACGGAAAGGAGCGCCATTTTACCCGGTACCGCGCCCGCTCAGAAGCGATCGGGGGAAACTTGTCGCGAAGCCGCGTGGAATGGGCGCCTGCAGGCAGCCGCTTGGCGAAGCGGGAATCGGCGGTGCGGGGGCTCGCAAGTGTTCGGCGACTCCGGCTATGCGCCGGACCGCTCGCCACCTCTCAAGGTCTCTTATCCAGGAACAGGTCGAGCGCATGCTGCGCATTCGCTGCATTCCGTTGCAGCGCGCCGTGCCCTTCCGCGGGGTCCTCGATGCGCTCGATCACGGTCGCGCCTTGCTCCGCCAGCCAGGCGGCCGTTCGCCTCATTCCCGGGATGCCGGCTTGATCTGGGTTCGGATCGCGTGCGCCGGCCGCCGTTATCCAACGAGTACCGCGCAGCGGATGGTCGCCGAAGGCGCCCGTGAGAATCGCCCGCGTCGGCGGAAAGTCGGCGGCTACGCCTCCGGAACTCGCGACGATGAGCGAGAAGTAGCGCCGGCCCCGGCCCGCGTCGATTGCGGCCACGGCGTAGGAATTGGCCGATCCCCGGCTGAACCCGTGCAGCATCGCCATGCCCGGCTGCACGCCGAGCCTCTGGAGCGCAATGTCGATCTCCCGGTAGATCTGCAGCGGGGCGTAATATGCCCGCGGTCCATCGTCGGCGCCGATCCACCACTGCACGCTCAGCAGCCCGACATTGCGATCCCTCAGCGAGGGGTGCCAGATGGCAAGGTCGTCCGTGGCGAAGCCGCGGGAGCCGTGAAGCGAAACAATCCAGCGTTTCGGACTGGTTCCGGGCGCTTTCCACGCCACGACGAAACTCTGGCCGTCGGATGTCGGCAGAACATCCGGATTCAACTGGGCGGCCTGCGCAAACCATTGTCCGCCTTGCGCCCGGCGGTATGCGTCCGCTGATTGGCCATGAAGCGTCGCCCGCCCCTGGGCCGGGAAGGCAGGTTGCCAGCACGGCATGAGAACCACGCAAGCCGTGGCAATGGCTCTCATCGAGGTTGAGAAGAGTGGAAATCTCATGCTCATTATGGAGAACGATGAGGGCGTCCGCAGCATCCAAGGTCAGCGCGCGGTTTCATTGTCCGGGGGTCCCCTTGTCCCGATCATGGGACGGCGGTTCGCATTTCGTCGGGTCGGCAAGGAACAGCCAGCCTACAGCGACCACGGCGGGGATGGCAGCGTACCAAACCGAACTGCCCGAGAGCGAGCTGCCGGTGATGGCGATGATCAGGCCGGCGAAGACACATGCCAACAACCAGGCAAGCCTCTTGGCGTGGTTGGGTGATGCAACTCGCGGCAGGTCAGGTACTTGCATGGTGTACAGCGGAGCGATCCAGCGTTTAGCGTGAGCGGCACGCAACGGCGCCGTTGACGGAAAACATGCCATGTGCCGGACCAGTACCGTTCAGATGCGCAAGATATGCTTTCCACATTGCTTCAAAGACGGTCGCGCTTTCCGCCACGACAAGCAGATCCTGTACCGCACCGGACTTGAAGATCAATCGGGCGTGGAATTTCTGGTTCGCAGCCACCTTTTTGCGGATGGCGATTGCGGCTTTTGACTTCTCGGTTTGCTTCGCCATTTTATCTGGGCATCCCTATTTGCAAGATGTTAGCTCAGGGTGTCAACGCTTTCGGGGGAACTTTGGCGTCCGAGTGGATGCGGCAGTTAGGCCTCGCAGGTATTCGGGCATCTCCTGGCGCAGAACTTGGCGTAGTGTCTTCTCGGTTACGGGGTTGTCGGCTTCGGAAAGGTACCTCCGAAGCGCCTCATTCATCATGGTTTGATATCCCGTCCCCGCTTTTTCCGCGCGCGCCCGAAATTCATCGAGTATGGCGTTGTCGATGAAGATGGAGATGCGCGTCTTGCCTTTCTGCGCAATGACCGGTCCACGCTTGCCTTTCGAGAAATCGTATTCAGTCCTCATATTGTTTCCGTTCCTTTCGCGTCGGCCGACGCGCCGAAATCGGGCGGCACTCGCCGTCGCGCTCTGTCCAGACCACCACTAGTAATTCACCGGCGTTTCCCAGACCGACGGTAACGAAGCGTCGTTCGCCTTCGGCATCTGGGTCTTCAACAGTGATCGCAAACGGATCTTCGAGCACACCTTCAGCATCGGCAAAAGAGACCCCATGTTTCTTGAGGTTTGCCGCCGCTTTGGTCGGATCGTGCTTGAACCCCATGCCGCAATGATATATATATTATATGCATTACGCAAGCGGCGATGCTGCGGGGTCTAACGTCACCATCAGCGGCGCGAGGTCTTCTCGCGTCCGCTGGATGGTACTGTTAGCCCGGCTTCGGCTGATCTCAGTAGGGCGTCGTACTCTGCTCGAAGCTCCTTCGTCTTCATTGCGGTCAGGGGCATGCGGATGTTATGCGGCATTGTGGTTCACGCAACCGCTGGTTGTCACTTTCGACCCAAAGCCAACATGCTTTGTTTGAGGAAGGAGCGATGCGCAGTTGCTAGTCGACGCCACCGGCATTGGAAGCGGTTGAATAGCCGCGTGGTACGCACGGAGCAGCGGGGCGTCCTGCACATCAATTCCGCCGGGTGATGAACTTTTCCCAGAACCGAACGGCGTCCGCGATCCAGCCTTCGGCGCTGGTCCCGGTTCCTGGCCCGAAGCCATGACCCAGATTTCTGTACTTGTGGTACTCCACCTCTGCTCCTGCGCCGCGCAAGGTCGCAATTCGTCCTTCCATCGACGACGGCGGGGCGATTACGTCCTGTTCGCCGACCACCGCGAAGGTGGGAGGCTCGGCGGACGAGTGATCTGAATGCGCTGTGTAGGCGATCACGACAGTTGACGGTTTCGGGAGCATGTCGCCGCCATGGGCGGCAACGCCGTGCGAACCGATAGCAGCCGCCATCCTTGCGCCGGCCGAGCTGCCCCATAGGGAGTAGTCCCGGGTGCCGACACCGAGTGCCTTCGCGTTGCGGAAGATGTAGGAGATGGCCGCAGCCAGATCCGCGGTGGCGACTGTGCCCCCAGAGCCCGCGCGATACCGCAGCACGAAAGCGTTGTAGCCCCTGGCGCTAATCTCGGTGGCATAGGGAAACCCTTCGTGGACGGACCCGACATAGGAGAAGCCGCCGCCGGGGGATATTACAGCGAAGGGGGCGCTGGGCTTTCCGCGGAAGAAGAACAGACCTGTATTCTTGCGTGCTGGTTGCTCCTGCTTCTGTTCTTCACTGTAGAACGGGTAGAACACGGCGTGACCGCTATTCACATCGTCGATCATGCGGTTGAGTGCGCCGACCACCGTCTCAGGATCCACGTGGCTGTGATACGGCAGAAGCGAACCAATATCCTTCAGGCGCATGTTTTCGTCGTACCGACGGCCATCCCACGGCAATAGCAGCCTCGCGAAACCGGCGAAGGCCGGATGGCCGAGGAGGTCACGCATGCTGTCATCGGCGTTCAAATGTTGGGCCTTACTTCCGATGACTGCTCCTTTCCTTGTCTCATCGCTCCGGCTGTCGGCGACAACGATATCCTTTCCGTTCGCCTCGGCGAGCGAGGGCGTCCACAGCAACGGGAGCACCAAGCAAGCGGTTCTGATCGCGCGGGACGTCATCTGGTGACCTGGCCGGTCATTCCCCCCGGTGGCGGCCAATGCCGGCCTCTGGCCGATAGCGGCCATCACGCAAGATACGCCGCGCGGCGTCGAATGCCGCATAACGCTTACGGTGAGCCGCCTGCGTAGGCGGGCGAGGCCCGCCGAAGCAGGGCGGCTCGACCGTGTTGTTCGGCGTCATACCCAAGATGGGATGCCAAAGCGGGTGGCAACATCATTTTGCACCGCGGTCACGTGGCGGGTCGTATATCGCAAGTACGATCATGTCGTCGGAGCCGAGGTTTCTGAGCGAGTGTCTTTCGCCTGCCTTTACGAGACAAACCGTGCCAGGACGCACTGGCCAGGTTTGTTCGCTGATCGTTACATCGCCCGTGCCCGATGTGAAATAGAGGAGATGGTTCCACTTTTCAACGTGGGGAACGGAGTGATCTCCTGGCTCAAGGCGAACGAGCTCGGTATTGAAGGCCCGCGAATATTGCTCGTCGGAGAGGGGTTTGTATTCGAAGCCACGCGCGCCCGGAAGGCCGCTGACGTCGCGCCACTCAATTTGATCGACGGAAAATACCTTCTCCAAGTTTGTTCTCCTTATCCAGTCCGCCACGGGCCGTCTCAGGCCATGCATCGAAATCCGGCGTCAAATAGGTCAAGGCACGCGGGAATCTCGCAGCGACCATGGGCACCTTCCGGGCCGTCGCGGTTGACGTCGAACGCCGGAGCCAACCGGCGCGCGGCCGCGATGAAGGCCAATCGGGTGGTGTGTCCCGCGCGCCCGCGCGGGGCGAAAAGTCATATGGCAAGCCTACCCGAAGAAGCATCCGTACTCGTCCTTTTGCACGACCGCCAGAAAGTCCTCGATAGCCGCGACTGCCGGTGTGGGCTCGTAGCTGTGCCACTTTAGGTCGGCCCGCTTCCAGTACACCTTCCATATTTTTCTTGTTCGAACAAAGGTGGCTTTGGCGTAGGAGTTTTCGCGCTTTATCTCCGGCCGATTCCACTGTGGGCGAATCTCGAAGAGCTCGACGCTCTGACCTGAGACACGGAATCCAAGGTCAAGCTTAGGGCGAATATGTGGTGCCGGTCGGCGCTTATCGACGAAGGCACTGACTGCCTTCTCGATTCGCCTCCGCTCAATATCATTCAGCGCCATGCCCTTGCCATATAACGACCGCGTTGAGCAGTCGGACACCAGCAAGCGAAGCGCCGCTGGTGGACGGTCTGCTCCAACATACGGTTGGGCGTTACCACCCTAACCTGGAATCTCAGGCTCGACGAGCGTCGCAAGCTGCGCAAGAGACTCCTGCCAGCCGAGGTAGCACATCTCGACGGGAATGACTTCAGGTATTCCTTCTTGCACGATATTGAGCTCAGTACCGCAGGAAACCTTCGTTAACCCCACCGTCACCTGAATTTCCCCGGGCAAGTTCGGATCGTCGAATCTATCCGTGTAGCGAAGTCGCTCATGAGGAACAAGTTCAAGGTACTCTCCACCGAAAGAGTGGCCATTCCCCGTACTGAAATTCGTGAACGACATTCTGAAAGTCCCACCGACCCTGGCATCCATGTGGTGAACCTTGCACGTGAATCCGTATGGCGGCAACCATTTTGCCATTGCATCGGCGTCCAGGAATGCCCGATAGACACGCTCCGGCGTTGCACGGAGCACACGATGCAATCGTACGGTTCCTGAGGGCATTGTCGATTCTCCTTTCGATGCACCGTCTCGGAGGGCGGCTCCATGTTATTGACAAAGCGCCGCGGCGTGTATTGTGACGCCCAACGCCGAAGGTAACCGGCCGCCGGAGCGCGAAGCGCGGTGGAAACCCGCAAGCGCAGCTTGTCGGCGGTCCGGTTGACCGAAGTGTTGGGCAGGCAATTGCCGAAGCTCACGTCCGAATCAATGGCGAGGCGTTACTTGCGCGTGCAAGTGTACGGCCAGACGATTCTTGTATCGGCGGGGATGGTCTTGCCGTCATCGAACATGATGGAAATCGCAACCTGTTTCTCCGCCTCCGGTAGCGTTTTCATGGAATTGGAGTCCAGCGGAAGCGTTTTCCTGTAAAGCGCGATGGGGTCCATCCAATAGCCGTCGGCCGGGATGACCACGTTGCGCATTTCCCGGTATCGCTCGCTGGTGCTGAAAAACGCGGCAAAATGTATCGCGGGCCGGCGCTTGTTGCTCTGCACGCCCGTCATGCCGATTCCCGTATTTCCCGTCGGGCAGATATTGTCGCCCATGCGCACGCGCTGGCCCAATTCAAGCGTCGGCATCTCCGAGCAATGGGCGTACTGCGTATAGATCCAGAAAGGAATCCCGGTATCGTCGGGGGAGTGACGCAGTACTATCTCGATTCCCCGGAACGACCGCTCGCCCTGGAATCTTCCCACGACCGTCCCGGATGCCGCAGCGATTATGGGTGTGCCCCACGGCGCCGGCATGTCGATACCGCCATGGTAGGGCTCCCTTCCTCCTCGCTTGGACGCGTAACTGATGGCGTAGCCTTCGTCGATCCCCCGGCATTCCGCCTGCGCGGGGAATACGGGGCTCAAACCCGTTTCAAAGAGCCCGCGCGCTATGGCCTGTTGTATGTCGCAATCCGGCCAGCGCCCAATGGCACAAGCAACCGGGTCAGGAGCTCCCCCTTGCATCATGCGGCCTTTGCCCATTTCCATGTTCTGGTGCCGGAATCCTTGTGCAAGAACCGGGACGGTAACGAGCATCGCGATGAACGCGATTGTGGCAATGCCGTTTTGTCTCATCGCTGCACCTATAGGGGTTGTGAAGCCCAACGAAGCTGTGCAAAAAGCCGTTTTTCGCGAGATCGCCGGGCGTTGTCGCGGATCGGCGCGATCATTCTCGGCATTTCAGTGCTCACAGTCGTAGTCGCCATCGTGAACGAGGGCTTGCCTCTGCCGTTTTCCTAGCTTCCGTATCCATGATGCGCCAGCTTCTCGATATTGTGAACTAGGCAGTACAGGTTCCACTGCGTGTTCACCTTCTGGCGCGTTCGTAGCGTGAAGCGGTCCAGGTGCTTATTGTGGCGCAGGTTCCCAAAGACAGGCTCCACCGTCGCGAGCCGCTGCCCGTAGAGTCTTCGCCCGCGCGTGCTGTCGATCGCCGCTTTCATCCGTTCGGTGAATTCGAGCGGCGAATGCTGGTTCTTCTCGAACAAGGCCACTTGGCGGGTCTCGGTGCGTTGCGGATGGCGCAAGCATTGCTCTCTCAGATGACAGGGCACGCAGTCGCGCTTGGCGCCCTGGAACTTGTGGTGCACCCTGCCACTGGTCATGCAGTGACTGCCCGTGGAGTAGAGCCTCTTTCCGGCCGGGCAGAGGCAGGTGTTCGTCCTCGGGTCGAAGCGAAACTCCGCAGGCGTGAACTTGGCCGCAGATGACTTCTCGGCGGGCGTCTTGTCCCACAGCGGATCGGGCAGCACCTTGTACTTCCCCTGCTCGGCGAAGCGTTCGTCGCGCCGGCGCGTCAGGCCATCGGCGATGAGCGCGGGTACGCCCAGTTCATACAGCCCCTTCAGGTTTGCTTCGCTGTGGTAGCCCGCATCCGCGGTGACCAAGGTCTGCTCGGTCCGGATACCGCAGGTGCTCTGGACGATGGGAAGCAGCACGCTTTGCTCGCTGCCCGAGCCGTGCGCCTGGGCGGCGACGATCACCTGCGCCTTGCTGTCTACGGCGGCCACCGCCGTGTAGCCCTGGATCACGCCCTTGGAGGTTGCCATCTTGGCGCTGTCGTTGTCGGTGACATTGCTCTTTCTGACTGCGCCCTTCTCCGGGCGGCGCTCCGCGCGGGTGGCCAGAAACTCGCGGATGCAGCGCGCCTCGGCCTGCAGCCGCTCGATCCGGGCGCGCTCCTTGACTTCCTCCTGCGTCGACTCCGTGGCCTGGTCCCTGCTACGGTGGGCCCGCAACGTCTTCGCGACCGCCATCTCCATGCGCTCGGCCTCGTGGGCGAGCTCGGCATGGGTGCCGCTTCGGCGCTTGTCGGCGTTACTCGGCAGCTTCACCCCGTCGATCGCGAACATCTGTCGGCCGATGAGCCCCTGCCGGTCACAGGTCAGCAGCACTTGCGTGAAGATCGCAGCCACTTCATCGCCCAACTCCCGAACGAAGGCCGCGATCGTCGTGAACCGCGGGGCGCTGTCCCCAGAGATCGCCATGAACAGCACGTTCTCCCGGCACAGCCGCTCGATCGAGCGACTCGAGACGACGCCTCGGCTGTAGGCGAGCAGCACGATCTTCAGCATCACCGCCGGGTCGTAGGCGGGGGCGCCGGTCTCGTCGTTGCAAAAGCGCTTCGCGAGCTCCGAGAAATCGATCTCGGTGTCGATCAGAATATCCAGCGCATGCTCGAAGCTGCCGGGAACCAGTTGCGCATCCAGAACGATCGGCAGAAACCGCGGGCTCCGATCAACCAGCTTGTAGCGCGCCATCTTGTTCTTCTCCCCTCGAATCGTCCTCTTTGCTTAACGATTCAAAGGCCTCACCGACGACGCAACTCGGGACTTCTTGTACAGCCTCAACGTTTGAGCTCACCTGCGGGCGACAGCCGTAGGCTGGCGAACGTCAGGTGGAGCGAAGGGTTAGGCACCGGCGGCACCGCCGAGGAGGAATTCAGCGGACGCACCGAAAGCGCATGTTCACTGCGCCAGCGGCGGCAGAGCCACCACCAAAGCTTCCGCCCTGAGCCCCGAATGAGCCGACAACGGCACTTTGCTGTATGTCACGTTCACCTGAGGTGACTACGACAGCTCGAGCAGCCTTAGCAGTACAGAACTTCTGTGCCTCCTCGTATGCGACAGCGCTAGCGCCGGCGGAACCGCCGCGTGCAGGGGCGGCCCTTGCAGAAATGAGAAATGTGCCGTCTTCTGCCTCCATAACACCGCTCGTCGTGGCACATGCAGTAAGCGAAGCGACAGCGCAGCCGACGACCAGGACTCTCATAGTGCTCCCTTCAAGTGTCGCCATTGAACCCGAATTGTCCCCGAGGTGCCTAACGTAGAAGTGTGCGGCGGGCGCGCACAGCGCTTGAAAATGGTACGACGCTTCCGCCCGTCCGCACCACTGCCATGTTATGCGGCGATGGCTGCAGGATGCTCATGTGTCTGGCCCTTCCACAAGCCGGGCGACCTCGTGTCCACATGTGGCGCAGTTGCCCTTGAGCAGGAGATCCCGGCGTTTGACCATGGCCGTTACGTTGACGATGGAGACAGCACCACGGCAATGCCCACAGTAGACGTTCGCCAGCAGCTTTGCACGTGTGTCTGCAGGAATGGCTATCCAAAATTCGGATGCTTGCCTCGTAAATCCAACCAACTCAGGGTTGGTCATAGCTCGGTCGTCAATCTCGCCGCATAACCTAAAGTTAACTTCCGAAAAGTCAGCTTATTAGACACCCCCTGCATCGCTCTTGTCACCCACTCCACGGAATCAACCGCTTGGCGTAGTGAGCGGCGACCAGTTCCGGCGATAGGCTGCGAAGGACGCGGCCGTATCGGAAATAGGCTGCGAAGGGAGGGAGAAATGACCAACGAATCAGGATTCCGGCAGTGCGGCGCAGTGGCAGGCGCTGTCCAGCGGCGTCGCCTCGACAGGACAGTGTCGCAGCTCACCGTAGGCAAAGGCGCATTCGGGTAAACTTGCGCGCCATCGATCGCGCCGCGCGCGGTCGTCTCAATCTCACGGGAGGTCCTTTGGTCGCCAAGTCGTCCTTCGTCACCGTCTGCGGGCGCAAGCTCGAAGTCCAGCGCATCGCGGGCGCGAAGGCCGGCGCGCCGACCATCGTCTTCCTGCACGAGGGCCTGGGCTCGGTGGCGATGTGGCGCGATTTCCCGAAGCGCGTCGCGGAGGCGACCGGCTGCCCGGTCGTGGTGTATTCGCGCTACGGCTACGGAAAGTCCGACGTGCTGCAGGCGCCGCTTGCGGTGCGCTACATGCACGACGAGGGGCTCGAGGCGCTGCCCGAATTCCTCGACGCGCTCGGCATAGTCGAGCCGATCCTGTTCGGGCACTCCGACGGGGGCTCGATCTCGCTTATCCACGCGGGGGCGCACGACCGCGTGAAGGCGCTTGTGCTGGAGGCGCCGCACGTGTTCGTCGAGGACGTGAGCGTGCGCAGCATCGCCGCGGCGAAGGTCGCGTATGAGACCACGGACTTCGCAAGCAAGCTGGCGCGCTACCACGCCGACGCCGACCGGACTTTCTGGGCCTGGAACGACATCTGGCTCGATCCGGATTTCCGCGCCTGGAACATCGAGGAATACCTTCCGCGGGTCGACTGCCCGGTGCTGGCGATCCAGGGCAACGACGACGAGTACGGCACGATGGCGCAGATCGAGGCCATCGCGCGGCAGGCGAGAGGGGCGGTGGAGCTGTTGAAGCTGGAGCGCTGCGGGCATTCGCCGCACCGAGATCAGCCGGAGGCGGTGATCGAGGCGGTGAGAGGGTTCGTTTCTCGGCTGCGCTGAGAGGAGATGTCATCCCGAGCGAAGCGAGGGATCTGCTTTTTCGCGGCTGAGAAAAGCAGATTCCTCGGCCTTCGGCCTCGGAATGACATGGGATACGTCCCGCTA